>Ga0307277_10000162_pt1 | contig 21779 bp, 22 predicted proteins | sample ER_DNA_116_FD_194473 | JGI IMG/M metagenome (GOLD analysis project Ga0307277, IMG submission 194473) | Bulk soil microbial communities from the East River watershed near Crested Butte, Colorado, United States - ER_DNA_116 | ecosystem: Environmental > Terrestrial > Soil > Floodplain | place...
TCGTCCAGGACATTGGTGAAGACGGTTTCCATCTTCGGCGTCGGGTTGTTGATGTCGACGAACCAGACCTCGTAACCGTCGGCACCCTCGACTGGTGACCAGCGCAGCAGTCCCGGTTCACTTGGCAACGGTTTCGGCGCCGGCCCCGGCGCCATGTCGAAGCCGAACGGGTTGCTCCACGGCGTCGTCGCGGACGCCGTGAACCCGCGTACACGCGCGAACAGCGCATGCCCGTTGCCCGTGATCCACGGCAGCATCAGGGTGGGGGCGACAACCGGACTGGTCAACGCGTTCGTCGAGTAGACGAGGCCGCTCTCCCGAAAGGTCGAGCTGGTCGCGAGCTGGAACTGGTAGCGAATCGCGCCGGCAACCGGATTCCATGCGAAGGACGGTGTCCGAGCGAAGGAGTTGTCGACCGGCTCGTCGGCGCGCAACAGGAAGCCGTGCAGATTCTTCGGCGCTGCACCGCGGACAGGCTTCGCCGCCTCCGCGGCGGGAGCAAGGGTGAGCAAGCCGAGACAGACGGCGACGAGTAGGGGAGCACGCAGCATCGTTCTATGTGGTTGTCGGCAGCCTCCCCCGTTCGGCTGTCCCTCAAATGAGGGATGCCAGGCGGCTACCGGCCGCCAGAACAAGCGCGTCGGCGCCGGGTCGTCCTACCAGCTGGACCGAAGCCGGGAGCCCGTCCTCCGCAGGCCCGCAAGGCAAGGCGAGGGCGGGCCAGCCGAGGGTGTTGAACGGGAGCGTGTTCGCGATCAGGCGTTCCCGCAAGGCCAGGTCACCGACACCCGTCGGGGGCGCCACGCACTGCAACGTCGGCGTGAGCAACAGGTCGCAGCCTTCAAGGAGCTCCAGGCAGCGCTCTCGGTACTCCACTCGCGCCTGTTCGGCCCGGCCGGCTTCTGCATCCGACACCGCGAGGCAGCGTTCGATCTTCACTGCGAGCTCCTCACCGTAGAGCTCGCCGTTCTCCGCGTAGAGCTCGCGATGAACGTCTGCGACTTCGCGCATGAAGAGGGCGCCGATCTCAGGCCTCGGCCATTCGAGTGAGCGGCTTTGCGGGAAGTGCCCGGCTGCCTCGCGTACGCGCTCCCCGACCAGCGGGCCGGCTTCGTCCGTCCACGCGGTCCCCACCGCAATCTCTTCGAGGGAGTCGAGCCCTGCAGGCGTGAACCCGGGTGCGATCGCCTCGAGCAGCGCGACACACTCCTCGACCGTTCGCGCCATCGGCCCGACGTGGTCGAAGCTCGGCGCGAGCGGGAAGCAGCCCACGATCGACACGAGCTCGTACGTCGGCTTGAAGCCAACGACGCCGCAGCATGCGGCCGGGATGCGGATCGAGCCGCCGGAATCCGTGCCGAGGGCCGCATCGGCAAGCGACGCCGCGAGGGCCGCTGCCGAGCCGCCCGACGACCCACCGGCGATACGGCCGGGTGCGCGCGGGTTCGGGACGGTGCCGAAGTGCGGATTCTCCGACGTGGTGCCGTAGGCGAACTCGTGGAGGTTCGTCTTGCCGACGTTTGCATACCCGCCGGCCTCTGCGAGGAGCACGGATTCAGCACTCGTCGCCGGGACGTAGTCGGCGAACACGGCCGAGCCGTACGTCGTCGTCAGCCCTGCGGTGTCGAGGAGGTCCTTGACCGCCAGCCGGATGCCTGTGCCGGGGTCCTCTGGGGCTGCGAGGAAGATCCCGTTGGTCGCCACCGGGCGACCCTACTGGCTAGCCGCGGCGCTTTTTGGGCTTCGGTACGGGCTTCATGGCGACGCGACGCGTGACGCTTGCGCCTTGCGTGCCGCCCAGTGCATAGCTCGTGAGCGTGAGCACGTTGGCCGGCGTGTTCGTCTTCCGAAGGCTCTTGAGGAGCTGCGTCGGCAGGACGTACCGAATGTCGTTGTTGCCGGCGTGCAGGCCGGCGGAGCCGAGCCAGGTGGAACCGAGCGTTGCCTTCAGCGTTCCGTCGCCACTCGAGAAGACGACGAAGCGGAGCAGTCTGGTCTTCGGGGCCACGCGGATGAGCTCGGGCCCATGCAACGTGAGAACGGGTGCCGGATCAGTTGTCGGCGTCTGGATGACCGGGCCACTGATTTTGACGCCCGCAGGCGCCTCGGTTGCCGAGGCCGGCTTCGTCTTGTCGACCGTGACCTTGCCCCGGATGGTGAACTCGCGAGCGTCGAGGGCGGGTGGAACGACGTCATTGGTCTCGTTGGGAAGTGAGACGTATGCATGCGGGCTGGCGCCGCAGGTGTTCCACGGAATCGCGTTGAGCGTCGCGGTGTTGCCCGAGACCGTGAAGGCCCGGGGGACCGAGCCCTTCACATTCGCCGAGTAGTACGGCGTGGTGGCAACGCCGGCCGGGAGCGCAACTTGGAGGTCGAGCAAAGCCGAGTAGCAGGGGCCCGTATCGGTGTCCGGGGCGTGCGCGAGGTCGACGAAGCGAACGGCAAGGTGGTTGACGGCGAGCGTCACCGGAGAGACAGCGTCGGTCGAGGAGCCGACCACGATCGTTGCCTGAGTCTTGGGAAGTACCCCGGCGAGGGCGGCAAAGGTGAAGTTGCCGGTCAGGCGTGCGGTCGTGTAGTCCTCGAAGAACTTGCCAAGCGCGGGGCCGAGCGGCTGGACGACGGTCGAGAGCACCTTTGTGCCGCTCCAGGTCGGATTCGCAGCAGCCGTGTCGAGCACCGATTTGATGCTGGCGTCGCCGAACCGCTCCGCCAAGTACTCGAAGAGCATCCAGCCGGGATAGCCGTTGCGATCGAACTCGCTGTCGCCACATTCTGAGCCGACGCAGTCCATGGTCCGGTCGGGGTTCAGTTCGAGGCCGCCGGCTTCGGCGTTCGCGCGCACGGAGGCCCACTCGGCGAGCCCTTCATGCAGCCACTGGTCGGCTGCACCGGCTGCGACAACGTCCACGAAAAGGTGGAAGACCTCGTGGGCGATCACGTGATATCCGAGACCGCTCGCAACGTTGAGATGAACTTCGTCGACCCCGGGTGCAACCGGATCGAGGACGGCGTCCCAACGATCCAAAGGCGGCGGGTTGCCGAGCGGGATGGAACCGTCCACGATGCAACCACCCGTAAAGTCGTCGACCGAGATATCGGCCAGGTAACCCGGCGCGGTGTATCCCCAGCTGCCGTAGAGGGCGTAAGCGCGCTCTGCCATGCCAAGGATCTCGCCGGCCTGCTCCTGAGTGATGGCTGCGCCGGGGCAGGGCGAGACGTCGCGACTGACGTGGATCATGAAGTGATCGCTGGAGAGCGTCGCGATTCCGGTGGTGGGAAACGGGTCGATCGCTGCGGCCCGAGGCACCCCGACGGCCAGCGAGGCAGCCAGGGTCACGAGAGCAAAGGGCAGGAGGAACCGAGACGAACGCGTCATCCTGGGCCAGATCGGCTCTGGCGCGGGAATCCTTTAGCCGCGGGTCAGTCGTACTGCAGATAAACGAGCGCCACGACAATCGAGCCCGCGGCGATGAGGATCGCCAGCCCGAGCAGCGCGAGCGCGACCCTGACGTTCCGCCGTGCGACCTCGGGGGTCGGCTCCGCAGGTGTGGTCGGCTCCGGCATCTAGATGAGCGGATCCACCGCCATCGCGGCGAAGAGGAGCGCCAGGTACAGAAGGGAGAAATGGAACAGGATTGACGCCTGCCGTGGCGTCGCCTCGTGCCGCAGTCTCACGGCCAGGAGCAGGAAGGCGGTTCCGAGCGCAAGCGCAGCACCCAGGTACACCAGCCCGAGCGTCCCCCAGAAGAACGGAATGACCGTCACCCCGACCAGGACCAGCGAGTACAGGACGATCTGCCGCGTCGTCTCGCGAACGCCACGCACCACGGGCAGCATCGGGATGCGCGCCGCTTCGTAGTCACGCCGGATCAGGAGCGCGAGCGCCCAGAAGTGCGGCGGTGTCCAGAAGAAGACGATGAGGAACAGCCACAACGCCGGCAGCGTGAGATTCCCGGTTGCGGCCGCCCAGCCGACGAGCGGGGGAACGGCTCCGGCCGCGCCGCCGATGACGATGTTCTGCGGCGTCGTGCGCTTGAGCCAACGCGTGTACACGAGCACGTAGAAGAGGTTTCCGACGAGCGCAAGCACCGCGGCGAGGACGTTCACGAGCGACGCCAGCAGCACGAAGCTGAATGCCGAGAGCGTGAGGCCGAACTCGAGGGCACGAGACGCGGGCATTCGCTCTGCGGCGACCGGTCGCGCACGGGTGCGCGTCCCCATCAGCTTGTCGATGTCGCGATCGAGGACGTGGTTGAGCGCGGAGGCACCGCCACACGCGAGGGCGAGGCCCGTCATCGTGACGAGCACGAGCGAAGCTCGCGGGGTGCCCTGCGCACCGACGAACATCGCGCAGAGGCCGGTGACGAGCAGCAGCGACATGATGCGAGGCTTGGTCAGCGTCACGTAGTCGCGCCAGGATGTGCGTGGCGCCGGCTCGCCGCGATAGGTCGCGGCAGCCAGCACGAGCGAGGCGGCGAAAGCGACCGCAGCCAGCGCTACGTGCAGCACCGGTGCGGTCACAAGCGCGGCGATGCCGAAGAGGACGAGCGCACCGCCGGCAGGGACGAGTAGCCGCCGATGCACGAGGACCGCGGCGACCACGAGTGCGACGAGCGGCGGCAGCGCGAGCGCTGCGAGCACGCGATGTGCGGCGCCCAGCGACGCGGCGCCGCTGACGACTGCGAGCAGGGTCGAGAGCGCGGCGAAGAACGCCGTCAGGCGCAGCCAGGGCCCGGGCCTAGACACGTGCCTCCGCAAGTCGCCGCCGAAGGTCGCGGATTGGCCGGGCGCTCGTGATGTAGGGCAACGTCTCGAAGTTGTGCGGTGGCGGGGGTGACGTGGTGTACCACTCGAGCGTGTCGGCCAGCCAGGGATCGTTCACCGCGCGCGCGCCCTTGCGTGACGTCTGCACGACGTTGACGACGAACACCAGAATTCCGATCGCCATGACTCCGGAGCCGATCGAGGAGATCAGGTTGTACGCCTGCCACAGGCCGTGCTCCTGGTAGGTGTAGATCCGCCGCGGCATTCCGAGCAGTCCGAGCATGTGCTGCGGGAAGAAGGTGAGGTTGAAGCCGAGGAACACGAGCCAGAAGTGAGCCTTCCCCAGACGCTCGTCGAGCATGCGCCCGAAGATCTTGGGCCACCAGTAGTAGAGGCCCGCGAAGATCCCGAACACCGATCCGCCGAAGAGCACGTAGTGCATGTGTGCGACGACGTAATACGTGTCTGTCACCTGCCAGTCGACGGGAAAAGCAGCTAGGAAGATGCCGGAGAGACCGCCGATCGTGAACACGGCGATGAAGCCCAGAGCCCAGAGCATGGCGGTGTCGAAGATGAGATTCCCACGCCAGGTCGTCGCGAGCCAGTTGAAGATCTTCACACCCGTGGGCACCGCGATCACCATCGAGGAGAGCATGAAAAAGACGTTCAGGAAGTTCGGCATCCCCACGCTGAACATGTGGTGCGCCCAGACGAGCATCGAGTAGAAGCCGATCGCCACCGTCGAGAAGGCAATCGCCTTGTAGCCGAAGATCGGCTTGCGCGAGAACACGGGGATGACCTCCGAGATGATTCCCATGGCGGGCAGGACCATGACGTAGACCTCGGGATGGCCGAAGAACCAGAAGAAGTGCTGGTAGAGGATCGCGTTCCCGCCGCCCTGCGGTTCGAAGAAGTGGGTGCCTGCCTGCCGGTCGAGCAACAGCAGGGTCAGCCCGACGGACAAGACGGGTAGCACCAGCACGAGGAGCGCCGAGTAGATCTCGATCGACCACACGAACAAGGGGATCCGCATCCAACTCATCCCTGGCGCACGCATGTTGTGGATCGTGGCGAGGAAGTTGACCGCACCGATGAGCGATCCGAGCGAGAGCAGGTGCAGTGAGAGGATCCAGAGGTCCTGGCCGTTGCCGAGCGAGAACATGTCATCCGAGAGCGGCGGATACCCGTACCACCCGGACCTGGAGGCACCGTACTTCGCGAAGAAGCTGAAGTAGAGGACGATGCCGCCGAAGAGGAAGAGCCAGTACGACAGCGCGTTGAGTCGCGGGAACGCGACGTCGCGCGCGCCGATCATCAGCGGCACCAGGAAGTTCGCGAAGCCGGCGAAGATCGGGACGACGACGAGGAAGATCATCGTCGTGCCGTGGATGGTGAAGAGCTCGTTGTAGCTCTGCTTGGTGATGAAGTGCTCGTTCGCCTGCGCCAGTTGCGCGCGCATGAGCAGCGCGAGGATCCCGCCCGCCGCAAAGAAGACGAGGGACGTCCAGATGTAGAGGATCCCGATCCGCTTGTGGTCGGTGGTCGTGATCCAGCTCATGACGCGCCCCTGGCGCCAGTCCGGCCGATACGGCTCGAAGGTCGCCCTAGCCGCCACTCGCGGCTCCCTTGTAGATGTTCTGCTTCAAGTAGTCGAGTAACGCCTGCACCTGCTCGTCCGACCAGCCGTTTGCGACCGGCGGCATCTCGTTCCGACCCTGTCGGATCAGCTCCTCGAGGCTCCGGCCCTGCGTCAGCAGGGCGTTGTTCGAGATCGTCGGCCCGAAACCGCCCTGTCCCTGGAGCCCGTGGCACTTCGCGCACGAGCCTTCCCACTCGCCTTTGCCGAGGGTGTCACCTGCGGTGCCGAGCCAGGCTGCGTACTCCGATTGCGACGTCACTTTGACGACAGCCTTCATCGCCGCGTGGAAAACGCCGCAGAACTCGCCGCACTGCCCGCGGTAGGTGCCGGCTCGGTCGGCTTTGAACCATGTGTGCGTCACGTGACCCGGGATGGCGTCGAACTTGCCGCCGAGCTCGGGAATCCACCAGCTGTGGTCGACGTCCTGCGACGTGATGTCCACGCGCACCGTTCGATTCAGAGGCGCGTGCAGCTCGTCGATCGAGATCTGACCGTCGGGATAGGTGAACTGCCAGTAGAACTGATGTGCATCGACCCTGACGACCAGTGGGCCGCCTTCAGCCTTTGCGCTCGGCACGTCCTGGATGCCGGGGAGCTTGTAGAAGATGAACGCGGCGATCACGGCCAGGATCACCACGGGAATCGCGGTCCAGATCAGCTCGAGCCGCGTGGCTCCGTGGATCTGCGGGCCCTCCTGGTTGCGAGGGCGTCCACGCCGGCGGTACTTGACGATGAACAGGATCAAGGCGCCCTCGACGAGGACGAAGATCACGCCGGTGAAGATCGAGATCCAGACGTAGGAGTCGTTGATCCGCTTCGCGTTCGGCGAGTGCGGCGTGGCCGGAGCGAAACCACCGTTGCCTGCGTAGGCGACGGTGGCCAGCGCAAGTGCAGCGCCGACAACAAGCAGGAGGACAGGGGCTTTGCGCCTCACCGGCGGTGGCATCCTATGAGAGTGGACGACCGGTCGCGCGTCAACCTGCCGCCAGGGGTGGGAGATAGTTACGAGGTGTACGTGAACGGGGTCCGCCAGGAGCCCGGTCGTGACTTTGACCGGCTCGGCGACGAGCTCGTTTTCCGTCGGGAGCTCGCGCAGGAGGGCCGTCTAGGCCCGATCCGCTGGCTCTCGATGCTGCTCGGGGTTGCGGGGACGTACCGGAAGCATGAGACCGTGGATGTGGTCTACGAGGCGGGTGGGCGGCGCACGGTGGTCTCAGTCACTCCTTCGTGATTGGCTCCAGGCGGTAGCCGACGCCGTAGCGGGTCTGGATGAAGGTGTGCCGAGTGGTGCGCCGGTCGATCTTTTCGCGCAGCCGCCGTACGAAGACATCGACAGTGCGGTCGCGGTGGCTCTCGCGCCGGCCCCAGATCTTCTGCAGGAGCTCGTCGCGGGTCACGACGCGTCCGCGTTCGAGCGCGAGTTGATAGAGCAGGCGGAACTCCGTGGGGGTGAGGCCCGCGCTCTCTCCATTCACGAAGGCTTGCACCTCACCCGGATCGATGAGGAGTTCCTCGATCTGGATCGGGTCGCCGCGTTGCGCGTCGTCGCGGCGAAGAGCCCGCCGGGACGCTGCGCGCACGCGGGCGACGAGCTCGTTCATGGAGAACGGCTTGACGAGATAGTCGTCAGCTCCGATCTCGAGGGCGTGCACGCGGTCGTGCTCGGTGCCCCGGGCGCTGACGACGACGATGGGCGTCGGGATTCCCTCGGCCCGGGCGCTCTCGATGATGCTCCAGCCGTCACGGCCGGGAAGCATCAGGTCGAGCACGCAGACGTCGGGCCGTTCGAACCGCAGCCGGGCAAGTCCCTGATCCCCCTTGCCGACCACCAGCGGGTCGAACCCGGCCGCGGCGAGGTGTTTCGCCATCCCGTCCGCGATAACGGCATCGTCCTCGACGATCAGGACCTTGGCCATACTCGTCTCTGATGGAGGATGCACGGGCCTACGAAGAGCTGCGGGTCGGCTTCACCGCCGCAGTGTCCCACGAGCTGCGCACGCCTCTCGCCCGGCTTCTGGCCTTGCTCGAGTCGGCATCGCTTCCCAATGCCGACCGCGACGCACTCCTGGCCCAGGCCACGGAGGAGGTCGAGGAGATGAGTGAGCTCGTTGACGATGTTCTCTTCCTTTCCGAGCTCGAGAGCGGCCGCGAGGTCGTTGCGCTCGGCTCGACGCCGGCGCTGCCGGTGCTGGAGGAGGTTCGGGAGCGGCTCGTCAACCGGGCGGAGAACGCGGACGTCACGATGCGGATCGAAGCTCCCGTTGACGTCGAGCTGCCGCTCCGCCGGCGAATGCTGCAGATCGTGGTGGAAAACCTCGCTGAGAACTCCATTCGCTACGCCGGGCCCGGCTCCACGTTGACGATCTCGGCGCGCCAGGGTGTGCTCGAAGTTGCCGACGACGGGCAGGGGGTGGGCGAGAACGAGCTGCCGCGGCTCTTCGAGCGGTTCTACCGCAGCGACCGGGCCCGCGCCTCGAGGGGCACGGGCCTCGGTCTTGCGATCGTGAAGCACGTGGTCACCGCCGCTGGTGGCGGGGTGGAGGCGACCGGCGGCCCGGGTCACGGCCTCAGAGTGACGTGCAGCTTTTCTATGAGTGCACCGAGCTGAGTGTCTTGATCGAGGCTTTCAGCACCACTTTTGGTAGCGGCGAGAAGAGCAGCTTCGGCCCAGAGGCCTGCCCCTTGGTCACTGCCCAGCGAACGAGCTGCTTCAGCTCCTTCGCCTTTGGAGTGTTCGTGGGGACGATGACGTAGGTGAACGTGCAGATCGGGTAGGCGAGCGGCTGACGCTTCGACGGGTTGACGATCGAAATGCCGCTGTTGTTCGGCGCGACGCGGAGGATCGTCGCCCCCGCTGCGGCGATCGCGCGCAGACCCGGCAGCTGGAAGACACCGGCGCGGTTCTTGACCGCTGCGATCTTGAAGTGGCTCTTGAGTGAGTAGGCAACGTCGACATAGGTGATGCCGCCGTTCGTCTGACTCAGCGTTGCGGCGACGCCCGAGCTACCCCGTGCACCGACGCCGACGGGCCAGTTGACCGCGACTCCCTTGCCGACACCGCTCTTCCACTGGGTGCTGACGCTGTTCAGGTATTCGGTCAGGTTGTAGGTCGTGCCGCTGTTGTCGCTTCGATGGATCACGGTGATCGCAAGGTCCGGCAGCGACTTTCCTTTATTGAGCTTCTTGAGCGCCGGGTCGTTCCAGTTCTTGATCGTCCCGCGGAAGATGCCCGCCACTGCGTTGCCGTCGAGCTTGATGTGGTCGGGTAGCCCGTCGCCGCGGTAGGCGAGCGATGTCGCCGACAGAGCCCAGGGAATCTGGACGCACCCCTTACAGGCGGCGAACTGGTCGGGAGTGAGCGGCGCGTCGCTCGCGCCGAAGTCGACCGTTCGGTTCGTGATCGCGTTGATGCCCCCACCCGAGCCGATCGGTCCGTAAATCAGCTTGAGGCCATACGCGGCGTCGACCTTGGGAATCCAGGCCGACACGAGCGGGGCGACGAACGAGCTCCCCGCGCCGGTCAGGGATCCGGCAGAAGCTTTTGCTCCGGCTCCGGTGGTGAGGACGAGTGCCGCGCCGATCGCGGCGAGGACGGCCAGTGTCCTGCGGGTCAAGATTGCTCCTCTCATTCGATTCACGTCACGACGAGCGTGCATGCGTTCCTGCCAAGCATGGGAAGAACGGTGGTTGCAACCTGGTAACAAGGTGGTGAACGGGGGTCGCGAGGGCCTGAACGGTCAGTAGGCTCGCGCGCTGGTGAGCGCCGCTCCGACGACGAGCCCGTTTCAGGCCCGCCGCCGCTGGCTCGGCGGTCGCTTGGGCGATCTCACGCTCCATGGCATCACGCTGGCCGCGGCGCTTGCGTCACTGCTTCTCGTCGGTGCGATCGTCTGGAAGATCCTCGAGCTGTCGGGGGACTCGTTCCACCGCTTCGGTTTCGGCTTCATCACGGCACGCGCCTGGGACCCGGTCAAGCTCGTCTTTGGCGCGCTGCCGTTCGTCTACGGCACCGCGGTCAGCTCGCTGGTGGCGTTGCTGATCGCGACGCCGCTCGCGATCGCGATCGGCCTCTATCTCAGCGAGCTGGCACCCCGCGGCGTGCGTGGCGTCGTCGGCTCGCTCGTCGAGTTGCTGGCCGCGATCCCGAGCGTGGTCCTCGGGCTGTGGGGGATCCTCGTCCTTGGCCCGTTCCTTGCGCATCATGTCGAGCCGTTCCTGCACAGCACACTCGGCTTCATCCCGCTCTTCGGCGATCCTCAGCAGACGGGCCAGGGCCTCTTCACTGCGGCGGTGATCCTCACGATCATGATCGTCCCGATCGTCGCGTCCATCAGCCGCGAGCTTTTCCTCGGCGTGCCGACCGAGCTCGAAGAAGGCGCGCTGGCGCTCGGCGCGACGCGGTGGGAGATGGTGCGCGGAGTGATTCTGCCGGCCACGCGCTCGGGGATTGCGGCCGCACTGATCCTTGGGCTCGGCCGCGCGGTCGGCGAGGCGATCGCCGTTACGCAGGTAATCGGTGGCGGCACTCGAATCGGTTGGTCGCTCTTTCCGCCGGCGGACACGCTCGCGAGCAAGATCGCATCCAGCTATCAGGGCGCGCCCTCGGGGCTCGAGGCGTCGTCGTTGCTCTACCTCGCTGCGATCCTGCTCGTCCTCGGCCTCATCGCCAACCTGGTCGCCCAGGTCATCGTGCGGCGTTTCGATCCACTTCGCGGAGCTCGCTGATGAGTCGCTATCGCCGTCGCCGGCTCGTGAATCGCGCGATGGAAGTGGTCGCGAGCCTGGCCGCTCTCGTGGCGGTTGCGGTACTTGCGATCGTTGTGATCTCCGTCGCGCGGCGTGGCGCCGGAGCAGTGAGCTGGGACTTCTTCACGAAACCGCAGGCGCTGTTCGGGCAACCCGGCGGCGGCATAGCGAATGCGTTGGTCGGAACAGCGCTGCTCGTCTTGCTCGCGACCGCCATGGCGCTGCCCGTCGGCGTGCTCACTGCGATTTATCTGACCGAGTTCGCACCCCGTCGCCTGGCTGTGCCGATCCAGGTCGTCATCGACGTGCTGGCGGGGCTACCGACGATCGTGATCGGGATATTCGTCTACGCGTTGCTCGTGATCGGGCACACGCAGAGTGGCTACGCGGGCGCGTTCGCACTCGCAGTGATCATGCTTCCTCTCATTGCGCGCGCGACGCAGGAGGTGCTCCTTCTCGTGCCTTCGACATTGAGAGAGGCGAGCCTCGCGCTCGGAGTCCGGCGCTGGCGCACTGTGCTCGGCGTGATCCTGCCCTCGAGTGTCGGCGGCATCCTTACCGGAACGGTGCTGGCGGTCGCGCGCGCCTCGGGCGAGACCGCGCCGCTGCTCTTCACGAGCTCGATCTTCGGGAACAGCGTCCAGACGGACGTGACGAAGCCACTCGCCAACATTCCGGTGTTGATCTTCAACTACTCCGAACAGCCCGATCCGGCGTTGCACAAACAGGCGTGGGCAGCCGCACTCGTGCTGATGGCCTTCGTGCTGGTTGCGAGCCTGGCCGCGAAGGGACTGCTTGCACGCAGCCGCAGAAAGCTGGCTCGGTGACCGAGAGCTTTACGATTGCCCCCGTGATCGATGTCGCCCAGGTCAGGAAGGACGCTGAGCCCGACCGGCGCGAGGTCGTCTTCGACATTCAGGGCCTGACGGTCAACTACGGTCGCCTAACGGCGATCAGCGGTGTCGATCTCCAGATCTACCGGAACGTGATCACGGCCATCATCGGCCCGTCTGGTTGCGGCAAGAGCACGTTCATCCGCTGTCTCAACCGCATGAACGATCTCGTCCCCGGCACCAGGATCGACGGACAGATCCTGTACCAGGGCGCCGACCTCTATGCGTCCGGCGTCGATCCCGTGGACGTGCGCAGGCGCATCGGCATGGTCTTCCAGAAAGCCAACCCGTTCCCGAAGTCGATCTACGACAACGTTGGTTGGGGGCCGCGGGTGCTCGGCATGCGCAGCGACCTCGACGAGCGCGTCGAGAAGGCGCTACGCAGCGCGGCGCTGTGGGACGAGGTCAAGGACCGTCTGAAGAAGAACGCTCTCTCGCTCTCGGGCGGCCAGCAGCAGCGCCTCTGCATCGCACGCGCCATCGCCGTCGAGCCGGAAGTGCTGCTCCTGGACGAGCCGGCGTCGGCACTCGACCCGATCGCCACGTCTGCAATCGAGGACCTGATGCACGAGCTGAAGCGCGACTACACGCTCGTGATCGTCACGCACAACATGCAGCAAGCGGCGCGGGTCGCAGACCTGACCGCCTTCTTCAGTCTCGAGGCCGACGAAAACCGGCGGAGCGGCGTGCTCGTCGAGTACGACGCGACGAGCAAGATCTTCACCAACCCGTCCGACCAGCGCACCGAGGACTACGTGACCGGAAGATTCGGATGAGGACGCTGTTCCAGCAAGAGCTTGATCTTCTAGAGGCGACACTGCAGGAGGAAGGCCAGCTCGTCCTGCGTGCATTGCGCGGAGCGATCAACGCTCTGGAGCAGCGCGACGAGGAGCTGGCAAACGAGGTGATCGCCTTCGACGACGATGTCGACCAACGCTACGTGCGTATTGAAGAGGGCATCCAGCTCCTGCTCGCGCGTCAGACACCCGTTGCGAGCGATCTACGACTGGTCCTCGCGATCCTCCACGTCAACCTCCACCTCGAGCGCATGGCCGACTATTGCGTGACCATCGCAAAACTCTCGAAACTCGTCCCCGAGGTTGATCCGGGCCCGCGCTTCGTGGAGGGCTTCGAGGAGATGGGCGCTCGGTGTGAGGAGATGATTCAGGTTGCGCTCGAGTCGTTCGGCGACAGAGACCTCGCGGGCGCTGAGTCGCTCGTCGAGCTCGACGAGCTGATCGACCGTGCGAACAGGCGCGTGGTCGAGCGCATTCTCGACCTGGGGACGGACCCTGAGATGCGGGAGTACGGGCTCCGGATGGTGGTCGTCTCGCGAGCCCTCGAGCGCATCGGCGACCATGCAGTCGACATCGGCGAGCAGACCGCCTATCTGCTCACGGCGGAATTCCGTGAGTTCACGGACGCGTCGCACCCCACGCCGCGCGAAGCCTGACAAACTCCTGCGGATCGAAAAGGAGACTCAATGGCACGCATCTCACTGGTACCGCAAACCCGAGAATTCTTCCGGCTCCTCGAGCGCGCGTCGGAGAACGCTGTAGGCATCTCGCGGGAGCTCGTCCAGCTCCTGGAGGAATTTCCGTCGAACGGAGCGCGCCTGAGAGAGGTCAAGGAGCTCGAGCACGAGGGAGACAGGCTTACGCGGGAGGTCGTCGATCTGCTCAACCGCACCTTCGTCACCCCTTTCGACCGCGACGACATCTATGAGCTCGCCGGTGCGATCGACGATGTCTGTGATCACGTCGACGAGGCTGCCGGCAACATTGCCGGCTACGGCGTCGACCAGATCCGGCCGAAGGCGAAGGAACAGGCACAGGTGATCCTTCGCAGCGCGGAGAAGCTGAATGAGGCAGTCGGGCTGCTGGAGGGGTTCAAGGATTCGAGCAGCCAGCTGCATGCGTTGCGAGATCTCGAGGACGAGGGTGACCGCCTCAACCGGGACGCCGTGTCGGAGCTCTTCTCGTCGGGAGAAGACCCGATCGGGGTGATCCGCTGGAAGGACATCCATGAGCAGCTCGAGGAAGCTGTCGATGCCTGCGAGAACGCGGCCGACGTCCTCGAGGGCATTCTCGTCAAGAACCGTTAGTTAGGAGCACGGGTGAACGACGTTCTCCTGGTCGTCGTAATCGTCGTGGCGCTCGGCTTCGATTTCACGAACGGTTTTCACGACACGGCGAATGCGGTCGCGACGTCTGTCTCGACGCGCGCCTTGACGCCGCGCATGGCCGTGCTTGTCGCATCAATCGCGAATTTGGCCGGCGCATTCGTGACGACCGCGGTGGCGAAGACCGTGGGCAAGGACATCGTCGCCTCGGACTTCATCAACACGCGCACCGTCCTGGCCGCGCTGCTCGGGGCCATCGCGTGGAACCTCCTGACCTGGTGGTTCGGGCTGCCCTCGAGCTCGTCGCACGCGCTCATCGGGGGTCTGGTAGGTGCGGCGCTCGCACAGTCGGGGGAGAAGGGCGTGCTCTGGCACGGCCTTGCGCACAAGGTGGTGATTCCGGCTCTGATCGCGCCGATGATCGCATTCGCTGCGGCCTTTCTCCTGCTGCTCGCCATCTACTGGGTATTCCGGCGGATCACGCGGGGCGTCGCAAACCGTGGCTTCCGCCTCGGCCAGCTCGTTTCGGGAACATTCGTCGCGTTCACGCACGGCGCCAATGACGCTCAGAAGACAATGGGTGTGATCGCACTCGCCCTCTTGGCCAACGGGAATCTGAAGGAGTTCGAGATCCCTGTGTGGGTGAAGATCGCCGCCGGTCTATCGATCGCGGCCGGAACGTACGTGGGCGGGTGGCGGATCATGCGGACGCTGGGCCAGCGCCTGTACAAGATGGAGCCCGAGAGCGGCTTCGCCGCCCAGGCAGCGGCCGGTGCGACGATCTACGCGGCGACGAAGTACGGCTATCCGCTGTCGACGACGCACGTGATCTCCGGCGCGGTCCTTGGAGCCGGTTCGACCCAGCGCCTCTCGGCCGTGCGCTGGGGCGTCGCGGGCAACATCGTGGTTGCATGGATTCTCACGATCCCGGCTGCGGCGTTGGTCGCAGCCGCGCTCTACTGGCCGATCCAGGCGATCTTCTGAGCCACCGAAGTGCCCCGGGGGAGTCACCGTACCCGGCCGGCCAGGTTTTTCGTTGTAATTCGACGGAAATAGTTCAGCAGGTCGACAACCCTAAAGCCCCGAAGGGAGGGTCAAACCGCATGAGCATTCTCTGGATCATCCTGATTGTGATTCTCGTGCTCGCGCTGCTCGGCTTCTTCTCGCGCGGGCGTTGGTAAGCGCGTAGGACCATCCAAAGCTCTAAATGGGCCGCCTGGCACTTGCCAGGCGGCCCTGTTGTGTCGATCATGGCGGGGTGGATTCCGCCGCCGCCTTCCTGACCCAGTACGAGGAGAGCAACACATCCGCCGTGCCCCGCCTGGGCGGGATGGCCCGCGCCAACGGCGTGGTCATCGTCAGCGAGCGCTTCTGGGCCTTCGCCGGGACTGACGGAACCCTCAGGGAAGGCCGGATGCCCGTTGCGCCGCGTTCGCTGCGCGCGATTCCATTCGCGCGTGGACTTGTGCGTCTCTCGGGATCGCTGTCACCCCTCTTCAAGCGTGAGGGCGTCGCCCGCGGCCGTGAGCGGATTTTCCTGATCGTGGCGATCCTCGCCCCACTGGCGCTCGCATTCGCACCGAACTGGCTGGGGCTCACCGCAGGATTCGTCACGACCTTCGCTCTGCTCGGCTGGCTCCTGCGCGGTCGCACGCTCTACCTGCACGGTGCCGAGCACCGTGCGATCGCCGCGCTCGAGCAACGGCGTCTTCGGGAGACGTGGTACGGCTCAGCGCTGCCCACACGCTTCTCGCTGCGCTGTGGCACGAACTTCGCCGCGCTGTTGATGCCCGTCGCGATCTTCGGCGGCCGTTTCTGGCCTCTGCCTCCCACTGCGTTCACTCCGGTCGCCGTGTCAGTCCTCGCGCTGGCCCTCACGATGGAGCTGTGGCAACTGGTTCAGAGCCTGCCGCGCCTCGCGCGCGTCATCCTTTTGCCCGGCCTGGGATTGCAACGGCTCACTACGCGTGAGCCGAGGCTCGACGAGACGCGCATCGCACTGACCGCGCTCGCCGCAGTTCTCCGTCGAGAACTCGCGCACGGGTAGCCTCAGGGGCGTGGACGCCCCGCACGAGAACAGCATCCAGGCGCACGCGCTCGTTCGCGAATTCAAGAAGGGGCCGCGTGCGGTCGACGGCATCGACCTCCACGTCGACCCGGGTGAGATCTACGGCTTCCTCGGTCCGAACGGCGCCGGTAAGTCCACCACCGTCCACATGCTGACGACGCTGCTGCCGCCGACGGCAGGTACCGCCACGGTCGCCGGCTACGACGTCGTCAAGGAGGGCCCACGGGTCCGCAAGGTGATCGGTGCAGCGCTGCAGGAGGCCGCGCTCGATCCCTTTCTGACCGGCCGCGAGCACCTGAGGCTGCAGACCACGATGCACGGGATCACGGGCGAGGACCGGCGTCTGCGGAGCGAGGAGCTGCTCACTCGGGTCGGGCTGACCGAAGCGGCCGACCGCAAGGTGAAGGGCTACTCGGGTGGCATGAAGCGTCGCCTCGACCTTGCACTCGCACTCGTCCACCGCCCGCAAGTCCTCTTCCTCGACGAGCCGACGACCGGGCTCGACGTTCAGAGCCGCACGGCCCTCTGGGTGGAGGTGGGCCGGCTCGCGAAGGAGGAGGGCGTCACCGTCTTCCTCACCACCCAGTACCTCGAGGAGGCCGACGTGCTCGCCGATCGCGTCGGAATTATCGACCACGGCCGGATCGTCGCGGAGGGAACTCCGGAGAAGCTGAAGGCCGAGATCGCCTGCTCCACAGTCGAAGCGGTGCCTGCGAGTCCCGGCCAGCGTGGCGTGCTGGCAACGGTCCTCGAGCGCTTCGGCGCGCAGACGACCGGCTACGGCCCGGGCAGCGTCGCGGTGCAGCTCAGCTCGTCGAACGGGAACCTCGCCGACATCGTCCGCGCGCTCGACGCCGAAGGTGTGATCCTCTCGCAGTTGCAGATCCACGAGCCGACGCTCGACGACGTGTTCCTCGCGAAGACCGGGCGCCATCTCGAAGGCGCCGGCGACGAGGAGGAACAGGAGTCGGAGCAGATCGCACAACCTGCGTCGGTTTGACGGCAACCGCTCTGACACAGACTGCGGCGCTCGGCGGGCGTGCTGTCATTCGCACCGCGCGGCAGCCGGCGAACGTCATCTTCCCGCTCGTCTTTCCGATGTTGCTCTTCGCGGTGAATGCGGGCGGCCTGAAGGCGGCGACGCAGCTCCCCGGCTTCCCTACCGATTCATTCGTTGCGTTCGCGCTTGCAGTTCCGTTCGTGCAGGGTGCCCTTCTCGCGACGATCAACGCGAACGTCGAGTTCGCGCGTGACATCCAGACCGGGTTTCTCAACCGGCTGGCCCTGACACCTGTTCGTGGGATCGTTCTGCTGCTCGGCCAGCTCGGTGGCCTGATGACGATTGCCGTCGTCCAGGCAGTCTTCTACCTCGCGGTCGGCCTCGCGTTCGGCGTGCGGCTTGAAAGTGGCTTCGGCGGCGCGGCGATGCTCCTCCTCCTCGAGGTCGTCATTGCGCTCGGCTTCGCGGCACTGGGCAGCTGGGCCGCGCTGCGGACCGGCTCCACCGAGGCGGTGCAGGGTCTCTTCCCCGTCTTCTTCGTGTTCCTCTTCCTGTCGTCGATTAACATGCCGCGCAATCTGATCGAGGCTGACTGGTTCCGCTGGATCGCAACGATCAACCCGGTTTCGTATCTCATCGAGGCAGTGCGTTCCCTGGTGATCGAAGGGTGGAACTGGGAAGCCCTCGGGCTCGGCTTCGCAGCCGCCGGTGGTCTCAGCATCGTCGGATTCGTGCTCGCGACGCACGCATTGTGGCGACGGCTGGAGCGAACGTGAGCGACGTCTTGGCAGTTGCGCGCGGTGTGTCGTGGCGTGTGTTGCACATGTTCTTCACGAGTCCGGCCTTCCTGCTGCCCTCGCTCGCGTTCCCGCTCTTCTTCTTCACCGCATTCGTCGGCGGCCTGTCGCGCATATCGCAGGTCCCCGGGTTCGACTTTCCCAGTGGCTACACCGCGTTCCAGTTCGTCTTCGTTCTGCTGCAGTCGGCTGCGTTTGCCGGCGTGTTCACCGGGTTTGGCATCGCGCGCGACTTCGAGAGCGGCTTCATGCGGCGCCTGATGCTCGCGGCTCCCAACCGCAGCGGGATCTTGCTCGGGTATGTGGTCTCAGCGCTCGTCCGTTGGCTGACCGTGGCTTCGGTCGTGACCGTCGTCGCGCTGCTCGCGCAGATGAACATCGGAGGGAACGGCATCGATCTGTTCGGGCTGTATGCGCTCGCACTACTCCTCAATCTCGCCGGGACGCTCTGGGCCACGGGCGTGGCGATGCGCCTGCGCACACAGCAAGCCGCGCCGGTGATGCAGATGCCGGTCTTCCTGCTCCTCTTCTTTGCTCCGGTGTACGTGCCCCTCGGTCTGCTTCAGGGCTGGATCCACGCCGTCGCTTCCGTCAATCCGATCACGGCGCTGCTCGAGGCCGGTCGGGGCTTCATCTCCGGCAGTCCGGAGCTGACCGTCGCGGCGTTTGCGATCGCGGTCGGCCTGATCGCCGGATTTGCCGCCTGGGCGTTTCGTGGCCTAAAACGTGCGGAAGCTGCCGGATGAACGCATAATCCCTGCTAATGGAGCCCGAAGCCTGGCCTACACCACAGACGCCGGCGCGCGAGCCGCTGCCGCGCGTCGAGGATCTCCCCGTCGCCGAACAGGGCTACGAGCAGGAGAGCGTCAAGGCTGCCTTCGACTCCTTCTACCGTCACGCGGCTCAGGTCGACGCGGCCCTGCGCACGCTCGAGGCCGTGGATTCGTTCCACCGGCACGCCGCGTCTCTGCGCGCTGACCTGCGTGCGCTGCGCTCAGCTGGATGGACGCAGCAGTCGTGGACGCAGCCCCAGTCCTATGGCTACGGCATGCGCGCGCCGCGCGAGGGAGTGCCGCCTGCGGTCTGGCGTATTGGCGGCGAGGTCGCGTTCCTGGTTGTCGTCGCGGTCGCGTTGGGTGTGGCGCAGCTCTCCTGGTGGGTGATCGTCCTCGCGATGGCGGGGGCGTTCGCGCTTGTCTGCGTCGTCGAGTGGCTTGCAGGGCGCGAGCAGCCGACCTTCGTGCGTCCCGCGGCGACCGCGCCTCCGCATCCTGTGGTCGAAGCCGAGCGGGTCGACGACACGGACGAGCATGACTCGCTCGGGTGGACCGCCTTCGGGGAGGCGCAGGAGCCCTCGGACGCGATGACGATCATCGGGGCGCCCTTGCGGGACGAGGAGCCGATGGTCGAGAGCGTGCCGGAGCCCGAGCCGGAGCCTCCGCCTGAGGAGCCAGAGCTGCCGCCTGCCGCGGAGGCGGACCTCGAGAGCTCATCTGAGTCTCGTGGCTGGTGGCGCCGCCGCCACGATGAAAACGAGACCGGCGCCGAGCAGGAGGCGCCGCGGCACGTTCGCGTGCTCCCTGCAGACGAAGAGCCGGCGCGAATGGACCCGTGGGAAGAGGGCTTCGACAGCCCTGGAACCGTTGACGAGAGCGACGAGCCCGCGTTGGTCGAGGACGAACCACCGCGCGGCTTCAGACGTCGGTAAAAGGCTCTTTCGTCCGGCCCCATTCCTGCCGATAGGACTCCAATGCGGAAACGTCCCATCGGCCAGATCCTGGTCGAGAAGAACGAGATCTCTGAAGCCGAGCTTGCGGCCGCGCTCGCGGAACAGGAGCGGACCGGGCTGCGCCTTGGTCAGATCCTGATCGAGACCGGGCGGATCTCCTGGCTCGCGCTCGCCCGTGCGATCGCGGAACAGGTGCTCGACATCGAGGACGCCCAGCCCGAACCGACGGCTCCGCCCGCTGCACCCGCTGCTCCGGCACCACCGCCTCCGGCTCCGACTCCTGCCCGGGTTGCTGCTCTGCCTCCTGCTCCTGCGCAGGTAGTGGCATGGTCAGCTGTGCCGACACCGGCCGACCCACCTCCGCCGCCCGCTCCGGTAGTCGTGGCGGCGCCCCCACCGCCACCGGTGCCCGCGCCGGTCGCGCCAGAGCTGATTCGTGACCCGGAGATCAAGCTGCACAGCGTCGAGGCGCTGCTGAAGGAACGGCAGCGCGCGTTCATCGAGCTCGTCACGACCACGGAGACGCTCCGCATGAAGGTCGCTCACCTCGAAGAGATCATCGACGAGCGCGACCGCGAGCTGACCAAGTTGCGCGTCATGCGCGCCAGCTGAGCGCTACTCGCTACGGCCGCGCTGCAACAGCCTCGGAAGTCCCGAGAACCTTGCCGTCCCGCCCGATTGCCTTCACCGCGTAGAACGCGGCTGACTTCTTCAGCCGGATCGGAGTCTCGAAGCCGTTCTTCACGACGGTCTGCACTGCTTTCACCTGGCCGGCCGTCGGGCCGGCAAGAACCTGCCAGCGCGCTACGTCTGTAGCGCCATTCCAACTCGCGTACGCGGCAGCTCCCGCGACGACGACAACGGGCCGATCCGGCGGATGCCCGCGCCAGGCGAAGCGGTAGGCGCGGTACGAATCGGCGTCCTTGCCGGGAGGCTTGCCGTCACCGAAGTACGCGTCGAAGAGCAGTGCGCCGCTTCGTGAGAGCTCGCTCACGTACGGCTGCGCGCCCCAGCCGACCACGACGTCCCCGTTCTTCAGGAACTGAGCGTTGCCCTCGAAGGGCGCGAGCAGGCGTTGCGGATGATGGTAGCTCCGCACGAGTGTCGCTTTCTTCGTGGCAGTGTCCGCCCGCACGACGAGGACACGTGAGAACTTCTCGACGGGCGGAGCAGCCCCGTTGTCGAAGATCGTGATCGTCCCGTCCGGCTGGCGCCGCGCGTCGTGCTGCCAGGCGAATCGTACTCCGGCACCCAGCTTGAAGTCGCTCTTCTTGCCGCCGAGCCGCCAGAGAACCTTTTTCGTCTTGCGGTCGATCTCGTAGACCGTGTGCGTGTTGCGTGCCGAGATCAGGAGGTTCCCGTTCGGCTCGACCGCCGCCGAATTGACGTGGAAGTAGTCGAAGGGCGGGGCCTTCGCGCCGGCCTTCGCCTTCGGTGGGGGCGCATACGACTCCTTGACCCCAACCTGGGGATAGCTGTGCCACTCGAACAGGACACGGCCCGTCTGGATGTCGACCTCCTGCACGATTCCATCCCAGATCTTGCCCTCCTTCGGGCCGCCCACGGAGGAAAGATCCACGGGCAGCCGGTGGTACACAGTGAACAGCGCCGTGTTGTTCTTGGTGATGAGGAACTCGTGTACGTCGCCGACGAGCCCGTTCCCCGCGCGCACCTCTGCAATGGGGCGATACGACGTGTCATAGATGACGTACCAGCCGTCGCCGACGCCGACGTTGGAGACCTTGCCTCGCCACCAGGTGAGCACGGGCTTGCCGCGGTATTGCTGGACACGGAAATCCGTCACGCCCCGCGTGTTCAGCGGTTTGAACCAGACGACCTCGCCGCGGTTGTCCATGATCATTGGGCCGGCCTGGGCAACGACCATCTTCGGTGCGATAAAGATGTAGCCGGGCGCAGTGTTGTTCGCCGCAGTTCGGATCTGCACTAGCGGCGGCTTCAGATCAGGCCTCGAGTGATAGGTGCGCGAGGGCGGTGGCGCCGCAGCTGCTTGCGTGGTC
>Ga0307277_10000163_pt1 | contig 21748 bp, 22 predicted proteins | sample ER_DNA_116_FD_194473 | JGI IMG/M metagenome (GOLD analysis project Ga0307277, IMG submission 194473) | Bulk soil microbial communities from the East River watershed near Crested Butte, Colorado, United States - ER_DNA_116 | ecosystem: Environmental > Terrestrial > Soil > Floodplain | place...
TCGCGAGCGGACCCCTGGTGACGATTGGAACCGTTATGCCGCCCCGGCCAAACCAAAGTCCGGTTACCATACTTCAAATGCCTTGACCAGCACGGCCACGCCGCACCGGGACAGGGTGTCGCTGTCACGACGACGCTCAAATCATCGCCATCCCGCCGTTCACGTGCAGCGTTTGGCCGGTGACATAAGCGGCCTCTTCCGAAGCGAGATAGACCGCGGCCGCCGCCACGTCCGCCCCCCCGCCCAGGCGGCCCGCCGGGACTCGGGCGAGGATCACCTCCCGCTGTTTGTCGTTGAGCTTGTCGGTCATAGCCGTGGCGATCAAGCCCGGCGCGATGCAGTTCGCGGTGACGCCGCGTTTGGCATATTCGGCGGCGATCGACTTGATCATTCCGATCATGCCGGCTTTGGTCGCCGTGTAATTGCCTTGGCCGGGATTGCCGGTGATGCCGACCACCGAACCGATGCCGATGATGCGGCCAAAGCGGCGGCGCATCATGCCGCGCAACGCCGCGCGGGCGAGCCGGAACGTCGCCGTCAGATTGATCGCAACCACCTCGTCCCAGTCTTCGTCTCGTAGCTGAACCAGGAGATTGTCCTTGTTGATCCCGGCATTGGCCACCAAAATGTCGAGTTGGCCCATGACTTCCTCGCACTTGGGCACCAGCGCCTCGACCTCGTCCTTGTTTCCGAGATTGCACGGCAGGACATGGGCGCGACCCTCGAGCTCGCCGGAGAGACGATCGAGCACGTCCCGCCGCGTACCGGAGAGCGCTACGGTGGCGCCTTGCTGGTGAAGCGCGCGGGCAATCGCGCCGCCGATCCCGCCCGTCGCCCCGGTGACGAGGGCGGTCTTGCCAGTCAGATCGAACATCATCGCTCCTCGACGTCACGCCTCGGCGAGCCTGAATATCGCGACATCGTCCGGCGTTCCGATCGAAACGCCGCGCGCGCGATCGGCGATGCGCCTGACAAGCCCGCTCAATACTTTGCCGGCACCGACCTCATAGAACGTCGTGACGCCCGCCGCTGCCATGAAAGTGATCGACTCGCGCCAGCGCACCGTCCCGGTGACTTGCGCGACCAACGCGCCCACAATGTCGGCCGGCTCGCGGATCGGTCTCACGAGCGCGTTGGCGACGACCGGAACCAGCGGAGGTTTCACCGTCACAGTCGCCAACGCCGCGGCCATTGCGTCGGCGGCGGGCTGCATCAGCGCGCAGTGGAAGGGAGCGGAGACGGGCAGCATCATCGCGCGCCGCGCGCCTTTTTCCCTGGCGATCTCGACTGCGCGTTCCACGGCCGCCTTGTCTCCCGAAACCACCACCTGTCCACCGCCGTTGTCGTTCGCCGCCTGGCAGACTTGGCCCTGCGCGGCTTCGGCCGCGACCCCCGCAGCTTGTTCGAAGTCGAGCCCTAGCAGTGCGGCCATGGCGCCGGTGCCGACGGGAACGGCCTTTTGCATCGCGCGCCCACGCAGGCGCAGGAGCCGCGCAGTGTCGGCAATCGTGAGGGCACCGGCCGCGGCGAGCGCCGAATATTCTCCGAGCGAGTGCCCGGCGACGAACCGCGCGTCGCGCGCCAGATCGACGCCGGCATGGGCTTCCAGCACCCGCATGGCCGCCAGCGAGACTGCCATCAGCGCGGGCTGCGCGTTCTCGGTCAGCGTCAGCGCCTCGGACGGCCCCTCCCACATGGTGCGCGTGAGCTTCTCGCCGAGCGCCGCATCGACCTCCTCGAACACCGAACGGGCCGGCGCAAAGGCATCGGCGAGGGCCTTGCCCATCCCAACCGCCTGGCTGCCCTGCCCCGGAAAAACGAAAGCGAACGACATTCCCTCGCCTTGAAGAGATCGGCCCTAAGACCACCGCGATATCCGCGCTGTCAAGCGGCGACGGCACGGCTGCGGGTCTTGGAATCGCGCCGCCCGCCTTGTCTTTTCGTCCGAACTCCGTATAACCGCCGCTTCCGCTCGCTCCCGGCTGGGAACTGAACGGACGGCTGCATCGCCAAGTGCGGTGCGGCAGGACCCGATGGTCCGGCGTCCGGTGTTCCCGCCTTCTGAGCATTCGAGCCTTTCCCGGAAAGTCTCGAAGGGCTTTGCGCCTGGAGGAGCGCCAAAGGAGGAAAGGCATCCATGCCGCTCTACGAACACGTCTTTATCACGCGCCAGGACGCGAGCGCGCAGCAGGTCGAAGACCTGACCGCGCAGTTCAAAACCGTCATCGAGCAGATGGGCGGCAAGATCGCCAAGACCGAACAATGGGGGATGAAATCCCTCGCCTATCGGCTGCGCAAGAACCGCAAAGCGCATTTCACCCTGCTCAACATCGAAGCGCCTCCGGCCGCTCTCAACGAGATCGAGCGGCAGGAGCGGCTGAGCGAGGATGTGTTGCGCTATCTCACGGTTAGAGTGCGCGAGCACGAGGAGGGCCCGTCCGCGATGATGCGCAAGGTCGACCGCGATCGCGAGCGCGACGACCGCGGTTTTGGCTTCCGCGACCGCGATCGCGACCGCGGAGGCTTCCGTGATCGCGACCGCGGTGAGTACCGTCGCGACCGCGAGGGGCGTCCGCCGAGGGAGGGCCACGAGGAGTCCGCACCCGGCGCAGGCGCCGCGACGGAGGAGTGAGAGCGATGGCGATGTCCCCGACGCAGACCCGGCGGCCTTTCTTTCGACGCCGCAAGACTTGCCCGTTTTCCGGCGCCAATGCGCCGAAGATCGACTACAAGGACGTGAGGCTGTTGCAACGCTACGTGTCCGAGCGCGGCAAGATCGTGCCCAGTCGCATTACGGCGGTTTCCGCCAAGAAGCAGCGGGAGCTGGCGCGCGCTATTAAGCGCGCGCGCTTCCTCGGATTGTTGCCTTACGTGATCCGCTAGTAGAGGGACAGCGCGCACACGACGCAGGGCGAGCCGAGCAAAACGGACGAAAGAGAGGCGATCGGCCTTCCTCTTCGTCCTGCGATGGTTGGGACGGAAGTCATGCCGTCTCTAACCGCTGATGAAGCGGGACAGCTGAAGATGATGCAAGTTGTACTGGTCGGATTGGGGGCGGGCGCGGCAGCGGCGCTGCTGCTTGCGTCCGTGGTGTCGGGATCGATCGCCGCCATCTTTCTGTTTTATCTCGCGCCGTTACCGATCCTCATCGCGGCGCTCGGCTGGAGTCACATCGCTGGGCTGATCGCGGCCGCGGTTGCCACGGCGGCGATCACGGTTCTTTCCGGCACGTTGTTGATCGCCGTGCCTGTCATCGCGTTCGGGGCCTGGTGGCTCGGCTATTGCGCTCTGCTTGCGCGACCGGCAGCGAACGGGGGCGCGGGGGCGCTCGATTGGTACCCGCCCGGTCGGCTCGTGGTTTGGGCCGCCGTCATCGGTACTTTGATCGTCGCCGCCGCGGTTCCCAATTTCGGCACGGACCAGCAGAGCGTGCAGGCCGCGTTGCGCAAGGCCTACGAGCGAATTCTGAGCGACCAGTCGCTGATTGACGTGCTCATCGTGGCTGTTCCGCCGGGAGCGGCGGTATTTTCCACGGTGACGAACTTGTTCAATCTCTGGCTGGCCGCGCGGGTGGTGAAAATCTCCGGCCGGCTGAGGCGGCCGTGGCCGGATTTGGCCGGCTTGACGCTGCCCGCATCGAGCTCCGGGCTACTGGCGGCCGCGATCGCCGGCTCCTTCTTGCCGGACCTCTTCGGCATACTCTCAGGCGCGTTTGCGGCAAGTCTGCTCATGGCCTTCGCAACGCTCGGCTTTGCCGTCCTGCATGCCATCACGCGCGGCACGAATAGCCGCACCGTCGTGCTCGCGGCGGTCTACGCCGCCACCCTCATCCTCGGCTGGCCGGTCCTGGCCCTCTCTCTTCTTGGCCTTGCCGAAGCCGCCTTCAATATTCGCAATCGTGTTGCGCGCAAGCGAGGGCCCCCTAGTTTGCGGACCTGATCGAAGCTCGACGAAGGAGATGCAGTCATGGAAGTGATCCTGCTTGAGCGTGTGGCCAAGCTTGGCCAGATGGGCGATGTCGTTCGCGTCAAAGACGGCTTCGCGCGCAACTATCTCTTGCGCAAGGGCAAGGCGCTGCGCGCCACCAAGGAGAACCGCTCCCGGTTCGAGCATATGAAGGTCGAGCTCGAAGCGCGCAACCTCGAGCAAAAGAAAGAAGCGGAAAAGGTCGCGCGCAAGCTTGATGGGCAAAGCTTCACGGTGCTGCGCCAAGCAGCCGAGGGCGGCCAGCTCTACGGGTCGGTCTCGCCGCGCGACCTCGCAGCGCTGGTCACGGAGGCAGGGTTTGCGGTCAGCCGGGCTCAGGTTGCGCTCAATGCGGCGATCAAGACCATCGGCGTGCACCGGGTGCCGATCTCGCTCCACCCCGAAGTCGAAGCGATGATCAGCGTCACGGTTGCGCGCAATGCAGACGAGGCGCAACGGCTCGCGCGCGGCGAGGACATCACCGTCGCCCGCGAGGAAGGCGAGGAAGCTGCTGCGGCGGCCGCGGCGGAGGAGGTCTTCTTCGAGCCGGAGGCGATTGCCGGGCGCCGCTCGCGTGAGGAGGAGGACGAGCGCCCGCAAACCGAGTCCGTGGAAGAAAAAAAGTAGCGCGCCCGATCTTCAGTGGTGCCCGTGGCGGCGAGTGCAAACGGTCGCACGGCGCACGAGGGCGTGCGCAGGCCTGCACGCCGCGACCAGTCGCTCCCCGCTATTCCTCGAACTCTTCGCCCGCCGGCTGGTGTGACGGCGCCACGGCGGCGGCTTGCGGCGGGCCCGCCTCGGCGGCGTTTCCTGGCGCGGGAGCAAGGGGGAGATTGCCCGCTTCTATGCTCTCCGATGGACGACGAGGTCTCGACGCCGCGTTGCGGTCGTTCGCCGGAGCTGCTGCCTGATCACCTGCAGGTTTGGCCTGATCGGCCCCTGGCGAGGGAGCCTGGCCCGCCCCCAATGTGGGGGCGCGCCGCTGCTGAACCGCCCGCGCATCACTGCCGATCGAGGCGAGATAGGCAGCCATGGCCGCGGCTGCGCGCGGGCCGGTGGTATAATGCTCCCGCAGAAATGCCGCGCTGGTCGGCTTGATTTCCCGCGCACTGCGGTGACACGCGTTGCAGGTGTCGGCGAAGATTTGCGCGGCAGACTTTCCGGCGTCGAGGTTCGCTTGCGCCCATGCCGGCGCGACCGCCCCCCCGGCGGCAGCCACGGCGACAGCCCAGGGCAGGATGAGAGCAATCCTCGGCACGACGCGTCTCCGTTCTAGCTGATCCTATCCGATCCTTTGCTGCCACTTTTTGGCCAAAAGAGGATGCGGCCGGGCCGACCAGACACAGGGCCTTATTTTCCCGCCCTGCTGCGATGCAAGCGCGTTGCGAGACCCCAGAGAGTTTGTTTTAATTCATAGGCTTCGCAAGCTTGCGATCGACCGGGGGCCCTGGGTTCGCGGCGGCAGCGGGACGTGAGCAGCCCCGCAGGCTAAACGAAGCATGTGACGCGATGGAGGCGGCCGATGGATCGGTTGCTTCGGGCGGCCTGCCAAAGGCTGATCCGCATGGGGAATCTTCGGGTCACGACCGCGGCAGGATCGAGCTTTAGCTGCGGTGACGGCTCTGGCACGCCGGTCGCGATCCGCTTTGCCAGCCGGGCCGTCGAGCGGCACGTTCTCCTCGACCCCGAGCTCAGATTGGGCGAAGCCTACATGGATGGCAGCCTCGTGGTCGAGCAAGGCTCGATTGCGGAGTTTCTCGACCTTGTGGTGAGGAATCTCAGCCGGACTCCTGCCACCCCTTTTACGCGGCCGTTGCGCACGTTGCGGGCGCTCGCGCGCCGGCTATTCGACTACAACACGCTGCGAAGGGCGCGTCGCAACGCTATACACCATTACAATATCGATTATCGCATTTACCGAACGTTTCTCGATGCGGACCTACAATATTCGTGCGCTTATTTCGAAAACAGCGGCGTTTCTCTCGATCAAGCGCAACTCGCGAAGAAACGCCACATCGCCGCCAAACTGCTGCTCAAGCCAGGACTTAAGGTACTCGATATCGGCAGCGGGTGGGGAGGGCTCGGCCTTTACCTCGCGCGCAGCTCCAAAGTTTCAGTCGTCGGCATCAATCTATCCGACGAGCAGGTGCGTGTCGCGCAGCAGCGCGCAGCCGCCGCAGGAGTTCCGTGCGAATTTCGCATCCAGGATTATCGCACAGTGGCGGAAAAATTCGACCGCATCGTCTCGGTCGGAATGTTCGAACACGTCGGCAAGCAGCATTACCACGCGTTCTTTCGCAAATGCCGTGACCTGCTGACGGACGACGGCGTCATCCTGCTCCACACGATCGGGCGCTGGAATGGCCCGGGTGCGACCAACGCCTGGGTTCGCCGTTACATCTTTCCAGGCGGCTACACACCGGCACTCTCGGAACTTGCCCCCGCGATCGAAAGCTCGGGCTTGATCGTCAGCGATATCGAGGTCCTGCGCCTCCACTACGCGGACACGTTGCATGCATGGCGGACCAACTTCCTTGCCAAGCGCGACGAGATCGTCAGGCTATTCGATGAAACTTCAGAGCACACGCGGTTCGGCGGCGCGGAGCGATTCATCCGGATGTGGGAATACTACCTGGCCGGATTCGAGGCGTCGTTTCGATATTACGGACTCGCCGTATTTCAGATTCAGCTTCTCAAGAGCATCGAGGCCGCGCCGCTCACGAGGGATTACATGTACCGCAAAAAGCTTGAGGTCGATTCGAGCGCCGAATTCCGAGCGGCGGCCGAATAAGCTACCGCTCGAAGCGCTCGAAGGCGGTGGCCGATTGCCGTTGCAACTGGGGAGAGCGGCACTTCGAGGGTCCGCCGCAGGTTCCCCCGGAGGAACTGCAAAATCGTCAAGGCTTTTGTCTCGCCGATTATTCCGCCCGGTGGGTATCGGGGAAAGCAGCAACGGGTCATCGCCTCGAATCACCGGCAGGTATAAACCCGCGACTCTTTCGTTCGACCAAATGCGATTCGCCAAAGCATCATGGCTCCGCTCGATTCCGCGCTACGCAAGCAACCAGGGGAGTTGACCCCGCCCTATCGCGCCGCGCCGCACAATATCGAGGCGGAGCAGGCGCTCCTCGGCGCCATCCTGGTCAACAACGAGGCGCTTTACCGCGTCAGCGACTTCCTTGAGCCGGAGCATTTCTTCGAGCCGATCCATCGGCAGATCTACGACATCTCGCGCAGCCTCATTCGCACCGGCAAACTGGCCTCGCCGGTAACGCTCAAGACCTTCCTGCCCGCCGAGATCGATATCGCCGGATTGACGCTGGGTCAGTACCTCGCCCGGCTCGCCGCGGAAGCGACGACCATCATCAACGCCGTCGACTACGGCCGTACCATCTACGATCTCGCGATCCGGCGGGAATTGATCACCATCGGCGAGGACATGGTCAACGTCGCCTTCGACGCGCCAGTCGATTTCGCGCCGGCCGAACAGATCGACGATGCCGAGCGTCGCCTCTATGAGCTGGCGGAGGTCGGACGCTACGGCGGTGGGTTTCAGAAATTCGAGACTGCACTGACCACGGCCGTCGACATGGCTGCGCGCGCCTATCAACGCGAGGGCAAGCTCTCGGGCCTTGCGACCGGCCTCAAGGACCTCGATAGCAAGATGGGCGGCCTGCAGTCATCCGATCTGATCATCGTGGCCGGCCGCCCGGGCATGGGCAAGACCGCGCTCGCCACCAATATTGCCTACAACGTCGCGCGCGCGTGGCGCGGCGAGGTGCGTGCGGACGGACACATCGATACCGTGAACGGCGGCATCGTCGGCTTCTTCTCGCTGGAAATGTCGGCCGAGCAACTCGCCACCCGCATCATCGCCGAGCAGAGCGAAATCCCCTCCAGCACCATCAGGCGGGGCGGTATCAACGAACGCGACTTCGAAAAGATCAAGGACGTGGCGATCGAGCTGCAGCACTTGCCGTTCTTCATCGACGAGACAGGCGGACTGACCGTCGCGCAACTTGCCGCCCGAGCCCGGCGTCTCAAGCGGCAGAAAGGTCTCGATCTCCTCGTCATCGATTACATCCAGCTGTTGCAGGGCTCGACCCGGCGCGCCATGGAAGGCCGCGTGCAGGAGGTGACCGAGATCACCACGAGCCTCAAAGCGCTTGCGAAGGAGCTCAACGTCCCCGTAGTGGCGCTTTCGCAATTGTCACGGCAGGTCGAGAACCGCGATGATAAACGGCCGCAACTCTCGGATCTGCGCGAATCGGGCTCGATCGAGCAGGACGCCGACGTGGTGATGTTCGTTTTCCGCGAGGAATATTATCTGAGCAACAAGGAACCGCGCGCAGGCACCGACGACCACACACGATGGCAGGTGGAGATGGCCACCGTGCACGGCAAGGCCGAGATCATCATCGGCAAGCAGCGCCATGGGCCGACCGGTACCGTCAATGTCCAATTCGACGCGGCGGTCACTCGCTTCGACAACCTCGCGCAAACCGATCAGATGCCCGAGAGGGTCTAATCACAGGCAATCGACGTGCATTGACGATAAGCTTGCGGGCTGAGGCTCGTGCTGGCCGGGCGTCAAGCCGCGCTTATCCTCGCCGACCTGCCCTGGACGGCCGCGCCTGCGCTCGCCATAAACGTTCCCCATGACCGTGCACGATGCCGACCTGCGGTCCGCCACTGCGCCACTCGCGACTGCGGACCCGACGGAAGCCGGTGGCATCCTCACCATCGATCTTGCCGCCGTCGAGTCCAATTGGAAGCGGCTCGCGGGCTTGACCGTGCCAGTGGAATGCGCCGCCGTGGTCAAAGCCGACGGCTATGGATGCGGGCTCGAGCCGGTCACGCGCACCCTACACAGAGCCGGGTGCAGGACTTTCTTCGTCGCCGACGTCGCGGAAGGGCGGCGGGCACGCACCGTTGCGCCCGACGCCACCATCTACGTACTCAACGGAGTGATGCCAGGCTCGGCGCAAGCCTTCGCAGCCGATCATCTGCGGCCGGTCATCAACAGCACCACCGAGCTGGCCGAATGGGACGCCTTCGTCGCCACCAAGAATTGGCGCGGCGGCGCAGCCCTCCACGTCGACACCGGCATGAACCGGCTCGGCATCACGGTCGAGGAGGCGGCCGCCATCGCCCCGCGCCTGCAGTCCGAAAATCACGGTTTCACGCTGGTGATGAGCCATCTCGCCTGCGCCGAGTCTCCCGATCATCCGATGAATGCTCGACAGTTGCGCCTGTTTCGCGACATTCGCATGGTCTATCGCGGCGTGGCGTCTTCGCTCGCGAATTCCTCGGGCATATTCCTCGGCGAGCGCGCCTATTGCGACCTCGTTCGGCCAGGTGTCGCGCTCTATGGCGTCAATCCTACCCCGGGCAAGGCCAATCCCATGCGCCGTGTGGTGGAGCTCAAAGGCCGCATCATCCAGGTGCGCACGATCGACAAGGGCGAAACCGTCGGTTACGGCGCGGTTTTCACCGCCGGGCGGGCGAGCCGCATCGCGATCATCGCGGTCGGCTATGCGGACGGCTTCTTGCGGTCGGCCAGCACCGCCAGAGGCAAGCCGGCGGCCGAGGTCATCGTCGCAGGAAAGCGTTGTCCGCTCGCCGGCCGGGTATCCATGGATGTGCTGGCGGTCGACGTCACCGATGTCGCCGAGGGCGCCGTTCGCCGCGGCGATTTTGCCACCCTAATCGGCGACCGGGTGAGCGTCGACGACCTCGCCGCCGGAATGGGCACTATCGGCTACGAGGTCCTTACCGATCTCGGGCGGCGGTACCACCGCCTTTACAAAGGCGGGTGACTCTGGACCAGTAGTCACGCGTGCGGCGCGAGTGAGTCCTGAAGGGCTTCTCCGCGACGCTACACCGCATCCGCAGGCAAAGACCTTGACCCGCGGTATCCGACCCAATGGCCCGTCGCGAAACGACCTTCATCTGTCAGACCTGCGGGGCGGCCTACAGCCGCTGGCAAGGCAAATGCGACGCCTGCGGCCAGTGGAATACCATCGCCGAAGAGAGTTCCGCTTCTTCACAGGCTTCCGCACACGCCCCGCGCAAGGGGCGGCTCTTTGCCCTCGAACCGCTTGCCGGCGCGGCCCTCGACGCGCCACGGCTCGCCTCGGGTCTCGCCGAATTCGATCGCGTCACGGGCGGCGGTTTCGTGCGTGGCTCGGTGTTGTTGCTTGGCGGCGACCCAGGCATCGGCAAATCCACGTTGTTGATCCAGGTCGCGGCCGCGCTGGCCCGCCGCGGACAGCGCACGGTCTACATCTCCGGCGAAGAGGCGGTGGCGCAGGTGCGGCTGCGTGCCGGGCGGCTCGGCCTTGCCGGCGCCCAGGTCGAGCTTGCCGCCGAGACCTCGGTCGAGGACATCGTGGCGACGCTCGGAGACGGGGTGATCCCGCGTCTCGTGGTCATCGATTCCATCCAGACGATGTGGACCGATCTGGTCGAGGCCGCTCCCGGGACCGTTACTCAGGTCCGCGCGAGCGCGCAGGCGCTGATCCGCTTCGCCAAGCGCGCGGGCGCCGCCGTGATCCTCGTCGGCCACGTGACCAAGGATGGCCAGATCGCCGGACCACGCGTCGTAGAGCATATGGTGGATGCGGTGCTCTCGTTCGAAGGCGAAGGCTCGCATCAGTTCCGCATCCTGCGGGCGGTCAAGAACCGCTTCGGTCCCACCGACGAGATCGGCGTATTCGAGATGAGCGGCGGCGGGCTGCGCGAGATTGCCAATCCCTCCGAACTGTTTCTCTCCGAACGCGATCTCGGCTCGCCTGGCACGGCGGTTTTCGCCGGCATCGAAGGCAGCCGCCCGCTGCTGGTCGAAATCCAGGCGCTGGTCGCTCCGACCTCGTTCGGCACGCCGCGGCGCGCGGTGAATGGCTGGGACCAGAACCGGCTGTCGATGGTTCTTGCCGTGCTCGAGTCCCATTGCGGCGTGCGGCTTTCGGGGCACGACGTCTACCTTAATGTCGCCGGCGGCTTGCGCATCCAGGAGCCGGCGGCCGACCTCGCCGCGGCGGCGGCGCTGGTCTCCTCGCTCGCCGATGCGCCGCTACCGGCGGATGCCGTCTACTTCGGCGAGATCTCGCTGTCGGGCGCGGTACGGCCGGTGGCGCAGGCCGCCGCAAGGCTCAAGGAGGCGCAGAAGCTCGGCTTTGCCCGCGCCATTCTGCCTGAATCTGCCCACGCGGAATCGGCCCGCGAGGCAGGACCGTTGCTCAAACCCGTGAGCAGCCTCGCAAAACTTGTCGCCGACATCGTGGCCGACGGTAAGCAAGGAGGAAGCACGCACTCGCGCCAAGAAGATGGATGACGCCGCGGCCTCCTCCCGCTATACAGCGGCCGAACTGCCGACCCCGCGCGCCGCGCTGCCACGGCCCCGGGGCCGATATGGCAGGAACATTAACAAGTTGGGGGCCATTCTTCGACGGGCCTTGCGGAGCAAGCAGGAGGCGGGGGAGCTTGGTATCATCTCATTCGCCGATTCGACCGGCGGCGTCCTGAAGCTCAGGAGCATCCGAACTCGGTCATGCCCATCACGCTCCTCGACATCATCCTAATCGGCGTCATGCTGGTTTCGGGGCTGCTCGCCATGATTCGCGGCTTCATGCGCGAGGTCCTGTCGATCGCCGGTTGGCTGATCGCAGCGCTGGTGACACTTTATTTCTATAACAAGCTGCTGCCGTTCGCGAAATCGTATTTCAACAACGACATCATCGCGGCCGCAGTGGTGGTTGGCGGTACATTTTTGCTGACGCTGCTGATCGTTTCGGTCATCACCGTGCGCTTTTCCGACATGGTCCTGGATAGCCGCATTGGCGCACTCGACCGCACGCTTGGCTTTCTGTTCGGGCTCGCCCGGGGGCTGATCATCGTCGTCATCGCATTTCTGTTCTTCGCCTGGTTGGTGCCTGACCGCAGCCAGCCCGACTGGGTCCGCAGCGCAAAATCGCGGGTCGTGTTGCAGGGAACCGGCGATTGGCTGATGTCAATGTTGCCGGATGACCCGGAAAGCACCATCTTGAAACGGTTGAAGAAACCCAAGCCGGACGAGGACGAGCCGGCGGCAGGTCAACGGTCGGGCATCGACGGTCCCGGCGAGGCTGCCGGGTACGGGGCATCCGACCGGTCCAGCCTGCGGGAGTTGACCCGCAGCAAGGCGCGGTGACCACGCTCACCGGATGGAAGAGGAGATGAGATGACCGAAGCTCGAAACGGTGCCGGCCTCGATCTCGACGGCGACCGGCTGCGTGAAGAGTGCGGCGTCTTCGGCATATTTGGACATACGGACGCAGCGGCAATCACCGCCCTCGGCCTGCACGCCCTTCAGCACCGCGGGCAAGAGGCCGCCGGCATCGTCTCTTTCGACGGCAGGCGGTTTCATTCCGAACGGCGGTTGGGGCTCGTCGGCGACAATTTCTCCCGCCGCGAGGTGATCGAGCGCCTGCCCGGGGTCTCGGCGATGGGCCACGTGCGCTATTCGACCACCGGCGAGACCATCTTGCGCAACGTGCAGCCGCTGTTCGCGGAGCTCGACGGCGGCGGGTTTGCGATCGGCCATAACGGCAATCTGACCAACGGGCTCACCTTGCGCCGCCAGCTGATACGCGACGGCGCCATCATGCAGTCGACCTCCGATACCGAGGTCATTCTGCACCTGGTCGCCCACGCCAAGCGCAACCGTTTCATCGACCGCTTCATCGAGGGGCTGCGCCAACTCGAAGGCGCCTACGCCTTTGTCGGCCTCACCAACAAGAAGCTCATCGGCGCGCGCGATCCGCTCGGCATTCGTCCGCTGGTGATCGGTCGGCTCGACGGCTACCCGATCCTCGCCTCGGAAACCTGCGCGCTCGATATCATCGGCGCGAAATACGTACGCGACGTCGAGAACGGCGAGGTCGTGGTGTTCGATGAAGAGGGAATACACTCGCACAAGCCGTTCCCGCCCATGGCGCCGCGGCCGTGCATCTTCGAATACATCTATTTCTCGCGTCCGGATTCGGTTGTCGGCGGCCGCAACGTCTATGACGTGCGCAAGACCATGGGTGCGCAGCTCGCCCGCGAGGCGCCGGCCGGGGCCGATGTGGTGATCCCGGTTCCCGATTCCGGCGTTCCGGCGGCCATCGGCTATGCCCAGGAATCCGGCATACCCTATGAGCTCGGCATCATCCGCAACCATTACGTCGGGCGCACCTTCATCGAGCCGAGCCAGCACATTCGCCAGCTCGGTGTGCGCCTCAAGCACAGCGCCAATCGCGCGGTCGTGAATGGCAAGCGCATCGTTCTCATCGACGATTCCATCGTGCGCGGGACCACCTCGGTGAAGATCGTGCAGATGATGCGCGAGGCCGGCGCCAAGGAGGTGCATTTCCGCATCGCCTCGCCGCCGATCACCCATTCCGATTATTACGGCATCGACACGCCGGAGCGCGACAAGCTGCTGGCGGCGACCCACGATCTCGAGGGCATGCGCCGCTTCATCGGCGCGGATTCGCTCGCCTTTCTCTCGATCGAGGGCATCTACCGCGCCATGGGCTACGAGCAGCGCGATCCGCTGAAACCGCAATTCACGGATCACTGTTTCACCGGGGACTATCCGACCCCGCTCACCGACCAGACCGGCCACGAAGCATCGCCGCGGCAATTGTCGCTGCTCGCCGAGGCGAGTTGACGCGCCGCGCGACGGGACCGCGCCCGGCCTACCTGCCGCACCCGAATCGTCGGCATTTGAAATCGGCAAATCCGGAGACTATGGATTCCGGCGCTCCTTTCGCTCGTCCGAAATGATGAGAAAACATCGATGCCGCCTCCCCTTGCCGATCGGATCGCGCTCGTCACCGGCGCCTCGCGCGGCATCGGCTACGCCAGCGCACTCGCGCTGGCGAAAGCCGGCGCCCACATCGTCGCGCTCGCGCGAACGGTCGGCGGGCTTGAAGAACTCGACGACGCGATCAAGGCGTTGGGCGGATCGGCGACGCTCGTGCCGCTCGACCTCAAGGACTACGCAGGCATTGACCGCCTCGGCCTCGCCTTGCACGAGCGTTTCGGTCGGCTCGACGTGCTGGTCGGCAATGCCGGCATTCTCGGAGCGCTCTCGCCGCTCGATCACGTCGAGGCGAAAGCGTGGGACGAAGTCATGGCGGTCAACGTCACCGCCAACTGGCGGCTTATCCGCGCCCTGGATCGGCTGCTGAGATCCTCCGATGCGGGGCGCGTGGTGTTCGTCTCTTCCGGCGTGGCGGCGCTGGCGCTGGCCTATTGGGGTCCTTACGCCGTCTCCAAAGCGGCGCTCGAGGCGCTGGCGCGCACTTATGCGGCGGAGACCGCAACCACCAACGTGCGCGTGAACCTCTTCACGCCGGGACCGATCCGCACCCGAATGCGCGCACAGGCGTTTCCGGGCGAAGACCCGACGACGCTCGAAACACCCGACCGGCCGGCGGAGAAGATCGTGGACTTATGCCTGCCGAGCATGCAGGAAAGCGGAAAGCTCTACGCCTATCCCAAGGGCAGGTTTCTCGATTTCCGTCCGCCGTCCTGACGACGTGCCAGTCATTCAACGATGTTGACGTCATGGCCGCGCTGCCGCGGGCATGATCGACAAGAGCTTTGATTCATCTGAGCAGGTCTACACCCCGAGGCAGCGGCGCATGAGGATTTCCGTACTGGACGACTATCACGACACGCTGCGTACCCTGCAATGCTTCAGCAAGCTGACGGGACACGACGTCACCATCTGGAACGATCACGTCCAAGATACCGATGCCCTGGCAAAGCGTCTGAGGGACACCGAGGCCTTGGTGCTTATCCGCGAACGAACGAAAATTCGCGCGCCGCTGCTCGAGCGCTTGCACAATCTCAAACTCATCAGCCAGCGCAGCGTCTATCCGCATATCGATGTCGACGCCTGCACCCGATTGGGCGTGATCGTGTCTTCGGGCCAGCATCCGGGAAGCCCGTCCTATGCCGCCGCGGAATTGACATGGGGCTTGGTGCTCGCGGCGATGCGGCAAATTCCCCAGCAAATGGCCGCGCTCCAGGCGGGCAAGTGGCAAATCGGCGTCGGCAGCTCATTGCGCGGCAAGACGCTCGGCATCTACGGCTACGGCAGGATCGGCAGCGCCGTCGCCGGGTATGGCAGGGGATTCGGCATGAACGTGTCGGTGTGGGCGCGCGAGGCGTCTCTGGCGCGGGCGCGGGCCGACGGCTACTCGACCGCACCTAACAAAGAGGCGTTTTTCGAACAATGCGACGTCATCTCGCTCCACATGCGCCTCGTCGACGCCACGCGCGGCATCGTTACTGCGGCCGATCTCGCGCGCATGAAGCCAACTGCATTGCTGGTCAATACCAGCCGCGCGCCGCTGATCGCGCCGGGCGCCTTGGTGAATGCGTTGCGTGCGGGACGTCCCGGCCTGGCGGCGGTGGACGTCTATGAAGAGGAACCCGTGCGCGACCCGGCCCACCCGTTGCTGAACATGGACAATGTCGTCTGCACACCGCACATCGGCTATGTGTCTCGTGACGAGTACGAAATTCAGTTCGCCGAGATCTTCGACCAAATCATCGCATACGCCGCGGGTTCGCCAATAAATGTCGTCAATCCGGAGGCCCTGGCCATCGTGGCCAAACGCGGGACTTGAAGCCGCACTTTTGTCTCATCCGCAGGCGCGGCGTAGACAAGCAACATAATTGCGCGTCAGCTGCCGCGCTTGGCGTAGGGATTTTTCTTCTCGCGCAGCGCGATGCGAATGGGCGTACCGGGCAGATCGAACGTTTCGCGCAGGCTGTTGACGAGGTAGCGGCGGTAGGCGTCCGGTAAGGCATCGGCGCGGCTCGTGAACAGGACGAAGCTTGGTGGTCGGCTCTTCGGCTGGGTGATGTAGTCGAGCCGGATCGGCCGGCCTGCAACGGCCGGCGGCGGGTGGGAGGAAACGACCTCGCCGAGCCAGCGGTTGAGCGCACTCGTTCCCACCCGTCGGTTCCAGGTTGCATGCGCCGCGATGACGGCTTGCATCAAGCGGTCGAGTCCCTCGCCGGTGAGCCCCGAGACAGCGGCAACGGGTACGCCCTTGACCTGCGGCAGCCGATGATCGACTTCCTCGCGGAGGTTCTTGATTGCGCCGGGACGGCGTTCGACCAGGTCCCACTTGTTCATGCCGATGACGAGGGCGCGGCCCTCGCGCTCGATGAGATCGGCGATGCGAAGGTCCTGTTCCTCGAACGGCTTTTGCGCGTCCATCAGCAACACGACGACCTCGGCGAAACGCACGGCATTAAGCGCGTCCGCTACCGAGAGCTTCTCCAGCTTCTCTTCGATCCGCGCGCGACGGCGCAATCCGGCGGTGTCGTGGACGCGGAAGCGCTGATCGCGCCACATCAAATCGACGGCGATGGCGTCGCGGGTGATGCCGGCCTCGGGCCCGGTCAGCAGCCGCTCCTCGCCGAGCAGCCGATTGACCAGCGTCGATTTTCCCGAATTGGGGCGGCCGACCACCGCGATGCGGATCGGCTTGCGATCTGCATCTGGCGCGTCGACTTCACCGGCCGCGGTCGCAGGCGCCGTCGCGTCGGGCAGCGCCTCGCGCAAGGCGGCATAGAGATCGGCCAGGCCTTCCCCGTGCTCGGCGGAGATCGCGATCGGCTCCCCGAGACCGAGCTCATATGCCTCCAACAGGCCGGCCTCGGCGGCCCTCCCCTCGCTCTTGTTGGCGATGACGATCGCGGGCTTGCCGGATTTGCGCACGAGATTGGCAAAGGCGCGGTCGGCAGGTGTCGCGCCTGCGCGGGCATCGATGAGGAACATCACTGCATCAGCGGCAGCGATGGCGGCCCCCGTCTGCTCTTGCATGCGGGCGGTCAAGCTCTCCGGTCGAGCCTCTTCGAGGCCCGCCGTATCGATGGCAACGAACGTCAGGTCACCCAGCCGCGCTTGCGCTTCGCGCCGATCGCGCGTGACGCCGGGGAGGTCATCGACCAATGCGACGCGCTTGCCGACAAGACGATTGAACAGCGTCGACTTGCCGACATTCGGCCGTCCGACAATGGCGACCGTGAAAGTCATGACCACGCAGAGCGCGTTAGTGACACGCTCTATTGCCCGGTGGCAATGAGGAGTGCAATCAGCGCGGCGCGGGCGGATCGGGCCAAGCGACGCCGCGGGACGGGCCCTGCGCCGAGCCGGGCCAGGCGCCCGCCGCCGGTTGCTGTTGCATCGGCGGCGGATCAGGCCATTGGACCTGCGATTGCGCCGGGGCCGGTTGCGTTTGTGCCGCAGGTTGCGTTTGTGCCGGCCGAACCGTGACGGCGGTCGGTCTCGATTCCTCTTGCGGCTTGTCCTCTTGCGGCTTGGCTACGATTTTCGGCTTCGGCTTGGGTTTGGGCTTGCTTTCCGCCTTGGGCTCGGCGGGCGCAGCCTGCGCGGTCGGCTGCGCCTGCTCGGTCTGCTCCGCCTGCTCGATGCCCTGATTGCCCTTGACCAACTCCTTGGGCACGCCCTGCGGCACACCGGGTGTGCCCTCCGGGAACACCGCCTTGCGTTCACCGGGGAGCCGCTTCTTGGTGTTGAAAAAATCCGTATCCACGATGCTCGTCGGATCAAAGCCTTCGCACCCTGCAAGTGCGAGGCCGAGCGACAGCGTCAGGACGGTGAAACCGATGCGTGCTAAGCGGCTCATGCTGCGCTCTTCAACTTTTGCTCGCGCCGGCGCCTAGTGCCATCAGCATCTCGACGCGGGAGCGGGTGCCGGCGGGCGTCTGCGCATCGGTCATGACCATGTCGAACCACCGCTTGGCCGCCGCCGTATCGCCGGCACGCCAAGCAGCGAGCACCAGGAATTCGCGCGCGGTATGACGGAACGTGCGGTCATTCGCCGCAAGCGGCTCGAGCCGCTGTTGCGCCTCTTGCAAGGCAACGGCGTCGATGAGGAGCGCCCCCGCCCGTAGCGCGGCGAGATCCTGCAACACGGGGCCGACCGCGCCGTCGGCGGCAATCTGATCATAAGCCGCGATCGCCGCCTTCGCGTCAGTCTGCGCCAGCTCGGCCGCTTCGCGCATGCGCGCGAGATGGCGATAGCCGGGCGTGCCCTCGGCGACCACCTTGGCGAAGGCCGCCTCTGCCTCGCTGCGCTTGCCGGCGTCGGCCAGCGCGGCGGCAGCCTCGAAGGCGGCGCCGGCCTCGGCGGCCTTCTTGGCCTCCCACCACAGGTAGCCGCGCCAGGCCGCAACCGCCATGACCAGCAAAACGGCGGCGACGACGACGTAATTGCCGTAGCGCTCCCACAGCTTTTTGAGCTGTTCTCGCCGAACTTCCTCGTCGACTTCCTGAAAGATGTCGGCCACGGACCGCCCAATCCCGTTTCACCACTGCCCGGAGGTAGGCAGTTAGCGGATTGATGTGGCACAGGCAAGGCAGAGCCACGCCGGCGCTTCCACCGTTAAGACCCTGGAAAATCGATCTATTTTGCCTTGGTCCGGAGCGGATACACATGGTCCGTCCCGGGGAAGGCCCGGGCGCGGACATCGGCCGCGTAGGCCGCGACCGCCGCCTCGATCGACGGGCCGAGCTCGGCGTAGCGCTTGACGAATTTCGGCACGCGCGGCGACAGCCCGAGCATATCCTCGAGCACGAGGATTTGGCCGTCGCAAGCGACGCTTCCGCCGATGCCGATGGTCGGGATCTCGACCGCGGCGGTGATGCGTCGCGCGAGCGGCTCGGCCACCGCCTCGATCACCACGGAAAAGGCGCCCGCCTGCGCGACGGCGCGAGCGTCCGCCTCGATCGGCTCCCAGTCGCTCTCGTCGCGGCCTTGCGCGCGGAACGAGCCGATCGTGTTGATCGACTGCGGCGTCAAGCCGATATGCCCCATGACCGGAATCCCGCGCTCGACCAGAAACGCGATGGTCTCGGCCATGCGGCGGCCGCCTTCGACCTTGATCGCGCCGCAGCCGGTGTCCTTCATCACCCGCGCGGCCGACATAAAGGCTTGCTCCTTGGAAGCTTCGTAGGAGCCGAACGGCATGTCGACCACGACGAGAGCTCGCTTCGATCCGCGCATCACCGCGAGTCCCTGCAGGATCATCATGTCGAGGGTGACCGGCACGGTGGTTTCGAGTCCGTGCATGACCATGCCGAGTGAATCCCCGACTAGAATGAGATCACAGTGGCGATCAATTAGCCGCGCGGTATGCGCGTGGTAGGAGGTCAGGCAGGCGATGGGCTCGCCGCCCTTGCGCGCGCGGATGTCCGGCGCCGTCAGCCGCTTGATCTCGTCTCGTGCCGACATTGGCGTGGTTCCTAATGCGCCGGCGTGCCGAACACCGCGACGCCGACGACGAGGGAATGGAAAATGAAACCGAGTGCAAGAAAGAGCACGGTCCCCACGACGAGCGCGATTGTGTCGTTGCGATGGCCGCCCACTGGGATCGCAGGCGCACCGGGATCGCTTCGGTGCTTGAGCGTAATGCGATCGTAAACCGCCCAGGCGAGAAACGAGCCAAACAGCACGATCGAGCCGAGATCGCCGTTCGATATGAGGTGTGCAGCCGCCCACGTCTTCACACCGACAGCCATCGGATGCTTGAGCGCGCGCCAGATGTTGCCGCGGCTATACGCCGCCACCACGAAAATGCTCGCGGGCCACATCAAGATCTGGGTGATGTAATAGGTCCATCCCGGCGGAGACCACACGTCGATCCAACCGGTCGCCCGATACTGTCCGAAGCCATAGCCGATCAGGACGAGCCCAGCGAGCGAGACCAAGGCCATCAGTCCCTTGTAGCGCCCCTCGCCGATGTCCTTGATGAGCGCCGCGCGCGGCGTGCGCAACGTCACGAACACATGCGCTCCGAGGAACAAGGCCAGTCCAAGCACAAGAATAGCCAAGCCCATGGGTCCTCCGGCCAAGCTTGGTGAAAATCGCGCCGCGCCGGCTTACTGAGTGCGCGACAGTAGAGGCCATGGCAGGTCGCGAGGCAAGGCGGTCCCTGCATCGGCGCGACTCGCGCCCGTGACGACGACCGCGGCAAGTCCACGCTTGCGGCGGTCGCCTCGCCCGTGATTATTCAGATCATGCGATTCCCACGCGCAGGGACAAGCTGCGCGAGCGACGAGACCGCGCGGATGATCGTATCGCGAGGTGCGAGAGGGTCGATGAATAAAAGCTTGGCGTTGGCCTTGTCCGCGCTGTTGCTCGCTGCTGCCACGGCCGTGGCGCAAGAGTGGCCTACGAAAACCGTGCGCATCATCGTGCCATTCGGCCCTGGCTCGACGCCGGACATGGTCGGGCGACTGATCGGCAACCGCATGCAACAGAAGCTCGGTCAGCCGTTCGTGATCGAGAACCGGCCGGGCGCCAGCGCCAACACCGGAACCGATATGGTGGCGAAGGCGGATCCGGACGGCTACACCGTGGGCATCAGTCTCGGCGGCCCGCTCGCGATCAATACGTTGCTATTTGCCAGAATGCCCTACGATCCCGTCAAGGACATCGCGCTCATCACCATGCTGACCACGCAACCGAGCGTGCTGGTGGTGCAGAGGAGCCTGAAAGTGGATTCGGTCGCCGAGCTAGTCGAGCTGCTGCGGAAGAATCCGGGCAAATACAATTACGGCTCGATCGGCAACGGCTCGCTGTCGCATCTGGCCATGGAGGCGCTGGCGCTCAAGAGCGGCACGACTATGGTGCATGTTCCCTATGCCGGGTCGCCGCAGGCGATGACCGCGCTGCTGCGCAACGACGTGCAGATGGTTTGCCTGCCGGCGATCTCGGCGGTGCCGCACGTTGCGTCCGGGCAAATCAAAGTTTTGGCCGTTTCGCTGGGCCGGCGCTCTGCCCTCCTGGCCGGCGTGCCGACGCTCAAGGAGGCGGGCCTCGACGTCGAGGCGGACGCCTGGAACGGCCTGATCGCACCGGCAAAGACGCCCGAGGCAACCATCGCAAAAATTCACGAGGCGGCCGTCGATGCCCTGGGCGAACCGGTGATCCGCGAGACGCTCGCGACGCAATTCATGGAGGCGATTCCCACCACGCCGGCGCAGTTCCGCGCCAAGATCGACGCCGATCTCGCGCGCTGGTCGCCCGTGATCAAGGCGCTCGATCTCAAAATCAATTGAGCGCGTCGCAGCGGAACCCCGTCGTATCCCCTTATTCTCGCTGCGGTACGTTCGCCTCCCTCGAATGCCACACGAAATCCCAACGCACGCGCCCGGCTCGCTTAGAATGCGGCGTCTGTGCTAGAGCACGATGATGGAATTCACGATTCTGTTCCTCGCGGTCGCCGTCGTGATGGTCGCTGCCTGGTGGGGCACGCGAACGCTCGCGCTGGGGTTGTTCGCCGCCACGTTGCTGGCCTCCATTGCGATCTACTTGCACCACGCGAGCAACGTCTTGACGCTGTCATTTTAACGCACCGATGACTCGATCGCTCGCCATAACCCTCAACGCGCTCGGCCTCTACGCCATCGCACTGATCTTGCTGCTTGCCTTTGGCGCGCAGTTGATCCTGCACGAGCTGCCGTGTCCCTTGTGCCTGCTCCAGCGCATCCAGTTCGCGATGTTGGCGGTGGGGCCGATCCTCAACGTCCGGTTCGGGCCGCGGCCCAGCCATTATGCCGTGTCGCTCTTGACCGCGGCGGCCGGCGCGGCTTTCGCCTCGCGGCAGATTCTGTTGCACGTCATGCCGGGCGATCTCGGCTACGGCTCGGCGCTGCTCGGCTATCATTATTACACCTGGGCGTTCATCGGCTTTGCCGTTGCCG
>Ga0307277_10000164_pt1 | contig 21720 bp, 22 predicted proteins | sample ER_DNA_116_FD_194473 | JGI IMG/M metagenome (GOLD analysis project Ga0307277, IMG submission 194473) | Bulk soil microbial communities from the East River watershed near Crested Butte, Colorado, United States - ER_DNA_116 | ecosystem: Environmental > Terrestrial > Soil > Floodplain | place...
CCGGTCGCCGAGCCGGATGGGCTGCGTAGCGGCGAGGAACAGCCCCGCGACGAAGTTGGAGAGAGTCGTCTGCGCGGCGAAGCCGATGATGAGCGCGATCACGGCGGAGGAGGCGAGCACCGTGCCAGCGACCGCTCGCACCCCGGGAATGACGAGGAGCGCCGAGAGAATCCCAACGGTCAGGACCGTGACGACGGCGCTCCGACGAAGGACCTGGTAGCGCGTCCATGTCTCCGCCCTCGCTTCCAGGCGCCTGCCGATCACACGGTCGACGATCCGCGCCGCGATCAGGGTGACGATGATGACGACGCCGGCGATGGCGACGCGCTGCCAGAACTGGTCCATCAACTCTCTCTGTTCTCTAGAACGGCAGCGGCTTCCTGCCCGCAAATCCCTCTTCGACACCATGCCAGTACGCGACTGCGTCCTCGCCGAGGCGCCAGCAGAGCAGCACGGTCTCGTCCCGCGCCGGGTGCACGGCAGGAAAGTCGACCAGCCCCTGGTCGAGGTCCTTCACCTGGATGCCCAGGTTCTCGAGCTCGGAGACAAGGCCCGCGATGTCGTTCGCGGCCTCGGCAGCGCGGTCCTGGAGCTCACGCACGCGCTCGGGATCCAGCCCGCCGCCGTTTCCGGAGACGCGCCCTTCCACCTCCTCGAGACGGGCCGCCACGTGGACGAGGCGCTTCCTCGCGTCGACGAGGCGCTCCACGAGGGGTCGAACGACCTCGAGGGCGGCGTTCGCCTCTTCCTCCGTGAAGAACCGCATCCCGCAATGTTGAATAGTGCCGTCGCTTGACTCGTTTCGCTCCCATCTGCGCGCTCGTCGTCGCGGCTCTCCTGGGCACGGCCTGCGGGGAGCGTTCCGAGCCCGTCGGGGCGATCACACAGGCCTATCCGGTCTCCGTCCACGGAGCGGGCGACCGGCGGACCGTCCTGAAGGCGCGTGCAGAACGGATCGTCGCGCTCGAGCCGGGCCTCGCCGAATCGCTCGTTGCCATCGGTGCGGGGGACCGCCTCGTCGGAGTCCCCGATGGCTTGGCCAAGGGGCTGGCAGCGGACGCTCGCGAGGTCGTCCGGCGCACCGGCCAGGTGGATGTGGACGGGGTGATCAAGCTGAAGCCCGACCTGATCGTGGCGACCCAGAGCATCGACGAGCTCGACCTGGCTCGAGCGGAGCGCGAGTCCGGCGCTGCGGTCTACGTTCAGCCGGACACATCAGTGCTCAACGTCGAGCAGGGCATCATCGACCTCGGCTTCCTCACCGGAGAGGCTCCGCGTGCGCGTCAGCTGGTGGGGAAGATCGAGCGCCAGGTCTCCCAGGTGGAGGACCGCATGACGGAGGTGCCGCCGGTCTCTGTCTTCGTCGACACGGGCTTCTTCATCACCGTCCCGCAGCGGTCACTCCTCGGAGACCTCGTCCGGATCGCCAAGGGCGAGAGCGTCGCAGGCGCCAGCCCGGGCCAGGGCCCGGTCCCGGTCGGCCAGCTCGTCAAGTCAAATCCGGACGTCTACCTCGCAACCTCGGACGCCGGGGTCACGCTGGCTTCGCTGAGACACAACCACCGCCTGAGCAAGCTCCGCGCAGTCCGGAAGGGGAAGGTCGAGATCGTCCCGGTGGGCCTCGTCACTCGTCCCGGCGCCGGTGTCGGCGAAGGCCTCATGGCGGTCGCGAAAGCGCTTCACCCCGATGCCTTCCGCTGAGAATCTCGACGCCGTGACGGTCGATGCGATGGGCACCCTGGTCGAGCTCGATGCCCCCGTCGAGCGGCTCGCGCTGGCGCTCCGAGAGCGAGGGATGGACCGCTCCGACGAACAGGTCGCGGCGGCATTCAAGACGGAGGTCGCCTACTACCTCGAGCACAAGCTCTCGGCCCGGGACGCGGCCAGCCTGGCCGCCTTACGTAGTGAATGCGCGCGCGTCTTCCTGGAGAGCGCCTCGGCGGAGATCAATCCCAGTGTCTTCGCCCCGGCCTTCGTCGACGCGATGGTGTTCGAGCCCGTCGAGGGCTCTCTGGGCGCGGTGGAAAGTCTGCGCGCCGCGGGACTGGCCCTCGCCTGCGTCTCCGACTGGGACATCGGGCTCGAGGAGCAGCTTTCCAAAGCAGGAATCGGCCATCTCTTCGACCTGGTCCTCACGTCGGCGGAAGCAGGCGCCCCGAAGCCCGACCCCGCGCTCTTCGAAGAAGCGCTGCGCCGGCTCGGCGTTCCCGCGACGCGCGCCATCCACGTCGGGGACAGCGAGGCCGATGGCGCAGGTGCTTCCGCAGCTGGAATGGGCTTCGAGCCGGTGCCCCTGGCCACCGTCCCCGATCGTCTCGCGCTCCGATGACCGAGCGCGAGCTCCTGCTGGCGCCGCGTAAGGGCGCGCTCTTCGCGTGGGCGAGTGTCGCCGTCGTCCTGATCGCTCTGGGCTTCATCGGGACCTCGAGCGGCGAAACCGACCCGGACGTCCTCTACGACTACAGCTTCGCGGTGGGGGGGATCGTCATCTACTCGATTCTCGTCGGTGTCACGTTCGTGATCGCGGCGGCCCTCGGGCGGCCGCTCGAAGCCGCCGGCCTCAAGCGCTTCGAGTGGCGGTGGATCTGGATCGCGATCGGGCTCATCATCCTCGTCCTCATCCTCGGCCAGTTTCTCGAGCCGCTCCTCCATGCCGGTGACAAGCAGGGGCTCGAGCCCAAGGAATGGCGACCGGACAGGGCGCGCGCGTTCGCGCTCAACGCGGTCGTGATCTCCACGGTCGTCCCCTTCGCAGAAGAGCTCTTCTTCCGCGGAGTCGGAGTGCGAGCCTGGCTGCCGCTCGGAGCCGTGACGGCGATCGTCGTGACCGCCCTTGCCTTCGGCCTCGGTCACGGGCTCTTGGTCGCGCTCCCGGTCCTCGTTCCGTTCGGACTGGCTCAGGCCTGGGTGCGCTGGCGCTCGGACAGCGTCTGGCCGGGCGTGATCGCCCACGGTTTCTACAACGGAGCGGCCCTGCTCGTCGTATACGTCCAGCTGACGAATTAGCTGGCCACGGCTAGCCGCCCGCCGCTGCGTCTGGCAGATTGCAGTTGTGCGTCGGGGTCTACTCGTGCTCGCTCTTCTGCTCGCGAGTCCCGGCGCGGCCTCCGCCGCCACGAGTCTCACGATTCACGTCGCACCCGCGGTCCCCGTCTATGGGCACACGGTCGTCTTCAGCGGGCACGTAACTCCACAGACTGCGGGCGAGCAGGTCGATCTCATCGCGGACACGGGCTCGGGTTATGCGGTGGTCACGTCGACGACCACGGCCGCAGGCGGGACGTACTCGTTCTCGCTGGCCGCCAAGAAGCCTGGGTCCTACGCCGTTCAGGCGCCAGGAGCCACCTCCGCGGCGGTCGCCCTCACCCTTCGCCCGCACATGACGGCGCGGGTGAGGGGTCTTCTCTACCCGGGCTTGCCTCTCTACCTGCGCGGCCGCGTAAGACCCGCAGCGGCCGGCACCCTCAAGCTGCACATCGGCACACACACCTGGAAAGTCGGCGTGCACGCCAACGGGACCTACGCCGCTCGCTTGCTGACACGCGCCGGCGGACTCCACCGGGCGCGGCTCCAGTTCGTCCCGCGAGCGGGTTACGCGCCTCGCTCACTCGCCCGGCGCTACCGCATCCGGACTCCGAATCTCTCCATCGGCTCGTACGGACGTGCCGTCTTCGCGCTCGAGCGCCGACTGCACTTGCTTCGCTACGCCCTGCGGGCGTCGAACAAGTTCTTTGGAGTGGACACGTACGAGGCGGTCCTCGCGTTTCAGAAGGTGCACCGGATGAGCCGAACCGGAAGGATCGGCGACACGGTCTGGGGCAAGCTCGGCCGCGCCAAGGTCCCTGTCGCCCGCCACCCGTCCGGAAGCCACATCGAGGTCGACAAGACCCGGCAGGTGCTCTTCGAGGTCCGCCGCGGCCATGTGGTACACGTGATCCACGTCTCGACAGGGGCGACGGGAAACACGCCGGTCGGCACCTACCACGTGTACTTGAAAACACCCGGCCTCCTTCCGAGCGGGATGTACTACTCCCTGTTCTGGCACGGCGCCTTCGCCATCCACGGCTACCACTCGGTGCCGCCGTGGCCGGCGAGCCACGGCTGCGTGCGGATACCCATGTGGCTCGCGCCCGGGCTCTATTCGAGATGGGGCCTCGGGACGAGGGTCTACGTCTACTACTCCTGAGGCTCGTATCCTGAGCCCGTGAGCTCGACCGACCCCAACCAGGATCCCGTCGTCCAGGATTTCCGCGAGCAGATCGCCGCCACGGACCTCGAGCTCCTTGCGACGGTTAACCGGCGGATCGATCTCGTCCGGCGCTTGAAGGAGCACAAGGCAGCCGCCGGCCTCGACTTCGTCGACCGCGCGCAGGAGGAGCGGCTGATCGACCGACTCGCGCAGGCGAACCCGGGGCCGGTCTCGGAGGACGGCCTCCGTGCGCTCTACCAGACGCTGCTCGAACTCGTGAAGCGCGAGACCTAGCTCGGCTGGGGCTCCTGGAGCGCCGCTGCCAAGGGAGCCAAGCCCGAGGGGCGACGGACAGTGCAGTTTGGCCACGGCCTAGCCCCGAGGGCGCAGGATCGCGCCGGCAGCGGCGCTAGGCGCGGGCGACGCCGGGCTTCGCCCGGGGAAAGCCGCGCCGACCAGGGGCGCTAGGCTTCTGCCGAAAAGTCTTCGGGCTTGACCTCGTCGAGGAACTTCTTGAACTCCTCGACGACTTCTTCCTCGTTGACGTCCTCGTGCTCGAACTCGATCGCGCTCTCCTCGATCACCGAGTCGTCGACGAAGATCGGCGCATCCGAGCGGACGGCGAGCGCGATCGCGTCGCTCGGGCGTGAGTCGATCTCGATCTCCGAGCCGTCCACGGCGACCGTGACCACAGCGTAGAAGGTGTTTTCCCGCAGCTCGGTGACAGCGATCCGGGTGACCCGCGCCTCCAGCTTCTCGAGCATGTCGGTGACGAGGTCGTGCGTCATCGGCCGCGGCGTGCTCGCCCCCTGAAGCTTCATGAGAATCGCGGCGGCCTCGGGATGACCGATCCAGATCGGGAGGAACTTGTTGCCGTCAGCGGTCTTGAGGAGGACGATCGGCTGCTTGCCGACCATGTCGAAGCTGACCCCGTAGATGACCATCTCTTGCATCAGCAGCCCGCTTCGGATGATAGCGACCCCTTTTCCAAGGGCCTCCTAGAGCGGCGCGTGGCTCTCGACGGGCACGGGACTCGTCTCTTCCAGCCCACCCTGGTCGAGCCGGAACGGCGGATAGACGTCCGTCATGAGCGCCGAGTACGCGACCACTCGGACGACCCACCGATTCAGTCCCATGACGAGGGCGAAGATCCCCAGGGGATACCGCTCTGTGAACAGGAGTGAGATCCCGGCAAAGAGCACGAGCAGGCTGATCAGGCCTGGATTCCAATGCCACCCTCCGTGACCGTGATTCCACGTCCGCTCCCAGGAGAGCAACCCTCCGCCGACCACGATCCCGAGGACGAAATAGTGCGGGATCGCGAGCAGCCACCACTTCACGAGCACGAGGCCGCGGGAGAGCTTCTCCGGGTACGCGACGTCGAGCGTGGCCGGATAGTCGGGCTCGGGGCCGAGCGAAAAGGGTGGGTACCGGTCCGTCCCCAGGGCGTCGTAGGTGTAGAAGCTCACCCGCCAGGCCCAGCGCATGACTCCCACGTTGAAGTCGAAGATTCCACGCGGATAGCGCTCCGTGAAGAGGATGGCGAAGAAGGCCACGATCGTCAGGAGCACGAAGGCGATAGCGAGGAAGAACAGCACGATGAAGTGTGGAATCGCGAGCAGCCATTTGACCACCCAGAGCCAGCGGCTCAGCTGTGAATCGAGCGCTCCCTCGAGTCGGACCGGATGCGGCGAGACCGTGGACATGCGACTGCCGGAATCATCTCATGGCAGGCCGGGATGGGCGATCGTGGACTCGAACCACGGACCTCCGCCTTATCAGAGCGGCGCTCTAACCAGCTGAGCTAATCGCCCGCGCGCCGACGATTGTAGCGAGCGCGCGTGGGAGTCTTAGTGCAGGTGCCGAGTGGCACGGAGGTACTCCTCGGCGGCGAGCAGGAAACTCTCGTTCCGAGCCAGCTCGAGCACCTCTTGCTTCGTCTGGTCGTCGAGCTCCGGGTCATGGTCGACAGCCGCGATGAAGCCGGGGAGCTGGCCCCCGCGGGCGAGGCTCGCCATGCGCAGGACGATCTGGCGAGTCGGCTCGTCCTGGTTGATCGCCTCGAGGTACTCGAGGTCCTGAAGCCGCGGATCGACCATCTCAAGCACAACGGTCGGGACAGAGGATTGGTTACGCCCGCGCGCGCTCGAGAGACTCGATGATCTCCTCGAGCTGGGCCTCGCCGGTGAAGGGAATCTCGATGCGCGTGTCCGTGACCCGCACACCGCTGCCGACGATCCCCTCCATCGCGCTCCGGGCGCGCGATGCGAGTGCCGGTGAGACGCGCCTGGCCTGGCGCGGCTTCGTGCGAGCGCCGGCCCAGCGAGCCGCGCGCTCGGTCGCTCTGACGGTCAAACCCTTGCGGACGACCTGGCGAGCGAGGGCGCGCCGCTCGTCATGGCCCGGCACCGCGAGGATCGCCCGCGCATGACCTTCCGAGATGAGACCGCGCTCGAGGAGGCCGATGACGTCTTCCGGAAGCTCGAGCAACCGCATCCGGTTCGAGACCGTCGGCTTCGACCGACCGACCCTTTCGGCCACATCGCCGAGCGACAGCGTGAACTCGTCCATCAGAACGGAGTAGGCACGGGCTTCCTCGATCGGAGAGAGGTCCTCGCGCGCGACGTTCTCGACGAGCGCCAGGAGCAGCGAGTCGCGGTCGTCGGTCTCGCGCACGAGCGCGGGGATCGTGGCAAGCCCGGCCGCACGCGCCGCGCGCCAGCGACGTTCGCCTGCGATCAGCTCCCACGTCCCTCCGGCGAGCGGTCTGACGACGACGGGCTGGACCAGGCCCTGCGTCCGGATCGAATCGGCCAGCTCGGAGATGCTCTCCGCGTCGAAGCGCCTGCGCGGCTGGCGGCCGTTGGGCTTGATCGACCCGAGCGGCAGCTGTACGAGCTCGGGCGAGGCGGCAGCTCCGCCGATCAGGACCTCGAGCCCGCGGCCGAGGCCGCGTCTGTTAGGCGCGCTCGACAAGCTCACTCGCAACCCGGAAGTACGCGTCGGCGCCGGCCGAGGCCGGGTCGTAGGCGGTGATGGGCAGCCCGTGGCTGGGAGCCTCGGCGAGACGCACGTTGCGGGGAACAACGGCGTCGAAGACCAGCTCCCCGAAATGACGCCGAACTTCGGCGGCCACATCCGCGGCCAACCGCGTCCGCGCGTCGACCATGGTCAGCAGCATCCCGGCGACGGCGAGCCTCGGATTCAGCTTCCTCCGCACGAGCTCGATCGAATGGAGCAGCTGGGCCAGCCCCTCGAGCGCGTAGTACTCGCACTGCACCGGGACGAGCACGGCATCGGCCGCCGCAAGGCCGTTGACGGTCAGCGGCCCGAGCGACGGCGGACAGTCGACGAAGACGTAGTCGTAGCGCTCACGCGCGGGGGCAAGCGCTTGGGCGAGAAAGGAATCTCCTTCGGCTTCGTCCGTGAGCTCGACGGCCGCGCCCGCGAGGTCGGGCTTCGAGGGGACGAGGTCGAGATTGGGGAAACGCGTCGGATGGACGATCTCGTCGAGAGGCGCTCCGTCGAGCAGGTCGTACGACGAGGTCCCGTTCGCCTGCTCGCCCAACCCCGAGGTGGCGTTCGCCTGCGGATCGAGATCGAGCACGAGCGTCTTGCCGCCGGCCTCTGCCAGGCAGGCCGCGAGATTCACGGCGGTCGTCGTCTTCCCAACTCCGCCCTTCTGATTCGCGAGCGCGAGGATCGTCCCCACGCGCCGATCCTAGTGATCCTTCCGGTCGGCAAAGGTGGCGCTCCAGCACAGCGAAAAGCGAGCCGGGCCAGGTCGCAGGAGAGCCGTCGTATTGACTCTAAATACGGCGGCGAGAGACCGCCGCCCGGCGAAGCTTTGCAGCCGCTTGGAGCCCGCGAGCTGCCGGCCGGAGGGATCACATCACGCCAGAGGACGTTTCCGGGCGAGCCCCGGCCGGCGCGGAAAGGCATCCGGAGTGGCCCTTGTCTTGCGTAGGAGCAGGAACCCGGGCGGGGCAGCTTCGAGCTCCCCGCCGACCTCCCGCGCAGCGCTTGCCACGGCGGCCTCGTCCGCGGTCGGCCCCACGAAGAGAATCGCCCGGCCGCCGGCGCGAAGCAGCGGCAAGCACCATTCGGCGGCCACGGGCGGCGGAGCGAGCGCTCGGGCGAGAGCGGTCCCGTACGCGTCGCGGCCTGGGCCGCGCGCGTGCTCCTCGGCGCGCGCGCAGACGACCGAGACGTTCCCGAGCTCATCGCTCCACCTACCGAGGAAGTCGCACTTCTTCCGGCTGGATTCGAGGAGATCGAAGCGGAGGTCCGGCCGCACGGCGGCGAGCGGCAGCCCTGGTGAGCCTCCTCCCGAGCCGACGTCGATCACTGGGCCGCCTTCGAGCAGCGGTTCCGCTTGGAGCGCGCCGTCCAGATGGAGCCGCTTTGCCTCGGCGACGTCCGAGACCGCGGTCAGGCCCGGAGTCCCGACGAGCGCAGCGAGCCAGCGGTCGAGCCGCTCGTCAGGCAACCGGCTTGACGACGACGTAGCGATTGGGCTCCATGCCCTCGCTCGTCGTCTCGACGTCCTCGCGGTCCTGCAGGTGGACGTGAACGATCTTCCGCTCGACGGCCGACATCGGCTCGAGTGAGATGTCTTTCCTAGCTGCTCGAGCCTCACCGGCCGCACGGTCGGCGAGCTGCTCGAGCGACGCGCGGCGGCGATCGCGGTATCCCGCAGCGTCCACGACGACGCTCTTGCGGTCGTCTCGACCCCGCCAGACGATCGCGTTGGCCAGGTACTGAATCGCGTCGATCGTCTGGCCGTGCTTGCCGATGACGAGCCCGAGATCGGGGCCGGTCAGCCTTGCCGTGAGAGTCTCGTCGTCCTCCTCGATCGCGACAGCCACCGGCGCGCCGAGACTGGCGGCGACGCGTTCGACGAGCTCACGTAGCAGGGCGGCGGGCGAGCCCGGCTCTTCGTCCGCAGGAGCGGCGGGGGCGCCGCCCTCAACGGACGCGATCACCCTGGCGGGCGCGTAGCCGACGCCGAGGAGCCCGCGCTCACCCTCGGAGACGACGGCGAACCGCACGCTCGACTTGTCGAGGCCGGGATAGCGGCGCTCGAGCTCCCGAAGCGCTGTCCACTTCGCCTCGCCGACGGTCTCGCCCTCGGCCTCGACCGAGAGCGGAGTCTCTGCTTCCTGCTCGGTCATCTCCGCGACCGGGGGCCTTTCTTCTTGCGCCGGCGCACCCGCTGCTGACCGTTCCCGGCACCGCGCGAGGGCTGCACGGACTTGGCCGCAGCCGCTCCGTCACCCGCGGGCGGGGTCGTCTCCTTGGGCGGCGTGCGCGAGGAGCGTTTCGGGGGCGCCGGCGGTCGGGGGAACATCCGCCGGGTCACGAGGCCCTGCCCAACCGTCCAGAGGTTCGTCGTCACCCAGTAGAGCAAGAGCCCGACCGGGAAGGTCGCGTTGACGATGAAGAGGATGAAGACGAACGGGAGCGCCATCATGATCCACTTCTGGCGTGGATCCGGCATGGGCGTGAACATGATCGAGCCCAGCTGGCTTCCGACGTAGATCGCAACGAGGAGCCACCCGGACCAGTGGGCCGTGATGTTGTCGGTGATGTTCGGGACGATGTTCAGCCATCCGAGATCCGAGTTCGGGTACTTCGGAAAGACGTTCTTCTCGAACCCCCTGAGGGTGTAGTAGAGCGCGATGAAGATCGGGATCTGAATCAGCACGGGCAGGCATGAAGCCGCCGGGTTGATCTGGTTCTCCCGGTAGAACTTCATGACTTCCTCGTTCATCCGTTGCCGGTCGCCCTTGTACTTCTGCTGGATCGCCTTCAGCTCCGGCGCGTGCTGTTGGAGATGCTGCATCGACCGGATCTGCTTCACGGTCAGCGGCACGAGCGCGATCCGCACGATCAGCGTGAGCACGATGATCGCCCATGCCCAGGAAAGACCGATCGTCGCGTGCAGCCACTCGAGGATCGCGGTGAGCGGTCTCTCGATCGGCTCGAGGATGGCGAGTGCCGCGAGCAGGTTCACGCGCTTCTCCGCTGGATCGGGAAGACGTGCTGGTCGTGTGCGTAGTCGACTCCCCCGTGGCTCCAGGGATTGCAGCGGAGGAGCCGCCAGGCAGCGAGGATGGTGCCGCGCAGGAACCCGAACTCACGCAGCGCATCGAGCGCGTACTGCGAGCAGCTCGGGTGGTACTTGCAACGGCCGCCGATCGTCTGAGGGACGAGCGGGCTCACGAGCGCGCGGTACGCGCGGACGAAGAAGATAGCGGCGGGGGTCAGGAGCGCTCCTTGCGAAAGACCTCGTCCACTCGCTCGACGAGCCAGGGAAAACCGTGCCCCTCGACCGCCTCGCCGAGGCCCGGCCTCGCGATGAGCACGTAGTCCGTGTCGGCCGAGAGCTCGCCTGGCAGCTCGTCGAAAGCCGCGCGCAGCCGCCGCTTGAGGCGGTTCCGCTCGACGGCGCCGCCGAGCTGCCGCGAGACTGCGAGCCCGAGCCGAGGGCCCTCGCCGTCACCGTCCTCGCGCGGGAACGAGTAGAGCACCAGATAGCGCGTGGCCGTCGAATGGCCCTGGCGATAGACGGCGTCGAAGTCACGCGAGCGCGAAAGACGGTTTCGACGCTTCATCACGAGGCGGTCAGGCTGAGAGACGCTTACGTCCCTTGGCACGACGGCGCTTGAGGATCGCGCGGCCACCTCGGGTTGCCATGCGTGCCCGAAACCCATGCCGACGCTTTCGCCGGCGCACATTCGGCTGGAAGGTTCGCTTCATCGCAGCTCTGGAAAGACGAGGCCGCCGAGGCGGCGCGTGGGGGAGAGTATAGAGGAGGGCTCTTGGCCCAGGCGGCGCACGACTTTTTTTGCGGACGCGGAAATCCACAGCCCGGATCCCGCATCCGGTGCCGTCTCGACCAACCTTTCCACAGCTGTGGAGACCCGTGTGGACATCGCAAAAATCCCTGCTCAGCGCATGGTTTTTGTCGCCTGAACAGGCGCGCGGGGCCCGTTGTAGAGCCGAAAGGCCGTTGCTATGATCGCCGCTTCCCGGAGTCTGGCGAGGAGCAGCACCGACGTGGAAGGGCCAGTCCAACTGAGCGCGGAGAGTCTGTGGTCCGAGGTCTCCGCTCGATTACGAGAGACGCTCAGCGACGGCCCATACGCACAATGGTTCACCGGAGCGACGGGCGCCCTCGAGGACGACGCATTCGTCCTCTCGGTCCGGGACGACTTCACGCGCGAGTGGATCGACGGCCACTACAGAGGCCTCGTCGAGGCCGCGGTGAGCGACACCCTCGAGGAGTCGCGGCCCATCCGCATCGTCGCCGCCGAGAGCTCGCCTCAACCTGAAGAGACCGCGCCGCCCCCACGCGGCGTGGAAGGGCTGAGCCACAAGTACACCTTCGACTCCTTCGTCATCGGCTCGTCCAACCGCTTCGCACACGCGGCCGCGCTCGCGGTGGCGGAGGCGCCCGCTCAGGCGTACAACCCGCTCTTCATCTACGGAGGCACGGGCCTCGGCAAGACGCACCTCCTGCAGGCGATCGCGAGCTACGTCGGTGAGCACTCACGGCACTTCTCCGCCCGGTATGTCACGAGCGAGACGTTCATGAACGACTTCATCAACTCGCTCCGCGACAAGCGCATCGAGGGCTTCAAGCAGCGCTATCGCCACTACGACCTTCTGCTCGTCGACGACATTCAGTTCTTCGAGCACAAGGAGCGGATCCAGGAGGAGTTCTTCCACACGTTCAACTCGCTCTACGAGGCCGGCAGGCAGATCGTGATCTCGTCGGACCGGCCGCCGCGGGCGATCGCCACGCTCGAGGCTCGCCTCCGTTCCCGTTTCGAGTGGGGCCTGATCACCGACATCCAGGCGCCGGACCTCGAGACGCGCATCGCCATCCTGCGCAAGAAGGTCAAGACGGACGCCATCCACATCCCGGACTCGCAGCTCCTCACCTTCATCGCGAGCCGGATCTCGACGAACATCCGCGAGCTCGAGGGAGCGCTGACGCGGGTCGTCGCGTTCTCCTCCCTTACGGGCCGGCCGATGACCGTCGAGCTGGCACAGGAAGTCCTCAAGGACGTCTTTCCACAAGGGGAGCTTCCCGAGGTCTCGGTCGAGCGGATCCAGGAGACCGTCATCGACCGCTTCGGCATGTCGATGCAAGAGCTCGTCGGCGACCGCCGTTCGCAGTCGATCGTCTATCCGCGGCAGGTGGCCATGTACCTGTGCCGCGAGCTGACCGACAGCTCTTTGCCCAAGATCGGCAAGAAGTTCGGAGGGCGCGACCACACCACCGTCATCCACGCGACCTCGAAGATCGCGAAGCTGATCCAGGAAGACCGCAGCGTCTACAACCTCGTGCAAGAGCTGACCGCGCGCATCAAACAACCGCGGTGAACAACCTCCTGTGGACAGCGGCCAAATACTGAGGAAGTTGGGCGAGACTCACACGAACTTGTTGAACCTGCACTTTTCTCCCCAGAGTCTGTCCCCAGCGAAAAGCGCCTCGCCAAGCCGAAAGCGGCCGTCTTCCCCGTCGTTCACACTCCCTATGACTACGACAAAGGTTTTTCTTTAAATGACAAGCATCGATACGGTTGTGGGGACGAGCATGAAGCTGACCTGCACAAAGGACGAGCTCGCCGAAAAGCTGCAGGTCGCAGGACGGGGTGTCTCGACCCGTACCACGGTTCAGATCCTCGCGGGCATTCTTCTGCGCGCGGACGGCGGGCGTCTCTCGCTGTCGGCGACGGACATGGAGATCTCGCTGCGGGTCTCGCTCGAGGCGCAGGTGGAGGACGAGGGGTCGGTGGTCGTCCCTGGCCGCCTGCTCGTCGAGATCGTGCGGCTGCTGCCGGCCGGCGAGGTCACTATCTCCCACCGCGCGGAAGAGGGTGTGGTCGAGCTCACCTGCGGGTCTGCTTCCTACAGGCTCAATACCTACGCAGCGGAAGACTTTCCGCGCCTGCCGGAGATCGAGGACGAGTCTGCGTTCACGGTCGAGAAGGAAGCGTTCGTCGACACGATCGCGCGTGTGGGGCGCTCGGCCTCGCGGGACGAGTCCCGCCCGGTCCTGACGGGCGTCCTCGTCCGCTTCGAGGGCGACAAGCTCGTCATGGCGGCGACCGACTCCTACCGGCTGAGCGTGAAGGAGACGTCGCTCTCCGACTCGCCGGGCCGCGAGATCGAAGCGATCGTGCCGGCCCGGGCCCTGGCCGAGCTCGCTCGAATCGCGCAAGGCGGCGAGAGCGGAACGATCCGGGTCGGGGTGCAGGAGAACCAGGTCGTGTTCGGAGTCGACGACGTCTGGCTGACCGCCCGGCGGATCGACGGTCAGTTCCCCAACTACAAGCAGCTGCTCCCGGAGACCTTCGAGGCCGAGGTGACGATGCCGCGCGAGGAGTTCCTCGACGTGGTGCGCAGAACGTCGGTGCTCGCGCAACGGAAATCGCCGCTGCGCCTTCGTTTCGAGGACGGAGAGCTGACCGTTTCGGCGCAGACGCAGGACGTTGGCGAAGCGCAGGAGTCGCTTCCGATCTCGTACTCCGGCGAGCCGATCGAGATCGGATTCAACGCGGACTTTCTCCGCGACGGGCTCGAGTCGGTGAACGACGAAAGCGTGCGGCTCAAGCTGATCAGCCCCCTTCGCCCAGGCCTCATCCACGGCGAGTCGGACGATTTTCTCTACCTGATCATGCCGATCAGGCTGGCCGGCTGATCGTCGCGCACGTCTCGCTCCGAAACTTTCGCTCCTACCCCGAGCTCGAGCTGGGGCTCGTTCCGGGAATCGTGCTCGTGACCGGGCCGAACGGCGTCGGCAAGACGAATCTGCTCGAGGCGATCCATGTCGGTGCGCAGGGCTTCTCGCCGCGGACACGCGCGGAGCCTCGACTTGTCCGCTTCGGAGAAGCCGCTGCACGCGTCCGCCTGGCAGGTGAGGAGGCGCGCACGCCGTTCGAGACGGAGATCGAGCTCGAGCCCTCTTCCCCTAAGCGAATCCGGCTGAACGGCGCGCTCCTCGCCGGCGGCGACGAGCTGCGCCTGCGGCTCTCGGCGCTGGTCTTCACTCCCGATCGTCTCGCCGTCGTCAAGGGTGGCCCCATCGTTCGGCGTGCGTACCTCGATCGCATGCTCGGCCGGCTCTTTCCGGCCCGCGCGAACCTTCCGCCCGAGTACGGCCGGGCCGTTGCGCAACGCAACGCGGCGCTCCGGCGCGTCCGCGCGGGAGAGTCCTCGCCCGACGTCGTACACCCCTGGACGGAACAGGTTGCGCGGCTGGGCTCGGAGCTCGACCAGGGCCGCGCGGAGCTCGCTTCGGCGCTGGAGCCCGCCTTCACGGCCCACGCCGCGGCGCTCGGCCTGGCAGAGGCCGAGCTCGCCTATCGTGAGGAAGGCCTGACGGTCGAGGCGCTCGAGGCGAGGTTCGACCGGGATGTCGAGCGCGGGACGACAGGGCTCGGGCCGCACCTTCGCGACGCCGCGATCACGGCCGGCGGCCGGGACCTGCGCGCATTCGGCTCGCAGGGGGAGCAGAGGACGGCTGTGCTCTCGTTGGTTCTCGCCGAGGCCGAGCTGCTGGCGGATCGCCGGGGTGAGCCGCCGCTTCTCCTCCTCGACGACGTCTTCAGCGAGCTCGACTCGACTCGTGCGGAGGCTCTCGTCGGGCGTTTGCCGCGCGGCGGCCAGACGGTCGTGACGGCGACGGAGCTCCCGAGTGTCGTCAACCCGGACCTGGTCGTCGGTGTCACGCCTGGAAAGGCCGTAGCCGCGTGAGGACGCTGCCCGACCCGATCGGAGGAGAGGTCCGGCGAGAGCTCGATCGCTTCGGACCGGCGGGACGTATGGGTGAGATCGTCGCGGCCTGGCCCGCGGCTGTGGGCCCGGGAATTGCCGCGAACGCCTGGCCGGCCCGGGTGGGCCGGGACGGAACGCTGCACGTCAACGCGGCTTCGAGCACCTGGGCGTTCGAGCTGACGCAGCTGTCGTCCTCGGTGCTGGAACGTCTGCAGGAGGGGCTGGGCGGCGACTATCCGACCGCGCTGCGCTTCGCCGTGGGACCTCTTCCGGTGAGCGGGGAGGATGTGGAAAAGCTTCGTGACAGGACCGTGCCGAGACCCACGGCGGAGCAGATCGAGCGGAGCGGGCGGATCGCCGCTGCCATCGAAGATGCAGAGCTCAGAGAGGCCGTTGCAAAGGCCGTCGCGGCCAGTTTCGCGCTCGCGTCGAGCCCGCCCTGACGACCGGTCGGTCTGATACACTTGAAAACAGTAGAAATAGGCTACAAGCAGGGATTTTTTATTGGCTGAACCCGGTTACGGCGCTAAAGACATCACGGTTCTCGAGGGCTTGGAGCCCGTTCGTAAGCGCCCCGGCATGTACATCGGCTCGACCGGGCCGAGAGGACTTCATCACCTGGTCTACGAGGTCGTCGACAACTCCGTCGACGAGGCCCTCGCGGGCCGGAACGATCGCATCAAGGTCGTCCTTCACCCCAACAACTCGGTCACGGTGCAGGACTGGGGCTCGGGTATCCCGGTCGATGTCATGGCCGAGCAAGGCCTTCCCGCACTCACGGTCGTTCTGACGAAGCTTCACGCCGGCGGCAAGTTCGGCGGCGAGGGCTACAAGGTGTCCGGCGGCCTTCACGGCGTCGGCGTTTCGGTCGTCAACGCTCTCTCCGAGTGGTTGGTCGCCGACGTACGCCGCGACGGGAAGGTCTACCGGCAGGAATTCGCCCGCGGCGAGCCCACGAGCGAGGTCACCGTGACGGGAAAGGCGGAGAAGAGCGAGACCGGCACGACGATCAGCTTCCTGCCCGACGCGGACGTCTTCGAGGAGCTCGACCTCTCCGCCGAGACGCTCGCACAGCGCCTGCGTGAGACGGCGTTCCTCACTCGCGGCCTCCAGATCGTCCTCGTCGACGAGCGCGCGGACGGCGAGCGCTACGAGTTCAAGTACGACGGCGGCATCCGCGACTTCGTCACGTACATCAACGAGGCGAAGGAGCCGATCCACAAGCGGATCGTCTACTTCGAGAACGTCTCCGACGAAGGCGCTGTCGAGATCGCGATGCAGTGGAACTCGGCCTACGTCGAGTCGGTCTTCTCCTTCGCCAACAACATCAACACCCATGAGGGTGGCTCCCACCTCTCGGGCTTCAAGGGCGCGCTGACCGGCACGCTCAACAAGTACGCCCGGGACAAGAGTCTTCTGAAAGAGAAGGAAGAGAACCTCGAGGGCGAGGACGTCCGCGAGGGGCTCGCCGGAGTGATCTCCGTCAAGCTCCGCGACCCGCAGTTCGAAGGCCAGACCAAGACGAAGCTCGGAAACCCATGGGTGCGCGGCCTCGTCGAGCAGACTGTCAACTCCAAGCTTGCCGAGTTCCTCGAGGAGAACCCGACCGACGCGCGTCAGATCATCCAGAAGGCGATCGCGGCGCGAAACGCGCGCCAGGCTGCTCGCAAGGCCCGTGACCTGACGCGCCGAAAGGGCGCCCTCGACAACGCCTCGCTGCCCGGGAAGCTGGCCGACTGCCAGACGACCGACCCGGCGGAGGCCGAGCTCTACCTCGTCGAGGGAGCGTCGGCCGGCGGCTCCGCCAAGGACGCGCGCGACCGCCAGTTCCAGGCGATTCTGCCGCTGCGCGGCAAGGTGATCAACTCGGAGAAGAACCGCATCAACAAGGTGCTTTCCAACACCGAGATCCAGGCCATCATCACCGCGATCGGCACCGGGATCGGTGACGAGCTCGACATCTCGAAGCTTCGCTACCACCGCGTCATCGTCATGACCGACGCCGACGTGGACGGGTCCCACATCCGCACGCTCCTGCTCACGTTCCTCTACCGCCAGATGGCCGAGCTCGTCGAGAACGGGCACGTCTACGTCGCCGTTCCCCCGCTCTACCGCGTCAAGATCGGGAGCAAGGAGCAGTACGTCGAGAAGGAGTCCCAGTTCGAGGATCTGCTCGTCCGCGAGCGCATCAAGGACATGCAGGTCACCGATCGGGAGGCCTCGACCCTGAAGATGACCGAGGCCAAGTGGGGCAAGTTCAGCCGCGCACTGCACGAGTTCGACGGCTGGTCGTCACGTCTCCGCGCCGATTTCGGCGGGTCCGCCAGCGAGTTCGTGATCGCGCAGCGGCTCGTCGAGACCGAGGCGGCGAGCACGGACGAGCTGGCCGAGGTCCTCTCTCGGCTGGCCAACAACGGGCACGAGTTTCACCTCGTCAGCTCGGACGAGGCGGGTTCGCGCATCAAGGTGGTCGAGCGCGAGACCAGCGCAGCGAGCCACGTGACCGTCCCGACCGCTCTTCTCTCTTCGCCCGTTTACGACAACCTGCGCAAGGCCTACGTGCGCCTGGTCGAGATCGTTGGCGCCCCGCCGTTCCGGCTCGAGCTGGGGACGAAGTCGCGCAAGGCCGCAACCTTCGACGCCCTACGCGCGAACGCCATCGACCTCGCCAAGGAGAACATCCGCGTCGACCGCTTCAAGGGCCTTGGCGAGATGGACGCGGCCGAGCTCTGGGAGACGACCATGAACCCCGCCAACCGCATGCTGGTCCGTGTCGAGGTCGAGGATGCGGCGCGGGCGGATCAGATCTTCTCGATGCTCATGGGCGACCAGGTGGAGCCCCGACGCGACTTCATCGTCAAGAACGCGAAGGACGTCCGCTTCCTCGATGTCTAGCCTCGAGCCGACCGGCGTAGGCCGGGTGGAGACGCGCGAGCTCGAGGAGGAAATGCGCTCGAGCTTCCTCGATTACGCGATGAGCGTGATCGTCTCGCGGGCGCTCCCCGACGTTCGTGACGGGCTCAAGCCGGTGCACCGCCGGGTTCTCTACGCCATGAACGAGGCCGGCTTGCAGCCTAACCGCCCCCGAGTCAAGTGCGCCCGCGTGGTCGGCGACGTGATGGGCTCGTACCACCCGCACGGCGATGCAGCCATCTACGACACCCTCGTCCGCCTCGCCCAGCCCTTCTCGCTTCGCTACCCGCTGGTCGACGGCCAGGGGAACTTCGGAAACATCGACGATGACCCGCCGGCTGCCTACCGCTACACCGAGGCCCGACTCGCGCGCATGGCGACCGAGATGCTGCGCGACATCGACGCGGACACCGTCGACTTCGTCCCCAACTACGACGAGAAGCACAAGGAACCATCGGTCCTGCCCTCCAGGTTCCCCAACCTGCTCGTCAACGGCTCGGCGGGGATCGCGGTCGGCATGGCCACCAACATCCCGCCCCATAACATGGCCGAGGTGATCGACGGGATCCTCGCGATGATCGAGGACCCGGAGATCAACGTCGAGAAGCTGGCGAAGCACATCAAGGGGCCCGACTTCCCGACGGGCGCCATCGTCGTCGGCCGCGAAGGCGTCCGCGAGGCGTATCGCTCCGGCCGCGGGCGGATCGTCATGCGAGCGCGGGCCCATATCGAGGAGCTCCGGGGCGGACGGACCGCGATCGTCGTCAGTGAGTTGCCCTACGGGGTGAAGAAGGGCGGCGACGCAGGAGTGATCAAGAAGATCGCCGACCTCGCGAACGACAAGGTTCTGCCGGAGATCTCGAACCTCGCCGACCACTCGGACAGGTCCGGGATGCGGATCCAGATCGAGCTGAAGCGCGATGCGATCCCCCAGGTCGTGCTCAACAAGCTGTTCAAGCACACGTCCTTGCAGACGACCTTCGGCTACAACGCCGTCGCGCTGGTCGACGGTGTCCCGCGAACGCTCAGCCTGCTGGAGCTGATTCGCCACTACCTCGACTACCAGCGCGAGGTCGTCACCCGACGGACGAAGTACGAGCTGCGCAAGGCGATGGAGCGCGCCCACGTCCTCGAGGGCTACCTCATCGCGCTGGACAATCTCGATGCGGTCATCGCGCTGATTCGCGCGTCGGCCGATCCGGACGAAGCGCGGGCCGGCCTGATCGAGAAGTTCGAGCTCTCCGAGATCCAGGCGCAGGCGATCCTCGACCTCCGCCTCCAGCGCCTCACCGGGCTCGAGCGCAAGCGCATCCAGGACGAGTACGCCGACCTGGAGGAACGCATCAGCGAGCTCCGGGCGATCCTGGGCGAGGAGGCCGAGATCGACCGTCTGATCCGCGAGGAGCTGCTCGAGATCAAGAACGCCTACGCGCGCGGCGACGACCGCCGCACGGAGATCGTGGCCGCCGAGGGGGATCTCGAGCTCGAAGATCTGATCGCAGAGGAGGACATGGTCATCGCGATCACTCGCTCCGGCTATGTCAAGCGCCTTCCCGTCACGACCTACCGCGAGCAGCGCCGAGGCGGAATCGGCGTCATGGGCATGGACCTCAAGGACGAGGACTACATCGAGCACCTCGTTGTCTCCTCGACACACGACTACCTGCTCTTCTTCACCTCGGTGGGGAAGGTCTACCGCCTGAAGGTGCACGAGCTGCCGCTCGGTAGCCGGCAGTCCAAGGGCCGAGCCCTCGTCAACCTTCTGCCCCTCGCGCAGGGGGAGAGCGTGCGCACCCTGATCGCCACCCGCGACTTCGAAGAGGCGGAGTACCTCGTGCTGGCGACGAAGAACGGCGTCGTCAAGAAGACGCGCTTCGCCGAGTACAACACCCCGCTCAAGGCCGATGGAATCATTGCGATCAAGCTGCGGGACAAGGACGAGCTCGTGGCCGTGCTCCACTCCTCGGGCGACGACGACATCCTCATGGTTTCGCGCAAGGGCCAGGCGATCCGTTTCTCCGAGAGCGCCGCTCGCCCGATGGGTCGGGCGACCGAGGGCGTGCGAGGCATGAGCCTGCGAGCGGGCGATGAGGTGATCGCAGCCAGCCTGGCCCAGAACGACGCCGATCTGCTCGTCGTGACGCGGAACGGGTTCGGCAAGCGGACGCGGATCGACCAGTACCCGTCCAAGGGCCGGGGTGGGCTCGGGGTGAAGACGGTGCAACTGACCGAGGCTCGCGGAGAGCTGGCCGGCGCGCTCGTCGTTCGCGACGGTTACCAGGTGATGCTCATGTCGACCGGCGGGACAGTGATCAAGGTTCCCGTCGAAGACGTGAAGCGTCTCGGCCGCGCGACTCAGGGCGTGATCGTCATGCGCACGCGGGAGGGCGAGGACGTCTCGACGCTGGCGCCGGTCGTCGAGCAGACGAGCCCGGACGAGGACGGCTCGGACGAGACGGACTCGGCTGAGGTCACAGCAGGCGGGAGCAACGGGGCTGCGCCGGAAACGGCCGAATAGGTTTCGCGCAGAATAGAAGTGGTTCGAACGGATTCGGCTTCACAAACCCTGCCGCCAGTGTTAGCGTGGGTGCCCCCTCCCCGCTCGAAAAAGGTGCGTCTATGGCGGTTCCGCGGCATGTTGATCTCCTTGAACCAATAAACCTCTCCGAGTACCTGGACAAGATCGAGCTCTACCTCGGCCAGGTGTGTCAGGTCGCCGGCATCTCGAAGATGCAGCTCGACTACTGGACGAACAAGGCCCAGATCCCCACGAAGGGCAAGAAGCAGCGGATCTACGACATGGACGCGGTCGAGACCGTCATGCTGATCAAGCAGGGCAAGGACAAGGGGCTCAACCTCTCGACGGCGATCGAGGCCGCGCGCAAGTACAAGGAAGAGCGCGCGCTCGGCATCCAGGTCCCGTAGCCCTTCGGCCGACGGCTTACGACTCTCTCAGAACCCCCGCTGCCGACTCGGGCGCCAGTGTGTTGACGAAGTAACCGGCCCCGAGCTCGAGGCCCGCGAGGATCGTCAGGCGTGGGACGACTTCCAGGTGCCAATGGCCGGTTGCGTGGAGCCAGATGTTGACGGGGACGGCGCCCTCCGCGACGTGCAGGCGACGGAGACCTTCCGCTACGAGCGCCAGAGCCGCACCCAGGTCGCTCGTTGCGAAAGGATCGCCCTCGCACTCCTGCGGGGCGACGAGGAGCTCGTAGGGCTGGCGGCCCGCGAAGGGGCACAGTAGGACGAGGCCCTCGCGCTCGGAGACCACGCGGATGCGCTGCTCGAGCTCCTCGCTGAGCACCCGGCAGAGCACACAACGGCCCTCGTCGGCCTGGGCCTGGCGCTCCTCGACGACGAGCGGCGGCTCCTCCTTCAGCCAGACGAGCTGAGAGTGGCTGTGCTGGAGGCTTGCCCCGGCCGCTCGGCCTTCGTTGACGAGCGCCTGGACGTAGGTAAACCCCTGTTCCCGGGCGGTGGCAACGCGGGACTGCCAGGCTTCGGCGACGAGCTCGAGCTCACGCACTGAGAGGTCGGCGAGCGTGCGCACGTGGCGCGGTGAGTGGATCACCACTTCCTGCCGGCCCAGGGCCGCGCGGCGGGCGAACAGGCCGCCGCGGTCTCCCTCGTCCGACCAGGGCCCGAAAGCGGGGAACTTGTTGGGAACCACCCGGACCCGCCAGCCCGGGGAGTCGGCGGCCCGGCCCGGTGGGCCGATGGCGTAGGTCTCCGGCGGCGTGGCGCTCTCGCGCCCCTCGCAGAACGGACAGCCGGCGGCGTCGTCCCGCTCGAGGTCGGCCTTCGGTGCCTCGGCGCCCGGGCGCCGC
>Ga0307277_10000165_pt1 | contig 21706 bp, 24 predicted proteins | sample ER_DNA_116_FD_194473 | JGI IMG/M metagenome (GOLD analysis project Ga0307277, IMG submission 194473) | Bulk soil microbial communities from the East River watershed near Crested Butte, Colorado, United States - ER_DNA_116 | ecosystem: Environmental > Terrestrial > Soil > Floodplain | place...
GCGATCAATGCCCTGGCGGCGTCCTCACCGTAGGGGTCGCCGGTCAACAGTGTCGAAACGAGCCTTCGGTTGCGGCAGCCGTCGCGACCGAGGGCTCATTCGATGGACGACCCCCCGACGCCCGCCCGTTCGCCCGGCGCGGCCCCAGACCCGTCACGGATCGCCCGCTCGCGGATGGTCCGGAGGCGCTTCATGACGTCGTTCTCGCCGCGTCCGAATAGGTCGTGCAGGCGACGGTACTCGCCGTAGAGCTCGTCGTAGACCGGCCGGTGGGCCGGGTTCGGCCGATACGATTCGTCCTTGATCCGCGCCATCGCAGCGGTCGCCTCGGCGATCGAGTCGTGGCCTCCGGCCGCCGCACCGGCCGCGACGGCGCCGAACATCGCCGAGCCGAGGGCGGGCGTCTGCGCGGAGGCGGCGACCTTGAACTCGCGCCCCGTGACGTCGGCGTAGATCTGCATCAGGAGCGGGTTCCGCTCGGGCAGCCCGCCGCAGGCGACCACCTCGTCGACCGCGACGCCGGCGTCCTCGAATGCGTCGACGATCAGCCGCGTCCCGAACGCCGTTGCTTCGATCAATGCCCGGTAGATGGCGGGGGCACGTGTCGCCAGGGTCGCTCCGAGGAGCAGGCCGGACAGGTCGGCGTCGACCAGGATCGACCGGTTGCCGTTCCACCAATCGAGGGCGAGGAGGCCCGATTCGCCGGGCCGGAGCGATGCCGCCTCGCGCTCGAGGAACCCGTGAACGTCGAGTCCGGCCGCGGCCGCGGCCGCATGATCGGCCGGAGGGACGGCGTGCTCGATGAACCAGGCGAAGATGTCGCCGACCGCCGACTGCCCGGCTTCGAACCCGAACTGGCCGGGCAGGATCCCATCCTCCACGACTCCGCACATGCCCTCGACCATCGCCGGTCGGGAGCCGAGGACGAGATGGCATGTACTCGTGCCCATGACCGCGACCATCCGGCCAGGTCCGACCACCCCCGACGCCGGGACCGAGACGTGGGCATCGACATTGGCGACGGCCACCGGGGTCCCCGGCACGAGCCCGGTCCATTCGGCCGCTTCCGCGGTCAGGAGCCCCGCACCCGAGCCGATCGGCGTGACGGTCCGGGACAGCTTGTCGTCGATGACCGACGCCAGCCGGGGATCGAGCCCGCCGAAGTAGTCGGACGGCGGAAAGCCGTCGGCCTTCGACCACAGCGCCTTGTACCCGGCGGTGCAGCTGTTCCGGGTCTCGACCCCGGTGAGGCGCCAGACGACCCAGTCCGCCGCCTCGATCAGGCGGTCCGCCGCGTGGTAGATCGCCGGCGACTCCTCGAGGATCTGGAGGGTCTTGCTGAAGAACCACTCCGACGAGATCTTGCCGCCGTAGCGCGGGAGCCACGATTCGCGACGCTCGCGGGCCAGGGCGTTGATCCGGTCGGCCTGGGGCTGCGCGGCGTGGTGCTTCCAGAGCTTTACCCAGGCGTGAGGCTCGCGCCGGAACTCGCGGATCGCGCAGAGGGGCGTCCCGTCGGCCGTCGTCGGGAGCATCGTGCAGGCCGTGAAGTCGATCCCGATTCCAACGACGTCGGCGGGGTCCGCCCCGGCCCGGGCGAGGACAGCAGGGACCGCACCCTGAAGAGTCCTGAGGTAGTCGAGCGGATCCTGCAGTGCCCAGTCGGGCTCGAGCCGGATGTCCTCATCGGGCGCCGGAAGGCGCTCGTCGATAACGCCATTGGCGTAGGTGTGGACGGCGCTTGCAAGCTCTCGGCCGGTCGCGACGTCGACGAGCAGCGCCCGCCCGGACTCGGTGCCGAAGTCGATCCCGATCGCGAGCTTCATGACGGCACGATCAGCCACACCGTCGATGATCCTCCGCAGATGACCTTGGCAGGCGCCTGAGCATTCGCCAGCCTACCACGCATGCATACGCGTGCACCCATTCGATTGGTGCCGGCCAACCGATCGCTCGTCTGTGGACCAAATGGGCGCCGCCCACGTCGCGTTCGAGCCAGTCGAGCGTAGCGCATCCGGGTGTGGTGGGGGCCTTCTCATGCTCGCACGGCGCGTTCAGCCCGCGTTCGTGCCGAGCAGGACTTGGACACAGCGATCGGTGGGAGCCAGCACGGCTCCCACCGATCTACTGCTGCCTGCTTTACAGGACGGAAACCTGGATCAGCCCGTTGACGGCTGGATCGATCGCAACGTGGTCGGCACCCGTGACGGGTTCGATGACCAGCGTGTCGCTGGCGGGGTCCGCGTGGGTGATCCGCACGAAGGCGGCCAGGCCGCTGACGTCGACGGCAGCGCCGTTCGCATCCACCGCAATCGAGTCGTCCCCTTTCGTGCCCGCCACGGTGACCGTGTCAGCCAGGCCATCACCGGTCGAGCCACCGAGCGTGGCGGCGAGATCGACGTCGACGCGCCGGAGGTCTGTTCCGCTGACATTGTTCACGGTGACCGTGTCAGTCCCGCCGAGGGCTCTGACGTCGATCGCCTCGACCCCGTCGAGGTCCATCAGGATAGTGCCGAGGTCCCGCGTGAACGCCACGCGACCGCCGATGGCCGAGGCGGCCATGATCTCGTTACCGCCGGACCCGTTGAAGGTCAACGTGTCCGAGCCGGACTGGCCCTCGACGATGTCTGAGCCGTCGCCCGGATCCCAGACGAAGACGTCGTCGCCCGCGCCCAGGAACGCCGTGTCGGCGCCGCCATTGCCATCGACGAGGTCGTTGCCCCTGCCGCCGATGAAGAGTTCCGCCCCGCTTCCGCCACGGAGTGTGTCGTCACCCTTTCCGCCGTCGATGCGCGTCGTCGTCGTGGTCGTGAAGGCGCCGTTGACCTCATCGATCCGGACGGTGTCATCTCCGCCGCGGGTCTCGACATCGATGGCGCCGAACGTGCCGAGGTCGAATGTCCGGTCGGCCGAGCCGTCGTCGCCGACGTCAACCTGGAGCTGGGTTCGATCGAGTGGGCTCATCCGGAGCGCGATGCGGTCCGCGAATGGGCCACCCGTGATTCGCAGTGTGCCATCGGCCACGGAAGCCTTGACGGACGGCGCCGCTGCAGCCGGGGTGGCGGCGCCGGCGAGGACCACAAGGGCCAGGGCACTCGCGCCGATGGACGCCGGCAGTCTGCGCCTGGCGTTCCCAAGAACTGTTGTTCGGGTCATTCCTATCTCCTGTCCGCCATCCGCTTCGGGCATCGGCCGAAGTTGGTCGGACCGGGGATGACGTGGCGAAGGCCTTACGCCCGTGCCTTCGAACCAGATTTCGGAGATGCCGTCGGGCTGATGAAACGTTGCGCTGTCACCGACCTTGATCGGCGCGCAGTTACTCCGGCAACTCGAGGCAGCCCAGCAGCTTGCGCAAGAGCGCTTCGAGCTGTGCGATCTCCTGCGCATCGAGGCGCTCCAGAAGCTGACGATCGCTGATGCCGAGGGCGGCGACCGCCGCGTCCACGACCTCGAGGCCCTGATCTGTCAGCTCGACGATGACGCCGCGGCGATCGTCGGGATCCGCCAGTCGACGCACGAGTCCGCGCCGTTCGAGTCGATCGATCCGACTCGTCACACCCGCCGAGGACAACATCAGTCCTCGGCCGAGCCGCGTCGGGGAGAGACGATGCGGTGGCCCCGCGATGCGCAGCGCGCTCAGCGCGCCCACCTCTCCGCGGTTCAGGCCAAACCGTCCAAAGACGGCTTCCTGTCGCCGGGCGAGGAGCGGCCCAATCCGGCTCAGGCGACCCGTCACCTGCAGCGCCCCCACCTGCAGGTCGGGGCGTGCCGCGTCCCAACCCGTAAGCAATCGATCGGTTGTGTCGGCCATTTGCGCCATCGTATCCCATCAAAGTCATTGACATTAGTATCTCTCTTGCGAGAGAGTTACCTCCGACAGAGTAACAGGAGAGACTTCATGGCGACTGACCCCTCGATGCCGGAAACGCTTGGCGGATCGACGACCGAGCCTCGGCCCGCCGATTCCGAACCGGATGCAAGCTTGCTCGCCCAGATGATCAGGGGTTCCGAGGAGGCGCTCGCCATTCTTTACGACAGGCATGTCGGCGCGGTCTTCGCGTCAGCCATGCGGGTCAGCCGCGACTCGTGGGTCGCCGCCGAGGTCGTGCAGGAAACGTTTCTCGCACTCTGGAACCGAGGCGAGCTCTTCGACCCTGGTCGCGGCGAGCTGCCGGCGTGGCTCCGGACGATCGCCCGAAATCGGGCGGTCGACCATCTCCGGGCGGCAGGCCGCCACGAGCGTGCCACCACGTTTTCGTCGTTCGCCCAGGCCGCCACCGACGACGGATCGATCGCCGAGTGGCTCACGACTACCGGCAATCTCGTCAGCGTGGCCGCTCCGGAGCTGTCTCCGGAGACCGCACTGTCGAGCAAGGAGACTCGCGCAAGTGTCGACGAGGCGGTCGCATCACTCAATCCGATTGAGCGTTCCGTGATCATGCTTGCCTATGAGGGGGGACTATCCCAGTCCGAAATCGCAACGCGACTGGGCTGGCCGATCGGGACGGTGAAGACCAGGACGAGACGGGCCCTCCGCCATCTGCGCGACCGGCTGGAACGGCCCGGCGCTGGCGTAGCGGCGGATACCACGGGACCCCAGCGTGACGCACGTGAGAACACCCGGTCGACGCATATCAAACGACCGGCGGTCGGCCTCGGAGAATGCCTGGCTCCGTGCTAGGGGTCGCGCGTCGAACCTCGCGATCGCATCGCCGAGTCAGCGATCGCATGCGCAACGGCCAGACGCGAAAACCATGGGGTCCGGTCTGGCCGTAGAAGCGACATCGTGGCCCAGGTGGGCCCGACGATCGAAGCATTCGAGTACGGGAGATTCACGTTGGCGACTTATCTGGACATCCACGACATCCCCGGCGTGAAGGCCGGCGACGTCATCGGGGCTCACGAGGCGGACGTTCGCGTCCAGGCCCAATACGGGGTGAACTACAAGCACTACTGGGTAGACGAGGAAGCGGGCAAGGTCTTCTGCCTCGTGGAAGCGCCCGATCGGGAGTCTGCGACCCGCGTCCATCAGGAGGCCCATGGCCTTGTGGCCCACACGCTGCACCAGGTCGAGCAGGGAGCCTAAGTCCCTCAGTTCCAGCGCGACCCGGCTCCTGGATCACGCGGCGGCTCCAGGTGTGGAACGGTTCGCCGACAGTGGCCGAACGAATTTCGGACGGATCGCTGCCTGACAGCGCACCGGCAAGCAGCCCCATTAGCCACTTCGAGTAAGCCATGTTCCCGACCGATGAAATCTCAACACAATCTGGAACGGAGTCTCGCGCCCCGGCGGCCCAGGGTCCGCACCGGCGCCCGCCCACCGTCGCTGCCTCACGGCACCGGCCCGAACGCGGGTCGGCAGCACTCGCCACGTACCGCGACCTTGAAGCGAAGGGCCTGGCGCCCAGAGAAGCCGGCAACCTCACCGCCTACCTTCGCGGCCTGCGACCGGTCGACCAAGGATGGACGGTCGCCGAGATCGACCGGCTCCTGTTCTTGCGCTATCTCGTCGATCGAGGTCGCCTCGTCGCCTGAAACGCCGCGCGGCCAATAGCCTCCGCCGCGCTCCAGGACCACGCCACCGCTGTCCCAGGCATGACGGGTCAGCCGCCACCAGGCGGCTCTTCCCGATTGCCGCCTCGCCGCCCGCCAGGACGGTCGACGGCCGGCCCGCGGGCTGGAGACTATGGTCGCAATGCCGCCGATCCTAGGCAGGGCCTCGATCCCCGACATCGCAAAACGGGCCGGCTGTGCCGGCCCGTTTCGTATTCGATCGCCGTCGTTCGGATGTCCCCAGATCGATTTGCTCGGTCTCTGAGCCTCAGGCCATCGATGCGACGAGCCGTCGCAGTGCCCCGATCGTCCGCGGGATCCGCGCCTCCGGGTTCGATGGCCGGAAGAGGCGCTGACCGCCGCGGACCAGGCGGCAGGCGGCCGCCTCGTCGCGGATCTGCTGCTGGTGGTTGTGGACCTGCTGGAGGCGGATCTCTGCGTCCATCGTTCGTTCCTTTGGATGTCTTCGGCTTGTACTCGATGGACACATCCTCGTCTTGGCCGGCGTTCCCGCCATCGCCCGTTCACCCAGTTATCGCGGTCTCCCACTCTTCATTTGTCGAGGCAAGCTACACGTCCGACTCTTTAGACCTCGATCGGGCCTTTAGGCGACCAGGGCGTGGCCGAAGTACGTGAGGTCCCGGATCGCGTCCTGGGTGGCTTACTGATCGACCGGCTCGGTGCCCTTGTAGCCCCCGATGCTCGACCTCGACGAGGCCATGCGGTTGCATCTGGGGCTCTAAGTCGAGGGTCGCCTCAGTCCCTGTGCGCGGCTTTGAGGCGGTCGCTTTGGGATTCAGGCGCTGGCCAGCGCGCGTTCAAGGCCGTCGAGGATCGCGTCGAGGCCGTACTCGAATTCATCCGCGTAGTCGTAGCCCGGCTTCATCGCGTGTTCGGTGATGAACGCCACAAGGTTCGGGTACTCGTCGACGGGGAACGGCTCGAGCATCGTCTGGGCGATCTCGGCGACGTCGTCACCGCTCTCGAACGGGAGGTTCATCTTCGTCAGGGCGAAGCCGTAGATGTAGCTGTCCAGGAGCGAGTACGCGTGGGCGACCGTCGCCATGTCGAAGCCGGCTGCGCGAAGACTCCCGATCACGGCATCGTGGTGACGGAGGTTGGCCGGTCCCGGATTGGCCCGCGACTCCATCAGGCCGATGGCCCAGCGGTGGCGCGACAGGACGTCGCGAACCGAGATGGCGCGTTGCCGCATCGCCGCTCTCCAGTCGTCGCTGCTTGACGGGAGATCGATCTCGCCGAACACGACGTCGACCATCCCGTCCACGAGGTCGTCCCTGTTCGCCACGTGGCGGTACAGCGCCATCGGCGCGACCCCGAGCTCTTCGGCGAGCTTGCGCATCGTGAGCGCCTCGAGCCCTCCCGCGTCGGCGTGGGCGAGCCCCACTCGCAGCACGCGTTCCCGGGTCAGGCGGGTCCGGGGCTCCGCTCGCGAGATCGCCGGTATTGCCATCGGCATCACGTCCTCATGTCCGTTCAGGTGCCTCGTCAGTTTCGGGGTTGACAGCGTACATTGTACACAGTAGCGTACGCAGTACACACCGGAGCGTACACCGTACGCAAACGAGTGTACAGAGAACTGAGGCCCGACATGCAGGCAATCACGCAGGACACCTACGGCACGAACGATGTGCTCAAACTCGCAGAGGTGGACAAGCCCGAGATCGGGGACAGCGAGGTGCTGGTCCGGGTCCATGCGGCGTCCGTCCACGTCGGCGACTGGATCCTCATGACGGGATCCCCGTTCGTCATGCGCTTCGCCACCGGACTGCGAAAGCCCAAGAACCCCATTCCCGGAACGGATGTCGCGGGGACGGTCGAGGCGGTCGGCAGTGGCGTCCAGCGCCTCGCCGTCGGCGACGAGGTCTTTGGCTGGTGCGCGGGGGCTTTCGCCGAGTACGCGCGGGCGAGTGAGGACCAGTTCATCAAGAAGCCGGCCAACCTCACGTTCGAGCAGGCGGCCGCGGTCGGCGTGTCCGCCTCGACCGCGCTTCAACTGCTTCGCGACAACGGCAAGGTCCAGCCCGGGCAGAAGGTCCTGATCAATGGGGCGTCCGGCGGGGTGGGGACGTTCGCCGTGCAGATCGCGAAGGCCTTTGGCGCCGAGGTGACCGGCGTGACGAGCACGAAGAACCTCGACATGGTCCGCTCGATCGGCGCCGACCACGTCATCGACTACACCGATGAGGACTTCACGAAGAGCGCAGAGCGATACGACCTCATTCTCGACAACGTCGGCAACCATTCGATGGCCCGGACCCGACGGGCGCTGAGCGCAGGCGGGATGCTGATCTCGAACGGCGGCGGGCACGCCGACGGCAAGCTGGGCCGCACCCTGCGCGCCATGGTCGTCTCGATGTTCGTGCGCCAGCAGGCGAGCCCGACGGTCAAGACGCAGAACCACGACGACCTGGTCGCTCTGAGGGGCCTCGTCGAAGCCGGGAAGGTGACGCCTGTCATCGACCGGACGTACCCGCTGACCGAGACCCCTGCGGCGATCGGTCAAGTCGCAGCGGGACACGCCCGTGGCACGGTCGTCATCGCCGTGTGACCGAACCACGAGTCAGCACAGACCCACTTCGTTCGACATATTGAAAGGAAACGACCATGTCAAAGACAACGGTGACCAGACTCTTCATCGGGAGCGGGGTCGCCATCATCGCCGGCGCCATCGCGGCCTTCGTGGCCGTCGCGCTGGCTCTCGCCAACAACGTTTTCGTGATGGCCGGGGCCGACGTCGTCGGGGTTCGCGGGAGCGCGCTCGCCTGGTCCCTGCTCGGGCTCGGCATCGCCGGCGGCCTGGCCTTCGTGGCCGGCCTGATCAGCGGCCTCGTGTCGTGGATCGGTGCCCTGCTGAACACCTGGCAGCTCGAGAGCAAGACCTGGTTCGCCGTCCTCCTGCTCCTCGGGATCTTCAACTTCGGGTTCTTCGCGATGATCGCCTACCTGGTCGCCGGGCCGGACGGCATCAATCCGAGGGCGTCGCACTCGGCACGCGCATCCGCCGCAGCCTGACGACATACCGGTCGGCGTGGCGGCTGCCTTGGCCGTCCCGCTGGACCGGTTGGATCGCACCCTCGTCCGAGCAAAGGAGCTAACGATGACGACCGCATCCTCGATGGCCGGCAAGACCGTCCTGATCACCGGTGGCACCGGCGGGATCGGCATGGCGACGGCGATCGGCCTGGCCTCGATGGGTGCCCGGGTCGGCATCACGGGCCGCGACCGGGCCCGGGCGGAGGCGGCGGCCGCGTCGATCGTCCGCGAATCGGGCAATCCTGCGGTCGACGTGTTCGTCGCCGACCTGTCGTCGCAGGCCGAGGTCCGGCGCCTGGCAGCCGAGGTCCGCGTCGCGTACCCGCGGCTCGACGTCCTCATCAACAACGTCGGCGGGTTCTGGGCCCACCGCCACGTGACCGCTGACGGGCTCGAGCACACGTTCGCCCTCAACCACCTCGCGCCGTTCCTGCTGACGGACCTCCTGCTGGAACGGCTCAGCGCCAGCGCACCGTCCCGCATCGTCACGGTGTCGTCCGGAGCCCAGTCCATGGGCAAGATCGACTTCGATGACCTGATGGGGGAGCGCACGTACTCGGGACAGCGCGCCTACAACCAGTCGAAGCTGGCCAACGTGATGTTCACGTATGAGCTCTCGCGACGCCTGCAAGGGATCGGCGTCACCGCCACGGTGCTGCACCCGGGCGTGACCAGCACCGGCTTCGGCGGAGAGGACATGACGCGCGGATGGGGCCCGCTGATCGCCGTCCTCCGCCCGTTCATGCGAAGTCCCAGACGTGGCGCGGAGACCTCGGTGTATCTGGCCAGCTCGGCCGACGTGGAAGGTGTCTCCGGCCGGTACTTCGCCGATCGCAAGACCCGGGACTCGAACAAGGGCTCCTATGACACGGCAACCACCGCCCGGCTGTGGCGGCTCAGCGCCGAGCTCGTCGGCCTCCCGCTCGACGCGACCGTCAGATCAGCGGCGCGATGAGGGCGGCCGCGCGGGCTGCACCGTCGCTCTCCACCGGCCGCGAGTCGACCGGGCGGGCGAGCTCCTCCGCGATCGCCTCGGTGATGACCTCCGGCGGCGACGCGTCGTACTCCATGTAGCGCCCGGCGCCGTAGCGATCGAGTCGATGGCGGACGTGCCGGTTCTGCTCGAAGTGGTTGCGGAGCGGGAAGTACAGGAAGGGTCGGCGGGCCGCGGCGAGCTCCATCGTTGTCGTGAGACCGCCCTGGACGACCGCGAGATCGCACGCGGCAAGGTTGCGGTAGAGGTCCGGGACGAACGCGCGCACCTCGACGCCGGGCGGGGCGTCCAGGACCGCCGGATCGATCCGAGGACCGGCGACCGCGATCATCCGCAGACCGTTCACCCGCCGCGCCGCGGCCGGATAGCTGGCGACGACGCGGCGGAGCAGCGCCTCGCCGACACCCGACCCTCCGACGGCAACGATGACCACCTGTTCGTCCGGGTGATAGCCGAGCTCCTTGCGGAGATCCTCGCGCTGTTCGACGAGAGGAGACGGATCGAAGCCGGTCACGTACCCGCTGAAGGCGTAATGGCGCTCCGTCCACTCGCGGATCGACGGCATGCCAGGACCGAAATCGTCAGGGACGATGTCGTCGGGTTCGCCGACGAAGATCGCCCGGTCGCGGATGCGCGGGAAGCGCTCGACGTGCTCGATCATCTCGGCGTTGTAGTCGGCCGTCACGAACGCCTCCCGCTCACCGCCGGCCGGCATCGGCAGCCAGCCGACGAAGTCGGTCATCCAGGCGAACGCGGTCCGCTTGAGCTCCGGGTTCTCGTGCAGGTAGTAGTCGATGTCCCACGCTTCGTCGCCGATCACCAGGTCGTACTCGCCGGCCGCGACGACGTCGTGGAAGACCATGAAGTTCGAGAGCAGGATCTCGTCCATCCGGCGGATCGCCTGGAACGCGTTCAGGTCGTGCTCGGACGATTCGGCGGTGATGTGGGCGGACTCGTTGGCGAGCTCCGCGCTCATCGGGTGGATCCGCTGGCCGTGGGCACCGAGGACGGCCGTGACGGGGTGCTGGGCGAGCCAATCGATCTCGAGGTCCGGGTGGAGCTTCCGCAGCTCGTCGGCGATCGCGACGTCACGTTGCGCATGTCCCAGGCCGATCGGCGACGAGATGTAGAGCGCACGTCGATCGCGGCGGAGCGAACGGGTCCAGGTCGTCGTCATCGCGTGATCGACTCGATGAAGTCGCGGATCGCGAGGTTGACCTTGACCGGGTCGCGGGCGTTCGGCATGTGACCGCCGCCCTCGATCGTGATGAGCCGCCCACCGCTCGCCCGGGCGAGCTCCTCGCCATGCGCGTGCGGCCGGATCGCGTCCTCGCTGCCGTGGATGACGAGAACGGGGCATCGCAATCGAGCGACCCGAGCCAGGATGTCGTCGCGATCGCCAATGCCCGGCGCGATCTCGGTCAGGATCAGCGTCTCCGGATCCGTGTCGAGGCCCCAGCCAACCGCATCCTCGGTCGGCTTGGTCGAGTGCGCTTCGGTCAGGCACTTGCCGAAGAAGAATTCGAGGAAGCCGGCGTAATCGCGCCGCCAGTACTGCGCGTTGTACTTGGCCCAGCCCTCGTCCGTGTCGAGGTGATCCATGAACGTATTGGCCGGCTCGCGACCGGGGAGCGCCCGGTCGAGCGCGAGCGCAGGCCCAATGAAGACCGCGCCGGCCACCCGATCCGGATGGTCCGTGGCGAGGAGCAGCCCGCGTTGCGCGCCCATCGACAGGGCGACGAGGACGGCGCGCTCGGTCCCGGTCGCGTCAATGACGGCGAGCGCGTCCGCGGCGAACTCGGCCTCGGCGTAGGCGGCCGCCGTGGACGGCCGATCCGACCGGCCGTTGCCGCGCCCATCGAAGGTGACCACGCGGTAGCGCCGGGCCAGGTCCGGGATCTGGAGCTTCCAGAATCGGGAGTGGATGATGGACCACGTCGGGAGCAGCAGGATCGTCGGCTCGCCCGAACCGTAGACCTCGTAGAACACGCGGACGCCGTCCCGCTCGACGAAGCCGGTCGTGTCCGGGTAGCGCGCCCTGGCCTGCTCGCGCGCCGCCTCGCGCGCGCCCGCGCCGCTCCGCGATCCCCGCTCCGCGGGTGGCCGTTCAGGCGCGCGGACCCTGGCCATCTGCCCAGTGCCAGAGGGTCGACGTGATCCGCCAGCCGTGGCTCGTTCGGGCGAGGAGCGCGTACTCCACGTAGACCGCGGAGTGGACCGTCGCGCTCGCCATGTCGCCGGACACCCCGGTGATGTCGATCCGGATCGCACGATCGGGGAGGTCGCGTTGTCGGCCTCGGCCCTGCCTCGTCGCCTCGACCATCTCGTCCTTCGTCGTCATGTCGAGGGTCCCGGACCGGGCGCGGTCCTGGCCGATCGCGTGCTTGGCCAGCCCCGGATGGAGCGCCCGGTCCATCCGCTCGGCGTCGCCATCGAACCATCCCTCGAAATAGTCGAGGAGACAGCTCTCGATCGCTGCTGCGTCGTCGGGTCCGATCGTCTCGTCGACCGCGTCGGCCGTCCACGCCATCTCGATCGTCATCGCGGTCACCCCGCCGCCTGGTCCGGCACCGGGCCGGAGATCTGCCGCAGCAGGACGCCGACCTTCCGCAGGGCTGACTTGATCGGCTGGGTGTCCTCGGTGACCCCGAGCAGGATCAGCTCCTCGGCCCCGAGGAACGGTGTCGCCATCAGCGAGGCAACCTCGTCCGGGGTGAAGCCGAAGAGGTCGCCGCCCTGCTCCTGTTCGCGTCGAGCGACGTCGGCGAGGAGCCGGTGCCAGCCTCCGAGCATGCCGCGGACGGATTCGGCGACGACAGGGTCGGACCAGCCGGCGGCGATCATCTCCTGGAGAATCCGGACGTAGCCCGAGGCGACGTCGGTCTCCAGGAAGTCACAGGCGTGCTCCCATCGGACCCAGAGCGGTTCTGGCGCATCGAACATCGTGCGCTGACGTTCCAGGAGCCGCTCGTTCTCCGCGGCAAGGACCGCAAGGATGAGCTGGTGCTTCGACCCGAAGTGGTAGTGGATCTGGCTGAGCGGGACCTCCGCGGCGTCGGCGACCGCACGGGTCGAGAGGTTGGCGTAGCCGTCGGCGAGAAGGCGTTCCCGAGCAGCCGCGAGGATCGACGCCCGTGTGTCGGACGTCGCGCGATCCCGGCGTTCGGCGCGGGTCATGGGGGCCGAGGCGGTACCGTCCACGATCCGCCGAGCATACGACCATCGGGTCACGCGGCGACCGCGTAGACCGCGGCAAGGACGAGGATCACCCCCAGGGGATGGGTGAGTCGCCGGCCGGACGGCAGGTTCTTCTCGACGGCTGTGAGCCCGCCGAGCACGAGCATCGCCGCGACGTTGGCTAGGCCGACCCCGAACATCACGAGCATCAGGGACCAGCAGCAGCCGACACAGAACGCACCGTGGGCGATCCCCATCGCGAACGCCTCGCGGCGCTCGGACACGCCTCGCCAGCGGTTCAGGACGAACCCCAGGGGACTGCGGCACTCGTCGAGGCAGCGGTCACGAAGCGGACTGAACTGCCATAGACCGGCGGCCAGCAGGGTCGTGCCGAGGATCAGCTGAGGGTGGGCCGCAAGCCAGGGGAGGGCGTCGACGGCGGCGTGGATCCCCCGATCGAGCACCCAGGCCGCGAGCCCGAACGCCCCCCACACCGCGAGATAGCCGGCGAGCAGGATCGCGACGAGTGTGCCGGGTCGCCGGCGCCGGCGAACCAGGGCCCCGAACGTCATCACGAGCGGGACGCTGCTCGGCAGCATCATCGCGACGATCATCAGGACCCAGCCCGCGGCGAACAGCGACGCCTCCAGCGGCAGCGGCCCGGTGCCGCCCTCGTGGTGGAGGTAGCGTCCGTACGGCGACGCGCCCCAGGCCCAGAGGGCGAGCCAGGCCGACGCCGCGAGGGCGACCAGGAGACCACCGAGGATCGCCTGGTCGCGGCGCGGGACACGAAGATGCGCTGGCGTGAACATCGGGCACTCCGCGCGTGGTGCCAGCCGGTCAGGCGGCGAAGCGGAAGTGGCCCTGAAGGGCGTTGTGGCCCTCGAGGTCCACGCTCGGGATGCCGTGGCCGCTGCCGTCGCGCGTGTACGTGCTGGCCTTGCTGGCGTACACGGGCGAGCCCGGGATCGTGCTGAACACAGTCTCGGCGAGCGTCGTCGGGTTGCCGGTCGCGCCCACGAACGGGGCCATGTCGGCATTGACGAGCTTCCCGATCGTGAGCCGGCCCTTGCCGCCCTCGACGCTGAAGGTGATCGGCGAGCGCTCGACCGACACGACTTCGCCGATCAGGCCGGCGAGGTCCGCCAGGCCGCCACCGAGCTGTCCGGTGAACAGGCGGAGCATCGCGTCCTGCTGCTCGGGGCTCGCCTTGTCGTCGACGAAGACGACGGCCTTCCAGGACTTCGGCGTGAGGATGTTCCCGGGGATGTGGGCGGAGACCGCCATCGTCAGGCCGCCGACGTCGACGCCCTCGATCGAACCTTTCTCGATTCCCCAGGCGATCGTCGTGTCGCAGGTCTTGTAATCCGGGTCTTCGCCGACCCAACACGGGCACAGGACGTTGCATGTGCAGACCTCGAGCAGCCGTCCCTCGACCTCGTACGCCATCTCGCACCTCTATTTCGTGTCATCGCCTCTTGTCGGTCGAGTGACCGATGTCGGTCGATCGACCGAACTATAGACGTCGACGTGACCCTGTCAAGGGGTTTGGAGGTTTTTCTCAGTGGAGCCGACGGCAGAGATCGAGTCGAGGATCGATCCGATCGAAGCCGGATCGAGCTCTCCCGCACCGGGCGTGAGGGCATTCGCGGTTCCTGCTGCGAGGCCGAGCCGAGCGGCGTCGATCATCTCCTCGCCGCGCCACAATCCGACGGCCAGGCCGCCCAGGAAGGCGTCGCCGCTTCCCACCGAATACGAACCCCGGATCTCCGGTGGCACGAGCCGGACGGCGCTCGTCGCCGTGACGACGACGGCGCCACCGCGGCCGAGCGTGACGACGACGCAGGCCGCTCCTTTCAGAACCAGTGCGGCCGCGGCCGCTTCGGCCGACTCCGGATCGGTGACCGCGATGTTCGTTGCCTCGCCGGCCTCGTCGGCATTCACCTTGACGATCGCGGGTCGTTCCGCCAGGACGGATTGGAGGGCCGGACCATACGTGTCGGCGAGCACCGGAACCGGTCGCGAGCCGGTGCGACCCGAGCGAGCGATGGCGGAGATCCGCCCGAACCCGTCCGCGGGGGCGCCGGGCGGCAGGCTCCCCGACAGAGCGATTGCGGCGACGTCGCCCGCCCCGCCGGCCTCGCCGACGAGCCGTTCGATGCCCTCCCATGCCTTCGGGTCGATCGGCTCGCCTCGCTCATAGAACTCCGTCATGACGCCGGATGATCGATCGAGGATCGAGACACATGTCCGCGTCTCGCCGGTCGTGCGGATCCAGCGCCCGTCGATCCCACGGGCGGCGATGGCCGCCTCGATCCAGTCACCGCTCTTGCCGGCGATCAGGCCCACCGCTGTCACCCGCGCACCGAGCCGTGCCGCGGCACGGGCAGCGTTCAGGCCCTTGCCGCCCGGCACCGCGACGACGCCGTGTGGTCGATGGATCGCGCCCGCCTCGAGGCGATCCACCTCGTACAGGCGATCGATCGAGGGATTGGCGGCGACGAACAGGATCCGTTGCTGGGTCATTCCGAATGCTCGCGGCCAGCTCGCCATGACGTGACCGCTGCGGTCGCCGCGTCGAACGTCGGCTGGGCGTCCACGCCGCCGACGGCGGCCGTCGATAGCGCACCACACGCGGCCCCGAGCTCGAGACTCTCGGCGAGGCTGCCGCCGTCGAGCCAGGCGCGCAGGAATCCGGCATTGAAGCTGTCGCCGGCCCCGGTCGTGTCGACCGGGTCGACCGGCATGGCGGGGACGCGAACGACGGTCTCGCCGGCGCGACAGGCAACCGCGCCGGCCGGTCCGCGCTTGACGACCACGATCGGACCACCATCGGATCGCCCGTCGGCTCCGGACTCGGCGAGTGCCCTGGCGGCCTCCTCCGCGCCGTCGACCCCGGCAATCCGCGTTGCTTCGGCCTCGTTCGGGAGGAAGACGTCGGCGGCTCGGAGCATCGCCAGGACGCCGCCATCCCAGCGCTCCGTCGGGTCCCAGTTCGTGTCGAACGAGGTCGTCAGGCCGCGCGAACGAGCCGTCGCCAGGAAACCCGGAAGCCGCTCGCGGCTCGCCTCCTGGAGATAGAAGCCGCCCGAATGGAGATGTCTCGACCGCGCGAGCAGGGCATCGGGGACGGCGTCGATCTCGAATGCCCCGATCGTGCCCATCGCGGTCAGCATCGCCCGGTCGGATCCGCTCGTCAGGATCACCGTGGCACCCGTCGGTCGAGTCGGATCGATCGAGCAGGCCGACACGTCGATCCCGCGCGCGCCCATCGCGTCGATGGTGTATCGACCGAAGGCGTCGTCACCGGCCACGCCGACGAACGCGACGTCGAGCCCTAGACGCGCCGCGCCGCAGGCGAAGATCGCGGACGAGCTGCCGACGGTCATCGTCACGGATCGGACGACGCGCTCGACTTCGCCGAACACGGGCACCGGATCCGGGTCGGAGATGACGATGTCCGGGTTGATGTCGCCGACGACCAGGATGTCGATGTCGCGGCTTCCGTTGGCCGGGCGACCAGGCCCGGTCACGGACCGTAGGCCCGGTACCAGCCCTCGCCAGGCTCCGGGGCCGACGCCAGCGGACCAGGGCGTTCGCGCCACGATCGACCCCGGCTGTCCGCGAGATCGACCAGGCGCTGGAGCCGCTCGCGGGCCGTCGTGGCGAGGAACGTGTCGCGGGGCCCGGGAGCGAGCATCGCCGCCTCGGCCCAGACCGACCGACCGGCCAGGACGCCGCTCGCGCCCGCGTCGCAGGCGACCTCGACCTGGGCCAGGAACGTTTCCTCGTTGACGCCGCCGGAGAGCAGGACCCAGGGCACCGCCGAGGCCGCATCGAGCTCCGCGCACGCCTCGGACCACCGCGCGCGATCGGTGACCGATGGGTCGTATGGGAACTCGGCCTTCAGGATGTCGCCGCCGATCCGCGTCAGCCGGCGGGCCGTCTCCACGACGACGCGGCGACGCGCCTCGCCGGTGAGCGTCTCCCCGTCGACGAGGGCAAAGGACAACGGCTCGACGAAGAGCGGCAGATCGACCGCCTGGCACGACGCGGCGACCTGGCTCACGACCGCTTCCTGGTCGGCCGCGTTTGGCGCATCGGGATGGTAGTAGACGAGGAGCTTGGCGGCCGAGGCGCCCATCCGCTTCGCCTTGTCGACGCTCCAGCCGTCCAGGATCCGGCCCAAACGGGCCGTCGGCGGTCCTTCGAAGCCGGTCGCCTCGATCGCGACGATCAGCCCTGCCCGCGCGGGCAGCGACCCATCCGCGATGCATTGCGCCGCCCCGATCTCCGGATCGAGCAGCGTGCCCGTCGCGACCGGGGCCAGGGCCCGGACGACCGCTCGCTTGAAGTCGACCATCTCCCCGTAGGTCACCGACGACGGATCGTCGGGGCGCAGCTCGCGCCGGAGGTTCTGACGGTGGTCGAGGGCGAGGACCGCGAACGTCCCCCGCGCCGAGGCGCATGCCTCGAGCCCGCGCCGAGCGCCGATGCGCACCTCGCCGTCCGCCTCCTCGTCGCGTCCGGTCACGTCGTCGCCAGTCGCAGGACCCGCCGCGCGTTGTCGCGGTAGACCTTGCGCAGCACGTCGTCCGGCAGGCCGATCCCGTGGATCTGCCAGCGACCCTGGCTCGGGATCGAGTCGGTGCCGTAGTCGAAGGACTCGTCGAACGTCTCGAGGAACCGGTAATGGATGGCGTAGACATCCGGATCCGGGGCCATGTCGACGCCGAACAGGATCCGGTCGGCATGGCGGAGGAAGAAGGCCCGGGCCGAGTACGGCTGGCGACCGAGCTCGCCGAGGCGAGCCGCGATGTCGACGAACAGGTTCGGGTTGGCGTCGAGCATCGCCCCGACGAGGGCGAGGTCCTCCGCGGCGCAGCCGACATGAGCGCCGACAAAGGTCGTCGCCGGATGCCGCGCGACGAGTCGCGCGAACGCCGCGAGGAGTTCGTCGAAGGGCGGGTAGCCGGCAACGTCAGGCGCGTCGCTCGGTCTGGTCGGCCAGAAATGCCAGTCCGTATGAGCGTGGAGCTCCTCCCAGCGCTCATTCGTCGGGTCGAGCGGCTCGAAGAAGGCGACGGGGTCGGCGATGTGGATGACGACCGGGAGGTCGAGCTCCGCCGCCTTGGACCAGAGGGGATCGAGTCGCGGGTCGTCCACAGCCACCAGCCGACCCTCAGGATCGCGCGCCCGGAGCCCGAGGAGCTTCCAGACCTTGAGTCCGCGCGCACCTCGCCTGGCCGAGTCGCGCAGCCGGCCCGCCTCGGTCTCCCCGAAGGCCGGATCGGTCACCCAGCTGTCGTAATCCAGGCCGGCGAACACGGCGACCCGCTCCGGGAACGCCGCCTGCCATCGCGCGATCTCGGCGGATAGCGCATCGCCCTGCCCGCCGTCGAGATCGACGAGCATCTCGACCCCGGCTTCGTCGAGCGTTCGGAGCAGCTGGGCCGGGGGCCGGGTCGCCCAATCGCCTCCGAACGGGGAGCCGAGGTGGTTGTGCGCGTCGACGACGGGGTATCGCGGCCGCCGGACGTCGTGCGCCGGCACGCGTAGGCACGATCGCGGTCGGAATGCCTCGAGAAGAAGGCCGTCGCTCATCATTCCGCGTCGAGGATGACGACCTGCCCAAGATGTCGCGGGGCATCGGGATCGCGACCTCGCGTCAGGGCCAGGCTGAGCGCCAGCGCGTGGCCGGGGTGGAGGAGCAGTGGCAGGCGTGCCGATGGATGCAGCCCGCCCCCGATCAGGCTGACCTCGCCGGCCGTGCCGCGGGCTTCGTCCTCGTCGCGGGCGATCAGCCAGGTCGTCGCCCCGAGGCGCGCCGTCTCCTCTACCACAGCTACCTCCTCGGCGAAACCGGCGCCACCCACGATCCCGACGACCAGGACGCCCGGCTCGCAGACCGAGATCGGGCCGTGCCGGAACTCCAGCGGTTCGTACGCGCTCGTCGGGACCTGGCTCGTCTCGGTGAGCTTCAGGCCCCACTCCGCCGCGATCCCGATCGCCGGCCCACCGCCCAGGATGATGACCCGACTCCAGTCCGTCGCGCCGAGCCGGCGGCCGACCCGGGCCGCCGCCGTCGCCTCGTCCCACCGGCCCGGGAGCCGGCGGAGGTCGCTCAGGAGACCGTCGTCGCCGCCAACGCGGGCGATGACCCCGAGCAGGAGCGCGAGCATGCTCGCGAAGGACCGGGTCATGACGATGGCGGCCTCGTCGCCGGCGGGCGAAACGAGCGTGACGCCGGTCAGAGCGGCCAGAGGGCTCTGACCGCGACAGGTGACCGCGACCGTGGGATGCCCGGCGGCCCGCATCCGCTCGGCGACGGTGACCGCCTCGGACGTGGAGCCGGAGCGGGAGATGATCACGACGGGCTCGTGCCGCGAGCTCGCGGCACCGCCGCGTCCGCCCACGAGCACGCCGTCCGGCCGGAGGATCAGCTCCGAGAGCGGCGCCGCGAGCACCGGGCGAGCCAGTGATGTCCGCGCGACCGCGGCAACGGCCTGGGCGAGGTAGTACGACGAGCCGGCGCCAGTCACGACGATCCGCTCGGCGGCCCCGAGGACATCGCGGGCCACCGCCGGCACCTCGTCGAGGGAGTCCAGCGCGGCCGTGATGGCGGCTCCGGAGCCGGAGCTCTCGCGCCAGGTGAGGAGCTCGTCGAGATCCGTCATCGGTCGCGGAGCTCGACGGAGTAGCGGTATCGATCACCCCGGACGGTGCTCCGGCAGAACTCGATCGGCACGTCGTCCTGGTCGAATGCGATCCGCTCCACGCGAAGGGCCGGCTCGCCGCGGCGCTGGCCCAGGAGAGCTGCCTCGTCGGCGGTGAGGAGGACCGGCTCGAAGGTCTCGCGGGCCCGGGTCGGCCGGCAGCCGTAACCATTGAGGAGCGTGTCGTACAGCCGGACGTTCGAGAAGTCGACTCGTTCGAGCCCCGGAAACCGGGCCGCGGGCAAGTGGCTCGTCTCGACGACGAGCGGATCCGGCCCGGCGAGGCGGAGCCGGCGGAGGGCGACGACCGGCGTGCCCGGAACGAGCTCGAGCGCCTCCGCCGCGTCGTCGGCCGCGGGTTGGGTCCGGAGATCGAGGACACGCGTCCCCGGCAGGAGGCCGTGCCGCTCGATCTCGCGACTGAACGAGTAGAACCCTCCGATCGTGTGCTCGAACCGGCGCGCCGTCACGTACGTGCCGAGGCCGCGTCGGATCTCGAGGAGGCCCTCCGCCACGAGCCCGACGAGGGCCTGGCGAACCGTCGCCCGGCTGACGCCGTACTCGGCCATCAGCTCCGGCTCCGGCGGGACCTGCGCCCCGGGCCGCAGGCCGCCGCCGCGGATCCGCTCGCGCAGGTCGGCCTCGATCTGCCGGTAGAGGGGAATCCCCGACGCGACGGGCGGGCTCATCCCTTGATCCCGGTCAGGGCGATGCCGCGGACGAAGTGTCGCTGGGCCACGACGAACAGGATGATCATCGGCAGGACGCTGACGAGGGCGCCGGCCATGAGCAGCGGCCACCGACCGACGTACTGGCCCTGGAACAGCGACAGCCCCGCGGTCACCGTGAGCGTGTCGACGTCACGCAGGTAGATGATCGGGTCGATCAGGTCGTTCCAGCTCCACATGAACGTGAAGATCGCCAGGGTCGCGAGGGCCGGCTTCGCCAGCGGCAGGTAGATGTGGCGGTAGATGTGCCACGGGTTCGCGCCGTCCACCCGGGCCGCGTCGCCGAGCTCGCGCGGGATCGCGAGGAAGAACTGGCGCAGGAGGAACGTCCCGAATGCCCCGCCGAGAAAGGCCCCGACCCACAGCGGCTCCTGGGTCCCGATCCAGTTGCCGCTCGTCGAGGCCGGGTGGGGCAGCAACCGGTAGAGCACGAAGTTCGGGACCAGCACGACCTGGAACGGGATGATCAGGGTGACCAGGAGCAACGCGAACAGCGGCTCCCGGAATCGGAACCGGAGGGCCGCGAACGCGAACGCGGCCATCGAGCAGCTGATCAGCTGGCCGATCGTGTTGAGCGTCGCGAGCTTGATCGAGTTCAGGAAGAACGAGGCGAACGGCAGGGCGTTCCACATGTCCGGATAGTTGTGCCATTGCGCCGTAATCGGGAACAGGGTCGGCGGGGTCGCGAATACCTCGGCTCGGGTCTTCAGCGAGGTCGAGATCATCCACAGGAAGGGCGCCATCATCAGCAGGCCGCCGGCGATCAGCAGGCCGAGGAAGATCGCCCGGCGTGTCGCCCGAATGCGGCGGCCACGCCGGTTCGCTGGCCCTGGCCACAGGACGGCAGGGGCGTCGGCGCTCACCGGCCGGCGCTCACTGGTAGTGCACCCAGCGGTTCTGCGACCAGAAGTAGACGGCCGTGAACAGCGCCACGATCAAGAACAGGATCCAGGAAGCGGCACTGGCGTAGCCCATCTTGAAGAACTTGAAGCCGTTCTCGTAGATGAAATAGACGACGGTGATGGTGGCGTCGGTCGGACGGGGCTTCGCGAGCACGAAGATCTGGTCGAAGACCTGGAAGCTCGCGATCAGGCTGAGCACGCCGGTGAAGAAGATCGATGGCGTCAGGAGCGGCAGCGTCACGTGCCACAGCCGGGCGCGACTCCCGGCCCCGTCGACGCTGGCTGCGTCGAGGAGCTCCGAGGGAATGGCCTGGAGCCCGGCCAGGAAGATGATGATGTTCACCCCGAGGCCCTGCCAGATCGACATCGCGATGATGGACGGCATAGCGAGCGTCGGGTTGCTGAGCCACTTCTGGGATGGGATGCCGAAGATCCCGAGGACCTGGTTGAGCAGCCCGGAGTCGGCGCTGTAGATCCACTGCCAGACGAGCGCGATCGCGATCGTCGAGGTGACGACCGGAAGGAAGTAGGCGGTCCGGATCCAGGCGATGCCGCGGACCCTCGCGTTGAGGGCGATCGCGA
>Ga0307277_10000166_pt1 | contig 21527 bp, 19 predicted proteins | sample ER_DNA_116_FD_194473 | JGI IMG/M metagenome (GOLD analysis project Ga0307277, IMG submission 194473) | Bulk soil microbial communities from the East River watershed near Crested Butte, Colorado, United States - ER_DNA_116 | ecosystem: Environmental > Terrestrial > Soil > Floodplain | place...
GTCGTCGCTCTGTTCACCGTTTCGAGTTGCTCGACGAGTGCAGCGATATGCGGGGGCATTGGCGCCGCGAGAGCGTTATATTGGACCCGAAGGCAGTTCCCAATTGACAACCAAACGCTTCGATCACCAGCTGGAAATAACTTGCTATGACAAGCGCCACTCATTCTTAATCGATAAGGACGATCCTCTGCAGGCCAGAGGTTAGAAGGGACGAGATGGGGTGCGTGGACCCGCCGACGGACCCAGAAGTCGATCCGATCTGCTGTGCGAACCACGGCGGCGAGCCGGCCGTTCGGCTGTCGCGCTAACAACATGGCGGGCCTCCCCTCGACTTGAGGCCGCCCCCAGACAAGCCGATCACTGACTAGCGGTCGTACGAATTACCAAAGCGAGAGACCGATCGCCGCAGTTATGGCCGCGAAGGCGAGCCACATCTCTCCCCCCGCTTTCCGTGCTGCTTAGTAATGCGCGGCGCCTACGTCGGGTTCCCGACTTTGCAATGACGAAAAAAGGTAAGCGGAACCAATCAATTGCAGCCTTCGATGTTGCGACCAGCTGCAGCTTGGCCGACCGGGTTCTTAAAAAAGAGGAACCGCATCCCCCGTCTCCGGCTTTGCGACAGCAACAGCCGCCGAGCTGGTTGCCGGCATTGTTTTGGAACGACAAAGGGAAGGCGCGAGCATGCGTGTGTTCCTGCGTGACATTGTGCTGTTTTCTTGCTTGCTCGCATTCGTCACTGGAATCGTGATCGCGGTTGCGAGTCTGCTCAGCTAGTGGACAGAGTCTCAGGGGGACAGTCATCGGCGTAATCGAATTTATTGTGCTTGCGCATCGCCGGGTGCATGCCCATTTGGGCGTCGGAGCAACGCGATGACTAAGTATTACACTTGCCTAGGGACTGCGATTATCCTTCTCGCCCTAATTCCTAACGCGGAGGCACGGTTTCGGGAAAAAAGCCCCGCCGCCGACTGGCGCACATTTGAAGTTCCCGACTTTGGAACGAGCATCCAATATCCGGCGAGCATCTCACTCCGGCTGGCCAGCCTGAAATGGGTCTCGGACAGCGGTTTGAGCGCGCTGATGGACGTGCTGTCTTATCCATTTACGCTCGTTCCAACAAAACCGGCGATACCCCCAGAACTTATCTAAGAAAACATCTCCGGGTGGAGCGATCCGAGTTGGACTACGTGCGAATAGCTCGATCATTTTTCGCCATTTCGTCAGAGCGTGACGGCATTATCCTTTACAGTCGATGCAACTTTTCCGGCGGTGCCCCTGGCGTAATTCATTGCTTTGACCTGAAGTATCCACAAGAAGAAAAGCGCTCCTGGGACGCAGTGGTAACTCGCCTTAGCCTATCGCTGCGTCCTCTTGAAAGCTGATGGACCCCGGAACCATCTCCGCGCGGGCCAGCCAGTCTGGTCTCTCTGCGCCATGTCCGATCAGCACGAGCGCCATAACGGCGGGGGGCGTGGGAGGCCTCACTACGGGAGGCACGAAGCGAGTGACAAGCTCTTGTGCATAATAAGGAGCGGCTCGGCCCGGCCATTTTCAGTCTTCAAACGAGAAACTGCGCATCACCGAAATCTCCGGCACTGGCGCCCCGTGGTCTTCCGCTATCCGCTCGCGACCTCCTTGAACCGCCGCCAGGTCTCGATGTGCCCGTCGAAATTCGAAATGCGGTACATGGGATATAACATCACCATGTCAGCGCCGAGTCGACGCCAACCGTCCGCCGCAGCCGCCCAATCTTGGGGGGCCGGACTATGCATGCGTAGCCAGCCCTCTATACCGAACTTCGCAGGATCGCGTCCGAATGATTTGAGCTGTTCTTTCAACGCTGCCAGCTTCTGCTCCGCCTGCGCGTCGGCTGCCATGATTGGCATCCAGCCATCGCCAAGCCGGGCAGCACGCGTTACAGCGGCGTCCGACGAGCCCCCAAACCAAATGGGGATCGGGCGTTGTATGGGCGGTGGTACAATGCTGACCTCGTTGAGGTTGTGAAAACGCCCATTAAAGCTCACGAGATTCTCTGACCAAAGGCGGCGCAATACCTGGGCTTGTTCGGCCTGGCGGGCTCCGCGAGTCTTCCATTCCGCGCCGAGCGCTTCGTACTCAACGTGGTTCCACCCCAGACCGATGCCAAGTCTCAAACGCCCGCCGCTCAGCAAATCAACCTCCGCCGCCTGCTTCGCGATCACCCCAGTCTGACGCTGCGGCGCGATCAGAACGCCGCTCGAGAGCCTGATGTTTTTGGTGACCGCTGCCAGGAAACCCAGCGTCACAAAGGTCTCGTGGAAGGAATCCTTCTCGTTGTACAGTGGAACCCAGCCGTCCCGAGCCGTCGCTCCAAAGACGTGATCAGGTACCTCGATATACGCGTACCCTAGATCTTCTGCTGCTTGCGCCCAATCACGGATCTTCGCAGGATCGTTTCCAATATCGAGCGTCGGGAAGAAGGCATTGAGCTGCATGGGACCCTCAAGCGATTCTGTCGGTGAGCAAAGCTGGAGTTCGCGATCATGTTGTTTCTTGTCGTGTCGACACCGCGGCCGGAGCGGCCTTCTGAGCTAGCGGAGACGCGGCAATCTTTCTGGCCTTGGATCGCCCGCTACGAAGCACGAGGTATATGTCGGCAGAGCTATGCTCGCGTGGGCCGGGGCGCGGTGGTGGTTTTCGACGTTGAGGATAACAATGCACTTCATCAAATCCTCAACGAGTGGGCGGATATCGTCCCTGCACAGTTCGATACTTATCCGCTAATCGACGTTGAAGCGGCGAAGCGGATGTTGGCGGCGCAAATGGCGGCAAAAAGGCAATAAAGGGAGAGAGATGCTCGGTTCTGCGCGTCCCCGAAATCCGATATTGTTCGAAAGAGTCCCCAACCGATGGCTTCGCCATGTCGATACTGATACCTCATGGTCACGTCAGCCCGACAGCGATGACATTTTCAGCAAACATAAGCCCGGCTATATTCGCGGATCGGTTTGAACGCATTGAGAGATGCTAGAGAGATTGTCAATGACGCGACCACGTCAACTGAAGCTCGCAGCGTTCATGCGACCGGCGAGTATCCATACCGGAGCATGGCGGTATCCCGGCGCTTTCCCGGATGCCAATTTTAACTTCGCGCACCTTAAGCGCTTCGCCCAGACGCTCGAGCGCGGCAAGTTCGACGCCTTCTTCATGGCCGACCACATGGCTGTGCTCAACATGCCCCTCGATGCGTTGAAGCGCAGCCATACAGTCACTTCCTTCGAGCCGTTCACGCTTTTGTCAGCGTTGTCACAGGTTACGGAGCGCATCGGTCTTGTCGCCACCGGCTCGACCACCTTCGACGCACCCTATCACATCGCCCGGCGCTTCGCTTCGCTCGACCACCTCAGTGGCGGGCGCGCCGGCTGGAACATTGTCACGACCTCCAATCCGGATGCGGCGCTGAATTTCGGTATGGAGGAGCATATGGACCATAGCGAGCGCTACGCTCGAGCGCGCGAGTTTTACGATGTGGTGACCGGCCTCTGGGACAGCTGGGCAGATGATGCGTTCGTCCGCGATGTCGAGAAGGGTCTTTATTTCGATCCCGACAAGCTGCATGTGCTCAACCACAAGGGTAAGTATCTGTCGGTGCGTGGACCGCTTAACATCGCGCGGCCCGTCCAGGGCTGGCCGGTCATCGTCCAAGCAGGAGCCTCGGAATCCGGTCGTCAACTTGCGGCCGAAACGGCGGAGGCGGTGTTCACTGCGCAATCGAGCCTCGTCGCGGGGCGAGAATTCTATGCCGACGTGAAAAGCCGGGCGGAAAAAGTCGGACGCTCGCGGGATCATCTGAAAATTCTTCCCGGCTGCTTTGTCGTAGTCGGTGATACCGTGGAGGAGGCGCGCGCCAAGCGGGCAAAACTTGACAGCCTCGTGCACTACTCAAACGCCATTGGCTCCCTGTCGATCGCGCTCGGCCATGACGCGTCGAAATTCGATCCAGATGGGCCGCTGCCCGACATTCCGGAGAGCAACGCCTCAAAAAGCGGCCAGCAGCGCGCGATCGATCTCGCGAAGCGCGAAAACCTCACCGTGCGGCAGCTCGCGCAACGGCTCGGCGGCCACTCCGGACTTGCAATGGTCGGCACTCCCGCAACCATTGCCGACGAAATGGAGAAATGGCTAATGACCGAAGGCTCCGACGGCTTCACGATACAGTTTCCATATCTTCCCGAAGGGCTTGATGATTTCGTCGACCGCGTGGTGCCGGAATTGCAGCGCCGCGGGATTTTCCGTCGCGAATATGAAGGCAAAACGCTGCGCGACAATCTCGAATTGCCAAGGCCCAAGCACAGATTTTTTTGAGCGGAGACCTGGTCGGTACTCACCTCGCGCTCACTTGGCTTCCTGAAGGCCCAGCTTCTTCACCGCCTGCGCGTAGCGCTCCATGTCCCGCTTCATGAACGCCACGTAGTTCGCGGTGCCGTTCTCCTCCATCACCATGCCGAGCTGATGCATCCGCGTCACCATGGCAGGCTCCCGCATCGCCGCCGCTACCTCTGCCTGCAGGCGCGCGATGACCTTCGGCGGCGTACCCGAGGGCGCCTGTAGCCCCATCACAGTCGCAACGTCGAAGCCGTTCTGACCGAGCTCGTCACAAGTCGGGATCGCGGGGGTGGAGGGCGAGCGCTGCAGCACGCTAACGCAATAGCCGCGCAGCTTGCCGGACGCGATGAGCTCAATGACGTTGGGGATTCCGGACCAGCCGACCTGGATCTCGCCGGTCAGAAGGCCGTTCACCATCGCCGATCCGCCGCGGTAGGGCACGTGCAGGAGTTCGATACCGGTCCGCTCGGCGAAAATCGCCATGGTGAGATGGTGGATCGAGCCCGCGCCGGCCGAGCCGTAGCTCATCTTGCCCGGCTGCTTCTTGGCGAGTGCGATGAACTCGTCGAGCGTGTTGGCTGGCACGTTGGGATTGGCCGACATGATGGTCGGCAGACTGACCAGCGCGCTCACTGGTGCGAAGTCTTTGATCGGGTCGTAGCCGAGATTCGGATTGAGCGCCGGGTTGATCGCCATGTTGCCGGAATCGCCGAACATCAGCACATGTCCGTCGGGCGACGTCTTGGCCACCACGTTGGCGGCGAGGATGCCGCCGGCGCCCGGCATGTTCTCGACGATGAACGGCCTGCCGAACTTGCTGCCGAGCTTTTCGGCAAGCAGGCGCGCCAGCACGTCGGGATTGCCGCCGGGGCCCGATGGCGCGATCAGCCGCACGGTCTGGGTGGGCCATGCGTCGTCCTGCGCCACCGCCCCGGGCGAGAGCATAGCCATCAGCAGCGCCAGAACCGGCAATCTTCGTCGCATAACCATGGTTCTCAAGCGTCGCCCCAAATGTCGCGTGCAAGCTCGACCACGAGGCGGAGTTTTTTCTCCTGCACATCGGGCGTGATCGGATTGCCGGTATCGATGCTGGCGAAACCGCACTGCGGGCTGACAGCGAGGCAGTTGAGATCAAGCTGGTGCGCCGCCTCCTCGATGCGCTTCTTCAGCGCATCCTTGCTTTCCATCTCCGGCGTCTTGGTCGAGACAATGCCGAGCACCACGGTCTTGTGGGGCGGCACGAGGCGCAGCGGCGTGAACGTGCCCGCGCGCGGCGTGTCGTATTCGAGGAAATAGAATTGGATGTTGAGCGCGTTGAACAACCGCTCGGCCACGTCGTCATAGCTCCCTTCCGAGTGCCACTGGCCACCGCGGTTGCCGCGGCACAGATGCATGCCGATCCGCATGCCCTGCGGTGCGTCCTTGAGCACACGGTTGGTGATGGCGACGTACTTGTCGATCAGCGCGCTCCAGTCGTCGCCGCGCGACTTCAAGGCGGCTTGCACCTCGGGGTCGCCGAACTTGGCGAAGGCGGTTTCGTCGATCTGTACGTAACGGCAGCCGGCCTCGGCGAGTGCCTTCAGCTCGCGGCCGAACGCTTCCACGGTGTCGTCCCAGAATTGGTCGAGGTCCGTGTAGGCGGTGGCGAGAACGGCGGCGTTGCCGCCGCGGAAATGCAGCGCGCAGGGGCCGGGGATAGTGATCTTGGGAATGAGCCGGGTATTGCCTGCAATGAACTTGAAATCCGGCACGTTGATTGGGCTGGTCCATCGCACGCGGCTCCGGATCAGCGCGACCGGCTGGCTGCCACGCTTGCCGATGGCGCCGGTCTCGGTGCCGCCCTTGGCTTCTTCGCCGCCAACGGTGTCGATGCTGAGATCGCCGAGTTGGCGGTAGAAGAAGCTGTGATAAGAGCGGCGGCGGAATTCGCCGTCGGTCGCGAACTTCAGCCCGCTGCGCTCCTGCAGCGCCAGCGCCTCCTTGATCGCGGCGTCCTCGGCGGCCGCAAGCGCCTCGCGGCTGAGTTCGCCGCGCGCGAACCGGCGGCGCTGGTCAAGGAGGGACTTCGGACGAAGCAAGCTGCCGATGTGTTCGGCTCGGAACGGCGGGTTGAGTTGGGATAGCAACGCGTCCTCCTACGAGACTTCAAAGCGGTGCGCGAGGTGATTGCCGTCAACGACGCAGGAATTCTCGTTCGGTATGGCGGCGGCGTCAAATGTGCCTCACGGCTTCAGGTAGCGGTAGACCGCGCGCACATTTGGCGCGAGCCATTCGCGATAGCGCGGCAGAGTCGCATAGTCCGATAGCGCGACTTCGGTGGCGGCCGCGTCCTCGGAGCTCCCCGCTTCGATCGCTTGAGCGACCGCGCTGCGAAGCGCGGCCAAGAGATCGCGAAATTGGCCAATCTCGTTCAGCGTGCTGACGGGTCCATGACCCGGGACGACCGTTTGGAGATCCATAGCCATCAGACGTTCTAAGATCGCGATCCAGCCGTCGAGATCGCAGTCCCCAAGCCAGGGGAAACGGCCGACGAACAGTAGGTCGCCGGTGAACGCGATCTTTTGTTGCGGGTGGTACACGATCAAATCGCCGTCGCAGTGAGCCGGTCCCCAGTATTCCGCAAGCAAGGGACCGTCTGCCGTTTGGAAAGAAATGCCTTTCTCGAAGGTCTGTGTCGGTTCCACCAGCTCGATCCGATCGTAGGCCGCTCCGCTCACCCGTTTCACGAACCATTCCGAGAGGGGGTCTGAAGGCGCAACAAGCTTGCCAAAATTCGAGCCGAAGAAGAGCCGGAGCTTGGCTGCGCTATCCGAGACGACCCAAGGGCTTTGACCTGCAGGACCGAGCTCCGCTTGCAGCAATTCGGCCGTTCGTCGATGCGCCAGAATGGGCAGATCGCGGAAGACGACGTTCCCTGCCGTGTGGTCGAGATGCAAATGCGTGTTGAGGAGCTGCGTCGCGCGTCGTCCAGTTTCACTTTCGATCCAACGCCGGAATTCGCGCCCGAGCTGCGGCGTCTGCTGCGCATCGATCGCGAGCAGCCCGTCTTTAGTCAGAACAGCGCCTGCGTTGGAATCCCCACCGGCCCCGATCCAGGCGTACACGTCCTTGCTGAGGCTCTGTAAGGACGGCCCGGACACGCAGTGCCACCTTTTCAAATTGCCGCAGTCGGCCAGTGCGGCCGGATCGCATCCATGACGACCACCTCTGCGAAGAAGCGGTCGATCACCTTCAACGAAGCTTCGTGCTCCTGAGCGGAGTAGGCGGCGCAGCCGTCGGCGACGACCACGGTGTAATAGTCGCGCACGAACGCGGTCCGCGCGGTCGTCTCGACACACACATGCGTGGACACGCCGGTGAGGACCACCGTCCGCACGCCATTCGAGCGGAGGATCAGGTCCAAGTCAGTGCCGTGAAAAGCATCGTAGCGGTGCTTCGTAACGACAATGTCCGTCGCATCCGGGCGGACACCGTAGTATTCCGCACCGCATTCACCGCTCTGGCAGACCGGCGACAAAGTGTAGCCGCCGCCTTGCCGCCGCGCCGCCTGCTCGAGCCATACGTCTGATAAATATCGGTTCTGCGGCGTCGAGTAATCGCAGCGTACGAACACGACGAGCGCTCCTGCGCGACGCGCCAGCTCAATGAAGCCGGGCAGGCGCTTTGCCATGCTCTGCACGAGCGAAACGTCGCGCCCGCCCTTCGCGACGAAGCCGTCGTTCGCGCAGAAATCGTTCTGCATGTCGATGACGAGCAGAGCTGTATGCGCCGGCTGCACTTTATCGGCGAGTGTTGTCAGCGCCGCGACATGCGCTAGCGACCGCACCGCGTCGAGCGGCGAACGTACAACGTCATCGGTCACGAAACGCAATCTCCAAATTCAGTTGGAGCGATTGACATCGGGACGCTTGATTGTTTTCTACTCGGAATCTCCTTTCAGATCCGTTGCGGAGTGTTTCCAGATGACCGAAACGTCGAAGTTCACCGTCATTGCCTTGGAAGAGCATTACTGGGATCCGGATCTCGTCGCCATGTTTCCCGGGCGCGAAGGCAAGCGCGTGTCGGATGTCGAGCGGCGGCTCCTCGACATGGGTGAGCTTCGCCTGCGCGAAATGGACGAGGCCGGCATCGACGTCCAAGTTCTGTCGCATGGTGCGCCCGGAACGCAGAAATTGGATGCGGAAACGTCAAAGCGCCTGGCGCGCCAGACGAACGATCGGCTTGCGGCATTCATCGCAACGAATCCATCCAGGTTCTCCGCACTGGCGTTGCTGCCGACGCCGGATCCGGCCGCCGCGGCGGACGAACTCGAGCGGGCGGTCACGCGGCTCAACTTCAAGGGCGCGATGGTGCACGGGCTGACCAACGGCAAATTCCTCGACGAGAAGCAGTTCTGGCCGATTTTCGCCAAAGCGGAAGAGCTCGACGTTCCGATCTACCTGCATCCGTCGTTGCCGCATCCCGGCGTGATTGACGCGTACTACCGGGACTATGCGGCCGCGTTTCCGGAGCTGATCGGTCCGGCCCTCGGGTTCACGGTCGAAGCTGCGACGCAAGCCATTCGGCTGGTGATCAGCGGCGTGTTCGACCGTCATCCGAACCTGAAAGTGATCTTGGGGCATCTCGGCGAAGGGATTCCGTTCCTGCTTTGGCGCATTGACGAATCGCTCGCGCGCTCGCGCGCGGATCTGTCGTTCAAGGAGATCTTCCGCCGTAATTTTTATCTGACGACGAGCGGGAATTTCTCGGACACGGCCTTGACCGCTTCGATCACCGAAATGGGACTCGATCACATTCTGTTTTCCGTCGACTGGCCGTTCATCTCGAACACTCAGGCCACGAGCTGGTTGCAAAACGCCGCGGTCTCCGATGGAGATAAGGCAAAGATCTTCGGTGGCAACGCAAGGAAACTGCTGAAGCTGTAGGTGGGGTCTGCACGGACACGCCGAGTGTCCTCACGAGTTGTGCGGCAGCCATTCGACATCCGGCGGTGCCTTTTTCGGCGTGCGCGGCAAATAACGCCCGTTGCGCTTGCCGACGATCTTGCCATCGCGCGCGATGATTTCGCCGGCCTTGATGGTTGCGACCGGCCAGCCGCGGAGCTTCTTGTGCTCGAACGGCGAGAAGTCCGACAGGCCCTGCAGATCTTCGGCCCTGACCACGCGCTCCAGATCGAGATCGACAATGGCGAGATCGCCGTCGGAGCCGACGGCGATCGTGCCCTTCTGGGGGTAGATGCCATAGGTCTTCGCAGGCGCGCGCGTCGCCCGATCAACCAGGATATCGAGCGGCACGCCGCGCAAACGGCCGTAGTGCAGAAGGGCGGGCAGATGCGTACCCAGCGCCGGCAGCCCGGGACGCGCGCCATGCAGTCCCGCTTCCGGCTTCTTCGTCGCGCGGCAGCGCGAGGTGTTGTCGGTCCCGACCGTGTTGATCGAACCGTCCAGGAAGCCCTGCCACAGCGCATCGTGGTGATCCCTGGTGCGAACAGGCGGCACCATTTTCACCAGGAAGCCGTTGGGGTCGTCGCTCGCAATGCCCAGATAAGGTGTCGTCGTCTCAACGGTGAAGCGAAGGCCCTTCCGGCGGGCGTCGCGCACGACCTCGAGCCCTTGCCGACTCGACAGATGCACGACGTAGAGATGCGCATTCGCGATCTTCGCCAAATACAAAGCCGTCTGGATCGCCAATGCCTCGGCGTCAGCCGGGTGCGCGAACTCCCAGTCGGCGAGGGTGCCTTCCTTTTTCTTCTGCAGCTCTTTGCGGGCCGCATCGATCAGTACGCCGGTTTCGCAATGCACGCAGGCGATCGCATCCGGCCCTAGGCTCGCCACCGCGCGGAAGCCGTGTAGCAGCACGTCATCCGTGATCGATTTGACGATACCGGGCATGCCGGACATGTAGAATTTGAAAGAACGGATCCCGTATTCCTTGGCGTAGACCGGGATTTCCGCGATCTGCTCTTCGGTGAAGATCTGGGGATGGAAGACTGAGTCGACGTAGCTTAGTTCGTCCATCGCTTTCTTGAAGCCGGGAAGATGCAAGGTGTAGGACTCTTCCAGGCTGCGCAGGAAAATACCGATGGTCGTGACGCCGCCCAGAATGGCGGCGCGCGTCTCCGTCTCGGCTTCTTCCTCGTAGGACCGCTCGTTGCCGATGTGGGTATGCGGATCGAAGATACCCGGCAACACGAACTTGCCCGACGCGTCGTAGATCTCGTCGGCTTTTTCGGCAAGATCGTCGCCAATGGCGGCGACCTTGCCGTTCGATATGCCGACGTCCGCACGAATCTGCCCCACACCCGGAATCACCAGCGTGCCGTTGCTGACGACCAGCGAGTAGTGCCCGGCTGTGGAGGTCATGCGTTCGCTCCGATTAGGCAAGGAATTCGTTGGTGAAAGCCTGGTCGAGAGCGACGGGCGATTTCAGATCCATGTACTTGATCATGAGATCCTGCGTCTCCTGCATCTTCTCCTTTGTCATGGAGCCGAGCACCTTCAGGTTCTTCGCATTCGAAATGTTGCGCAGGATTTCGATCTCCTGCAGTGCGACCTCTTCATCGAGCTGCGGTTGGTGATTCTTCAACATCCCGACCGCCTCCTTCGGATGGTCGAGCGTGAACTTGAGGCCTTTCATGGTCGCCTGCACGAAGTTGCGGGTGACCTCGGGCTTTTCCTTTATGTACTCCTCCATCGCGCCAATGCCGTTGGAGTAGAAGTCGGCGCCGTAGTCGCCGTACACGAAGGCGCCCACCTGATCGCCGCCCTGCGCGGATTTCTGCAGAACGGGAAGCGTGAAGATGTACGTAACCATCCCTTCCGCTTGGTGGTTGAGTAGAACGGCATTTTTCGAGTTGGGATCGACGGAGAGCCACGAAACCTTCGACTCGTCGATGCCGCTCGCCTTGGCAAAGGCCGGGAACATCCGGCGTGGGGAGTCGCCGGGCGTGAAGGCGATCTTCTTGCCTTCGATATCCTTCGGCTGATTGATGCCGTTATTCTTGATGTAGAAGAGCGTATGCGGCGTGCGCTGATACATGCAGGCGAGCGAGCGGATCTTCGCGCCTTCCGTGGCGCGCACGGACAGCATTACGGCGATGTCCTGGAAGATGAACTGCGACTGGCCGGCGACCAGCGTTCTGATCCCTTGGATCGTGCTGCGGCCCTGCGCGATCGTCACCTCGAGCCCTTTTTCGGAATAGAAGCCATTTTCCAACGCGGCGTAATAGGGGGTGTGCCGTCCGAACGGAATCCAGTCGAGCTGAAAGAGAATCTTCTCGGTCGCGGCACGCGCCGGCCGGGGTCTCACGCCGGCAGCAAATGCAAATCCTGCCGCTGTACCCGTCGTCAGAAACTTACGTCTGGACGTAGAGGCCGATGACTTGCCGGTCGGGCCTTGCATGATGCTCTCCCTCGATTCTAGGGGGTCCCTGACTCCACTTTCCTAGTTGCTTCCAGTCGCGGCAAGGTCGGCTTGCCGGGCAGACACGTGCCACCGTACGAAAACTCTCTCGAAGGCGTCGATGATAAAAAAGAACACCAGGCCGAGCACCGTCAGCACGAGCACGCAGGCGAACACCAGCCGCGTGTCCAATTCGCCGTTTGCAACGAGCAGTAAGTAGCCGATGCCGCTGTCCGAACTCACAAATTCTCCGACGATGGCGCCGATCACGGCGAGCGTGCTTGCAACTTTCAGGCCACCGAAGATCGCCGGCAGCGCGTTCGGCAGGCGCACGTGCCAGAACACCTGGAACGCGGTGCCGCCCATTGCCCGTACGACATAGATCGTTTCCGGCTGCGTCGAACGCAGGCCGATGATGGTGTCGATGACGATGGGGAAGAATGAGATCGCGAAGGCAATGAGAATCTTGGACGTGATTCCGGTGCCGAGCCACACGATGAACACGGGTGCGATCGCCGCTTTCGGGATCGTCTGGAACGCGACGAGCATCGGATACAACGTCATCTCGACCGGCCGCGCATAGACGATCAGCGCGCCGAGCGGCAGCCCGACCACCGCCGCCAGAATAAAGCCGAGTACGAATTCGTATGAGGTCACTAAGCTCATGCGCACGAGGACCGGGAATTTCGCAACCGCGGTCGCAAAGATCTCGGTCGGTGGCGGCAGAATAAGCGGCGAAATATTGCCGTAGCGCGTCGCGATCTCCCAGACGATGAACAGGACAATCGTGGCGATGCAGGGATAGAGGTAGACGGCGGATTTGCGCGCTCCGGTGCTGGGGAGCACGAGCGTCCCGATCTCGCCGGTCGAAGCCGATGTCGACATGCTCAATCCTCCCTGAGCAGCCCGAACGACTGGAACGTCTCGCGGATTTTCGCGACATACGTCCCGAACTGAGTGGCCTCGCGGACCGCCAGTTTGCGGGGCCGAGGCAGATCGATGCGCAGATCCGCCGCGACGCGCCCCGGCCGCGGCGTCATCACGATGATGCGGTCCGACAGAAACACCGCTTCCGATATGCTGTGGGTGATGAACAGAACGGTCTTCCGGTTCTGGGTCCAGATCCGCTGCAGATCCAAATTCATCTGCTCGCGCGTCATCGCGTCGAGCGCGCCGAACGGCTCATCCATCAAGAGCAGCGCAGGGTCGTTGAGCAGCGCACGGCAGATCGCCACGCGCTGGCGCATGCCGCCGGATAGCTCCCAGGGATAATATTTCTCGAAGCCGGAAAGCCCGGCGCGCGCGAGCAGGTCGATGGCCTTCGGCCGGAGCTGTTTGCGGTCGAGCCGGCTGATGTCCGCCTGCAGCAGCACGTTCTCGAGCACCGTCCGCCACTCGAGCAGGGCGTCGCGTTGGAAGACGATGCCGAGATTCGTGTAGGGGCGCGTGACCTTCTTGGAATCGATGACGACCTCGCCGGCGCTGGGCAACGTCAGGCCGGACACCATCATCATCAACGTGCTCTTGCCGCACCCCGATGGCCCGACGATCGAAATGAACTCCCCGGCGTGGATCTCAAACGAGACGTTGTCGACGGCCTTCAACGCTCCCCGGCCATGGCTGGCAAACACCTTGTCGACGCCGGCGACGCGCACGAACGGCTCTGCGCTGTCGAACACCAATCGCGGTTTCATCGCCAGGCCGTTCCGCATCGATCTGTTCGCCGTTAGTCCAATAGCTCTTGCGACAGCGTCGAACGGGCGACTTCGCGCCCGCTTTTGAACACGTGTCTCCTCGGCGGCTGAAGCCTGATCGCCTCGTGTACCGAGGGCGCGCCCACCACGACGAGATCGGCCGGCTTGCCCGGCGCGATGCCGTAGTCGGTCACGCGCGCGGCTTTCGCCGCATTGTCGGTCACCATCGACATCGCTTGTTCAAGCTCATGCGGCAGCGTGAGCTGCGCCACATGCGCGATGTAGGAAACGCATTCCAGCGGATCGGGCTTGCCGAAGGGGTAGTATGGATCGTTCACGTCGTCCTGCGAGCTGACGACATTGGCGCCCCGCGCCACCAGCTCTTTCACGCGTGCAATGCCTCGCCGGCGCGGCTCCCGATCGATGCGGGCGGAGCAGACCAGATTGATGTGCGCGTTCACTGAAATGGTGATCCCCGCGGTCGCGACCATGTCGACGATCTTGGCGGCGTAGACGTCGTTGTACGAGCCCATCGCGCCGCAATGGCTGGCCGCCACGCGGCCCTGGAACCCCTCGCGCATCGTTTTGACCGCGAGATATTCGAGGCTGCGCGAATTCGGATCGTCCGTGTCATCGACCAGCATGTGGATGTCGCGATCGTGCCGCTTGGCGATCTCGAAGCAGATGTCGATGTGCTCGCGCGCGTCCGCGTCCGTGTATTCATACCAGGGCAGGCCGCCGACGATATCGCAGCCCTCGCGCATCGCCTCTTCCATCAATTCGGCGGCGCCGGGATCGCGGACGATTCCCTCCTGCGGGAAGGCAACGACCTGAATATCGCAATAGCGCTGCATTTTCTCACGCGCGAGCAGGAGGCCGCGGGCGGCGTGCAAGCCGCCGATCGTGCCCACGTCGGAGAACAGGCGGAAAAACGAGGTGCCGTTCTTCACGCCGGCTTCCAGCGCGCGGATCGCGCGCGACGCGACTTCCTCCGGATCGTAGTTGCGCTTGAACTCGTTCGTGATCTCGATCGCTTCCGGCAACGTGCCGGATACATTCGGCCGCATGATTTCGCCCAGCAGGCACTTGTCCGCATGGAAATGCAGATTGAACAGCCCGGGCAGAACCAGGCTGCCGGCGGCGTCGATTTCACGGCGGCCTTTCTCGGCAATCTTGGGTTGAACCGCAGCGATCTTGTCCTTCTCCATCGCGATGTCGACAGGATCTTTTCGCTCGCGGAGGGTGGCATTGCGAATGATGATGTCCATGGGACGCTGCCGTCACCCAATTCATATGCGCTCGAGGATGTGAAGCCCGCGCGTGCGGTCGATCAGGTAGATCAGGCCTTTCTCGTCGAAGCAGACATCGTTGCTTTGCACGCGCTCGGCACCTTCGGGCACCGGAGGCATGAAGGAGGCGACCTCTTGCGGCGCGTGTGGGTTTGCAATGTCGACGATCTTCAGGCCGCGGGCAAACCAGGCGATCGGAATTTCGGTGCTGCGGATTTCCTCGCAAAACTGATGCAGCCCCGTGTAGTCCCGCTTGGGCATCCCATCCTCCTCCTCGACCTGGAAGCTCGCGAAGGGAATCGGGCGCGTCTCTTCCGTGATATCGACGAGCCAGAGGAAGGCCGGGGAGGTCGGGCCGGCGAGACGCACGACGTCCTCGTCGGCGACGAGCATCACCCGCCGTCCGCGCAAGAGGAACGGCACGGGCAGCGCCGTGTGCGTCGGCCAGGGGAAGGGCGGGCTCCAGTCGAGGCCGGAGATGAACCTCGGCTTCGACATGTCCTCGATGTCGAGGATGACAAAGCCGCCGTGCCAGTAGCTGACGTACAGCCGGTCGCCGACCCGCATCGGGTGGTGGCAGCGATGCGCCGTGCCCTCCCACGTCGGCTTCTCGCCACCCGCGGTCCACTGTCCCGGCATCCACCAGCGCCCGACCTCTTCGGGGCGGTCGGGATGCTGAAAATCGATGATCGAAACGATGTTGCCGAGATAGCCGTCGAGCTCGGGCGAGCCGTAAACGTAGCGGCCATCGAACGTGAAGCGGTGCATGCCGCGCGTCGCCCATTCGCCGATGCGGCGCGGCTGCGCCGGCTTGCTCACATCGAAGACTTCCAGCCCACCGCGGAAGTTCGGATCGACGCGCCCGATCGGAAACACCTCGCGATTGACGAGCATGATCCCGTTTTCCACGCGCACCTTGTGCGACAGCGTGTCTTCCGGGACCCTCAGTTCGGCAAGCTTCCACGGCTTTGCGGGATCGCCCACATCGATCAAGGTCGTCCCGTTCGGTGGCTTCACATGCCCGACATAGGCTACACCATTGCGGACGACGACCTGACCGCCACCGGGGCAGTCGTAATATCCGACGACCCTTAAGCCTTTAATTGACGAATTCATTTGTTAGGCTCCGCGAGCCACACAAAATGCGCGCGTGCGCCAGGGCATTTAAGCTAAACAGAGATTAGGCTGACCTGCAACGCGGAATCTACCGGTATACGGCGGCAAATTGCCACTTTGGAGAGCACCGGCTGCATAGATTGCAGGCGATACAAATAGTAGTACAATGTGCGTTGGACGGGAGGCGTTGAATTGAAAAAGAGGAAATCCAATAGGCGCCCGCGCGCGACTTCCGCCGAGCCACTGTCCATTCAGCTGTTGGAAGACGACAAGCGGCCCTTGTTTGTACAAATCCGCGAACACATCGTCGAGCTCGTCAGCCGCGATGTATTGAAGGAAGGCATGCGTCTGCCGCCCATTCGAGAATTGGCGCGGCAGCTGCACGTCAATCAGATTACCGTCGCAAAGGCGTACCGTGACCTCTCCGGCTCCAGGGTGATCGACGGACGGCGTGGCGGTGGCAGCTTCGTGTCCGCAAAACCTGAGCGAAATCTTGCAATGCAACGGCCGGAGATCAACCGGCCATTGCTGGCCGAGCGCCTGTTCGAGCTTGCGCACGCGCCCGGCGTGATTGCCTTCACCTCGAACTATCCGCAGGTCGACAGCGCGACCAAGCAACTGCTGGCGGATTGCATTCGTGAAGCGACCGAAACGAGTCTAGAGGATTGCTTGCAATACGATCCGCCGCATGGGCGCTTTGAGCTGCGTGAGCAGATCCGCTGGTATTTCGAAACGCAGAAACTTCGGGCCGGTCTCGACAATATCGTCGTGACCTCAGGCGCGCAGCAGGCGATCGACCTTTCGATCCGGGCCTTGGCTGAGCCGGACTCGTCCGTCCTGGTGGAGCGGCCGGCCTATTACGGCGTGCTCAATTCCTGCCGGGCCGCCGGAGTGCGCATTTTCGAAGTGCCGCTGCAGAGCGACGGAATGGATCTGGATGTCCTCAGACAGTACTTGATCCGGCACCGCCCGAACCTGATCTGCACCAATCCCACGTTCCAGAACCCGAGCGGTATCAGCATGAGTCTGGAGAAACGGCGGGCGCTGCTTGATCTCTGCCGCAAGCATGGGGTGATCGTGCTTGAGGATGATCACTCGCCGGAGCTGCGCTTCAGCGGAAAACCGATCCCCTCCATCCGCTCCTTGGCGGGAGAGGATGACCTCGTTATCTACGCGCGCGGATTTGGAAAGGTGTTCCTGCCGGGGATGCGCGTCGGATGCTTGGTCGCGCCGCACAGTCTCATTCCGAGGCTGCTCGCGGCCAAAGCGCAGGCCGATCTGCATTCGAACAGCTTCGTGCAGGAAATTACCGCGCGCTATCTGGCCAGAAACGATTTGGCGCGCAGGGTCGGCCGTTTGTGCCGGGAGTATTCCGCACGACAGCGCGTGGTGTATGACGGTCTGCGTGAGGGAATGCCGGCCGGAACGGTGATCGTGCGCCCCGAAGGGGGCTTGAGCCTCTGGCTGACCCTGCCGAACGGCGCGGATGTTTCGGAATTGTATTTCCGCGCGGCGTCGCCTTCGTCTCTGGGGACGTGTTCTACGCCTCGACGTCGGCCGTTCGCTCGCTGCGGATAAGCTTCGGACTGAACAAAGAGGACGAGCTAGCGGAGGGCGTCGCGCGGCTCTGTTCCGTCGTCGACGATTTGTTGGGCCGCTCGGCCATCCGCTCGGCTGCGATGACTTAGAAGAAGGGCGCGCATCCCCCTGCATCAGCCCGGTGGCGAGCCCAGAAAGCCAGCCCGGCCCGACTGCAAAGGTCGGATCGCATTTTCGGCAATCTCGGGATGGTTGCCATTTCCAGCCTCTTTGTTGCATCGCACAATAAAGTGATTTGTGGGCAGAAGATTGAGAACCTATCTGGGCAAGCTGGGTATGGGGTTCGAAGTCCGCTCACCACTAATCGAGGCGTTTCGGGGCTGTGCTGTGTTTCTCTGCGCTAACTTTCAAGGGAAAAGTTTACATGACTAACAAAGGAGACGTTTACATGACTCGCTTACTCATACATCCATTATACAATTTTGTGTTGGTACTAGCGCTGTGTGTGAGCGTTGGTGTCGCTGGGTTTCTTTTGACTCACTCTCATTTCTTTTCAGCGCCACAGGCCGCCGAAGTTCCATCAGCTTCCGGCCATACCGGCGAACTCCCGCCGGTGTGGTGAGCCGACCACTTCAACGTTCGAGGCCGCACATGTGCTGGCTGCCAGTAGGTGGTCTATCGAAAGAAAGCTTCTAATCGCGCAGACCCTGTCCGACGTAGGAAATCCTCGAAACTACCGGGCAGCCCTGGAACGCGTAGGAGCGCAACCGCTGATATGCCTTATCCCATGTGCAGCAGCTTCGAAAGGCGATTTCTGGCAAGTTTTATTTTGGGACAATGTGCCATCAAACCAAGCGATGGCACGCCGTGATGTGACAGCGGCCAGGCGCGCTAGCAGCGCCCTCCCAGAGTCCGATATCGCCGTGTGCATCCACACAAAAACATGCGGCGGCGCAGGTTTGGCTGCTACTTTGAAGGCGGGGGGTCTTTGCGCGTCGGACGACCCTTGCACCACGCAGTGATCGCGACAGCATCGATTTTTTCGTCGTTTGGGCCCTTGACGAAACGCACAACGCAGTTCTGCCGCATCAGATCGCAGGCTTGACGAAGAGCATCTTCTTTCGAAGCAAAGGCTCGGCTAACCGAGTCCCTATTCAGTCGACGATCGAAATAATGCGTGGTCCAGTTCATGCCATGATCCGGTGCCACTTGGATACTACTGAGATGTCAGTGTCGAAAACAAAATCCGGATACCTGTTCGGGTCCGATCAACATTATGGAGAACGCAAAGGGACGTTCAACCGAAGCTGTGGAGTAATCGACGCCGCGCCTATGTCTATCCGGCGATCTCTCCGTAATCCCAAACGCGGACAGCTGCCGTCGAGGATGACGCGCACAATCGGCTCTTCGCGAGCGAACGAGCACTCAAGGCCAGATGCCCGAGGCCGAGGCGGTATTATCGCGGATGTCGGGCGACCCTGCCTAGAAGGAAATCGACAAACCCCCCGGCAAATTCCTGCGGGCGCGAAGTGACACTGTCTACTACGAACTGCTCGCGCATCTGAGCCGGGGCAACAAAACATCCGCCGCTCAATCGGCCAACTTTGATGGCGGCGGCAATAGCCGTTTGGCCGAGCTGGCTAGGGCAAGCGGCTTGTCCGAGCGAGATTGCAGTCATTGATCCCCCCTTTAACAAACGAGCAGTTAACACCTTTACTTTTCAAAATTTAACGAACGATGGAGGCCGAAACCCCTGCCGAATCCATCGTGCTAGACAAAGCTCAAAACCAGTCCTTTTTGGGTTCTAAATTGGGAGCGCTCATCCATTCAGAAAGAATGTGGTTTTTCAGCAACTGCGGATGGACTGACGCTTGTGACTTTTTTCAAAGGCGTTTACGAGCGCGGATTAGAGGACGCGAACTAGGGTTCAATTCGTTCTCTAAGCTGTCTCAATAATCGCCCCGTCTCATCAGCCGGATTCTCGTTGAAGTGATCAATTTTATACAGACGGCGTTCCCGTGGGCGTCTTAGATCAACACGCCCGCGTGACCCATTCGGGGGCTGGGCTTCCAAGTCGCCCTACTGGCCCCGCTTCGGCGGGGCTTTCTTTTGCGCCGGGGTCTTGCCCGGTTTCACTGCAGCCTTTCCGAGCTTCATTTCGGATTGCGGCAAGGCACGGAATGGGGCGCGAAGGGGAGTTTGAATACCCTACTCTTGCGTTAGCTATGCCGGATTAGGTCTTTTGGCCTGGCAATCTCATCGAGGCCACGTGATGCGCGTCGCCATGCAAACGCAAGCTGGAGCAAACACGGATCTCCTTGTTGCCGGCGCCGTGGATTGCATTGATTGATCGATCTCGACACATATTGGGACGATCGCACCAATTAGCGGGATCAGCAGTTGAAACATCCGCTCGCCCTCGCGACGCACCCGGGCCTCCTCCGCCGAGATGGCCAAGACGGCTCGGCTGAACTCGAAGCGCTTCCGGCGACCTGCCGCCAGACCAATTCGCGAACTGCGCTACGCGAAGAAGGTGCTCAGGGCTTAATTTTCGCCAGCCCATTGCGCTCTGCGCCCGGCACCCCATGTCATCTGGTACGAGCAAGCAACGGCTTGTCCGAGAGCTGCCCAAAAACGCAGACATACCGAAGTCTCCGTCTCCCTTCAGTGGCAGCCCTGGTGCCGTCGGCAGGCGCAATAACCACTGCAAATAGAGTTGCGTTCGGTGCGGATGCCCCTCAGCACCCCGCATCGGGACGTGTTCGCACGCTGCGCGGCGCGCGTTCCGTGTCATCGAAGGCGGCGAAAATCATGGAAGTTCGTTCAATCCTGCACGAACCCTCGTTCACGCGTCTCTTGCAAGGCGCGGCCGCGGGCGCTCTCGTGACGATGATAGTTGGCTTTTAACTGGGGCGAGCGGTCTCGGCCTTCACCCTCTGCAAGGCAAGGTCCGACACTGCCGCTAACGGAGGCCTGAATGGCCGCGTTTGATTACGGCATCGTAGCTGAGCTGTTTCCCACTAGGAGCGAGGTAAAGTCGGTTCCCTCCAGGAGAAGGCATAGGCGAGCTTCCCCTGTTGGATATGGACGATTTGCCAGCGCCGCCGATGCCATCCGTTTCGCAATCGAAGAGCTCCCACCTGAACTTCTTCCGGACGCCCGTCTGGAAGTCGATGAAGAGATATTCGACCGGGAGGGAATTCGTCGATTGTACGAAAGCGACCAATATCCGCTCGCCCGACGTGCAACGACCGGTACGCGCCCGGCAGTTGAATGATTCGTCAGAGCTTAAGGAGATACGGATGAAATTCCGACCGCTTCACGACCGCGTTGTCATCGAGCGAATCGATGCCGAGGCGAAGACCGCGGGTGGCATCATCATTCCCGACACCGCCCAGGAGAAGCCACAGCAGGGCAAGGTCATCGCCGTTGGACCGGGCGGCCGAGACGAGAGCGGCAAGCTCACCCCCATCGACGTCAAGGTCGGCGACCGCATCCTGTTCGGCAAATGGTCGGGCACCGAGGTCAAAATCGACGGTGTCGATTACCTCATCATGAAAGAGAGCGACATTATGGGGGTGCTGGGCGAGGCCGATGCCAAGAAGAAAGCCGCCTGAGTGCGCTCTACAAATTCTCGTCCTGGAGGAGACCGTGAAGTGGGGTCCCTCGAAGGCCGAGAAAACGTCGGATCGATAATTCCTCATCGTTGGGGCTCGCCAACCGCGTTCCCCGAGATGAGGTCGAACAAAAAGGAATATTGAGATGTCTGCCAAGGAAGTGAAATTCTCGGTCGACGCGCGCGACAGGATGTTGCACGGCATCGATACACTCACCCACGCGGTACGCGTAACGCTTGGCCCCAAGGGCCGCAACGTCCTACTCGACAAGTCGTTTGGCGCACCGCGCATAACCAAGGACGGCGTGACCGTTGCCAAGGAGATCGAGCTCGAGGACAAGTTCGAGAACATGGGCGCGCAGATGGTGCGCGAGGTTGCCTCGAAGACCTCCGACCAGGCCGGTGACGGCACGACCACAGCGACCGTGCTCGCTCACGCGATCGTCAGGGAAGGTGCCAAGGCCGTCGCCGCTGGAATGAACCCGATGGACCTCAAGCGCGGCGTCG
>Ga0307277_10000167_pt1 | contig 21523 bp, 19 predicted proteins | sample ER_DNA_116_FD_194473 | JGI IMG/M metagenome (GOLD analysis project Ga0307277, IMG submission 194473) | Bulk soil microbial communities from the East River watershed near Crested Butte, Colorado, United States - ER_DNA_116 | ecosystem: Environmental > Terrestrial > Soil > Floodplain | place...
AACAGAGCTATGGGCGAAACTTGGTGACGGCGTAAGGAAGTAAGGCGGCGTATCGTGGGGGTGTTCGAGGCCTCCACTTCTCCACCGAAGGAGTGATACGCCGTGACCGAAACTAACGTTTTCCAACTTTCCCAGCCAGGAAGTTTTGCCGATCCGTTGACCGAGGTCCTGCGCAACGGCGCGCAAGCGCTGCTAGCGCAAGCGGTTGAGGCCGAGATTGCAGCCTTTCTCAGCATGTATGCTGAGAATATGACCCAGGACGGTCGCCAGCGGCTCGTGCGCCACGGGCATTTGCCCGAGCGCGAGATCATAACCGGCATCGGTCCGGTGGCGGTGCGCTGTCCACGTGTGCGTGATCGCGTTGGCGAAGGCTCGGAGCGCATCCGCTTTTCGTCGGCCATTCTGCCGCCCTACGCGCGTCGGTCGAAGAGCCTCGAGGTGCTGATCCCGATCCTCTACCTTAAGGGCGTCTCTACCGGCGACTTTGAGGAAGCGCTGATCGCGTTGCTTGGCAAGGATGCCGGGGGGCTGTCGGCCTCGAGCGTAGGTCGACTTAAGGCGGTCTGGTCGGAGGAGCACGCGCGCTGGAGCAAGCGCGATCTCTCGGCCAAGCGTTACGTCTACTTCTGGGCCGACGGCATCCATGTGCAGGCCCGGCTCGAGGACGCCGCCCAGTGCCTGCTGGTGATCATCGGCGCCACGCCCGAGGGCAAAAAGGAACTCGTTGGGCTGATCGACGGCGTGCGCGAGAGTGCGCAATCCTGGAAGGAACTCCTCCTCGATCTGAAGCGCCGCGGACTGACGATCGGGCCTGAACTCGCAGTTGCCGACGGGGCGCTCGGATTCTGGCAGGCGATCGAGGAAGTGTGGCCCACAACCCGCGGCCAGCGCTGCTGGGTTCACAAGACCGCCAATGTGCTGAACAAGCTGCCGAGGAGCCAGCAATCGAAAGCCAAACGCGCACTGCAGGAGATCTGGATGGCCGAGACCAAGAAGGATGCGCTGGTGGCGTATGATGCCTTCGTCGATACCTGGGGCATCAAATACGACAAGGCGGCCGAGTGCTTAATCAAGGATCGCGACGTGCTTCTCGCCTTCTACGACTTCCCGGCTGAGCATTGGAAACATCTGCGCACGACCAACGTCATCGAAAGCTCATTCGCGACCGTGCGTCACCGAACCGTGCGCTCGAAAGGATGTCTTTCGAACAAGACCGCGCTGGCGATGATCTTCAAACTCGCGGAAGCCGCCGAGAGGAGCTGGCGCCGTCTCGATGGCCACAATCACTTGCCGAAAATTATCCTCGGCGTAAGGTTCACCGACGGAATTGAGGTCGTCAGATCGAAAGCTCAAGCCGCTGCCGCCTGAAGCCTTCCGTCACCAAGATTCGGCCATAGCTCTTTTCAACATAACCGAATTCTTTCAGACCAAGACAAACGCATCTAAGAACTGAGGATGCCCCCCTTCTGCTCTGGTGTTGACGCCCGCGCCCGCTTGTAGAGTGGCTCGGCATCGGCGTAGCGACCCTGGGCGCTGTACAGGTCGGCCAGATTGTTCAGCGATTGCGCGACATCGGGGTGATCGGGGCCGAGCGCTTTCTCCCGGATCGCCAGTGCCCGCTTGTAGAGCGGCTCGGTATCGGCGTAGCGAGCCTCTTCTTTGTAGAGTGATGCCAGATTGTTCAGCGCCGACGCGACGGAGGGGTGATCGGGGCCGAGCGCTTTCTCGAAGATCGCCAGCGCCCGCTTGTAGAGTGGCTCGGCATCGGCGTAGCGACCCTGGGCGAGGTACAAGTTGGCCAGATTGTTTAGCGATTGCGCGACATCGGGGTGATCGGGTCCGAGGGCTTTTTTCCAGGTCGCCATCGCCCGCTTGTAGAGTGGCTCGGCATCGGCGTAGCGACCCTCTTCTTTGTAGAGTTCGGCCAGATCGTTCAGTGCCAGCGCGACAGAGGGGTGATCGGGCCCGTGCGCTTTCTCATTGATCGCCAGCAACCGCTTGTAGAGCGGCTCGGCATCGGCGTAGCGACCCTCCTCTTTGTAGAGTTCGGCCTGATTGTTCAGCGTCGCCGCAAGGATCACATCGAACAGAGCCATAAGCGGGGGACTCCCTGACGCAGGGGGAGTTTAGCAAAAAAGTGGATGCCGGAATGCCCCTATCGCAACTTCTCTTTCCATTCCGATTCCGCCGCGCCGTGTCGCTGATCCGCCCCCTCTCTTTCGAAAGTGACTCTGGCCGCCCTTCGATCACCCGCCAACTCGCGCTGCCGGTCACTAAGCTACTGATATTTCAGCAAGAGCAACCGACAGAAGGAGTGCGTCCAAATGCCAGGGGAACCGGCCAGACCAACCCTCGACCAAAGCGCTCGGGTTAGCCGAGGTGCTGGTAACAGTCAGCACCTCGCGTCTGTCTTGCAAGAGGGCCGGGAAACGCGAACATTGATGCCGGTTTGGGATTCATCTGGAGAGTCTCGGTTAATGCGTAGCAGCGGCGCCGTGGATTGCCCCAACACAGGAGAGTCTTGATGAATTTCTTCGTCGAGTACTTTAAGCTGATTGACCTTCTCGCCCTCGCAGCGCTGGCGGTGCTGGCATGCGCCGCATTGGTCCGCAATAGAAGCGTTTGGCTGTTCGTGGCGGGCATCCTGGTGGCAATTTGGGGCGCGATGCGAATCATGGGTTGGCCTTGAATTGGCTTTGAACCAAGTCCCGCGATGAAAATGTCTCCCCAAATAACCCGCCGGCTTCGTAGTTTAGTCCGAAGGCCGCCCAAGCCGGCTGAAGGAAACGGGATCCAGTGGTTATTTCTAAGCCGCAAGTTGAAAACGCTAGGATTTGCGTTCCCCTGAACAAGAAAAAGCAAAAATGGGATCAGACAGGTTTGAGGTAATGTCTGGTTGCGGCAGTAATGGACCCCGGCCGTCACCTGTTTCGATCGAGGGGAGATCAAGGGCCGGCAGATGGATGATGTTACGATTGCCCGCGCGCTGCACGTTCTTTCAGTCATCCTGTGGATCGGCGGAGTGGGTTTTGTAACGACTGTATTGCTGCCGAGCCTTCGCTGCCTCAAGGCGCCAGATGAACAGATCGGATTCTTTGATGCCGTCGAGCGGCGGTTTGCTTGGCAAGCGCGAATCTGGACGATGCTGGTGGGGCTTACGGGCCTCTACATGCTCAGTCGGCTCGATCTCTGGGATCGATTCCGGTATGCCGCTTACTGGTGGATGCACGCGATGATCGCAGTGTGGCTGCTGTTCGCCGTGGTGCTCTTTGTCGCAGAGCCGCTCATCCTGCACCGCTGGTTGCTTGCGCGAGCAAAGGTGAAGCCTGAGGCAACTTTCAGGTTTCTGAAATGGCTGCACTGGGTCTGGCTAATCTTGAGTTTGGGCACCGTTGCCGGGGCGGTCGCCGGCACTCACGGTCTGTTGTTGTTCGAATGACCGGCAAGCGCGGCGCAAGTGCGGTCGGGCACGGGGCTGCAAACAGCGGATTACTGCTAGCAGCTGAAGGACCCGATGCCGCGCTCCATGCGGGCTGGAAGGTCACCCAGACGTTGCTTGAGACTGCCGGCGGCATTGCCGCCGCAGCGCAAGCCATCGTCGAAGCCACGCAGCAGGTCAATTCGGACGTCGTCATCGCCTGTACGCGCAAGACCCTTCCGGGAACGCGCGCTTTGTCGATCAAGGCTATTCGCAGCGGCGGTGCAGTTCCCCATCGCCTCAGTCTGTCCGAAACCATACTCGTATTTGCCCAACACCGGACATTTACCGGTGGCGCATCGTTCTCGACGATCATCGAACGTCTGCGGCAGCGCGTATCGGAAAAGAAAACCGTGGTCGAGGCGGATACGCTCGCCGAGGCTAGGGCAATCACCGACGCCGGTGCCGATGTCGTGCAACTGGACAAGGCTTCGCCCGTCGACGTCGCTGCGTTGCGGCGCCACTGCGAGACTTGTACGCCGCGACCCCTCGTTGCGGCGGCGGGAAGGGTCAATGCCATGCGCTCGCCTACGACCTCGGCAATTTCCTGCGCAAGCTGGCGACGCCGAAGCCGATCAAGGACTGGTCGCTGACAAGTCTGAAGGCCGCTATGTTATCTTCCAAGTGGCGAGGTCGCCATCGCACGGCAAATGTTCCAGGAGATTTTGCGGCTGATCGCGGAGCTACGGTCGCAGCCACCACCAGCGCTAGCGCGAGACGTTCGATGTCATGCTTTCAAGAGCAACCGACAAAAGGAGCGCGTCCAATTGCCAGGGGAAATGGCCAGACCAGACCCTCGACCAAGCGCTCGGGTTACCCGAGGTGCTTGTAGCAGTCAGCACCTCGCGTCTGTCTTGCAAGAGGGCCGGAAACGCGAACATTGATGCCGGTTTGGGATTCATCTGGAGAATCTCGGTCAAAATGATAAGAGATTGCCGATGACCGAATTGTTGGTTTATGCCCTCGTTCCGATCGCGATCGGCGCCGTCGCGGTGGTGTTATTGGTCGGACTGTCCAACATGGCGCGCGGCGGCTCGCCCCATCGCTCGCAGAAGCTGATGCAGCTTCGCGTGCTGCTGCAATTCATCGCGATCATCGTCATAATGCTGACCATCTGGGCGATCGGCATGAACAAGTAGATTTGCAGCCTCGATAGAGTTGACCTGGTAGGCAACTGCGGTCTGAGTTGACTTGCTGGTTTTAGAGCGGATTCCACTCAGATTTGAACACAGCCTGCATGGCGAAAGAAGTTCCTGCACTCTTTTGCCGAGAAATCGGCACGATCCGTCCGATCCGGCGCGATAGACGCGGAATGGTGCGCTCGCAGGCCTAGCGCTGGTGAGCCTTCACTTTGCTGATGGCCAGCTCGATCGGATTGAGGTCGGGCGAGTACGGCGGAAGATAGAGCAGCCTTGCGCCTACCGCTTCGATCGCTTCCTATCCAAACCTCGGCGCTCGCGAGCAACCTCCGCGCGCTTTTGCTCCGCAGCGTACAAGGTTTTTTTTGAGGCTGATGTCGCGCTGATCGAAGAACCGCCAAACCGCACTCCGGGATTCCCCGCTTCCGCATCGCCGCAACCAATTCGTCCAGCGTCAAATCCGGCTGCTCGGTAATCAGACCCAGCATGTTCCTCCAGCGGCGATGTGCTGCCGCCACTCGGCCTTGCCGCAACGCTTCCGGTCTGCTCAAAGCGCTGGACCCAAAGCACCACCACACTGGGGCCGACCCCATAGCGTTCGGCCCCTCCCGCCGCGACGCGCCTGTCGAGATGTCTCCGATCACGCGGACACGCAAGTCCACGGAATAAGGCCTCGGCATCGCCTGCCCCCAAGTCCGAATCAAGGCGGATAGACTCGCTCTTGACAAGCGCTTGGGAATCCCTCCGATTCAACCCGGGCGGAATTTGCTCTTAGTAACGTGGTTTGTAGAAACGGATATATCGGCGCGGTGAACCGGCATTGACCGGGGGGGCCGCCTGCCGCTATGCGGACACCATGGCAAGACGAGACCTCATTGCGGAGAAGTTGACCAACGCTTTCGCTCCCGCGAGCCTCGACGTGGTGGACGAATCCTACCAGCACGCTGGGCATGCTGGACATCGCGAGGGCGGGCAGACTCATTTCAGGGTATACATTGTGGCGGAGGCGTTCCGCGGGAAGAGCCGGCTCGAGCGCCACCGCATGATTAACGAAACGCTTGTCGGAGAACTCGCAGGCGGCGTCCACGCGCTCGCGATTCACGCCTCGGCGCCGGGTGAAAGCAGCCCGTGACATCTGCGCGTTCCGCGACGCCAGCGCCCAACGACCCGTCTCGTGCGATCGCAGTTAGCGGCCATGGAGGTGCGATCCGGTCGTCCGGGTCGCGGCCCTCGACCAAGCGTTCGGGTTACCCGAGGTGCTGTAGCGATCAGCCACCTCGCGTCTGTCTTGCAAGAAAACGCGAACATTGATGCCGGTTTGGGATTCATCTGGAGAATCTCGGTATACTTGGCCTGGGGGCTGGTCGCAGTCGTGGCGGTCCGAAGAGGCGATGGACATGACTTCCGGCATATCGGGCGCGGCCATCGTTGCTCATCCGTCGCGGGACATGGTCTCCGGCCGCTCGGATGTCGATGTTTTGCGCGCCTTCGCCGTGGCGGTTGGGGTCTCTTGGTCGATCCTGTTCGTCGTGATCGGGCTGCGCTACGGGCTTCAGATGTACGCCGATGGCTCGATCTTTTCCTATGCCATCGCCGTTCGCGACGCATGGGCGTTTCATTGGCACAACATCTCGGACCGTCTATTCGTCTACCTCTGCTGCCATCTGCCCGCTGAGACCTACGTCGAGCTGGCCGGCGATGCCTACGGCGGCATCGTGGTTTACGGCTTTCTGTTTTTCGTCGCGCCGCTGCTCGGCCTGGCGGCGACATTTGCAGCCGACCGCTCCAGGGGGCGCATCATTTTCAGCTACGCCTGTTTCTCGACTGCCTGTCTTTGCCCGCTGGTCTTCGGCTTCCCGACCGAAATGTGGATGGCGCATGTCTTGTTCTGGCCGACCCTCGCCGTCTGCCACTACGCCCGTGACAGCAAAAGGGGTATTGCGTTGGTATTCGCGGCGCTGCTCGCGCTCGTTCTCACCCATGAAGGCGCGCTGATTTTCGCAGTCGCAATCATGGCTACGCTTTCGCTCCGGGGGCTACGGGACGCCGCATTCCTCAGGGCCGCCGGCGCCTTTTTTGTCGTCCTATCGATTTGGGCCGTCGTCAAGGCGACATTCCCGCCCGACCCGTACATCGCGGATGTCCTTCACCGGGCTGCGTTGCACGTCTTCGACGTCACCATCCTGGCCGGCCATTTGGTCCTGCTTTTGCTGATCACGCTCGCAAGCTACGGGATCGCGTTCTACGTTATTCGGCGGCTAGGCTCAGCGAAGGCCAGTATCTGCGCTGCATCAATCGTCGCTCTAGGGCTGGGCGCATATTGGCTATGCTTCGACGGGACGCTCCATACCGACAACAGGTACTACCTGCGAACAGTAGTTCTGATCGCCACTCCGATGCTCGGCGTGTTGGCGGCGGCGTACGCGCTCCGCGCTGACGGCCGATTGATCTTCGCGATTCCGTTCATGCGGCGCCCGATGGTGGCCCTGGCGACCAGCGCTGTGACCCGCTCAGCCGCGGGCGCCATTGTGCTGGTGACGCTGGTGCACATCGTCGAGACGGAGAAATTCGTCAGGGCGTGGCGGGACTACGAGGTCGCGGTACGGAGGCTGGCTACCGGCGCGCTATCCGATCCCGCGCTTGGAGATCCGCATTTCGTGTCGTCGGATCGGATCGGTCCCGATCTGAACCGGCTATCCTGGTCTTCGACCACTCATTTCCTGTCCGTGTTGGTGACCCCGCGGTTTGCGCCGGCACGGCTAGTGATCGATCCGAGCGCGAGTTATTTCTGGCTTTCCTGCACGACTGCAACAGCGAACGAAGAGGCCGACCGCGCTGTCCCGGCGGAGAGTCGCCGACTCGTGCGCGTCCATGCATGCTTGCACCGTTAGCCGCGCAGTCACCGCTTCCTGCTGCACGCACCCGGACCGCTGCACTGCGGGGCCCGTGATAACGAGCAGCACGGCCCCGATCGCGCGTGTGTGCATGACGCTGCCTCTACCATGCGGATCAAGTCCTCTTGCCTTGTAGATGGGTGCCGCGGACGGCGCGGTCAGTGCCTTGATCAGGGCTTCGTCGCTTCGTCTTCGCTGGCGCTCGTCGTCACGCCGGCAGAATAGATCGTCGTGAGCTGCAATTCGTCGGCAGCATGCCGATTACCTCGACCTCGGGATTCGCGGCCGGCGAAGTATGGGCGATGGATCAACATCGCCAATTCCTTGCCCGAGCTGGGTGCGCGATCTGCGACTGATTTCGAGCGTATTGCGCGTCACCATCGTCAGTCGATGGTAAAGCCATTACCCATTGAACCAGAGGTCCCGGAATTGTAAAACGTGCGGCCTTCGCCTGAAGAAGCCATCTATGTCGGAAATTGCGCTGAACGTGCTCGTTAACGTGTTGAGCGGCCCCGTCCATTTCCCGAAGGTTGGCCGGACAGGACTCATTGCGGAGCCGCCGCCGCCATTCGTCGCGCCAAGACTGGATATTCCGGGGAAGAACCGATCGGTCATCCAGAAGGAGATCATTTTCATCGAAGCGTCTGCAGCGGTCGGTAAGACCACGTTGGCGAGACAGGTGTCGGCGACACTTAAAGCACCGATCCTCGACCTGGCTAAAGTCCCCGTTTCGACCGGATCTCTCTACACTCTGCTGACCGATCTGGAAGCCGCCGACAAAAGCGATCCGGTAGTCGCGTTCCATGAGGGCAAGATTCCAGTGATTATAGACGCTCTCGACGAAGTAAGGTTGTTGTCGAGCGAGACGGGAATCGAGAGTTTTCTCGTAAGCACCGCCGAGCTTTTGCTGAGCAACCGAAGTGTTACGTCTCGGCCCAAGCTGGTCTTCTTGGCGAGGTTCGAGTCGATCGAGTTGGCGCGGCAGTTGATTGAACTCACAGCGCCGGAAATTACACGCGCCACGGCTCAAGTCGGGTTCTTCGATAAGGAGGGAGCCTGGCAGCTAATCCAGGCATATGCCGCGACGGCCGCTAAACCCGGCTCACAGTATCAGCAACACCCGGAACCCGCACGGGATCTCATAGCCGCCTACTTTGACGCAATCGAAAACGCGCTTGGTTTGGCAGCGGGAAAGCTGTGGCAGAACGAACAAGGCAGGGTACTCGCCGGCTACCCCCCGGTGCTTGCGGCGGTAGGGTCGATCTTAGCCGAGATCGATAATTTTATCACGGTCGCTAACAACCTCAAATCACACTGCGGCCGCGAGGTAATCGAGGCGGTTTTGTACGAGCTTCTGAGCCGCGAACAGGCCAAATTGTGGGGACTACTGAGCGCGCAATGCAATCAGCGCTGCCGGATGAAGTTTATGGCGTCGAGGAGCAAATGGCGCTGCTCGCGCAGTATGCCGAGTCGAAGCCCCTAGAGGGCACGGGCCGGGTAGCGCTCCCGCCTGCCGACATGGAAAAATACAACGACATGATCCGGACGTATCTGCCGCACCATCCGTTCATACGTCAGCACGAATTTGGAAACGCCGTACTAGGTTCGACTGTGGTGGCGCGCGCCGTTTATCACGGCAGATCGATTTCTCAAGATCGCCTGGTAAGTTTGTCGCGACAATGGCGTCAGTAAGCACCAACGCGTAGGCCGTCCAGGTCTGCGCGTTGATCGTGCGAGGCATGAGAGCTGTTCCCAAAGTCGGTCGACGCGGCATTCACCTATAATTTGGGCCTGGCTGTCTGATTTCACATTCCGGTTCTGCGGGAGGCTGAGGGTGCAATTCTTATGCAAACGGTTCCGGCGTGCCCCGAGGGCCAACAGGCGACTACCACATACGGCTGCGCAGGGCGGCTGATGGCAAATCAATGCTGTGCAAGAAGGAAGACTTTGTTTGACAGGTGGCGCGGTAATGTTTCAACGAGACACCACCGCCGCAACGCGCTTCTTGTGCGGCCCAATGCAAGCGTTGCGCATCGCAGCATATGCGGCCGCCGATTGGACGTATGGGTCTTCGCGGTGTAAAGACTCGACGACGCCCGACGGCAGTAGAACAATCCCTCAAATCGCCATTGGTTGCCACCAATTGCGCCACACTCAAATCGCCGTCATGAATAAGCTGGTTAGCCTGCAATGAGGCTGAAACTAGAAACCCAGAAGCAGCTGCCTAAGGAGAGAACAATCATGCGATACCGTACAAACCATGGGCTGCTGATCGAGGCCGAAACATCGCTCGATATAGTCCGTCGCCTGCGTGAGGCGAGTTGGAGTGAACAAGGCCTTAGCGATCAGGCATTCATGGAGGCGGTTGCGGATCGCGTGTACGAGCAAGGCATTCACGTTTCAACGGTCAGCCCCGACATTTTCGTTGCTGGGCTGCTCAGCGCCGGGCTACTCACGCGCGAAATTGAAGGGCGCGCGGTCGAATGAGACCAGTGAGCAGATCGATAAGTGAGGAAACTGCAATGGGCAGGTTGTACTTAGCTGGCTGGGGAGCCTCAACAGGTTGTCCGCTCGGAAAGACCGAGGCGACTGATGTGTGTGTTGGCTTTCAAGCTACCATTGCGGAGCCGATGCGACCGAGCTTCTTGATATGAGACGGTAAGGCTCGCCTGGCTTCTCAGCACCGGATCGGTTCGGCCACCTCCAAGGTACCAGGGTTGTTCAAGCCGAGCCGGCGCAAAACTCAGCTAACGGTGGCTGGCGGAGTGGGTCTCGGCGGCGATCTGCTTGCCGGTCCAGCGCTGGCGGCGAGCGCGGGTTTCGCCCTCCAGCGACACGAGCAGGATGGCCTCGGCACCACGAACGAAGGCGGCGGTACGGCCGAGAAAATGCGCGTCCACGATACCGCTGCCGGCAGGAGCAATGGGCCGCGTGCGTTCGACGACGGAAGGAGTGTCCGACGCGGTTGTCGGCCATCGGTCATTGCTCCCGTGTCATTGACGAGCTCTTCCCGCCAATTTTCAGTCCCGCGACACCGCTTGGATATTGCGGTCACACTGAGCAATCGCGGAATTATTGGGTGAAGCAGCTCTCGAAACCTTCGGTGATCTGCTTGCTGGGCAGGTTGCGGCCGATGAAAACGATACGGCTTTCGCGCTTCTCATCCTTTTTCCATGGCCTCTGATGATCGCCATCGAGGATCATGTGCACGCCCTGAAAGACAAAGCGCTGATCGTCCTCCTTGAAGGCGAGAATGCCCTTGCAACGCAAAATGTTCGGGCCCTTTTTCTGCACCAGATCCTGGACCCAGGGAAAAAACTTATCGGGGTCGAGCGGCTTGTCGGTGCGAAGCGAGATCGATTGCATTTCTTCGTCGTGGTAATGCTTCAAACCGCCGTGCGCATGCGCGTGCTTGTAATCGTTTTCGTGGTGGTGATCGCCGTGCTCATGGTCGTCATGGTCGTGCTCGTCGCCCTCGAGAAAGGCCGGCTCCAGATCGAGAATGCGATCGAGGTCGAAGGCGTTGCGGCCCAAAACCGCATCAAGAGGAATCTTGGCGCGTTCAGTCTTGTGCAACTTGGCATACGGGTTGATGCCGCGAATGCGCGCTTCGACGTCGTTTAATTCGTCGGGCGAGACGAGATCGGTCTTGTTGATCAAAATCACGTCGGCAAACGCAATTTGATTCTTCGCTTCCGGCGCATCCTTCAGCCGCGCGTTAAGCCACTTGGCATCGGCCACAGTGACGACGGCATCGAGCTTGGTTTTGCTGCCGACATTCTCGTCCATGAAGAACGTCTGAGCGACGGGAGCTGGGTCGGCAAGGCCCGTCGTCTCGACGATGATGCCGTCGAATTTTCCTTTCTGCCGCATCAACTTGTCGAGGATGCGCATGAGATCGCCACGCACCGTGCAGCAGATGCAGCCGTTGTTCATCTCGAACACTTCCTCGTCGGCTCCCACCACGAGATCGTTGTCGATCCCGATCTCGCCGAATTCATTCACGATCACGGCATATTTCTTGCCGTGCGGTTCGGAAAGGATGCGGTTGAGCAAGGTCGTCTTGCCGGCGCCGAGATAGCCGGTCAGCACCGTTACGGGCACTTTTTCAGACGAAGACTGTTCGGACATACGGACCCTCCTGGCGTTCCGGTTCTTGAGTCTGCGGGGTTGCGTAACCCCGATGCGAACTCCGGCAATCAAAGACACGCTGGTGATTTTCGGCCGATGCACGGCGTCAGGATTGAAATGGCTGCGGGTCGCAACTTGGTCATGGGAATTTTAAACCCGCTAGCGGCTATATAGGTGATCCCGTCAGCACTCAAAACCCCGTCACGCCTCCAGGTGTCGCCGCGGCAAAACGAGTCAGATTAGGCCACCAAAGGCCCAAGTGCGATCGACAGCCACTAAGATGAGCACCGTGATGAGAATGATTGCCGATCCGGACCGCAAGTGCATGGAAAGGAGAGCAGCTCGGTCGCGAGTTGATCGGCGGCGAGGATGTGGTGCTGGCGCAGCGGTGGCTGCGCACGATCAAATCCGAGGTTCGTCGGAGGGTCGTGAAAAGATTATAAGCAAAAGCCCGACCACGGCTAAGCCGGCGCCGTAATAGACCCATCGGGTCTGGCTGATCATGAAGCCATCGGCGGGATAGGTTGCAAAGCGGGAGCCCTGTCCGATAAAGCCCAGTCCCGCGATCAAAGCGAGAACTCCGACAGCCCTCAGGAACGCGTGCATTCCAAGGCGACGTCTCAGGTTTTGTTAGGCAAAGCAGGCATTGCCGTGGAACATACTATGCGGAATCGGCATTCCGATCCGGACGCTCCGGTGTCCCGTGCTATTCCCGCGCCAGATAAGTCCGATTACCCCATCTTATAGCTGATACCGCTTCTTAGACGGCTGACTAAGCAGCAGCATTGACCTCGATCTTCTTCTCTGGCTTCTGCGCGGCGGGTTTCTTCGGCAGTGTCGTAGGCACGCCCTGCTTGAAGCTTGCCTCGATCATCTCGGCATCCACACCTGCAGGCAACCCGGCCCTCAGGATCGGATGCTGCTTGTGAGCCTTCAAACGGCGGATTGACTGGACCAACGCAATCGAGAGCCTGATGGCCGCGCTGCGGAAGGTCTGCCACAACATCACCGCGCCCTGGTTTGGCATCAGGATCGACGCCATTCCGGGCCTGACCGACACACGGTTCAAGGCAACGCGCGAGTCGGACAAGCGGGCAACGCGTCCAGTTTCAACAGGCTCGGGGTGCTGTGTCGCGACCGGCAATTGCAGCACCGTAGCGGTCTGGCCAGCGACCAGCTGTGCGACCTTCAGAACTTGCCCATTTGGGAATTCCAACGCATCGTGCTGAACGTGCTGATCGTCCATATCGATCTGCCGAAAGCGTGCCACCTTGTGATTCACACGGGCCTTGCCAAAAAGGCTGAGGGCGCGGTCGTACCGGACATCGTCGTCGAAGGCCAGTTCCGTTCCGGGCAGCAGGCAGACCGCCACCTTGGGTGGACCGTCATGAATTACCAGCTTGGCACCGTGCTCCCCGACGGCAGCAAAGCCACGAATGCTTGAACTCGCAAGCTCCGTCGTAACCAGCTTGTCACTGACCTTGGCGGGACGCGAGGCCACGTGATGCAGACTGTAGTCGCACATGACGGGCTCCTCTCGCTCGGGCTAAAGCCCATTTGATGTGGATAGAATACATGTTACCACCATATCGGCGTTTGCGTCAACGCAACTTGCGACGAGATGCTTGGCGCGCAAGGCCCTGTCTGCATCGTTGAGTTCCCAGACCTGGCGCAGCGCCTTCGTACCGCCTCATGAAGCGGTTTTGGCAAACATTCGATCACGTTGCGGGCCGTATGTGCGGCGGACGACTTTGCTCAAGACCTCGGCGCCGTCGACGATGAACAGCCGGCAGACCTCGGGGATCGAGCCCGCGCTCGATGAGATGGTCGATCAGCGCCTGCACTACGGCGGGCGTTCTCCTCGGCTTTCCGCCCCGCTGAGAATGCCTTAAGGCGCTATATTCCTACCAAACGGAACCTGGGTCGGACCCGACTGGTTGCTGTCGAGCCTGGTTCCTTGGGAGCCCAAGCATTTCGAGTTCCTCGCGCTCAACGCAAAGACGACCCACCTCCTAGTGGTTCTCCAGAAGAAACTTCACGACACGGAATTTTGCGTTCCGATCCAGGGCGTCTAACCCATGCTGCCGGAAAGCGCGACTGAGCGATATCAGCTCGTGGTCGACGGAGAGTACTACGGGCTCAGCAGGTCACCAAAGAAGTCAGTTTTGCCAACCTGAACGAGATGCCGGCCCTCGACATTGCAAAATACCTCGGCAATCGCGTCGTGCGCCGGCTGAAGCGGTCCGTCGGACATTGATTGATTGAGATCGCCGTGAGACGGCCCTGCGTCCGACGGCATTCGTTGGCTATGGGGGCGCACAGAAAAAAGGAAACTATTCAGCAGGCCGCACGAGCGGTGACGGGCGTACGCTTTTGCGGTCGCCGCCCGGCGTGGAGCAGTTTTTCAAGCCATTGGTGACATTGAGAAAAATTGGGTTCGTTTTGCCTGCTTACAACTAAAGATTGTACTTACCCATGCCCTACCAGAAGGTTGAAAACCGCTCGGTCTCGCCGCGTAGCAGCGCCGCGCTCGTATCGCTCCAGCTTACGCAGGTCTGGCAGCACGCGTCGGACGGCTTCAGCCGATCGATCCGGATCTTGTGGCGGCATCGGCGGACGATGGGCGGCCACGCAGGCGCGTGCGCTCTCGATCAAAGTGAGTTTGAATTCCCGCGGAAGCCAGTCAACTATCCGCCCGTCACGCTCATATGGCGGGCGATCGCCGGACGCCGATGGCGGCGGTCGATGATGAAGTCATGGCCCTTGGGTTTTCGGCCGATTGCTTCATCGATGGCGGCATAGAGCAGATCGTTGGCTTCCGAGGCGCGCAACGGTTTGCGCAAGTCGGCGGCGTCCTCCTGACCGAGGCACATATAGAGCGTGCCGGTGCACGTCACTCGCACGCGATTGCAGGATTCGCAGAAATTGTGAGTGAGCGGCGTGATGAAGCCGAGCCGTCCGCCGGTTTCCGCAACTCGCACATAGCGCGCGGGGCCGCCGCTTCGATCGTCGATGTCGTTGAGTTGATAGCGCTCGCAAAGGCGCGCGCGCACGAGCGAGAGCGGCAGATATTGGTCGAGACGGCCTTCACCGATCTCGCCGAGCGGCATCACCTCGATCAGCGTCAAATCCATGCCGCGCCCATGCGCCCATTCGATCAGGCGCGGAAACTCGTCATCATTGACGTCTTTGAGCGCAACCACATTGATCTTGACGTTAAGGCCCGCTGCCAGTGCCGCATCGATGCTGGCGAGCACGCGGTCGAGCGAACCCCAGCGCGTAATGGCGCGGAATTTTGCGGCGTCAAGCGTATCGAGCGATACATTGATGCGGCGAATGCCCGCCGCAACGAGATCGCGCGAATATTTTTCAAGCTGCGAGCCATTGGTCGTCAAAGTCAGTTCGTCGAGTCCGCCCGAACGCAGGTGCCGCGACAGCGAATTGACCAACGTCATGATGCCGCGCCGCACCAGCGGCTCGCCGCCGGTGAGGCGAAGCTTGCGTACGCCGCGCGCGACAAAAGCCGAACACAGCCGGTCGAGTTCCTCCAGCGTCAAAATCTCGGCCTTCGGCAGAAATGACATGTTTTCCGCCATGCAATAGACGCAGCGGAAATCGCACCGGTCAGTCACCGAGACGCGTAGATAAGAGATGGCGCGGCCAAAGGGATCGATCAGTCCCCGCTTGGCGGCTGCGCCGTCGAATTCGAATGCCTGCACCTTGTCCATCGACTTTGGTAAAATGTCTTCAGCCGCTAGTAGTTCTGCACAGTATTTTGACAGGTTCAACCCGTGGCGGATCGCCTGCCCAACCCTCAGGGTCCTCGTTCCGCGTCAAAGAGTCAAAATCACTGTAGCAGAGGTACTAGGTCCAGTGAAGGCGGTTAAAGCCATCAATTGAGAAGGATTCCAACATGGACGCGCGGACCGACGATCGCGGAGGATTGGGACGGCGCAACCGGCCGCGCAAGACGCCCAAGGGCCGGCAAGTGGAGCCGCAGGCGCTGGCCGAGGTGCGCGCGTTGCTGGGCGAGCGCGAGCGCTGGCGCGACCTCCTAATCGAACATCTGCACCTGATCCAGGACCGCTACGGTTATCTCTCCGCCGCGCATCTCGCTGCGCTGGCGCAGGAGATGAAGCTCGCGCTCACCGAGGTCTACGAGGTCGCGACCTTCTACGCCCATTTCGACGTGGTGAAGGAAGACGAGACGCCGCCGCCCGCGCTCACCGTGCGCGTGTGCGACTCGCTCTCCTGCGCCATGGCGGGCGGCGAGCATCTCCTGCGCACATTACCGAATCGGCTCGGCCCGGACGTGCGGGTCGTGCGCGCGCCCTGCATGGGCGCATGCGATCGCGCGCCGGTCTGCGCCATCGGCCACGTGCAGGTGATGGGAGCGACGGCGGAGAGCGTGGCGGCGGCGGTCGTGAGGGGCGCGCATGCCCACGCCTACCCGACGCCCAATGACTTCGAGCGCTACGTGCGCGACGGCGGCTATTCATTACTCAAGGCCTGCCTTGCCGGCGCGCGCACGCGCGACGACATCATCAAGGTGGTCAGCGACGCCGGACTGCGCGGTCTCGGCGGCGCCGGCTTTCCGACCGGGCGTAAGTGGACGCTGGTGCGCGCCGAGTCCGCGCCGCGGCTGTTCGCAGTCAACGCCGACGAGGGCGAGCCCGGCACCTTCAAGGACCGCCATTATCTCGAGCAGGATCCGCACCGCTTCATCGAAGGCATGCTGATCGCGGCCTGGGTGGTCGAGGCAGCGGACATCTACATCTATATCCGCGATGAATATCCCGAGGTGCGGCTGATGCTGGCCGACGAGATCGCCAAGGTCGAGCGCGCCGGGCTCGCCAAGCACGCGCGCATGCAGCTACGCCGCGGCGCCGGCGCCTATATTTGCGGCGAAGAGTCGGCGATGATCGAATCGATCGAGGGCAAGCGCGGGCTGCCCCGGCACCGCCCTCCTTACGTGGCGCAAGTCGGCCTGTTCGGCCGCCCGACCCTCGAGCAGAACGTCGAGACGCTCTATTGGGTGCGCGACATCGTGGAGAAGGGCGCGGCTTGGTTCACGTCCTACGGCCGCCGCGAGCGCAAGGGCTTCCGCAGCTTCTCGGTCTCCGGCCGGGTCAAGAAACCCGGCGTGGTGCTGGCGCCGGCGGGCGTGAGCGCGCGCGAGCTGATCGAGGAATATTGCGGCGGCATGCAGGAGGGCCACCGCTTCAAGGGCTATCTGCCGGGTGGCGCATCGGGCGGGATCCTGCCGGAATCCATGGCCGACCTGCCGCTCGATTTCGGCATGCTCGAGAAGTACGGCTGCTTCGTGGGATCACACGCGGTTGTGATCCTGTCCGACAAGGACGATATGAAGGCGGTGGCGCTCAACCTGATGCGCTTCTTCGAGGACGAAAGCTGTGGCCAATGCACGCCATGCCGGGTGGGAACCGAGAAGGCTGCCGAGCTGATGGCAACCGGTCCGTGGGATCAAGCGTTGTTGAACGAGCTCTCCGATGCCATGCGCGACGCCTCTATCTGTGGCCTCGGCCAGGCGGCGCCCAATCCGCTGCTATGCGTGCTGAAGTATTTTCCCGAGGAGCTCGCGAAGCCGCTCGGGAGTTGGTGATGGACATGTTGCAACGCTCTCACGTGTCGTTTCCGCGTAAGCAGGAATCCATATTCCGGAGGCCAGGGTATGTCCCACGACGGGTCTCCGCTTTCGCGGGGACGACGGTTGGAATAAGGATCGACGCATGAGTTCCAACCCGGGCGACAAGCCCAACATCTTCACCATCGACGACCGCGAGGTCGACATCCGCGCCGGCGAAACGATCTTCTGCACCGCGCGCCGGCTCGGGATCAAGTTGCCGCACCTGTGCTACTCGCCCGAGCCCGGCTACCGCCCCGACGGCAACTGCCGTGTCTGTATGGTGGAGATCGAAGGCGAGCGCGTGCTGGCAGCAAGCTGCATCCGCACGCCAACGCCGGGCATGAAGGTCAAGACGCAGACCGATCGCGCCAAAACGGCACGGCGTATAATCGTCGAGCTGTTGCTGACCGACCAGCCGCCTAAGGACGTGGCGCACGATCCGCAATCGGAATTCTGGCTGACCGCCGACCGGCAGAAGGTGACGGCGAGCCGATTCCCGCGCCGCCCCACGCCCGCCCCCGACCGCAGCCATCCGGCGATGGCGGTCAATCTCGACGCCTGCATCCAGTGCAATCTCTGCGTCCGCGCCTGCCGCGAAGTGCAGGTCAACGACGTGATCGGAATGGCTGGCCGCGGCCATGGCGAAAAGATCGTGTTCGATTTCGACGACCCCATGGGAGAGTCGACCTGCGTCGCTTGCGGCGAATGCGTGCAGGCCTGCCCCACCGGCGCGCTGATGCCGGCAACGCTCGTCGATGCCGCGAACGTGCGCACGCAGTTCCCGGACCGCGAGGTTCACAGCGTGTGCCCCTATTGCGGCGTCGGCTGCCAACTCACCTACCACATCAAGGATGCAAAACTCCTCTACGTCAGCGGCCGCAACGGGCCGGCGAACGAGAACCGCCTCTGTGTCAAGGGCCGCTTCGGTTTCGACTACGTGAGCCATCCGCACCGGCTCACGCAGCCGCTCATCCGCAAGGATGGCGTGCCCAAGCATGCCAACGACACGGTCGACCCCGCCAATCCCTGGACGCATTTCCGTTCCGCTACCTGGCAGGAGGCGCTCGACCGCGCCGCGGCCGGGCTCAAAACCATCCGCGACCGCGACGGCTCCAAGGCGCTCGCCGGCTTCGGCTCGGCCAAGGCCTCGAACGAGGAGGCCTATCTCTTCCAGAAGCTCGTGCGCGCCGGCTTCGGTACCAACAACGTCGATCACTGCACGCGCCTCTGCCACGCTTCTTCGGTCGCCGCGTTGCTGGAGACGATCGGCTCGGCGGCGGTGACCGCCACCTTCAACGAGTGCAAGAATTCCGACGTCATCATCGTCATCGGCGCCAACCCGACCGAGAACCATCCGGTCGCCGCCACGTTCTTCAAGCAGGCGGCCAAGCGCGGGGCGCAGCTCATCGTCATGGATCCGCGCGGCCAGGCGCTCAAGCGCCACGCCACCCACATGCTTCAGTTCAAGCCCGGCACCGACGTGGCGATGCTCAACGGCATCCTCAACGTGATCGTCACCGAAGGGCTCTACGACCGCCAATACGTCGAGGCGCAGACTTCGAACTTCAAGGCCTTCGCCGATCACATCAAGGACTTCACGCCGGAGGAGATGGCGCCGATCTGCGGCATTGCGGCCGATACGCTGCGCACGGTCGCGCGCAGCTATGCGCGCGCGAAGTCGGCCATCATCTTCTGGGGCATGGGCGTTTCGCAGCACGTGCACGGCACCGACAACGCGCGCTGCCTGATCGCGCTCGCCTTGATCTGCGGGCAGATCGGACGGCCGGGCACGGGACTGCATCCGCTGCGCGGGCAGAACAACGTGCAGGGCGCGTCCGATGCCGGCCTCATCCCGATGTTCTTTCCGGACTATCGGGCCGTGGACAATCCTGACATCCGCGCCAGCGTCGAAAAGGCCTGGGGCACCACGCTCGATCCCAAGCGTGGACTCACGGTGGTCGAGATCATGAAGGCCGTGCACGCCGGCGTGATCAAGGGCATGTATGTCCTCGGTGAGAATCCGGCGATGTCGGACCCCGACCTCAATCACGCGCGCGAGGCGCTCGCACATCTCGAGCATTTGGTGGTGCAGGACATCTTCCTCACCGAGACTGCCGCCTACGCCGACGTGATCCTGCCGGCCTCGGCCTGGCCCGAGAAGGACGGCACCGTCACCAACACCAACCGTCAGGTGCAGATGGGGCGCCGCGCGCTGCCGCTGCCGGGCGAGGCCAAGGTCGATTGGTGGATCACCCAGGAGATCGGGCGCCGCATCGGGCTTGCCTGGAACTACCAACATCCGAGCGAGATCTACGCCGAGATGGCGTCGCTGATGCCCGCGCTGGACAACATCTCCTGGGATCGTATCGAGCGGGAGAGCGCCGTCACCTATCCCTCCGATGCACCGGACAAACCCGGGCACGACGTGGTTTTCGGCGATCGTTTCCCGACGCAAGACGGCCGCGGCAAGATCGTGCCGGCCAAGATCCTGCCGCCGGACGAGCGGCCCGACGCCGAATTTCCGTTCGTGCTCTCGACCGGCCGCCAGCTCGAGCATTGGCACACCGGCGCGATGACCCGCCGCGCCTCGACGCTCGACGCGCTCGAGCCGGGCGCGGTCGCCAACCTCTCGCGCGGCACCATCGCCAAGCTCGGCATCAAGCCCGGCGACATGGTGCGGGTGACGACCCGGCGCGGCACCATCGAGCTCATCGCGCGGCAGGACGACGCCATTCCCGACGGCGTTGTGTTCATCCCGTTCGCGTTCGTGGAGGCGGCGGCGAACCTGCTCACCAACCCGGCGCTCGACCCGTTCGGAAAAATCCCCGAGTTCAAGTATTGCGCCGCCAAGGTCGAGCCGGTCGAGGACGCGGCGCGCGTGGCAGCGGAGTAAAACACCGGAAAGTAGGGTGGGCAACGGCGCGCCAATCGGTCTTGGCGCGTCGGCAAAATCGCATACGCGCCCCCATAGCCCGCGAAGACGGGCGTGAACGCCCTTAACGCCCGCGAAGACGGGCGTGAACGCCCTTAACGCCCGCGAAGATGGACGTGCCTTAACGCCCCCGTGGCGATCGCATCGCCAGCGATTTTCCCCACCCTGCGCGCTCGGTTGGCGCATCCGGCGCATGTGGCATCAAAACTTCTCCTCAGCGCTACTGGCCTCATCCTCTTGCGCACCCTCCAGGCTCTTGCGCACCCTCCAGGTCTTTCACTTTGAGGCCCTGCTCCATGAAAAAGCGGTATTGCGCAAAATTCTCCTCATAGAAAGCTCTGTCCTCCACTGGCCCGACAATCTCAAAGGCGTAGTTATAAAACTCGCCGGATGGCGACTTGTCTTTAAGCGAGGCCATTTCAAGAATCACGCCAAAAGACGGGGCACGCAGGACCTTCAATTTACCGATCAACTTGGTTGCCACCTTGGTACCCGCCCGCTGCAATATCACCACCGCAGGCGGCAAACCTTGCCGATCGGGAAATGAACATACGATCGAATACATGCGCGTAGCAGCAGGCGGCGAATTAGGATCGTTCGGATTATAGGTCCCCCGTCTATCAAGACGCGATGCCGCCACCGTGCGGGCAGTCCGCCACTTCACTTCGTGGCCGCTCTTGAGCTTCACCGTAAACTCGGTATCGGCGGGCGTCCAATGCTTGCCGTCGTCGGCTCGAGCAAGAATGCCGCCGCCCGCCTCCCGCGGACGCCACAGAATAAAGCGCCTGTCGATGTAAACTGGGCAAATGCGAACAGTCGATCCGATACGATCATCGATCAGGCTGTGCCAAAACTCGCCCGGCCTGGCGTTGTTGAATTCAGTAAGCTCGGATGACGATGCCTGAAGCAGTTTCAGTCGCGGAATTTCTACGTCGCCAACACCAAGCCCACCAGGGCCCGCATGCTTCTGCATGGACGCGGGCGACTGCGTCTTAGCCATTAGGTTCTCCTAATGCTCTCCTAGGCCCATGTGGATGAATTGGCTCAGGTACATGATTGAGGGTTCCACGCTGGGATTCAATGTGATTCATGGATTGCCGACCGATTCGGTGGGTCGGCATGTCCACGACAATGACGGAACTGGATTGGCAGGCGGGGGTTGCGGGCGTTCCGCGCGCCGCGGTCGGCGCTTAATAAGCTTAATAAGATGTGGAAAAAATGCGTGTTTTGTACCTTGCGTTTTCCGACCGCTAGTCTAGCATATTTACCTCCGCCGACATGGATTTGAGGACGATGGATGAC
>Ga0307277_10000169_pt1 | contig 21484 bp, 31 predicted proteins | sample ER_DNA_116_FD_194473 | JGI IMG/M metagenome (GOLD analysis project Ga0307277, IMG submission 194473) | Bulk soil microbial communities from the East River watershed near Crested Butte, Colorado, United States - ER_DNA_116 | ecosystem: Environmental > Terrestrial > Soil > Floodplain | place...
AACGACTACGTTCAAAAGTTTCCGTCCAGCACCCACGGTGCCGAGGCACGCCAGCGCATCGCCGCCCTCGACGAGCAAGCCCGCAAGGAGGAGGACGAGAAGGCTTGGGCCGAGGCGCAGCGCTCCGGCACCGCCGCCGCTTTCAGCAACTACGTTCAGAAGTTTGGCTCCGGCGCGCACGTCGCCGAGGCGCGCCAACGCGCCGCCGCGCTCGACGCGCGAGGTCGCAAGGAACTTCCCGGCATCGATATTCAGAAAACCTGCAAGGCTGCCGCCGGCGCAATGGTCAGCCTGATGGGCGGCACGACGACGGAGCAGGACATCAATGCGTGCCTCGATTCCGAGCAAAAGGCGCGCGATCAGATCATCAAGGACGGGGCGACCTATGCCGCCGCCGACAAGAGGCAGTGCATGCGAACGGATGTCTACCTGCCGAGCTACGTGGAATGGCTCACCTGCCTCGAGATGGAGCGGGACGTGCGAAAGATGGACCGCGAACCGCGGTTCGGGGCGGGTCCCTGGACGCTGCCGAGGGTGAACCCGGCAATCAACGCCGGTGGCCGCTGAGAACCCGATACACCGGCATTTTCGAGCGTTGCGTGGCGTAGCCGTTTTTGGCAATGTCCGCGCCGCTTCGCCCGCGCGGTGGCGCCGCGCGACGCACGCACGGCCGCCATTCGCTCGGCCGCATCTCAACGGGGGTTTCAATAATGAGCGCTCTTTGGCCGATCGTCCTTTGCGGCGTGCTCGCCATCCTCTACGCCGTCTGGGCGACCCGCTCCGTGCTAGCCGCCGATCCGGGCAATGCGCGGATGCAGGAGATCGCGGCAGCCGTGCGCGAAGGCGCCCAAGCTTATCTCAAGCGCCAATACACCACGATCGGCATGGTCGGGATCGTGATCTTCTTCATCTTGGCTTACTTCCTGGGATGGTTGGTAGCGGTCGGCTTCCTCATCGGCGCGGTGCTTTCGGGGGCGGCGGGCTTCATCGGCATGAACGTGTCGGTGCGTGCCAATGTGCGCACCGCCCAGGCGGCGATCCATTCGCTCGCCGATGGCCTCGAACTCGCGTTCAAATCCGGCGCGATCACCGGACTCTTGGTGGCCGGGCTGGCGCTCCTCGGCGTCACCCTCTACTTCGGGTTCCTGGTCGGTACGCGCCATCTGGCACCCGACGATCGCACCGTGATCGACGCACTCGTGGCGCTCGGCTTCGGCGCATCGCTGATTTCGATTTTCGCGCGGCTCGGCGGCGGCATCTTCACCAAAGGCGCGGACGTGGGGGGCGACCTCGTCGGCAAGGTCGAAGCGGGGATTCCGGAGGACGATCCGCGTAACCCGGCGACGATCGCGGACAACGTGGGCGACAACGTCGGCGATTGCGCCGGCATGGCTGCCGACCTGTTCGAGACCTACGCCGTGACCACGGTCGCCACGATGGTGCTCGCGGCAATCTTCTTCCGCACGGCGGGCGCCGGCGTGCTGCTCAAGATGATGATATATCCGCTCGCCATCGGCGGCATTTGCATCATCACCTCCATCATCGGCACGTTCTTTGTCAAGCTCGGTCCGAGCCAGTCGATCATGGGTGCGCTGTACAAGGGCGTGATCGTCACCGGCGTGCTCTCGCTCGCAGGCGTAGCGCTGGTCACGCACCTTCTGGTCGGCTTCGGCACAGTGCCGGGGCAATCCTATTCAGGCACGTCGCTGTTCGTTTGCGGCCTGGTCGGCCTCATCGTCACGGGACTGATTATCTGGATCACCGAATACTACACTGGCACCAATTACCGCCCGGTACAGTCGATCGCCAAGGCGTCGGTCACAGGCCACGGCACCAACATCATTCAAGGTCTCGCCGTCTCGCTGGAGGCGACCGCGCTTCCCGCCATCGTAATCATCGCCGGCATTCTGGTCAGCTACAAGCTCGCCGGCCTGTTCGGGATCGCGGTCGCCGTGACCACCATGCTGTCGCTTGCCGGCATGGTCGTAGCGCTTGACGCGTTCGGCCCGGTCACCGACAACGCCGGCGGCATTGCGGAGATGGCCGGGCTGCCCAAGGAGGTGCGCAAATCGACCGACGCCCTCGACGCGGTCGGCAATACCACCAAAGCGGTGACCAAGGGCTATGCCATCGGTTCGGCCGGCCTCGGCGCGCTCGTGTTGTTCGCTGCCTACAACGAGGATTTGAAATTCTTCATCGCCAATGCGGCGACCAATCCGTATTTCCAGGGTGTTCAGCTCGATTTCTCGTTGAACAATCCATACGTCGTTGCCGGACTTTTGTTTGGGGGCTTGCTGCCATATCTGTTCGGCGCGATGGGCATGACCGCGGTGGGACGCGCGGCCTCCGCGATCGTGGAGGAGGTGCGCCGGCAATTTCGCGAGAAGCCGGGCATCATGCAAGGCACCGATAAGCCCGATTACGGTCGCGCCGTCGACCTCCTCACCAAGGCCGCGATCAAGGAGATGGTGATTCCATCCCTGTTGCCGGTGCTCTCGCCGATCGTTGTGTATTTCCTGATCTACTGGATCGCCGGCGGCGGTACAGCCGGCCGCTCGGCGGCTTTTTCCGCGGTCGGTGCAATGCTGCTCGGCGTGATCGTCACAGGCCTGTTCGTCGCGATTTCGATGACTTCAGGCGGCGGGGCGTGGGACAACGCCAAGAAGTTCATCGAGGATGGCCACTACGGCGGCAAGGGTTCAGAGCCGCACAAGGCGGCGGTGACCGGTGATACGGTCGGGGATCCCTACAAGGACACGGCGGGTCCCGCGGTTAACCCGATGATCAAGATCACCAACATCGTGGCGTTGTTGTTGCTGGCCGTGCTCGCGCACTGGCGTTGACGGCTGCGGTCGCCGATCACGAGATACCGAGCGCGGCTAGAAGATTTTGAACAGGGCGTTGAGATAAGCAACGTCCTTGCCGCCGGTCGGCGTGGCGCGGCTGACGAAGTCGAACACCCTGCCGTCTTTCAGACCGTAATTGGCGAGGCGCTCCACCCGGCGATTCTTGTCGAAATAGACGGCTATGACCCGCTGATCGACGACTTTCTGCGGCATGAAGCCAATGGTCCGCTCGGCGCGCTGGGAAATGTAATAGAAAGCCTCACCGCTCACCGTCGCCACCGTTGATGGCGTGCCGAGCACGATCAGAACCTGTTCTTGGGTCGATCCGACCGGAATCTGCTCGAGTGCTCCGTCGGGCACGATGTAGCCGCGCTGATAGGTCTCCGAGAAGCAGCCGCCAAGCAACACCGCGAGTACCGCCCCGGCCGCAGCTATGGCGGCAGCCCTGCGGGGCAGGCGGGTCAATTTGTTCATGCGGCCCATGACCCCTATATCATTGCGGCGGACGCTGGCGGGTTGACCTCATCGGCGCTATCAGCTTTCCCGCTCCTGGACCCGGCCTCCGGCCGGCGAGCTAACCCGATGATATTGAAGTTGTTTCGCCGCACCCCGCGGGACGGTAGCATCGCGCGTCTCTATGGCACGATCGTGGCACAGGCGCGCGCCCCCGCCTTTTACCAGCTTTACGGCGTGCCTGATACGGTTAGCGGCCGATTGGAGATGATCATGCTGCATACCGTGCTGTTTCTGCGGCGCCTGGAAGTTGAAACGGGGCCGATTCGCCAGTTCGGCCAACGCCTGTTCGATCAGTTCTGCCGGGATATGGATGACAACATGCGCGAAATGGGTGTGGGCGATCTTGCGGTGCCGCGGAGGATGCGCCGGATTGGCGAGGCGTTTTATGGCCGGCAAGCGGCGTATCGGGCAGCATTGGATGCGTCCGGGGACGACCGCCTAGCGGTGGTGCTGCAACGCAATGTATTTGCCGGCGGCATCGATCGCGTCGGAGCCGAGCGGCTCGCGGTCTACGTCCGCGAAGCCGAGCGCCGGCTCGCCGCCCAGGATGGATTTGAACGCGCGCAATTCGCCTTCCCCGATCCGGAACAGGTCTTTTTGCGGGCGCGACAGCCGCGGGTAGAGCAATGACGAAGCCCGAACGCCGTTCCAAAGGTCCCTGGAGCGTGCCGCTCGCGCTCAGCGAAGTGCCCGAAGGTGGGCGCCATCTCGATCTCGTCGCCGATCGGCAGACGCGAACTGCGGTCGCGGAGCAGGCCGGGCTTGATGCCTTGCCACGCCTTCAGGCGAGCTTCGATGTCGCGCCGCACGGGCGCGGCGGCTTGCGCGTGGTCGGGCGCGTGTCGGCCAGCGTCGGCCAGACCTGCGTGGTCACGCTTGAGCCGATTGAGAACGAAATCGACGAGGCGATCGACCTGGTTTTCGCACCCGGCGACGCATCGCCGATCATCGGCGCAGAGGTGGATCTGTCGGTCGCGGACGCGTCGGAGGCGTTGATCGGCGGCGGCATCGACCTTGGCGAGATCGCAACGGAGTTTTTGATCCTCGGCCTGGACCCTTATCCGCGCAAACCGGACGCGATCTTTCAATCACCGACGGCTGGCGAGGATTCTGCGAATCCATTCGCCGCGCTCGCCGCGCTCAAGAAACGCCAGCGTGGCCGGCAGCGATGATCGCCCGGCCCCCTGTTGTGGCTCCCTGTGACACGGTATTGTTTCGCCATGCCCCAAAAAGTTCGCATTGCGCTCGACGCCATGGGGGGCGACCATGGGGCTGCGGTGGTCGTTCCAGGCGCGGAACTGTCGCTCCGCCGCCATCCCGATATCGAATTCTTGTTGTTCGGCAACCGCGCTGCCGTGGGACCGCTGCTCGATTCCCGCCCGCAACTCAAAGCGGCTTCGCAATTGGTGCATACCGACGTGGCGGTGCAGATGCACGACAAGCCCAGTCAGGCGCTACGCAAGGGGCGTCGCAAATCCTCGATGTGGCTTGCGGTCGATGCCGTGAAGCGGGGTGAGGCCGATGCCGCGGTGTCTGCCGGCAACACCGGCGCGCTGATGGCCATGGCAAAGATCGATCTGCGAACCATGGCCGGCATCGATCGACCGGCAATCGCCGCTCTCTGGCCGACGCTCAAGGGGGAATCGGTCGTGCTCGATCTGGGCGCCTCGATCGGCGCCGACGCCGGGCATCTTGTCGAACTCGCGGTGATGGGCAGTGCCATGGCCACGGTGCTGTTCGCTCTCGACCGGCCGACCGTGGGCCTCCTCAACATCGGGGTTGAGGAGGTGAAAGGCCTTGAGGCAGTCCGCGAGGCGGGCCAAGTGTTGCGCGCCGGCCAATGGCCGCAGTTCGAATATGCCGGCTTCGTCGAGGGCGACGATATTGGCAAGGGAACGGTGGACGTAGTGGTGACCGAGGGGTTTTCCGGCAATATCGCGCTCAAGGCCGCCGAGGGGACCGCGCGCCAGCTCGGCCAATACCTCAAGCAAGAGATGAACCGCACGGTGGTGAGGAAGCTCGGTTATCTCTTAGCGCGCGGCGCCTTCCGCGCGCTCGCCGACAAGATGGATCCGCGCAAGTCGAACGGCGGGGTTTTCCTGGGCCTCAACGGCATCGTCATCAAGAGCCACGGCGGTACGGACGCGGAGGGCTTCGCATACGCGGTCGATCTCGGCTACGACATGGTGCGCCACGATTTGCTGGCCAAGATCGGCAAGAGCCTCACGCGGCACCGCGATAAGGCGGTTCCGGCGCGTGCGGTCGGGGGAGCGGCTTCGTGACCATTTTGCGGTCCGTGGTGCTCGGCTGCGGCAGTTACTTGCCAAGCCGGGTGCTCACCAATGCCGAGCTGTCGCGGATGGTGGACACCTCCGACGAATGGATCACGCAGCGCACCGGTATTCGCGAGCGCCACATCGCCGCCAAGGGAGAGACAACGTCGGACATGGCGGTTGCCGCGGCGCGGGCGGCGCTCGTCGCCGCCGGCGTTGATGCGCAATCGATCGACTTGATCGTGCTCGCGACCTCCACTCCCGACAACACCTTCCCCGCGGCCGCGGTATCGGTGCAAGCCGGTCTGGGCATCACCCGAGGCGCAGCTTTCGATTTGCAGGCCGTGTGTTCCGGCTTCGTCTTCGGTCTTGCCGCCGTTGACGGCCTGTTCAAGACCGGCGCGTTCGATCGTGCGCTGGTGATCGGCGCGGAGACCTTCTCCCGCATCCTGGATTGGAGCGACCGCGGTACCTGCGTGCTGTTCGGCGACGGCGCGGGAGCCGTCGTCCTCGAGGCGCAACGCGAGCCAGGCACGCGCGAGGATCGCGGCATTCTCAGTACGCACCTGCGTTCGGACGGACGCTACAAGTCCAAGCTCTATGTGGACGGCGGCCCATCTTCGACGCAAACGGTCGGACATCTTCGCATGGAAGGGCGAGCAGTGTTCAAGCATGCCGTGGCCATGATCACCGACGTGATCGAAGACGCCTTCAAGGCCACCGGCTATGGCGCGGACGACATCGACTGGTTCGTGCCGCATCAGGCCAATAAGCGGATCATCGACGACAGTGCGAAGAAGCTCGGCATTGCGCCGGAGAAGGTCGTCATGACCGTGGAGAAGCATGGAAACACCTCGGCCGCATCAATCCCGCTCGCGCTCACGGTGGCGGTCGCGGACGGGCGCATCAAGCGCGGCGATCTGGTCATGCTGGAAGCCATGGGCGGCGGCTTCACCTGGGGGTCGGCGCTGCTGCGGTGGTGACGGAGGTTTGTCGAAATCTTCCTGGCGCGCCCCGTTGACCGCTCCGGTCCAAGCGAATATCGTCTTTTAATTCAGAGAGATATGTTGATCGCCGAAGGTGGGGCTGGCGATGACGGGAAAGACGGTCACACGCGCGGACTTGTGCGAGGCGGTCTACCAGAAGGTAGGATTGTCGCGCACCGAATCGGCCACGCTCGTCGAACTCGTCTTGAAGGAAATCACTGATTGCCTCGAGCGCGGCGAGACGGTGAAGCTCTCCTCGTTCGGCTCGTTCGTGGTGCGCAAGAAGGGCCAAAGAATAGGGCGCAATCCCAAGACCGGCAAGGAAGTGCCGATCTCGCCGCGCCGTGTGATGGTGTTCAAGCCGTCGGCGATCCTCAAGCAGCGCATCAACTCCGATTCCAAATAAGCGTCGTTCATGGCCGAGGGGGAGCACAGCGGCGGTGGAAAAAGCACCGGGCGCATTCCGAACCATCAGCGAAGTGGCGCAGGAACTGGAGGTTCCGCAGCACGTGCTGCGATTCTGGGAAAGCCGCTTCCGCGAGATCAGGCCGATGAAGCGCGGCGGCGGACGCCGCTATTATCGCCCGGACGACCTCGACCTCCTACGCGGCATCCGCCATCTTCTTTACGGCGAGGGCTACACCATCCGCGGCGTCCAGCGCCTCTTGCGCGAGCAGGGGGTGCGTTTCGTGCAGAACGTCTGGCAGCCGGGGGCGCCGCAACCCGCGCGGCAGACGGCCGAACAGGATGAAGGCATCGAGCAAGCATCGGCAGACGATGTCGACGCATTGCCCTTCTCGACGCTTCACGACGTCGGCGACGAACGGCTGCAGAGATCGCACGCTCGGCCTGCGGCCGGCGTAGCCGCGCCAGCCGGTCTCGCCGCCGAGGAAGCGCAAAAGTTGCGTGCGGCGGTCCAAGAGTTGACCGAGTGTCGGCGGCTCCTGGAGGCGGCGCTGCGGGAAAAAATCTGAATTATCGGATGCGACGACATCGCCGCACTCGTCGCTTGCTTCTGCCGGAGTCTCGCGCCGCCCCTTGACGCATTCCAGCTGTCCGCAAAATCAAACCTCGCGGACCGAGCGCGACGCGGCCGTGCCCCCATAACACGGGACTGCGCAAGTATGTTGGGGGGCCGACATAACAAGTGAACTATGAGGGGCTCCGCGCGTTAGACGCTCAGATGTGGAACAGAGGAGTCTCATTCCATGTGCGATTATAGTTTGATGCACGTCAAATCGCGCCCTGCGAGCGTCGGCGACAAGCTGCGAACGACGAATTTCGGAACCGGCACCCGCGGGTTCGCCGCTCCGAGTGATCCCGGGACCGCGGTCTGCGTGCTGCCCGGCACGGAACTCGCCTTCGATTCGGAAATAGCGGTGTATGGTGCTTGCGGGCCTACCAAGCATAAGACGGCAATTTTCCGTCAAATCAACCGCGATCAGCCGCATATGCACCACGACGCGCTCGAATTGCCCGACGGACAGGCGCTGCTCCTGACATTCTTGTGCGAGGGTCAAGAAGCCACCGTGTTGCAACTCCCGGCCAAGCCGACGACGAAGGAAGAGGCGCAGGCGCAGGAACGCGTGCGCGTGGCCGGCTAGCTTAGCCTCATATCTCGCGCGGTCCCATGAAGGAGCCGCGCTGAGAAGGCGCGTCGAACGCCTGCGCACTGGCGAGGGTGGCGCGAACGCCGCTGTCCTCGCCATTGTCGTGATCGAGCCTCGATCGGCACTGCACGCGGTATCTCGTAACCAGCCGGAACTATCACGCCGGACGTAATGGTCCGGGCAAGAGGAACCATCGCGGGATGCAGTGGTTCTTCGCTTGTGGGCACCACGCAATTGAGCCTGCAACCCAAATCCGACGGTCGGGGGCCGCATCAGGAGCCGAGAATGTCTTCGACGCACGAGCCGCCTCAACTGCTCGAGCCTTCGAATCTGTTGGAACCGCTCGATCTGAAACATCAGCACGGCGATTTTGCCGATCCATCAGCGCGCCGCGAAAGAAGCGAAAGAGGCCCACGCACGCAGCCTCAGTTCACTCGGGGAAAACCCCGCGTACCGCGGCCGAGGCAGGCGGAGCGCCGCTCGTCGATGAAGTCGATTTTGCTCGCTGCAGGCGCACTAGCGTGCTTCGGAGCTGGCACGTTGTTTTCCCACATGCAAATCGTTACGCCTTCCGATGTCGGCTCGCCAACGATGGCAACGGCAAATCGGTCTTTCGCTCCGCTCGCTGACGTAGCGACCAAATCGGATGGGTCGATCTCGACCGAAGGAAAGTCCGCCAATTCGAGCGCGAATGAATCGAAGCCGGATGCCGCATCAAGTACGGCTGCGACGATGCTACCTGCGACGATGCCACCTGCGACGACTCCGGCGGAGCAGAACGGATCCGCACCCGCTCAGCGCGCTCAAGGCGGCTCAGCTGCTCAGCCCCCCGCAAACAACGCAGTCGCCGGTTGCGCAGGCTCATGCAAGCAGCAGCCTTGCTCCCCTAACGACGCCAACTGTCTCGAAGGCGGTGCGCCAAGCCCGGCGAAGGATCTTACCAACGCAGATGGCAGCGCGGCCACTCCTGCGCCGGCGACGCGGCCGTCTCGCCAGCGGGCGATCGTCCAATCGACGGACTCCGAGCGTGCGGACAACCGCGCGGACAGCCGAGCAGACTCCGAGCGCGCCGGCACCCGCGCAAGCAGCCGAGAAGAGGAGCGCGCGCAATCATCCCGCCGCAGCAAGCGCGCGGCCCAACGCGAGGCGGCCGATCAGCCGTCTGGCTCCAAACGCAAAGTTGCAACCGGCAGCGCTACGGGCCGCAGGCAGGATGGCAATCGAGCATCGGTTTGGCGTCGGGACGTCGCTTCGGATGACGGAATGCCGTGGCAAAATCGGAATGCCGATCAAGCGTCCAATGAATGGCGTGACTGGACCGCAGATAAAAATGTCCCAGCTGCGCGCTTTTCCGGTCGAGCGCAGAACGTCGATCAAGCGGTGAACTGGCATCGCGACCGAGCAGCGGAGGACCGTTGGCAGGAGCGGGATTGGGATCGAGCATCGACCCGGCGCCGGGAAAGGTCTGACGAGTACGGCCGCGACGATGACCGCCGTTTGCGGGCCGGCCGCGACGATTTCCTGATGGGTCGAGCCGAGCGCAATGAAGGCTCGTTCATGATAGTTCCTCCCGCGCGATACCGGTGGTGAGGCGTCTCATGGTGACGTGATTTGCGTCACCCGCTTACGGATCAAGGACGGACGCGCGGGCTGGCCTATCGTTTCCTGCCTCGCGCGGAGATGAGCCGCTCGGCAGCGGCAATCCCGGTCAGATATGCGCCATGTGCGGTTGAGAAATCGTTCTGCGAGCATGCCTCGCCGGCGAAGAAAAGGCGATCGTCCACCGGCGCCGCGAGCTCAGCGCGGCAGTCCGCCTTGCCGGGCGAGGCATAGGAATACGAGCCGCGAGAAAACGGATCGACGCCCCAAGGATGCAGCTTGAGCGGCCTCACGCGGTTGGCAAAATGACTGCCGAGCAGGCCGACCAGTTCGCGAATGGCAAAATCCGCGAATGCCGCCACCCCGCCAGCTTCGAGGTCTGCCGCCAAGCGCCCGCCGAAATAACCCTCGATCTGCGGCCTCCCGAACGGCCGCACGTGATAGACCCCGGTCTCGCTGCGGTCGATGCGTCCAAAAAGGCGGCTCTCCTTCTCGAACTCCTCGGGCTGTGCGAGCGATAGAAACAATTTGTCGGCAAGCCCCAACGGCAGCCCCGCCGCCGCCTCGGTTTTCTTTGCCAAGGGCGGGATGAATCGCATTGTCTCTTCGGCGAGGATCGCGCTCGGGACGGTGACGATGGCGGCGTCCGCGACGATGGGGCCATTGGTGGTTTCCACCTTCAATCGCCGTCCTCGGTGATCGATGAGCCGAACTGGGCAGCCGAGTATCACCGGCAATCCATGGCCGTGGGTGGCGATCACCGTCCCATAGCCCTCCACAACTCGCCAATTGACTCCGCTGTCGGCATAGCGGCCGAAGTCCCGCGCCGATACGCGATCGAGCTCTGCTCCGCTGACATACGTGCTCACTGCGTTGATCAGCGCGTTCCACTGCTCGCGCGGTTCGAGGAAGCTTGCGGATGCAACGTCGGGCTGCTCTTCCGAGAGCGAGTCTAGCCGGTGATGAAATTCTTGTTGCGCCTTGAGAAAAGCGAGCTGCTCAGAAAGCGGGAATCCAATTGGAGCCGACGGTCGCATCCACGGCGGTGGTGTTTTGTCGATCGAGCGGCGTTGCGCCTCAGCCGCATCTCGCCACGGATTGCGGTCGGCGGAGTGCAGCCAACCGCACCCGAGATCGATGGGAAATGCCGAGTGCTCGGTGGACGTCCAGGCCCGTCCGCCAAGCCGCGACCGCGCCTCGAGCAGGAGACAACCGAGCTGCGCGTCCACGATCCGCCGCGCCGCGGCAATACCGGCCGCGCCGCCGCCGATGATTACCACTTCAGTATCGCTGGTGCGGGTCACGCTCTTTCCGCGGCGCTCGGAATGAAGGAGGGTGTTTGCTCATGTAGGACATTGCGACCCGAACATGTCCGCTTGTTCGGTCTCAATTGCAAATACTCTCGCCCCGTTCCCGCATGGAGCGGGGGGCCTTGCTGCCCCGCCGCGAGCGTTGCCTCTTGCGCGAGATCGGGCGGGAACGTCCGGGGGCCTTTCCACGTTGACAAAAGGCGTGTGAAAACGTGAGGAGCAGATTTTGCGCGTTGCAGTCCCGCTCATCGCCGCGTTCATCATCGTTGCCGGAGCCAACATGTCGCTGGCGCAACCGGCCAACCCGTCTCCTGGCGCGGGAGCGGCATGCCCGCCGGATATCAAAGGCGATCCGCCCACGGTCGGCGGCGGCAGTTCCGAGCCATTGAGCGACAAGCTCGCGCAGTCGAAGGGGGTCATATGTCCGCCCGCGGGTGTTGACCGGGAGATGCAGGTTACGCCGCCGAGCGGCGGTCACCTGAAAGTCATTCCGGCGCCGGGCACGCCAGGTGGGGACCCAAACGTGCAGCCGAAATGAGCTTTCCCGCCCCGTGGTGCTGCGACGGGCTTGATCCGGCTACTTTCTTCGCCGTTGCCGCAGGCGCTAGGCGTGCATGTCGCGGTCGAGCTTGGCATGCAGGCGGCCGATCGTTTCAATCTGTGCTGCCAAGGCATCCTCGCTCAAAAACCGGCTCTCTTGCGCCAGCGCAATCCAAAATTCCCGGATATTGCTGAGGGTCTCGCGGTGGATTGGATCGATGGTGATCCGAAGCGCCCGCTCGCAGTCCGCCGCCTTTTCCCAGGGGTCTACTTGAGGCACAAAAACCTCCTGCTCGCGAAAACCGACCATCTTTGCAAAACTTCGCGTGGGGTTTCGAGCCGCGGACATAGGTTTTCCCCGTAGCTCACTATCCCCACAGCCGGTGCCCTGCTTCGTCCGCCGCAGGCCGCTTAGCCGCGGTGAATTTCCCCTGTCCTGCCGAGTGTCCCAGCTGTGCGATCGCGGGCTGGAAAGAGCGATGCACTCGGCGCTAAAGTTGAGTGTGGTTTTACCGCGGGCGACATCATGCGTACCGTCATCGTTCTCGTCTCCGCGATTCTGCCGAGCGTGTCGCTTGCGGACAGCGTGCGACACCTGAGTGTGCCGGAACGATTTTGGGGGACCTGGGCGCCGGAGGCGGATCTCTGCCGCAATGACAAGGCAATCTTTGTCGTATCGGCAAAAGGATATGTGACCTCGCAAGCGAACTGCACGGTCCAATGGGTCACCGAAACGGCAGGCGCCGGCGGGTCGGTCTTCTCCGCCCATATGCGCTGCTCTAATCCCGGTGCGCCGGATGGGATCACCGAGGTGAATCGAGTTATCGTGCCGAATGACCGCGGAGAGCTTTCCGCGGGTCCTGATTTCAGCCAACTCAAGAGCTACCGACGCTGTCCAGCGAACTAGCGTTCGAAGCGACCAGGAGCATTCATGCGTATGGGTTCTCGCGACAGCTGCGCCGTCGCGCCCTCTGCGGCGCTCATCGCAAGCCTCCTCGCGCTACTGAGCGCGTCCGCCGCGGAGGCGCAGCCGGCTTCCGTCGAAGAGCTCGTTTCCGCAGTGGTGCGGATCAACACGCACATCACGCCGGACGGACGCACCGTGCAAGGTCTGGGCCGCGAACGCGAGGGGTCCGGTATCCTCATCGATGCCGACGGACTTATCCTGACGATCGGCTATCTGATGGTCGAGGCCTACGCGGCCGAGGTCGTCGACAACAGCGGACGTACCGTGCCGGCGAACGTCGTCGGCTACGACCACGAGACCGGTTTCGGCCTGTTGCGCACCATCGAGCCGCTCAAGCTAAAGCCGATGCCGGTGGGCAAGTCCGCCGAGATCAGGGAAGGCGATCCCGTGCTGATCGCAAGCTTCGGCGGTCCTGCCATGGTGGGCGGCGCCTATGTCGTGGCTAAGCGCGAATTTGCCGGCAGCTGGGAATATCTGCTCGATGAGGCGCTCTTCACCGCGCCGCCGCATCCGGCCTGGAGCGGCGCGGCGCTGATCAACCGCGAAGGCAAGCTCGTCGGCGTGGGTTCGCTCATCGTCGGCGATGCGACCCGCGGCAGCGATAAAGCGCCGGGCAACATGTTCGTGCCGATCGACCGGCTCTCGCCCATCCTCGGCGATCTGATTGCGGCTGGGCGGACGGCGGGTCCCGGGCGCCCATGGCTTGGTCTCAACACCGAGGAGTTGCGCGGGCGGCTGTTCGTGAGCCGGGTCACGCCTGGCGCTCCGGCAGAGAAGGCCGGCATCAAAAGCGGCGATGTAATCGTCGGCGTCAATGGCGAGCAGCCGAAAAGCTTGGCCGATTTTTATCGCAAAGTCTGGGCCCAAGGCACCGCGGGCGCCACTGTGGCGCTCGATGTGCTGCAGGATAGCCAAGTGCGGCGCTTCGAAGTCCAGTCGATCAATCGTCTCGATCATCTAAGGCTGAAATCGACGTTCTGACAGGCTGTTGGCCGAAATACTTGAAAGCGGACATGAACCGGCCGGCATCCAAGACCGTGCAACGGCGCTTCTTCCTGGCGCTTGCCCGCGCCATTCACGTCGCCTGGCCGGTTCTCTCGATCATTTTGGTCCTTCAAGTTGCCCTGGGCCTGCTGATCGGGTTGGTCGAGGGCTGGCCTGTCGGTGACGCGCTCTATTTCACCTTCGTCACCGGCCTCACGATCGGTTATGGCGATCTTGTGCCGCGGCAGGCGCTCGCGCGCGCACTGGCGATTGGGGTTGGCGCCCTCGGAGTCTTCCTCACCGGGCTCCTAGCGGGAATTGCGGTCTATGCCCTGCGCACGGCACTCATCGAGGGCGACCGCGGCTGACCCGCCTCGGGAAACGGTGCCTCGACCGGCCTTTGCAACATAAGCTAATTTGCTAAAGCCCGGCATAAAGCAGCCCCCTTTGTGCTTCTCTCGTGTGGCTTCAATGATCTCAAGACGTTAAGCGGTGGTTTGCCACTCGGCTCAGCCAGGTTTGCCACCGGATGTTGCCGTTCTGGTCCTCGCCATCGCGTTCCGCGCCATGCGGGCCTGATCGGCCGCGCGAGTGTAGCGCTCCACCTCGCGCAGGCTCGCGTGTCCGCTGATGGCGGCGATCTCATTAGCGCTGCAACCGGCCTCCGCTAGGCGTCTGCAGGCCGCTTTGCGCAGTCCGTGCGCCGAGTACCCCTGTAGTCCGGCGGCATTGCAGCAGCGCCTGAACCACTTTGTGAACGCCATCGCCTCGAACGGCTTTCCGTCTTCCGTGACTAGGAAGGTCAGATGTTTGCAGGGTGTAGCGTCGAGCGCTGCCGCGAGGGCAGGGGAGACGGGGATCGCTAGCGTTTTGGCCGTCTTTTGCTGACGAATCGAGAGAACGCCCCCGCGAACGTGCTGCGGTCCAAGGCGGATCACATCGGCGCGCCGCTGAGCCGTGTGAAGGAGCAACTCCAATGCAAGTCGCGGCTTGGTGCCAATCGGATGATGCGACTGGAATGCTGCGATGTCGTCCTCCGACCAGGTCCGGAAGCCATCGCCCTTGTGCTTCGCCGTTTTGAGCCCAAGAGTTGGATCACTCTCGCGCAATCCGATGTCAATTGCGTACCTAATTAGTACCCGCAAGCAGCCAAGGAAGTCGCGAGCGGCTGCGGGTGTGCGGGCCTTGGCATCCAGCATTGCTATGACGTTCCGCCGTTCCAGCTTCGCGATGCGTTTGTCGCCGTGCTCGCAACGAAAGCGCCCTATGATCCCGCGATAGTGCCGCCGTGACGCTGCGGCTAAGTTTTGGAACGCGGCCGAGCCGAAGTAACCAATGACGACCGCATTTACCGTTCCCGCAACTGTGCGGCCGGCGCCGACCTCCACGCGCGGTGTCTCATCGAACGCTGTCTGATATTTCTCCATGAATTCGGGTGACCAAGGCAGGCCGGGCAGGGGCACTCGTTTGAATCCTGCTCGTCGGAAGTAGAAACGTGGCCGCCCATGTCGGTCGATGAAGCCGTGCACATATTTCGGCGCTCGCCGCATTAGACCTTGTCCCATTCGTTATCTCCCAGCCCTTCTCGCTGTTCAGACTTACCGACGAACACGACGATTTTGCCTTCGCAGTCGATCTCGAAACGTTGTACCGGCTGTCCTGCCGCAGACGCCGCACGCAGTGCACGTGTCAAATCCGTCTGCGTGAATCGTAATCGGCCTTTCGCCATTCTTCAAAACTCCTTTGTCAAAATATCTGTGAATTGAGCCCCTTCGGACGGGTCAGACGCGCAATCAAAAAAGGGTTGAGACGCTAGGCGTTACCGAGCAGGATTGGGGCAGATGACGGCGACCTCGCTGAACTTCGCCTTGCTCGATGCCAACCGGCCCGAGGTCGCAAGGCTGATCGCCGCCATGGTACAGGCGCGTGATGCCGTCGAGCACCATTCCTGGTCGCACCCGCAAGAGCCCACCGGCGAAGAATGGTGGGCCGACGTGCTCGCGGACCCTCGCGGTCGCAAGCGCGGGCGGCGCACCGATCTCGCCCGTCAAGCGAGCGTACTATCGGCTTGCCGACGAAACGCGCGAGATCATACTTGTCGCGTGCAGCAAGTGTGATTGGCGAGCCGCGTTTGAGCGCGACGAACTAATCGCCGCTCATGGTGCGGACTATGCGATGCCCAACCTGCTCAACCATCTCGCCGCACCGGATTGCAGTAGGGTCGGCTCTCAATGGGATCGCTGCGGCGTGCACTACGTCGAGCCTATCGAAACGGACTTCGCGCGGTGAGTAGCCAATCCCGAGAACCGAAGGGGCCGTGGTCCGGCAGGCCCACGGCTATGCCGAGAGCCGCGAGGCCGCGATGGCTGCGTTCGCTAAGAGCTGGCGGCAGGAGTGATCGTCAAGCCGCGGTGACCTGCGAAGAGCAAAAGGCGCCGTCTTAACCTTTGGAACATTGCTGTCACAGGTCAGGCCAGTGCGGTTGTTCTTGGCGTCACGCCTCGCCCCCATGAGAAATCTGGGGGTCGGGAAAGACCGTCATTTGATTGCGCTCGCGATCGCGCGAATTCTGTCCGCAAAGTTGATCGAAGCCGGTCGTGATGGAGCTGTAAGTTTTATGCCAAGCCCTTTCATGTCAGCCAGATCGGCTCGCCGGCATCCAGGCGAAAAGATGCCATAGTTGAATGAGATGTCGGTGTCGACATCGCTGAGCATGTGCGGGCGCGGCGCGGATCAGGGGAATGTAGCGCGCGGCGCCTGCTGAGGCAGAAATACGGCCTGCCTTGCCCATGCCAGAACGTCTGAAGGCGACCTCACTCCAATCTCACCGGCCGTCGCATACTGCGTCAGGTTCCAGGTCCCATGCTAACGACGATCCTGCGCCTCAGTGTCGCTTGTCTGAGCCCTCAAGTTTCTGGATTAGTTCGCGCACGTCGTCCTCGGTCATGCCGACTTCCGCCAGACCGTCTCTGATCATCTCGCGTACCATATCGGGAAAGAAAGCGCCCATAATGTGCACAAAGCTGATCGGGTCGGCTTCGGCCAGCTCGGCGAACGCCTTTGATAGCGCCTTGGAGTCCCCGCTCTCGTGAAGGTGCCGAAGCCGGTTTATTTTCGCCCAGTCGCCGTCTGTCAGACCAGAACTATCGACGACCTCTAGCGGTTCGTGTTTTCTCGCCATTTAAGAAGAAGCCTCTGGTTCTTTGTGGCAGTATTCCTTCTCCCATTCCTCGCGGCTCAATGGCCTGGGTAGGAGCACGTAGGGCAAGCCTTGCGCTTCTGCCTCAGCTTCCTCGTCATAATAAAAGCAGTACCGGCGCGGACGTGCACTGCGCGCGAGCGCAGCCTCGACCTTAGCGAGCAGACGCTCAATGCGAAGGGAACTGGGCTTCATGGGTGGCTGCTCCTCTCGCGCGCAGCGTTTGACCTGTCGCGAGCAACCCGGTCGGCGATCTCGTCCATGCGGGCTTCGAGTTGCTCTAGCTTCTGCGTCTCAAGGCACGCGCGCATTATGCCCAGGCCATTGCAGATACGGGCACCGACCTGACTGTCGAGCGTCCCATCCGCCATTGCACGGATCGTCTTCGCTAGGCCCTTCGTGACCTGATTTAGGCTACCCAGGGGGCCTAGCTTAAATTTTCTAGGCGCTGCTACGGTTTGGTCGGAATCTTTGCTCACGAAATCGGCCTCAAACATCTAGAGATCGTGTTGTTTCAGGACCCCCGTGCTAACGATAATCCTGCGAATTCGCGCACGTCCCCGTAGGTCATGCCGTTTTCCGCCAGATCGTCTTTGATCCTCTCGCGTACTAGCAGCGCTTGCGTCAATGTGGGGCAAGCCCAGAACTAACGCCGGACCGTGCCGAAGAAGCTGCGGATTCTAAACCTATGTCTGTGATCTCAAAAATTCAGGTTTCGGTTGCTGGCGAGTTCGCGGTCCTGCCGCAGCTCGCGGCGGCCTTCGCGCTCGCCCTACTCACGCCTGCCATCGGTGCCGACATCTGCAGGCAAAGCGATGTTTCAGATGATGGGCGTATTTGCCGAATTCGAGCGCGCGATGATTGCAGAACGAGTCCGTGCCGGCCTTGCGCGGGCCAGGAGTGAGGGTAAACGTCTCGGACGCCCCCCGATTGCCCCCGCAGTCGAAAAGCGAATCCGTGAGGCTCTGGCGACTCCTGGGAGACCCGGTGTACGGGTCATTGCCAAACAGTTTGGAGTTAACCCTGGCACGGTGCAGCGGATCAGCCGCCCTTTCGAGCAGGACGCGGTCGCGCTGTGAGGCGGGGCAAACGGTAGCGGCGGCCGACTCGATTCAGAAGGATTCAGGTCTGTCCCAAGGACTCGCCGGCCACTTTGGGGGAGGATCGCAGATGGAAAACTTATTGACGGAATCATCGCCTTCGGAGGGGGTTTCCATGGCTATGACGTCCTACTTAGACGACTTCAATGTCGATGCCGAAACCAAGCAAGTCCTAGACCTCGCTCTTGAAATGACCCGCACGGCCCTCGGCCTTGCAGACGATTTCGCGAACGGAATCATCGGCAAACGCATCATCGAACTTGCCAGGGCCGGCGAGCGGCGTCCCGACCTGTTGTGCGAGGGCGCATTGAAAACTTTAAGCGGGAATTTGTTCGGAGACTAACCAGGGCGTCATCCAAGCGAGCCGCTTCCGGGGCATCCCAAGCCTGCGGTAAGCTGGCCCGGCGGGTTCCGAGGGGTAGAACGGGCGGCACTTCCAAGCCGAGCGCCTTTGCTGTTCTAAGGTTGATCGTCGTTTCGTACTTGGTCGGCGCCTGCACCGGTAGGTCGGCGGGTTTCTCACCGCGTAAGATGCCATCCACATATGATGCCGCCTGCCGGAATACGTCAACGAAGTCGATGCCGTAGGACATCAGACCACCAGCCGCGACAAAGAGTCGGAACGGGTAAACCGCGGGCAAGCGGTGCCGGGCCGCAAGCCCAACAATCAAATTGCGATGGACGATGACCGTGGCATCCGCCAGTAGCACTAAGCCGCCGTTAGGCAACCGCGCGAAGGTTTCGATGGTGCGCTCGGTGTCGGCGGCGTTCTCAACCGGACTGGGCACAAGCTCGATCCCGAGCGAGTTAGCCATAGCCTCCGCTTCACGTAGATAGTGAGCAAAGGAGGTCGTCTTGGGGTTGAACACGAATCCCGCGCGTGACAGGTGCGGGGCGATCTCCTTGAGCATCAATAGCCACTTGCCAGCGACGGCCGCCTCAAACAGCGTTAGGCCCGTGAGATTGCCATCCGGCTGCGCCAGGTTTGCGATGAAGCCCGAGCCGATCGGGTCATTAACGAAGACGAACACAATGGGGATTGCGCGGATCTCGCGCTGGAACGCGGCCGTGACCGGTGCGCCAGGATCACGTCGGGTTGTCGGGCGACCAACTCCTTCGCCAGCGCTTTTGCCTCATCGGCATTGGGGGCCAGGTGCTCAAGGATCTCCCCAGCCTCGTCTAACTTGTCGAAGCTGTGGGTGAAGTCCGACAAGAGTTCGCACCATCTAGCGTCGTCCCATTCGACCACGTCATTTCGCAATTCCTGTATCGTCGTCCCTTGCAGCATAGCTCGGTGCGCATAATCGCAGGAGACGCCGATTGTCGCAGAAGAAAGCGAAGAGGTCGTTGGCTACATTCAATGCCAACATAAAATGCGCCGAGCGAATACTACTAAAGATAAACCCGAGACCACGATGACCCGTTTCTTCATAGCCAGTATCGCTGCGCTGCTCCTGGCAACGGAGGCGACGTCGGCAGAAAAAATGGCCGTCGTAGAGCCCGCGCTGCCGCCACATTTCAGCGGCGTTTGGTGCTACAACAAAATTGCATCAGAGGAAGCAATCGAAGACGTCGATATCTATGATCGTGGAGAGAATATTCCAGGGTGCGCCAATCGCGGCGGCTTCACTATATGGCCCAACGGAGGAGGCTACACATTTGGCCGTTTTGATGTCGTTCGTAATTCTTGCGAATTCGAAAAAATTGATCTGATCGAGTCATTATAAGCAATCCCTAAAAGGTTAAACGATGAAAGAGCTACTCCTAGCCGGGGTCGCTGCGCTGTTCCTGGCAACAGGGGCAGCGCACGCTTATCCTCCCCGCTATTATGACTGCGGCAAGGCTTTCGTTAAAATTCAAACCGGTAAAGGGACGGCTCCTAGTGGTAGAAGGGTCTTTCCAACGACATGGACTATTCAAGAAAATTGGGAAAAGGAAGATGCGGAAAACTTGCCTCCCATCGGCTCACTGAATTTTAGATGCACCAAAGACGACAAGTGCTGGCTCAACGGTAAATTCTGCCGCAAAATGAGCGACGAAGAAGGGCAAAAGGAATTTCCCGATGAGGAAGACCGAGGTTGACGCGCACATCACGCCGCTTATTCAGAAGGTTAGCGCTCCATCGATTGCGCAAATCGAAAAGCTAATTGGGGAGCTGCAAGAAGCAAAAGACTTTCTCGAATCCGAGGCGGAGCGAGTTCAGCAAGAGATGGTTCGCTACATACAACTCATTCAGATGGCTTCTGCCTCCGTAGAAATCATCTCTGATACTGTCTCCGGATGGCACCAGGCGGGCCACCCCATGCGCAAATTCGAATCCCCGGGGTAGGCCAGCTAGAGCGTGGACCCCAGACAATTCCAGTGTGCGGCATGCGGTCTCGTTGCCCCCACCGTTGCCGTCAGGTAGGAAAGGAGACCTTCACGACCGGGAGAGAGTTGCAGCAATGGCCGGCCCCATTAAGAGCGACGACCGCGCTATCCTCGACGAGATCCGCATGCTCGCCGGCCGCCTTGGCGACGACCGCGTGAAGGCGATCGTCCAGAACGTAATCGACGCCGTGGGGCTCAACCCGCAGCCGCTACCGCCCGCAATCGCACGGCTCCTGCGGTCGTTCATCGACGCGGTGGCGCTCAACCCGCAGCCGCTACCGCCCGACCCGCCGCCCGAACGCGGCGCCGAGTAGCCATGCCCTCGAAAGCGTTCGTCGTCGATCAGGCCGAGGGAGCCCTGGGGCTCCGCACCAACCAACGCACAGAGATGCTGAAACTTGCCCTGCCAGCGGGCAAGTACGCCCTCATCGCCTCCGGGACGGCTGAGTGCGCTGAGCACCGCTCGGTCATCTGCTTCATCGAGACTACAACAACGACGGTGGCCGGAGGCGGCGTCACTCTGCCCGGAGCGCCCGTCTTTTTCGTGCCGGTCCCGCCGCTGTTCGGCGTGCTCTCTCTCGCGGCGGGCGACACGGTGCGCGTCAACTGCATGGTGAACGAGTTCACGCCAGGGGATGCCGCCGGCCTTAACTTCCGCCTTATGGTCTGGTCGGTCGACGCGATAGGCTGATCCTCGCCCTATACTCTGCATATCGCGAAGAAGCGGAAATACGAGCCGTACATGCCCTAGCGTGAGCCCTCGATTGGCTCGACGCAGTGCACTCGCCCTCTACGATTTGCCAATGCATAGCTCGTAACGCTGTTCACAAGCATGGCGGCTTCGCTTGGACACCGCAATGACGGTGCTCCCGCGCTGCTCACCAGAAAGCGACTCCGATCAGGGGCTCGTAGCGGACATCGATCAGACTTTTACTACACTCAGATGAGTGGCCTGCTCTCGCTGATCCGCTAACCGCTCACACTGATCCGCTAGCCGCTCACATTCCTCGGCCATCTTCAGCAACGTGAAGCGGTTCTGTCCCGGCGGCGTGCGGCCGCTGACGTATGGCGAGCTGAACCGCTTCGACAGGATGCCCCCCGCGAGGCGCTATGGCGGACCGTCTCCCCAAATGCCAGCCTTGATGCGTCGTGCCGACGCCTCGGCTTCGACATAGCTTTCCTCT
>Ga0307277_10000170_pt1 | contig 21478 bp, 18 predicted proteins | sample ER_DNA_116_FD_194473 | JGI IMG/M metagenome (GOLD analysis project Ga0307277, IMG submission 194473) | Bulk soil microbial communities from the East River watershed near Crested Butte, Colorado, United States - ER_DNA_116 | ecosystem: Environmental > Terrestrial > Soil > Floodplain | place...
CGGCCGCGGGGCCGGGTCGAGGGTTGCCGCGACGCCGGCGACGCCGAGGGACAGCGCGGCCATGACGGACCACACCCGGTGGTAGGGGGCGGCCGCGCCCGCGGGCGCGTCGGCCAGGACCAGGGCCAGCGAGGACAGGCCGACGGCGGCCCCGATCGCCCGGGTGTTGACCGACATGGCCGTGCCGGTGGCCAGCCGCTCGGCCGGGATCTCGGCCACCGCGGCCGCGCTGAGCGCCGTGACCAGCAGCGCCACCCCGGCGCTGCCGGCGAGCAGTCCAGGGAGGAAGGCGGTCAGGTAGGCGGGCGGCTGCCCGGTGGACGCGGCCAGGAACAGGGTGCCGGCGGCCAGCAGCAGCGCCCCCGGCACGGCCACCGCCCGCTGGCCGAGGCGGTTGCAGAGCCGGCCGGCGAGCGGGGCGCTGACCACGTGGGCCAGCGGGCCGGGGGTGAGCAGCAGGCCGGCCCGGGTCGCCGACAGCCCCCAGACGCCGGTGAGGAACAGCACGTTGGCCAGCTGCAGGGCGAACATCACCAGCCCGAGCAGGAACATGGCCAGATTTGCCAGCCGGGTCCTGCGGATGGCGAGCAGGCCGAGGTCGACCACCGGCGCCGGGTGCCGGGCCGAGCGGCGTACGAACCACACCCCGAGCCCGATCCCGCCGGCCGCGGCCGCCAGCGTCGGCCAGCCGGCCGGGCCCCAGTCGTGGCTCTGGACGATCGCCAGGGTGCACAGGGCGATGGCCCCCACCAGCACGGCCACGCCGGCCAGGTCGGGCAGCCGGCCGGCGGCCGCCGGCCGGTCGGCGGGCACGGCCAGCCAGGTCCCGGCCAGGGCCACCAGCCCGACGGGCAGGTGCAGCAGGAACACCGCCCGCCAGCCGAGGGCGCCGACCACCGCGCCGCTGAGCGACGGGGCCACCGCCAGGGCGGCCGACTGGCTGGCGCTCCACAGGCCGATCGCGGTGCCGCGCCGCCCCTCGGGGAAGTGGGGCAGCACCAGCGCCAGGGCGAGGGGGGTGAGGACCCCGGCCCCGGCCCCCTGGAGCAGCCGCAGCCCGATCAGGGCCCCGGCCGAGGGCGCGGCCGCGCACAGCCCCGAGGCGGCCACGAAGGTGCCCAGCCCGGCCAGGTAGACGCGGCGGCGGCCGAAGCGGTCGGCCAGGCCGCCGGCCGGCAGCAGCACCCCGGCGAAGGCGATCGTGTAGCCGTTGAACACCCACGACAGCTGGGTCAGGTCGCTGCCCGGGAAGCTGGCCCGCAGGTCGGGGAAGGCCACGTTGACCAGGGTGAAGTCCAGCGCCCCGAGGAACGCGCCAAGGCAGACCGCGGCCAGGACCGGCCAGCGGCGGGCGGCGGGGGCCAACGGCTCAGGCCCGGGTGAGCCGCTCGCGCAGCTCGACCTTGCGGACCTTGCCCGAGGTGGTCTTGGGCAGGTCGTCGACCACCTCGAGGCGGGCCGGCCAGAACCAGGGCATCATCCCCTGGCCCTCCAGGTGGGCCCGCAGCTCCTCGAGGGTGGGAGGCTCGCCGGCGGCGGTGACCACCGCGCAGACCTGCTCGTCGGCGTCCGGGTCGGTCACCCCGACAACCGCCACCTCGCGGACCTTGGGGTGGGCGGCCAGGGCGGCCTCGACCTCGGGCACGGGCACGTTGAAGCCGTGGGCGATGACGATCTCCTTGACCCGCCCGGCGACCCGGATGCCGCCGCGGCCGTCGTCGCGGGCCAGGTCGCCGGTGTCGAACCAGCCGTCGTCGTCGAGGGCGGCCGCGTACAGCTCGTCGCGGTGCAGGTAGCCGAGGCACTGGGCGGCCCCCCGGACCAGCAGCCGGCCGGTCCCCTCGGGCTGGTCCTCCAGGCCGGCGGGGTCGATCCGGACCTCCATGCCCTCGATCGGGCGGCCGTCGCTGTGGGCGGCCCAGTCCTGCGGGTCGTCGCGGCCGGTGATGGTGACGGTGCCGTTCTCGGTCATGCCCCACAGCGAGAAGGTCCGCACCCCGAGCACGTCGCGGATCCGCTCGACCAGGTGCGGCGGCACCGGGGCGGACCCGGTGACCACCCGCTCCAGCGAGCCGACGTCGCGGGGCCTGGCCTCCTGGGCGTCGAGCACGTCCAGCTGGAAGGTGGGGGCGCCGTAGACCTGGGTGACCCGGTGGCGCTCGACCAGGTCGAGCAGGACGTCGCCGTCCCAGGTGTCCTGCCACACCTGGGTGCCGCCGACCAGCAGGGCGGCCAGCAGGCCCTGGCCGAAGCCGGCCTGGTGGGTGAGGGCGTGGGTCACCGAGGTGACCAGCCCGCCGTCCAGCCCGAGCACCTCCAGGTAGCCGCGGCAGGCCGCGTACAGGGTGTTCTGGCTGTGCACCACCCCCTTGGCCTCGCCGGTGGTCCCGGAGGTGAACAGCACCTGCCAGGGGTCGTCGGGGCCGAGCTGGCGCCGGTCGAGCTCGCCGCCCCGGCCCGCCGACCCGGGGCCGCCCGCCGACCCGGCGCCGCCGAAGGCCTCGTCGAAGGCGACCGTGCCCGCCGGGCCCTGGCCGCCGGCCACCACCACATGGTCCAGGCGGGGCAGCTCCCCGGCCAGCTCGACCGCCCAGGAGGCCAGCGGCTTCTCCTGCCAGGCGGGCACCGTGACCAGCACCCGGGCCTCGGTCAGGCCCAGGATGTGGGCCAGCTCGCGGCGCCCGTAGAAGGGCAGCACCGGGCAGACCGCGACCCCGGCGCGGGCGCAGGCCAGCGGCAGGGCGGCCGCCTCCCACCAGTTGGGCAGCTGCACGGCCACGATCTGGCCGGGCTCGACCCCCAGGTCGACCAGGGCCCCGGCGTACCGGTCGACGGCCGCGGCCAGCTCGCCGTAGCCGACCACCCGGCCACCGCCGTCGGCCCGGTGGTCGACCACCGCCGGCTTGCCCGGGTCGGCGGCGGCGGCGTCGCCCAGGTCGTCGAGGAAGGTCCGGCGCCGCCACCAGCCGCGCCGGTAGTACTCCTGCCACTGGTCGCGCATGCCGCTCCTCTCACGCAAGGCGCAGACGGGTGATTGTCGCCCAAGAGGGTTATGCCGCGCGGACCGGGGTACAACACCCGCACCTGAGCGATCAGGGAAGGGAGGTGTCAACCGTATGCGTTGCAGGCCACTGCGCTGTACGCCACTTCGGTGCACGCCGCTGCGGTAGCCAGCCACAAAGACGGGAGACCGAAGCCCGGGACCACGGCGGGGGAACCAACCCCCGAAGCGGCCCCGGGCTCCTTATTGCCCGGCCGCGGGCGCCGGCTCGGCGTCCCTGGCCGGGAGGCCGAGGGAGGCGGCGGCGGCCGCGGCCGAGCAGGCGGTCATCGCCGTCCAGGCCAGCCGGAAGTCGCCGAGGCGCTGGCCGGTCAGCAGCACGGCCAGCCCGGCCGTGCCCAGCGCCGAGGCGAAGGTCCGCGACAGGAAGGTCATGGCGCTGGCGGTGCCGAGCCGCTCGCCGGCCGCGGCCAGCACGGCCGCGTTCATGGCCACGGCGGCGCCGCTGGCGAAGCCCTGGACCATCAGCAGCCCGGGCAGCAGCACGGCCACGTACGCGGGGCGCTGCCCGGCCGTGAGGGCAAGCCAGGCGCAGCCGGCCGCCACCACCAGCGAGCCGCCGCCGGCGATGGCGCGCCAGCCGAGCCGTCGCCCCAACCGCCCGGCCAGCACCGAGGCGGCCACCGCGACCAGCGGGCCGGGGCTGAGGGCGGCCCCGACCCGGGCGCTCGACCAGCCCCACAGCGAGCTGAGGAACAGGACGTTGCCGAGCAGGAAGGTGTACTGCACGAAGCCGATCAGCAGCAGGGCGGCGTTGCCGGCGGCGGCCGCCGGGCGGCGCAGCAATTCCAGATCTAGCAGCGGATGCTCCTGGCGCAGGGCCCGGCGCACGGCTAGGGCGCCGGCGGCCACGCCGCCGCCGAGCGCCCCGGCCACCGCCGGGCTCGCCCAGCCCCAGTCCGGGCCCTGGACGATGCCGAGGACCAGCAGCCCGGCGGTCAGGGCGACCAGCCCGACCTCGGCCACGTCGGGCAGCGGCCGGCGCTCGGCGGCCCGCTCCTCCCTGGCGGCCAGGGTCAGCAGCACGATCGCCAGCCCGATCGGCACCTGCACCCAGAACACCGCCCGCCAGCCGAACCCCGACACCAGCGCCCCGCCGATCGAGGGGCCGCTGGCCGAGGCGAGCGGCCCCAGGGCCGAGAGGGTCCCGATCACGGACCCGTGGCGCTCGGCCGGGAACTCGGGCAGGGCGACGGCGACGGCCAGGGGGACCATGGCCCCGCCGCCGGTCGCCTGCAGGGCGCGGGCCGCCACCAGGGCGAGCGGGGAGGTGGCGACCGCGCAGCACAGCGACCCGAGGGTGAACACGCCGACGCCGGCCAGGAACAGCCGGCGCCGCCCGAGCCGGTCGGCCAGGCCGCCGGCGGGCAGCAGCACGGCCGCGAACACCACCGCGTACCCGGTCAGCACCCAGGAGAGGGTGGTCAGGCTGACTCCGCCGAGGGCGCGCTGCATGGCCGGGAAGGCCACGTTGACCACGGTGAAGTCGAGGGTGGCCAGGAACTCGGCCGCCCCGGCGGCGGCGACCACGGCCAGCCGCCGGGCCGACCAGCCGCCGCCGGCCGTAGCCGTCATCGGCCGGCCGGCCGCGCCCCGGTGAGCCGTTCCCGCAGCACCCGCTTGAGCACCTTGCCGGTCGGGGTCCGCGGCAGCTCGTCGACCAGCTCCAGGCGCTCCGGCCACCAGTCGGCCGGCGTGCCCACGGCGGCCAGGTGGTCGCGCAGCCGCTCGAGGGTCGGCGGGTCGGCCGGGTCGGCCACGACCACGAAGGCGCAGATCCGCTCGCCCAGCTCGGGGCTCGGCTCGCCGACCAGCGCCACCTCGCGGACGCCGCCGTGGCCGGCGAGGTCGTCCTCGACCTGGCCGACGGGCACCCAGCGGCCGCCCCGGAGGATGGCGTCGGAGAGGCGGCCGACGATCTTGATGCCGCCGCGGCCGTCGGAGCGGGCCAGGTCGCCGCTCTCGAACCAGCCGCCGGCGTCGAACTGGGCGGCGTAGCCGGCCTCGTCGCCCCAGTAGCCGAGGCACTGGCTGGCCCCGCGGACCTGGAGCCGGCCGATCTCGCCCTCGGCGACCTCGCCGCCGTCGTCGGCGGCGAGCCGGACCTCCATCCACGGCACCGGCCGGCCGTCGCTGTGGGCGGCCCAGTCGTCGGGGTCGTCGGGCCGGGTGACGGTGACGGCGCCGTTCTCGGTCATGCCCCACAGGGCGTGCAGGCGCACCCCCATGACCTCGCGGAAGCGGGCCGGCAGGTCGGAGGCGACCGGCGCCGACCCGGTGGCCCAGGTGTGCAGGCGCAGCCGCCGCGGCCGCGCCTGCTGGCCGTCGACCAGCTCGCGGGTCAGGTCGGGGGTGACGTAGACGAAGCTGACGCCGGTCCGCTCCATCAGGTCGAGCAGGTCGTCGGGGTCGAAGGTGTCGGCGAACACCATCCCCGCCCCCAGGATCAGGGGCATGACCAGGCCGTGGGTGAACCCGGCCTGGTGGGTGACGGCCATCGGGCTGGTGGCGACGTCGTCGCGGCCGAGCCCGATCGGCTCGCAGCTCGCCCTGGCCACCGCGTACAGGGTGTCATGGCTGTGCAGCACCCCCTTGGCCTCGCCGGTGGTGCCGGAGGTGAACAGCAGCTGCCAGGGGTCGTCGGGGCCGGGGGCGAGCCGGTCGAGGGCGGCCGGCGGGTGCCGTTCCTCCCAGGGGGTGCCGGCCAGCTGGCGGCCGAAGTCGAGGGCGCCGGTGCGGCCGGCGTCCCCGAGCACGACCACGTGCTCCAGGGTGGGGACGTCGCGGCGCAGGGCGGCGGCGGTCTCGGCCAGCGGCAGGCCGCGGAACGCCTCCATGACCACGAACACCCGGGCCCGGGTCTGGCGCAGGATCGGCTCCAGCTCCTCGCGTTCGGCCACGGCCAGGACCGGCGCCACCACCGCGCCGATCCGGGCCGTGGCCAGGATCGTGACCGCCGCCTGCCAGGTGTTGATCAGCTGGACCACCACCACGTCGCCCCGGCCGACCCCCAGCTCCAGCAGCCCGCCGGCGCAGCGGTCGACCCGGCCCGCCAGCTCGGCCCAGGTCAGCTCCAGGTCGGGGCCGCCGTGGGCCTCCGGTTCGCGGAAGTGGCTGTGCAGGGCCATCTGGTCGGGCGTCTCGGCCGCCCAGCGGCGCAGGTCGGAGACGAAGGTCTCCTCCCGCCACCAGCCGCGCCGCCGGTACTCCTCCGCCCTGGCCGCCTCCGGCATCGACGCGTCCCTCCTGATCGTCTTCGATGGCGCGTGCAGACTATTCCCCGCAAGAACGGAGATATCCTTCCTGACGTGGGCGCTGCAGCCGAGCCGGACCTGACGGTGCTGTACGTGAGCGGCTGGTGCCGCAGCGGCAGCACCGTCCTCGGCAACGTGCTCGCCGAGGTGCCCGGCTTCTTCCACGCCGGCGAGCTGCGCTACCTGTGGCTGAACGGGGTGCTGGGCAGCGGCAGCAACCGCCGCTGCGGCTGCGGCGACCAGCTGGCCGCCTGCCCGGTCTGGTCCAAGGTGCTGGCCGCGGTCACCCCGCCCGACCGGACCCCCACCGCGCACGCGGCCGAGGTGGTGGCCTGGCAGGCCGGCTGCCGCACCCGGCACACCTGGCGGGTCCTGGCCGGCCGCCCCACCGGGGGCGGCTGGCCGGCCGTGCTGGCCGCCACCTACCGGGCCGTGGCCGAGGCCACCGGGGCCGGGGTGGTGGTCGACACCTCCAAGTACGCCTCGGACGCCGCCTGGCTGTGGCGCCTGGACGGCATCCGCCCGGCCCAGCTGCACCTGGTCAGGGACCCGCGGGCGGTCGCCTACTCCTACAGCCGGCCCAAAGCCTATGTGGAGCGGCGCTCAGCCCTTGACAGCACCCTCCACTGGGTGGGGGCCAACCTGGCCGCCGAGGCGGTCGCCCGCGCCCACCCCGCCGCGTCGCTGCGGGTCCGCCACGAGGACCTGACCGCCGACCCAAGGGCGGTCGTGGGCCGGGTGCTGGCCCTGGCCGGCCGCCCGGACGCGCCCAACCCGGTGGGCGTCGGCGGCACGGTCGAGCTGGGCGGCAACCACACCGTCACCGGCAACCCGGTCCGCTTCGAGCGCGGCCCGACCCGGCTGCGGGACGGGCAGGGCTGGCGGACCGGGCTCCCGGCCCGGCGGCGGGCCCTGGTCACCGCGGCCGCCTGGCCGCTGCTGGCCCGCTACCGCTACCTCGAACACTCCGGAAAGGACTGACATGGACCTGGGACTGGCCGGCAAGGTGGCACTGGTCGGCGGCGGCTCGTCCGGCATCGGGCTGGCCGTCGCCCGCGAACTGCTCGCCGAAGGGGCGACGGTGTCGATCTGCGGCCGCGACCCGGCGCGGCTGGAGGCGGCCAGGGCCGAGCTGGCCGGGCTGGCCGGCCCCGACCCGGCCGAGAGGGTGCTGGCGACCGCCCTCGACCTGCGCGACGGCGACGCCGCCAGGGACTGGGTCGAGGCCACCGCGGCCGCCTGCGGGGCCGTCCACGTGGTGGTCAGCAACGCCGGCGGCCCGCCGGCCGGGGCCAGCGGCGCCTTCGACCTGGACGGCTACCGGCAGGCGCTCGAGCTGTGCCTGCTGGCCCACGTCGGCCTCGTCCAGGCGGCCCTGCCGCACCTGAAGCGGGCCGGCTGGGGCCGGGTCCTGCTGGTCACCAGCGAGACCATCCGCGAGCCCAACCCGAAGTTCGCCCTCTCCAACGTGGCCCGCCCCGGCCTGGTCGGCTACGCCAAGACGCTGGTCCGCGAGCTGGGCCCGGGCGAGGTGACGGTCAACGTGCTCGCCCCCGGCTACACCGCCACCGCGCCGGTGCTCGACACCCTGGAGGGCGACGTCGAGGAGGGGCTGGCCCGGGTCGCCGCCGACGCCGGCATCCCCCTTGGCCGGGTGGCCCGGCCCGAGGAGGTCGCGGCGGTGGCGGTGTTCCTGGCCAGCGAGCGGGCCTCGTTCGTCACCGGCACCGTCCAGCTGGTCGACGGCGGCGCGGCCAGGGGGGTCTGAGCGTGGACGAGGATGCCCTGGCCGACGACATGGTCCTGCTCGACGACCCGGAGCTGACCCGGCGCAGCCCCGGCGAGGAGTTCGCCCTGGCCCACGCCCGCTCCGGCGCCGAGGCCAGGGTGGAGCTGCGGGCGGCCATCACCGACCTGTTCCCGCCGTCGCGGCGCCGGCCCAGGTACACCGTGCGGCACCTGCTGCGCAAGGCGGTCACCGCCAGCGACGTGGTCAGCTTCGCCCGCGAGACGGCCACCACCAGCCCCGACGGGCCGGGCGCGATCGGCGTGGCCGGGGTCGCCGGCACCCCCGAGGCCCGCTTCCAGGCCGAGTCGGACACGGCCAAGGTGCAGGTCATCCGGGCGGCCGCCCCGGTCCCGGCGGAGATCCTGGCCGACCCGGCCGCGCTCGCCGCCTACGTCGACTTCCGGCTGCTGGTGCGCCTGGGCACGGTCGAGAACGAGGTGCTGCTGAACGGCGACGGCGGCGAGGGGATCCTCGGCATCGCCCGCACCCCCGGGCTGCGCTACCAGGAGCCGGTGGGCGGCCCGGCCGAGACCCTGCTGGCCGCGGCCTCCAGCTCCGAGTGGCACGGCGGGTCGGTGGACGGGATCGTGATGCACCCCGACGACTGGTGGCCGCTGGTCGGCAGGGGCGGCCGGCTGCTGCGCCAGCTCGCCGACGCCGGGGTGCGGGTCGCCCGGACCCGGCGGATCCCGGCCGGCAGCGCAATCATCGGCGACTTCTGGGCCGCCGCCACCCTGTTCGAGATGCGCCGCTCCACCATCCGCCGGCCCGGACGAGGCCCCAGAGGACGAGGTGTGGCTCGTCGGCGAGATCCGCGAGACCCTCGCCGTCCACCTGCCAGGGCATTTCGTCGTCGCCAGCTTCGCGAGGTAGCCGAGTGACGTTTATCGGCACAAGAGGGACGGTAGAACCACCCGCGACCATGGAGTTGCTGGAGCGCGCCCACCGCATTCGTGAGCACATCGTCGACATGTGCGCAGGCGAGGAGGGGGGGCACCTCGGCGGCTCGATGTCGCTGGTCGAGATCCTGGTCGCCCTCTACTTCGCCGTGCTGCGGGTCGACCCGCGGGCGCCGGACGACCCCGGCCGCGACCTGCTGCTGCTGAGCAAGGGCCACGGGGCCATCGGCCTGTACGCGACCCTGGCCGAGCGCGGCTTCTTCCCGGTCGAGGAGCTGGCCGGCTACGCCACCCCCGGCAGCCGGCTGATGGGCCACCCGGTCCGGGCCGTGCCCGGGGTGGAGCTGCCCAGCGGGTCGCTCGGCCACGGCCTGGCCCTGGCCAACGGCCTGGCCCTCGGGGCCCGCCTGGACGGGCTGGACCGCCGCTGCTATGTGGTCCTCGGCGACGGGGAGCTGCAGGAGGGGTCGGTGTGGGAGGCGGCCATGGCCGCGGCCAGCCTCGGCCTGGAGCGGCTGGTCGCGGTGGTGGACCGCAACGGCCTGCAGATCACCGGCCCGACCGAGCGGGCGATCGCGCTGGAGCCGCTGGCCGGCCGCTGGGCCGCCTTCGGCTGGGCGGTCCGGGAGGTCGACGGCCACGACCTCGCCGCCCTGGTCGACCTCCTGGGCCGGGTCCCGGCCGAGCCGGGCCGGCCCACGATGGTGATCGCCCACACCGTCAAGGGCAAGGGCCTCCCCTTCGTCGAGGGCAGGCCCCACAGCCACTACGCCCGCCTCGGCGAGCGCCAGCACCAGCGGGCCCTGGCCGTCCTGGCCGCCCAGCGCCGGAGAGCCGCGACATGAGCCGGGCTGCCCACCCCGCGCAGGACCGGTCGGCCAGGGAGGCCTACCGGGACCTGCTGCTGGAGCTGATGGCCGGCGACCCGCGGCTGTGCTGCCTCGACTCCGACACCGGGCTGTTCAACGGCGCCGACCTTTCACCCGCCGGGGACCGCTACGTCAACCTCGGGATCGCCGAGCACAACCTGCTCGGCATGGCCGCCGGCCTGGCCGCCGCCGGCAAGCTGCCGTACGTCAACACCATGGCCACCTTCGCCACCACCAGGGCGCTGGAGGTGCTCAAGGTCGACATCGCCTACAACAACCTGCCGGTCAGGATCGCCGCCACCCACGGCGGCCTGGCCGCGGGCCATCTCGGGCCGACCCACCACGCCCTGGAGGACCTGGCCGTGACCCGGGCCCTGCCCAACCTGACCGTGGTCGTGCCCGCCGACGCCGCCCAGGCCGCCGAGGCGGTGCGCCAGACCCTGGAGCTGCCCGGCCCGCTGTACCTGCGGCTCGGCCGCAACCCGACCCCGCCGCTGGACGCCGCCGCCCCGCCGTTCCGGCTCGGCGCCGCCCAGCGGCTGCGCGACGGCGACGACCTGGTGATCGTGGCCTGCGGCCCCCACCCGGTGCTGGCCGCCACCCAGGCCAGCGACACCCTGGCCGCCATGGGGGTGGGGGCGGCCGTGCTCAACCTGCACACCCTCAAGCCGCTGGACACCGCCGCCCTGGCCGCGGCCGCCGCCGGCGGCCGGCCGGTGGTCACCGTCGAGGAGCACTGGCGCTCGGGCGGGCTCGGGTCCGCGGTCGCCGAGACCCTGGCCGAGCTGGCCCCGACCCGGGTCGCCCGGATCGGGATGCCCGACCGCTTCGTCGACGAGGTCGGCGGCCAGGAGCACCTGCTGGACCACTACGAGATCAACGACGTCACCGTCGTCGCCAACGCGCTCCGGCTGCTGTCGGAGCCCGACCCCAGCGGAGGCAACCTGAGTGAGCACGCTGCTGTGCCCGGAGTGTGACGGCAAGGTCGAGCTGGCCGAGCCGGTCCGTCTCAGTGAGATCGTCCAGTGCCCGGAGTGCTCGAGCGAGCTGGAGGTGGTCGAGCTCGACCCGCCGGCCCTGGCCCTTGCGCCCGAGATCGAGGAGGACTGGGGCGAGTAGCGTGCCCGCCGGCGCCCCGCTGGCCCTGGTCGCCTCCAGGGTCCGCTACGAAGAGAAGCGGCTGCTGGAGGCCGCCGAGCGCCGCCGTGTCCCCTGCCTGCAGGTCGACCCTCGCCGGCTGTGGGTCGAGCTGACCGCCGGCGGCGGGGGGCCGGGCTGGGGGGTGGCGCTCAACCGCGAGATCGCCCACACCCGGGGCCTGTACCTGGCCCGGCTGCTGGAGGCCAAGGGAGTGCCGACGGTCAACCCGGCGGCGGTGGCCGAGGTGTGCGGCGACAAGCTGCTGACCTCCCTGGCCCTCGAGCGGGCCGGCCTGCCCACCCCGCGCACCGCGGTCGCCCTGACCAGCGCGGCCGCCCTCGAGGCGGCCGAGGTGCTCGGCTACCCGGTGGTCACCAAGCCGCTGGTCGGCTCCTGGGGCCGGCTGGCCGCGGTGCTGCGCGACCGGGAGGCGGCAGAGGCCGTGCTGGAGCACCGCGACGCCCTGCCCTCACCCCAGCAGCACGTCGTCTACCTCCAGGAGCTGGTCGACAAGCCGGGCCGCGACATCCGGGCCGTCGTGGTCGGCGACCGGGTCCTTGGGGCCTGCTACCGGCGGGCCGACGGCTGGCGGACCAACGGGGCCAGGGGGGCCAGCTTCACCCCCTGCCCGCCCGACCCCGACCTGGACCGCCTGGCCCTGGCCGCGGCCGCGGCCGTCGGCGGCGGGGTGCTCGGCGTCGACCTGCTCGAGGACCGCGACGGCGCCCTCTGCGTCCTCGAGGTCAACCACACCGTCGAGTTCCGCGGGTTCCAGGAGGCCGTCGGCGACCGGGTCGACGTGGCCGCGGCGATCGTCGGCCACGCCCTGGCCGGGGCCGGCCGGTGACCCGGGCCGCCGTGGTCGGCGCCGCCGGCTACGTCGGCGGGGAGCTGCTGCGCCTCCTGCTCGGCCACCCGAAGGTGACGGTGACCAGGGCCGTGTCGGCCAGCTCGGCCGGCCGCCGGGTCGACAGCCTCCACCCCAACCTGCGCGGCCACACCGACCTGGTGTTCAGCCCGCTGGAGGACCTGGAGGACTGCGAGGTGCTGCTGCTGGCCACCCCGCACACGGTCACCATGGGCCTGTACCCCAAGCTGGCCCCCCTGGCCGGCCAGGTCATCGACCTGAGCGCCGACTTCCGGCTGCGCGACCCGGACGCCTACGCCCGCTGGTACGGCGTCCGCCACTCGGCCCCCGAGCTGCTGGCCGGCTTCACCGCCGGCCTGCCCGAGACCAACCGGGCCGCCCTGGCCTCGGCCGACCGGGTCAGCGTGCCCGGCTGCATGGCCACCGCGGCCACCCTCGCCCTGGCCCCCCTGGCCGAGGCCGGGCTGGTCGAGCCGGAGGTGGTGGTCGACGCCCGCACCGGCTCCAGCGGCGCCGGCCGCACCGCCGGGGAGGCCAACCTGCACCCCGAGCGCAGCGGGGCCATGCGCGTGTTCGCCCCGGCCGGGCACCGCCACCAGGCCGAGGTGGCCGAGCTCACCGGCCTGGACGTCACCATGACCGCCACCGGCGTCGAGGCGGTCAGGGGGGTCCAGGTCGTCTGCCACGCACGCGCCCGGGGCCGGCTGGACGAGCGCGAGCTGCGCCGGGTCTACCGGGAGCGGTACGCGGGCGAGCCGTTCGTGCGGCTGGTCGCCCACCGGCGCGGCAGCCACCGCTACCCCGACCCCAAGGTCCTGCTCGGGTCCAACCACTGCGACGTCGGCTTCGCCGTCGCCGGCGACCGGGTGGTGGCTATGGCCGCCCTCGACAACCTGGTCAAGGGCGGGGCCGGCAACGCCGTGCAGTGCCTCAACCTGCGCCGCGGCTGGCCGGAGACCGACGGGCTCGGCTTTGCCGGCCTGCACCCGGTCTGAGGAGGGCGTCGGCGTGGTCACGGTGGTCAAGGTCGGCGGCGGCGACGGGGTCGACCCCGGCCGGGTCTGCGGCGACGTGGCCGAGCTGGCCGCCGCCGGCGAGCCGGTGGCGCTGGTGCATGGGGGCGCGGCCGAGATCGACCGGCTGGCCGCCCAGCTCGGGCTGGCCCGCCGCACCCTGGTCTCGCCCGCCGGGACGACCAGCCGCCACAACGACCCGGCGACCCTCGACGCCCTCACCATGGCCATGACCGGCCGGGTCAAACCGCGGCTGCTGGCCGCCCTGGCCGCACGGGGCGTGCCCGCCGCCGGCATGACCGGACTGGACGCCGGCCTGCTGGTGGCCAGGCGCAAGGGCGCCCAGCGGGCGGTGGTCGACGGCCGCACCGTGGTCGTCCGCGACGACCTGAGCGGCCGGATCGTGGCCGTCGACCCCACCCTGCCGCGGCTGCTGCTGGCCGCCGGGATCGTCCCGGTGGTGTCGCCCCCGGCCGCCGGGGAGGACGGCCGGCCGCTCAACGTCGACGCCGACCGGGCGGCCGCGGCCCTGGCCGCCGCCCTCGGCGCCGCCCGCCTGGTCCTGCTCACCGGCGCCCCCGGGGTCCTCGGGGACGGGGACGTGCCCATGGCCCGCCTCGAGCTGCCGGCCGAGGGCCCGGTGGAGCTGGGCTGGAGCGGGGGCATGCGCCGCAAGCTGCACGCCGCCCGCGACGCCCTGGCCGGCGGGGTGCCACAGGTGGTGGTGGGCGACGGGCGGGTCGAGCACCCCCTGGCCGCCGCCCTCGCCGGGCGCGGCACCACCGTGACCCTGGCCGGCGGGCCGGCGGTGCCCGGATGAGCGTGGCCCCGGACCGGGCCGTCGAGCTGCTCGGCGAGCTGCTGGCGATCCCGTCGCCCTCGGGCGGGGAGGAGCGCCTGGCCCGGTTCCTGGCCGGCGCCATGGCCGAGCTCGGCCTGGACGCCCGGATCGACGAGGCCGGCAACGTGATCGGGCAGACCGGCACCGGGACCGGGCCGACGCTGCTGCTGCTGGGCCACATGGACACCGTCGACCGGCCCATGGCGGTGCGGCGCGACGGGACCAGGCTGTACGGCCGCGGGGCCGCCGACGCCAAGGGCCCGCTGGCCGCCATGGTGTGCGCGGCCGCGGCCAGGCCGGGCTTCCCCGGCACCCTGCGGGTGGCCGGCACCGTGGAGGAGGAGCGCCGCTCCCGCGGCGCCGCCCACCTGGTCGCCACCCTGCCCGCCCCCGACCTGCTGGTCGTGGGCGAGCCGAGCGGCTGGTCGAGCGTGGTCCTGGGCTACAAGGGCAAGCTCGACCTCGAGTACCGGGTGCGGCGGCCCTCGACCCACTCCACCAACCCGGCCGCCAAGGCCGGCGAGCTGGCCGTCGCCTTCTGGCTGGCCGTCCTCGAGCAGCTGGGACCCGACCGCGACCACGCCCGCTTCGACCACCCGGCGGCCACCCTGCGGGCGGTGGAGGGCGACATGCTGGAGGCGTCGCTGACCGTCGACTGCCGGCTGCCCCCCGGCTTCGACCGCGAGGCGTTCCTGGCCGCCCTCGGCGAGCGGGCCGACGGCGGCACCGTGACGGTCCTGCACCACGTCCCGGCCGTCCGGGCCGGCCGCGGCAACCCGGTCGCCCGCAGCCTGTCGGCCGCCATCCGCCGCCACGGCGGCAAGCCCCGGCCGCTGCTCAAGACCGGCACCGCCGACATGAACCTGGTCGCGCCCGCCTGGCCGGTCCCGATGGCCGCCTACGGCCCGGGCGACAGCACCCTCGACCACACCGACGACGAGCACGTCGAGCTGGAGGAATACCTGAAGGCGGTGGCCGTGCTGGCCACCGCCCTGGACGAGCTCGCCGGGGTCACGGGTCCCGCTTGAGCGGCGGGGCGGCGAGGTCGGGGAGCCTGGTCCGCAGCCGCTGGTGGATGGCCGCCGGGAACGGCTCGGCGGCGGCCAGGGCCTCCTCGACCAGCCGCAGGGCGTGGCCGGTGCCCGTGCCCATCGCGGGCCGCTCGGGCATGGTGACCAGGACGTCGTGGGCCAGCAGCAGCTCGACCGTCAGGAGGTCGTCCAGCAGCCCGAGCGCGGTGTCGGCCTTGCGGACGCTCAGCGGCGCGCTGGTGCCGTGGTCCTCGACGCCGATGTCCAGGGGCGGGGCGTCGAGGGTGGCCGGGGCGGCGAGCTGCTTCAGCTCGGTGAACAGCGCGGCGGCGGGGTAGCGCAGCTGGAGGCCGTGGACGGGCGGGGCCGGGCTGTCCGCCGGCGGGGCCCCGGCGGCGCCCATGCGCTGGAAGAACGCGTCCCACAGGTGGCTCATCCGGCGCTCGCTCAGCTGCCCGACGTGGGCGATGGCGACCCGCAGGGCGTCGAAGGCGATGGCCAGCACCATGGGGTGGAAGTTGCCGTTGCTCATGAGGGTCTGGTCCTGCACCGACACCAGCGGGTTGTCGCTGGCGGAGTTGAGCTCGATCTCCACCGCACGGCGGGCGGCGGCGACGTACTCGCGCAGGGCCCCGTGCACCTGGGGGGCGACCCGGAACGACAGCGGGTCCTGGACCGAGTGGGCGGCGCCGCGCTCCAGCAGGTGGCTGCCGGCGAGGACCTCGCGCAGGTGGTCGGCGGCCTCGATCTGGCCGGGGAAGGGCTTGGCCCTGGCGACGGCCGGCAGGACGATGGACGGGTTGCCGCCAACCGCCTCCATCGAGAGTGCGACGGCGACGTCGGCGGCCGCGGCCGCCCGGGCCGCGCGGTGGACCACCAGCACGGCGTGGCCGATCGAGATGCCGTTGGCCGCGAGCAGCGCGAGCCCGTCCTTCGGCTCCAGCACCAGCGGCCTGATCCCGGCCCGGCGAAGGGCCTGGCCGCCCGGCATGGTCTCGCCGCGGTACTCGGCCAGTCCCCGGCCGATCGCCACCTGGGCGATGCCGGCCATCTGGCCGAGGTCGCCAGCCCCCACCGACCCGGTCTCCGGCACGACCGGGTGGACGCCGGCGTTCAGCATGTTCGCGAGCACCTCGGCGGCGGCCAGGCTGGCGCCCGACCCGCCGCGGGCGATGCCGTTGAGGCGGGCGGCGAGCGCGGCCCGTACCTGCCGCGCCGGCAGCGGGGCTCCGACCCCGCCGGCGTGGGTCATGACCAGCGTCTCCTGCTGGCGGCGGAGCTGCTCGTCGGACAGCCGCACGTCCTTGCCGTGGCCCACCTGGGTGGTCAGGCCGTATACGGCGTCGCCGCTCGCCAGGACCGTGTCGACCACCGCCCGGCTGGCCTCGATCGTTGCCCTCGCGGCCGGCGCCAGGTCCACCGGCGCCCCGTCGGCCACCGCCAGCAGCTCCTCGACGGACAGTGGCGTGTCGGTGATGGTGACGGTGACGGTGCGCATCGGCCGGCACACTCTACGGTTCAGGCGCCGGTGACCACCACCCGGCCGGTCATGCCGTCGTGGACGGTGCAGCGGTAGGGGTAGGTGCCCGCCTGGCCGAAGGTGTGGGTGAAGCTGCCCTTGCGCCTGGGGTCGCCGGACGACCAGCCCCCGCCGGTGACGTCGTGGGGGACAAGGCCGTCCTCGAACCTCCAGGTGACGGCGGTGCCGGCCGGGACCTGGATGGCCAGCGGGGTGAACCGGTTGTCCTTGGCCGCGACCTGGGTGACCCCGGTGACCGGGGCGGCCCCGGCCGCGTCGCCGCCACCCCCGTCGCCGCCGCAGCCGGCGAGGACGAGGGCGGCCAGGAGCAGCGGCACCAGCAGCGCGGGGAGCCGGCGCACGGCGATCACCAGCCCGGCCGGGGCCGGCCCTCGAGCTGGCCGACCCGCTCCAGGACGCGGCGGCCGAGCAGCTCCCGCTCGGCCGGGCCAAGCCGGCGCCGCAGCTCGGGCAGGAGCAGCGCCTCGGCGTCGCGGGCGTGCTGGCGGAACACCTGCATCAGGACCCGGACCTTGCCGTCGTAGTTCCGGTCCGAGGGGACCATGCCGCCGAGCTCGACCATGACCAGGTCGAGCAGGTGGTCCTGCTGGAGCTGGCGCTCGATCTCGGCGTCGTGGCGGCCGGTCCGGTCCGACAGCGCCGGGTAGAGCAGCTCGTCCTCGACGGCCACGTGGGTGGCCAGGGCGGTCGCCACCGCTTCGACCGCCCGGTAGCGGACGGCGGCGGCGCCCTCGGCGGCCTCGTAGGCCTCGAACTGGCGCTCGACCCGCTCGTGCAGGGCGACCAGCATCCGGGCCGCGTCGGCGGCGGCGTCGATCTCCACCGGCCGCAGCAGCCTGGCCTGCGGTGGGCGGGCCGGGTCGAGGGCTGGTGCCTGTGCCTGGGAAAGCATCGGATCCTCCGTGTCGCTTGCCGATCTGACACGTCGATCGTGCTGCCGGAAGGGGGTCGGCGGCGTCGGCCACAGGGCGGCTCCGTGGCTACGCCGGCCGCGGCACCGGCGGCGGGCGCGCTGCCGCCGGCGGCGTAGGCGGCCGGTCGCGGCTACGCCTGGGGGCGGCCCAGCTCGTCGGGGCCCGGCCCGGCCAGCGGCTGCTCGCGGCCGGCCTGGCCGCGCTGGGCGACCGCGGTGCGGGCCAGCGAGGCGACCCCGCGAACGGCCAGGAACCCCGCGACCAGCGGGGCCATGACCAGGCGGGGGTCGCGGGCGTAACGGCGGCAGTAGAAGCGCAGGGCGCTGGCGTGGTGGTGGACGACCTTGCGGTAGGGGGCGCTGCGGGTCGACCCGCCGACCACGTGCTTGACCTCGGCCAGGGGGTCGAACACGACCCGCCAGCCGGCCCGGTGCAGCCGCAGGCAGAGGTCCATCTCCTCGAAGTACATGAAGTAGCCGGGGTCGAACCCGCCGACCTGCTCGAAGGCCTGGCGGCGGATCAGCATGCAGGCCCCCGAGACCCAGTCGACGTCCAGCGGCCGGCTCCGGTCGACTCCGGCCATGTGGTAGCGGCGGGTGGCCGGGTTGTCCGGCCACAGCGGGGCCAGGGCGGCATGGGCGGCCCCCATCAGCAGCGACGGGAACCGCCGCCCGGTGGGGTAGTCGGAGCCGTCGGGGTTGGCCAGGTGCGGGCCGACGCAGCCGATCCGCGGGTCGCCGGCGCCGGTGGCCAGCAGCCGGCGCAGCGACCCGGGCGACAGCCAGGTGTCGGGGTTGGCGATCAGCAGCCAGGGCGCGCCGGTGACCGCCACCCCGGTGTTGATGGCCCGCGACAGCCCCTGGTTGGCGTGGTTCTCCAGCACCTTGGCGCCGTAGCCGCGGGCGATCTCGACACTGGCGTCGGTGGAGGCGTTGTCGACCACCACCACCTCCAGCGGGTGCGGCCCGGCCGCCCGCTCCAGCGACCCGAGGCACATGGCCAGGTCGCGGGCGCTCTGGAAGGTCACCAGCACCACCGCGACGGCGGTCCCGGACGGCGCTGGCGGGTTCGGCACCATGCCCAGGATCCTACGCGGTAGCCAGCGGCCCTGCCGTCCCGGCATAGTTGCCCCGAACCGGCCGCCGTCCGCAGAGGGGAGTCCTGGGCATGCCCGACGGCGACGGCCAGGCCCCGGGCGGGGTCGACCGGCTGCTGGAGCACCTGGACAGCTACTTCCTGGTCGCCGAGCTGGTGGCAGGCTGGCGGGCCGGGCTGCTGGCGGCGCTGCTGGAGGGCCCGGGCACGGCGGCCGAGGTCGCCGCCCGGGCGGGAGCCCACGAGCGCTCCACCGCCGAGTGGCTCGCCCTGCTGTGCGCAGGAGGCCTGGCCAGCCACGACGGCGGCGTGTTCACGGCCGAGCCCGGCCTGGAGGACGCCCTCGACCCCGAACGGCTCGGCTTCGACCTGGCCGTGCTGCTGGAGATGACCGAGATGTGGCCGCGGCTCATGCCGGCCCTGACCCGCTCGCTGGCCAGCGGCTGCGGCATCCCGTACCAGGCCTACCAGCCGGAGTTCACCGGCCACGTCGACCGGCTCCGGCGGCCGCTGAACGAGCGCTACCTGGTCGGCGACTGGCTGGCCTCGGTCGAGGGGCTGCCCGGGCGCCTGGCCGCCGGGGCCGAGGTGGCCGACGTCGGCTGCGGCGCCGGCCACGCCCTGGTCCTGGCCGCGGCCGAGTGGCCCCGTTCCCGCTTCGTCGGCTACGAGCTGGACGAGGACGCGCTGGAGCTCGGCCGCCGCCGGGCCGCCGAGGGCGGGCTGGGCAACCTCCGCTTCGAGCGCCGCGACGCCACCCGCCTGGACCTCGAGGAGGCCCTGGACGTGGCGCTGGCGTTCGACACTGTCCACGACCTGCCCGACCCGCGGGCGGCGCTGGCCGGGATCCGGCGGGCCCTGCGGCCCGGAGGGGTGCTGGTCATGATCGAGTCGGCCGCCACCGGCGACCTGGACACCGACACCAGCCGGCCGGGGGCGGTGCTCAGCTACGCCTCCAGCGTCGGCCACTGCATGCAGGTGAGCCTGGCCGCGGGCGGCCAAGGGGTGGGCAACCAGTGGGGCCGCGACGCCGTCCTGGCCGACCTGGCCGCCGCCGGGTTCGCCGAGGTCGTGCCGTACGACTCCCCGGCCGGCCTGACCGTGTACGCGGCGACCGCCCCGGCGTAACCCGCCGTCACGGCAATCCGTGCATCATGGGGGTGCCATACCCCCCCGGAGCCCGGATGCTGGAGGTGCTGCTCGCGTGAGGATCGAGTCCTCGGTGACCTCGGTGTCGTGGATCCCGAGGGAGGCGATCGAGGGGATGGTCAGGTGGCCGTTCGACCTGGGGGTGGCCCACTACGACCTGCCGCCGCCCGACCGGCTCGACGACCTCGACGGCCTGCTCGGCTCCAGCGCCATCCGGTTCGCCAACGAGCTGCGGGCCTTCGTCGAGGTCGACGGCGACGGCCGCGTCACCGGCCACGGGCACCTCGGCCGGGGGCACATGGGCCATACCCGCATGCGGCTGGCCGGGATCGGCCTGACCTTCTGCGGGGTCAGCTTCCCCGACCTGCGGGGCGAGCCGGAGGTGGGCGACGGCCAGGTCCGCTTCACCCAGACGGCCGGCGGCCGGCCGGGCATGCCGTCGCCCCGGCGGGTCCGGCGGCGCCCGTACCTGCAGGTGACCGGGCCGGTGGTGTGGTCGACCCTCGCCCTGACCATCCGCGCCGACGCCACCGCCAGCTTCGAGGTGGTCGGGGCCAGCTCGTTCCCGCGCCACTGGGTCTACGGCCACGACGGGGCCCTCGCCGCCAAGACCGGGCTGATCGACTTCGACACCTGGTACCGCGAGTCGTTCGGGGAGAAGAACCCCTGGGGCGACGAGGAGTCGCCGGCGGTGGTCACGGCCGTGGAGACCGAGCTGGAGCGGGAGCTGTCGGCCATCATCATCGGCTCCGACCCGCCGTTCCGGCGGCTGCGGGCCGGCGAGGCGCTGGTCTCCCAGGGTGACGCCGGCGACGAGCTCTATCTCCTCTTCGACGGGGTTCTGGCCGTCGAGCAGGACGGCCGGCAGGTGGCCGAGGTCGGGCCCGGGGCCATCCTCGGCGAGATGGCGCTGCTGGAGGGGGGGCGCCGCACGGCCAGCCTGCGGGCCGTGACCCGCTGCCGGGTGGCGGTGGTGCCCGGGGACCGGGTCGACCGGGCGGCGCTGGCCGAGGTGGCCAGGGGCCGCCGCGGCGGCGACTGAGCGGGCCTGGGGGGACGATGCTGACCTGCGCGAACTGCGGCGAGCAGAACCCGGAGCGGGCGCGTTTCTGCCTCAACTGCGGCGCCTCGCTGGCCGCCGAGCAGCGGCGCGGGGCCCGCAAGGTGGTCACGGTGGTGGTCTGCGACGTCAGCGGCTCGACCGCGCTGGGGGAGCGGCTCGACCCCGAGTCGCTCGGCCGGGTCATGGCCCGCTACTTCGAGCGCACCCGGGCGGTGCTGGAACGCCACCACGGGCTGGTGCAGAAGTTCATCGGGGACGCGGTGGTGGCCACCTTCGGGGTCCCGGTGGTGCGGGAGGACGACGCCCTGCGGGCGGTCAGGGCGGCCGCGGCCATGCAGGACGCCGTGGCCGAGCTGGACCCCGAGGGCGGCCCGGCGATCGAGGTCCGCATCGGGGTCAGCACCGGCGAGGTGATGGTCGAGGAGTCCGGCGGCGGCCCGCTGGTGATCGGCGAGGCCGTCAACCTGGCGACCAGGCTCCAGGCCGCCGCCGGCCCCGGGGAGGTGCTGCTGGACCGCCGCACCTGGCACCTGTCCCGCGACGCCCTGGTCGCGGCCGAGGTCGAGGGGGTCGAGGGCGGGGGGGAACGGGCCTGGCGGCTGGTCGACGTGTCCCCCGACGCCCTCGGGCATGCCCGCCGGTCGGACAACCCGCTGGTCGGCCGGCTGGCCGAGCTGCAGCTGTTCGACTGGGTGTTCCAGCGGGCGGTGCGGACCTCGACCTGCCACCTGCTGACCGTGCTCGGCCCGGCCGGGGTGGGCAAGTCGCGGCTGGTCGCGGCGGCCGTCGACGCCCTCGACGACGCCGCCACCGTGCTGTCGGGCCAGTGCTCCCCGGACGCCGAGGGCAGCAGCTTCTGGCCGCTGGCCGAGATCGTCCGCCGGGCGGCCGAGATCAAGACCGCCGACTCGCCCGAGCAGGCCGAGGCCAAGCTGGAAGAGCTCGTCGGGGT
>Ga0307277_10000171_pt1 | contig 21427 bp, 21 predicted proteins | sample ER_DNA_116_FD_194473 | JGI IMG/M metagenome (GOLD analysis project Ga0307277, IMG submission 194473) | Bulk soil microbial communities from the East River watershed near Crested Butte, Colorado, United States - ER_DNA_116 | ecosystem: Environmental > Terrestrial > Soil > Floodplain | place...
CGATGTCACGATTGGGCACAACGCGCTCGTTCACTCGAGCGTGATCGCGCGAAACGTCCTCATCGGACAGGCCGCCGTGCTCGTCGGCGGCAACGTGATCGGCGAAGAGACGATCGTCGGCGCGGGTGCGGTGCTGCCGGAGAAGTTCTCGCCGCCCCCGCGGTCGCTCGTCCTGGGCGTCCCCGCGAAGGTCGTCCGCGAGACGCGACCCGAGGACGCGCGATGGACCGTGCGCGCGGCCGAGCACTACACCGAACTCGGGGCCTGGTATCGCGAGAATCTGAAATAGCCACCCTCCGGCTCACGGGTCACGACCTCACCATCGCGGACGTCGTCGCGGTCGCGCGGCGCGACGTGGCGGTGGGCCTCGATCGGGCGGCGGAGCGCCAGGTGGGGCAAGCCGCGAAGGTCGTCGCCGACATCGCCCAGGCCGACGATCCCGTTTACGGGATCAACACGGGGTTCGGCGATCTCTCCACGGTGCGCGTGCCGCATGACGACCTGCGGGCGTTGCAGCGCAATCTCGTGCGGAGCCACGCGGTCGGGGTGGGGCCTCCCCTGCCCGAGGATGTGGTCCGGGCGATCCTGGTGCTCCGAGCGAACACCCTCGCCGCCGGACGATCGGGTGTGAGGGCCGAGGTCATCGACCTCCTTTGCGACATGGTGAATCGGCGGGTGCATCCGGCGATCCCGCGCCACGGAAGCGTCGGCGCGTCAGGCGATCTCGCGCCACTCGCGCACGCGGCGCTCGTCCTCATCGGCGAAGGCGAGACGGTCGGCGAGGGCAAGCGCAAGAGCGGAGCCGATGCGCTCAAGGCCGCGGGCCTGAAGCCGATCGAGCTCGGTCCCAAGGAGGGCGTCTCCCTCATCAACGGGACGCAGGTCATGAGCGCCATCGGTTGCCTTGCGCTTCACGACGCCGAGGTCCTCGCGACGACCGCGGACGTGGTCGGCGCGATGTCCGCCGAGGCCCTGCGCGCGACGGACCGAGCGTGGAGCGCGGAGCTCCACGAGACGCGGCCACACCCGGGCCAGCGCGCCGTCGCAGCAAATCTCCGCTCGCTCATGGCCGGAAGCCCGAACGTCGCGTCGCACCGCGTCGGCGATCCCCGCGTGCAGGACCCCTATTCGGTTCGCTGCATGCCACAAGTACACGGCGCCTCGCGCGACGCGCTCGCGTACGCGCGTGGAGTTCTTGAGATCGAGATCAACTCGGTCACCGACAACCCGATCGTGTTCGCCGAGGATCATCGCGTGGTGAGCGGCGGAAATTTCCACGGCCAGCCCGTCGCGATCGCGCTCGACCTCGCGACGATCGCGGTGGCCGAGCTCGCGGATATCAGCGAGGCGCGGGTCGCCCGAATGACGGACGGGCACACGAGCGGCCTGCCCCCGTTCCTCACGCGGAACGCGGGGACCAACTCCGGCTTCATGGTGGCGCAGTACACGTCGGCGGCCCTCGTGACGGAGAACCGTCTTCGCGCCTATCCCGCGTCGGTCATGTCCGTGCCAACCTCGGCGGGCATGGAGGACCATGTCAGCATGGGCGTGCACGCGGCGCACAAATTTGCCGACGTCGTCCGCAATACGCGTGAGGTTCTCGCCATCGAAGCGCTCTGCGCGGCGCAGGGATTGGACCTTCTCGAGGCCGACGCCGGGCCGGGGGTCGAGGAGGCGCGGCGTGTGGTTCGGGAGCGCTCGGCCCGACTCGACGACGACCGCGCCCTATCCGGCGATATCGCCGCGATGGCCGACGCGATCGCGCGCGAAGTCCTCATCGCGGCGGTACGGATGCGGTTGCCGGAGCTCGCGTGAAGCTCGAGCTCTCGGTGAACGGCGAGCATCGCGAGGTCGACGTTCCGCCGAATACGACACTGCTCTCGGTCCTTCGCGACGATCTGAACCTCACGGGCACGCGGTATGGCTGTGGTCGCGGCCAGTGCGGCGCGTGCTATGTGATCGCCGACAGCCGGGCGGTCGCCTCCTGCCTTCTGACCGCTGACCAGGCCGCGCGGATGGAGATCACGACGGTCGAGGGTCTCGTGGGTGATGCGACGCTCCACCCGGTGCAGCAGGCGTTCATCGACGAGGACGCGATGCAGTGCGGGTACTGCACGAGCGGCATGGTGATCTCGGCGGCCGCCCTTCTCGGACGCGATCCGAATCCCGACGAAACGTCGATCCGCGACGCGCTCGCCGGCAACCTCTGCCGATGCGGCGTCTACGGTCGTGCCATCCGCGCGGTGCTGAAAGCAGCGTCTCCGTCCTGATGTGGGACCGCCACGACCCTGAGCGCCTCGAGCAGCGGATCCGCGTGGAACGCGACGGGACCATCACCGCGCTTTCCGGAAAGATCGAATTCGGTCAGGGCATCCGCACCGCGTTCGCGCAGATCGTCGCCGACGAGCTCGACGTATCCATCGAGCGCGTGAACGTGGTGCTCGGAGACACCGACCAGGTGCCGTTCGACTTCGGTACGTTCGGGAGCCATTCGGTCGCGCAGGAAACGCCGCTCCTCCGCAACGCGGCGGCCTTCGCGCGGCAGCAGCTCATCGATCGCGCGAGCGCCAAGCTCGGGCTGCCTGCGGAAAAGCTCGATACCGACGCGGGGGTCGTCGTGGGCGGAGGCAAGCGCGTGCCATACGGCGAGCTGCTCGATTCGGAGCCGCTCGCCGGCACCATCCCGGACAGCGTGGCGCTTATGCCCGAAAAACGCCGGAAGTACGCGGGCCGGCCGATGCCGCACGTCGAAGCGCGCGACATCGTCACTGGCCGAGCCACGTTCGTCGCCGACGTCCGCCTTGCGGGCATGGCACGCGGCGCGATGGTGCGTCCTCCAGCGCGTGGCGCGAAGCTCCGCTCGCTGGACGACTCGGCGGCGCGAACGATGCCTGGGGTCATCGCCGTCGTGCGCGAAGGCGATGTCGTCGGCGTCGTGGCCGAGCGCGAGGAGCAAGCGCGCGCGGCCGCGGCGGCCGTCAATGCGGAGTGGCACGTCGTGCCGGTCGAAGGACCGACGGCCGAGGTTCCCATGCGGTCGGACGCAGGAGTCGAGGAAGCCCTTCGCGGCGCGCCAATGCGCCTATCGCAGACCTATGTGCTCCCGCCCATCGCCAACGCGCCGATCGGGCCGAGCGCCGCGGTCGCCGACGTCCGCGGCTATGGCGCGACGATGTACGTCGGGACCCACCGACCGTTCGGGGTGCGCGAGCAGATCGCGAAGACGCTCGGCCTGCCCGAGAAGAAGGTGCGGGTGCTCCCGGTGAACACGAGCGGAACGTACGGGCGCAACAGCCATCCCGACGCCGCGATCGAGGCGGCGATCCTCTCCAAGGGCGCGGGTCGCCCGGTCCTCTTGCAGTGGACGCGGGAAGAGGAATTCGCGTGGTCGCCGTCACGACCCGAGGCGGTTCTGGAAATCGCCGCGGGCCTCGATGCCGATGGACGCATCGCGGCGTGGCGTTATGACGAGCACACCAACGTGCACACGGCCGCCGGCCTCGATCCACAGGTCCTGGGCGTCACCTCCGGGCGCAACGCGGTTCCGCCGTACACGGGCTTTCCGGCGAAGGTGACCCTGCACATCGAGCCGACGCGCCTGCGCACCGCGAACTTTCGCTCACTCGCCGCGGCGGAGAACGTCTTCGCCATCGAATCGTTCATGGACGAGCTCGCGGCTCTCGCCGGTCAGGAACCGCTGGGGTTCCGGCTGCGCCACATCGAAGACGGGCGTTTCCGCCGCGTCGTTGAGCGGGTCGCCGAGCTGAGTGGCTGGCACGACCGCCCGAGCGGTCGGCGGGGTCGCGGCATCGCGTGCACCGTCTATCACGGGACCTACGTGGCGCAGGTCGCGGAGGTCGAGGTGTCGCTGTCCGGCGCGGTGCGCCTGCTCAGGGTCTGGTGCGTCGTCGATCCGGGCCAGACGCTGAATCCCGAGGGCGTGCGCAATCAGATCGAAGGCGGGATCCAGCAGTCCGCGTCCTGGGCGCTGAAGGAGGAGCTCCTCCATCGCGACGGCCGCGTCATGAACACGGGCTGGGACACCTATCCGATCGCGACGTTCCGGGACGCACCCGAGTCGATAGAGGTGTTCGTCGAAGGCGATGCGGCCGCGCCGCCGACGGGCGTCGGCGAGCCGGGCGCGGTGCCGATGGCCGCCGCGATCGCGAACGCCGTGTATGCGGCGAGCGGCGCGCGCATGCGCTCGGTCCCCCTCACGCGAGAGCGCGTCCGAAAGGCGATGGCCGGCTAGCGCGAGGAGCGGTCCCCGTGCGGTGGGACCGCTGGCTGCGGGGCTGTGTACGGGAGCGGGATGAACTCAACGCTGGGTCGACGCTGGCTCGTCTGCGGGAAGAGGTCCATGAGCTCGTAGACCTCGCGCGGCATCTCCTCGGTCACCTTGATGCCGAGCTCGCGCAGACCAGCGACGTCGAGGGCGTAGTCATGGGTCCACTCGCCTGAGCTGAGCTTCGTCGCGATCCGCTCCGCGTCGGCCTCGCTGTAATGCTCGAGCAGCAGCCGCTTCACCGTCGCCCTCACCTGACGAAGCGCCTTCTCGGCGACGTCTCCGAGAATGAGGGTTTGATCGTCGCGATTCGGATTCGGCTGCGCGAGCGCCCGAAGGATCGAAGCAGCAGGGAACGCCGACTGCGCGTTCCCGAGCTGAGGATCGACCGGCCCGAGAACGGCATTCGGATCCATGACGAGCTCGTCGGCGGAGATCGCGAGGAGCGCACCGCCCGACATCGCGTAATGCGGCACGAATACGGTGACCTTGCCCTTGTGCCGCTTCAGGGCGAATGCGATCTGCTCGGCCGCGAGGACCAGGCCACCGGGCGTGTGGATCAAGAAGTCGATCGGCATGTCCTCCGGCGTCAGCCGCACGGCGCGGAGGACCTGCTCGGAGTCCTCGATGTCGATGTATCGCGCGAGCGGGAACCCGAGGAAGCTCATCGTCTCCTGGCGATGAATCATCGTGATCAGACGGGCCTTGCGACGCTGCTCGAACCCGTGAAACGACCTGTTACGACGGAGCGCGAGCATCTGCTTCTGGTAGAGCGGGATGAAGAATTGCGCGAGCACGAAAAGCCAGAAGAACCATGAGAGGTCCGGCACCGCCGACCAGAGTGCACCCTTCGCGCCGCAGACGTCGTCTCGTACAGTTCCGAACAAATGAGCGCTCCGCGCGCCGTGATCTTTGACCTCGGCGGAACACTCGTGCACTGGTCCGACTGGGAAACCGGCGCGGACGGGAAGTGGGCGGCCTCGTACGACCACCTCGTCACGCAGTTCGCCGATCGCAGGTGGCCGGCACGCGATGCGTATGTGAACGCGATGCGCGAAGCCGAGCGCGACCATTGGCGCAGGGTCGACACTGAGCACTGGAGCGGCCCGCCGACGGGACTCGTGCGCGAAGCCTTCGAGCGCCTCGGCATGCCGGTGAGCGGCGCGGAGCTTCTTGGCGCGATGGACGGTTACGCGAAGGCGATCGCCGGCTGGTCCACCGTCGATCCAGACGCCGCGAGCGTCCTGAAGACCCTTCGAGAGCGGGGCTATAGGCTCGGCTTGCTGTCGAATACGTGGTGGGCAGCCGACTGGCACAACTCCGACCTTCTGATGCATGGCCTTGCGGGTCTTCTCGACGCGATCGTCTACACGTCCGACCTTCCGCACTCGAAGCCGCATCGAAGCGTGTTCGCCGAGGTGGCCCGTCGATTGGACGTGAAGGCCGACGAATGCGTGATGATCGGAGACAGGATGGTCGATGACGTATCGGGGGCGCTCGACGCCGGCATGCGTGCCATCTGGAGAAAGAACGAATCCGGTTTCCCTTCGTCGATCGCCGTGCCAACTGCTGAAATCACTCGACTCAGTGAACTGCCGGAGCTCCTTCAGAAGTGGGGCGGCGCTTAACTACCGATGGCGCCGGCCCGCCGAAACCCTCTTTACGCGACGGGGGCCCCCCGGCCCAAGGGCCGGCGCCCCATCGCGCGGGGGCCCTCGGCGGTCCGGCGCCATCGCTGCGCGTGGGCGTCGCGCGAGCCGCTCCTCAGCTACCACGATGTCGAGTGGGGCACGCCGCTGCACGACGATCGAGGACTATTTGAGTTCCTCATCCTCGAAGGCATGCAGGCCGGCCTCTCGTGGGAGACGGTTCTTCGCAAGCGCGACGCGTTTCGTCGCTCATTCCTTCGATTCGATCCCGTCAAGGTCTCTCGCTTCAACTCAAAGGACGTAGCCCGGCTGATGAAGGACGAGTCGATCATCCGAAATCGCGCGAAGATCGACGCGGCCATAGGCAACGCGCAGGCGTTGCTGGTCTTGCGGAAGGAGTTCGGCACGTTCGACGAGTACGTGTGGAAGTTCGACGACAAGGACGTGCTGTCGAAGGATCTGAAGAAGCGCGGGTTCAGGTTCGTCGGGCCGACGATCGTCGAGTCGTTCATGCAAGCGGTCGGGATCCGCAACGACCACGAACGCCGGTGCTACCGGTGGGCGGAGCTCATCCGGGCACGCGCCCCCACGCCCGCGCGATAGAGGTTCGCAACGACGAGCACGAGGACCAGCGCGAGGAGCACCCAGCCGACGACCTCATGAGCGGTCTCACCACCCGTGTTCGCGAGCGCCCACGTGATCGCGAGCGCGAGGAGCGCGCCGATGGCGAGCTGACCGTCTTCGATCAGAAGCCCGACGAGGGTCGCCCAGATGCTCCTAAACATTTCGCGCTTCCACGCGGGCGCCCTGCGGGAGGAGCGCGCGGAGCATCCGGATAGCGAGCCAGCTCGCAGCGAGGAATGCCAGCACGATGAGGGGGATCGAGACCGCGTCGCCCGGCCACTCCATGCCAAGGGCCTCGGAGAACCAGAACACGCCGAAGCTGCAGAGCATCGCCCCGACGCCGAACTTCAACCAATTCTCGGGGACCATCGTGAGCGGCTGCTTCAGCGCGACGCCCAGAGCGATCACGAACAGGCCCGCAGCGATCGCGCCAACGGTCGCGGCGGTCAATGCAATCCCGCCCGCCGCGCCGAACGCGACCACGATGAACGCGACTTCGGTCCCCTCGAGGAGCACGGCCTTGTAGGCGACGAGGAATCCGATCCAATCGAACTCTTTTCGTTGAAGTCCCTGCGCGCGGAGCTCCGCCACCTCGCGCTGATAGATCAGCTCCTCGTCGTGGATCGCGACGATGCCTGCGAACCGGAGGACCGCCTTGCGGAGCCAGCGCAGACCGAAGAGCAGCAGAAGCGCGCCGACGACGCCTTTCAACAGCTGCTCCGGGACGATCGTGACGATCGCGACCCCGACCGTCGCGATGATGACCGCGAGCGTCGCGGCTGCGGCAAGCGTGCCGAAGAGCGGCGCCCGCCATCCACGTGTGACCCCCACCGCGAGGACGATCGTGGTCGCTTCGACGAACTCCACCGCGCTCGCGACGAACGCCGGCGTCGCGTGGATAGCGAGGGTGATGGGATCCACGCGCCCGATTATCTGACTGAGTGGCGTCTGCCGGGTTCTATCCCCGCCTGATCCCGACGGTCGTGGCCGTCCTCCATACCATCCGACCGTGCGGCGAATCGATCTGGGCGCCTATCTCGTCGGACTCGTGCTCGGTGCGGCGATCCTCATCGCCTCGGGGTACGCGGACCGCTCGCCGGCCGCTGTTCGTCAAGGCGACTTCGCTCAGTTCTGGGTTGGTCCGCGCGCGTTCATCCTCGGCATCGACCCATACGCCAGCGCGACGTGGCATACCACGGCGGTCTCGCTCGGCGCGGTCACGACGGACACGAACGTGTTCGGCTACTTCGGCTGGTCGCTCGTGCTCCTATACCCACTGGCCCTGCTCGACCTGGACACGGCGGCCGCGGTGTGGCTCTTCGTCGGGCTCGCCGCGGCGGCGATCGCGCTCTGGGCGCTGCTCCGGGCGTATCTCCCAGGCATCCCGATCGCGCACACGCTCGTCGGTCTCGCCCTCGTTGGCTCGCATCCGGCACGGCTGAACGTGCTTCTCGGCCAATGGGGCTTCATCCTGCTCGCGGCGGTCGCCGGCGCGATCGTCTTGCTTCGCGCGCGCCGTCCCATCTCGGCGGCGGCCTGTGCGGTGCTTCTCATGGTGAAGCCGCAGCTCTTCCTGCTTTCCGCGCCCGCGCTCGCGGCCTGGGCGTGGCGAAATGGCTGGCGCCGGTTCCTACCGGCGGCGGCTCTCTTCGCGGGTGCGCTCGCGCTCGTCTCCGTCGTTCTGTTGCCGCAATGGCCGGGCGCATGGCTGCGAGAGATGCCCACACATCGACTGTTCGATCCGCCGCAAACGACGACGCTCGCGACGGTCCTCTACGGCGTGTTCGGCCCAGTCGGAACATGGCTCGCGCTCGGCACGATCGCCGCGGGCGTGCTGGCGGCGCTTCGCTTCGACCTTCGCGGCGAGGCCGCTCTCGCGGCGTGGCTCGCGCTCTCCGCGGTGGCCGCGCCGTACACCTGGTCGTACGACCACATCCTCCTCCTGGTGCCGCTCGTGGTCGGAGCCGGTGTCGTCGCGCGACGCTCCCGCCGCGCCGCGGTGCTGCTCGTCGTCGCCGGAACGTTGACGTTCCTCATCGTGACCACGCTGCTGGCGGTCATCGCGGCCGCGCGCAACCTCGAGTCGTTCTCGGCGGTGGTGCCTCTGGCGATCTTCGCGATGATCGTGTGGTCGCTCTGGCCGCAGCGACGAGCGAGTTCGGATCCCCTAACCGCTCTCTACGGCCGAGCGAACACGAGCACCATCCCCGGCTAGCCCCTCGGCGCGGATCGCGACGACGGTGAGCGCCGCGGTCACGAGCGAAACGGTCACATACAGAGAGAGCGGAGCGCCGAAGAGCGAGAGCACGGTCACGATCCACGGGATGATGAGTCCGGCCGCGATCACCAGCGTCGCAAGGGTCGCGCGCGTGCCGACCTGCGCCTGTTTTGCGGCGGCGAGGCCGGCGGCCCAGCACACCGCCAGCACGACGAGATCGTGCGGACGCGCGTAGGGCGTGAGAAGCAACGATGCCGCGACGAGGGCCACGACGACCTCGCGCGGACGAAGTCTTCGGCGCGGCAGCATCGCGGCACAGGCGAGGACGAGCAGAACCGCCACCGCGCCGCCGACCGCGGCCGGAAGACCGATGTCCGACGAGAGCGTCCAGAGCGTGCCGAGACCGCGGTCTCCAAGAAGCTGTTGTTGATCGATATTCTCGCGGATCAGGTCGACCGGCCAGGTAGGGATCACGAGCAACGTTGCGACTCCAATGACGAGCGCACCCGCGAGAAGCACCGCGGCTGCGCGCCGCGAGATCGTGAGGAGCGTCCCGGCCATCACGAGCGCCGTGATGTGCGGCTTGAGCAGCATGAGCCACCACGCCGCGGCGAGCGTGCGCGCCCGGCCGCGGTCGAGCCCGTAACCGAGCGCGGCGACGGACAACAAGATCACCGGTCCGAATTGCGCGTTGCCGATCGCGCTGAACATCGGCTGCGACCAGAGCAGAGTCACGAGCAGGAGCCTCGCCCCCCCGAGCATCGCCCAGGTGCGGGAGATGAGCGCCATCGCGCCGAGCGAACACGCGAAGAGGATCGCCTCCCAGAGCGCGACCGCCGCCCTTTCCGGCAGGACCGAGAGCGGCGCCATCGCGACCGCGGTCCAGAGCGGATAGATGAAGGTCCGAGCGCAGTGCGGCACGCGATCCGGATCCGTGTACGCGGCGGCCGCCCAGACCGTCCGGTCGTAGGGATCGGAGCCCGCGGCGACGAGGCGGCCGGCTTCGTAGAAGCAGCGGAAGTCCGAGATATCCGCGTCGCGTACGGTGACGGCCGCCCTTACGCCAAGCCCCAGGACCGCGCCCGCGACGAGCACGACGAAGAGAACGCTGGACGCGGTCAGCGGTCGCGGCGTAGAAGCCATCGAATGGTGAAGACGGCGACGTCGCGCATGGCGAGGAGCGCGCCTGCCGGCGTCACGCCCTCTGCGATTCCGGCGATGCGCGGGCGGTGCGGGATATCGATCTCGCGGACGACGCGACCTCGCGTGAAAAGGGTGATGAGCATTTCGGCTTCGAAGAAGTTCGACTCGCTCCGCGGCGGAGCGGACCGGAGATCCTCCGCCCGGTAGAGCTTCACGCTATCGATGTCATGGACCGGCAGCCGGAAGATCCGGCGCAGCAATCCCGAATAGAGCTGAGCGATGACGACGCGGCTCGCGGGGTCGCGTCGCGGGACACGGCGGCCGACCACGAGCGCGGCGCCGTCGCGTATCGACCACATCGGCTCGAGCGCGGCGGCCGGAACCTGTCCGTCCGCGGGCGTGAAGTAGATCCACTCGCCACGTGCCTCGGCGTAGAGGCGTTTCATCGTCGGTGGGATCCCAAGACGCGACGAGTTTCGCAGGAGCCGCAGCTCGGCGACCTCGTTGCACGAACGCTGCAGCTCCGCCCACGTGCCGTCCGTGCTCCCGTCGTCGCACACGATGAGCTCGAAGCTCGAGGCGAGGGCGCGCGCGGTCTCGCGGTGGCCTCTCACGACCCCGGCCACCGTGACCTCCTCGTTGTGGGCAGGGATCACGATCGAGAGCTCGATGCGGCGCACCCTAGGGCATCACCGCGTGCCGGCCGGTGTCCGGCGAGGCGCGATGACCCCACGGCGCGGATCCGGGCGATGGACAATTGAGACCGTGACCGTCGCCGCACGGACGATCCGCGCGCCGCGAGGGACCTCGCTGCAGTGCCTGGGCTGGCCGCAGGAGGCCGCGTTTCGCATGATCCAGAACAACCTCGATCCCGAGGTGGCCGAAAAGCCGGACGATCTCATCGTGTACGGAGGCACCGGCCGCGCCGCGCGGTCCTGGGAGGCCTTCGACCGGATCCTCTCGACGCTGAAGCGACTCGGTAAGGACGAGACGCTCCTCGTGCAATCGGGAAAGCCCGTCGGCGTCTTCCGCACGCACGAGTGGGCGCCGCGGGTGCTCATCGCGAACGCGCTGCTCGTGCCGCGATGGGCGACGTGGGACGAGTTCCGAAGGCTCGAGGCCCTCGGACTCACGATGTACGGGCAGATGACCGCGGGGTCCTGGATCTACATCGGAACGCAGGGGATCCTCCAGGGCACGTACGAGACGTTCGCGGCGGTGGCGCGCCGGCACTTCGGCGGCACGCTCGCGGGACGCCTCGTGGTGAGCGCGGGTCTCGGCGGGATGGGCGGCGCGCAGCCGATGGCGGTGACGATGAACGAAGGTGTCGCCCTGATCGTCGAAGCGGACCCAGCGCGTGCGGAGCGCCGCAAGTCGCAGCGCTTTCTCGACGAGATCTCGCCGTCCCTAGACGACGCGCTCGCGCGGGTCGAGCGGTACCGGCGCGATCGGGTCGCTCGTTCGATCGGCCTCGTCGCGAACGCGGCGGACGTGCTTCCGGACCTGGTGCGTCGCGGCGTCGCCGTCGACGTCGTGACCGATCAAACGAGCGCCCACGACCCGCTCGAGGGCTACGTGCCGGCGGGCGTCGCCGATCCAACCAATCTTCGGCGGGACGACCCCGAGGAATATGTGCGCCGCTCGCGCGCGTCTATCGCACGCCACTGCGAGGCGATCGTCGCGCTCGGCAAGCGCGGAGCGATCGCGTTCGACTACGGCAACAACCTCCGCGGCGAGGCGCAGGCCGCTGGATTCGCCGATGCCTTCAGCTACCCGGGCTTCGTCCCCGAGTACATCCGTCCGCTCTTCGCGGAGGGACGCGGCCCCTTCCGTTGGGTTGCGCTTTCGGGTAATGCGGCGGACATCGCGCGGACGGATCGCCTCGTGCTGGAGCTCTTTCCCGAAGACCGCACGCTCGCGCGCTGGATCCGCCTCGCGGGCGAACGCGTGCCGTTCCAGGGTTTGCCGGCGCGGGTCTGCTGGCTCGGGTACGGCGAGCGCGTGGAGTTCGGCGAGCGCATCGACGATCTCGTCGCGCGAGGCGAGATCGGCGCGCCGATCGTGATCGGCCGCGATCACCTCGACTCGGGGTCTGTGGCATCACCCTTCCGCGAGACCGAAGCGATGCGCGACGGCAGCGACGCGATCGCCGACTGGCCGATCCTGAACGCGCTGCTCAACACGTCGGCCGGCGCGACGTGGGTCTCGGTGCACCACGGCGGCGGCGTGGGCATCGGCAACTCCATCCACGCTGGGATGGTCGCGGTCGCCGACGGGACGCCCCTCGGGCGCGAAAAGCTCCGCCGCGTTCTTGTGACCGATCCAGGCACCGGGGTCATGCGTCACGCCGACGCGGGATATCCGGACGCGATCGCCTTCGCGAAAGACAAGGGGATCGATCTCCCCAGCGTCTAGCGGCGCGCGAGGCCTTCCGTCGCGGGCGCGTGGAGCGCGATGGGCGCCGGACTCGGTCGCACGAGCGTGATGACCGCGGTCAGGCAGAGCAGCATCACCCCCATGAAATGCCAGAGGATCGGCACGAGCGTGCCCACCTGCTGCGGCTGCATGAGGACCCAGGAAACCACGACGGCACCGACGACGAGGACGCGCTCCAGCCGCGACTGCGCCGTCGACGCGCGGCGGAGCGTGTCGGACGCGAGCGGGAGCGACAGGATGAGGAAGGTCGTCCAAAAATACCCAAACGGAGCGAGATACCCCGCGGTCGCAAGCGCAAGAGCGTGCCACGTGTTCTCACGCGCCCGGCCGCGACGCGCGGCGACCCCCGCGAGCACGGCAACGAGCGCCGCGGCGCCGGCGAGGACGAGCGGGAACCATTCCGACCAGAAGACCAGGGCGAGTTCCGGTGGACCTGGTCGTGCGATGTGCGCGTAGACCCAATCCTGCTCGAGCAGCCTTGGAGCGAACCGGATGTATTCCGCCGTGCGATCGGGCATCAAAAGCGCGCCGACGGCGAGAGCCGCGCTGCCGATGACTCCGCCGATGAGCACCGGGCGCCAGCGGCCCGCGGCCACATAGAAGAGGAGCAAGGTGATCGGTAGGAACTTGAGACCGACCGCGGCCGCGAGGAGGATGCCCGCCGGCAGTGCGCGGTCGCGGAGGCGCCACGCGGCGAGCGCGAGCGCGAGCGAGATGAGGTTCACGTTGCCGAGCGTCACTTCGAGGACGAGGCCGAGGAAAAACACATAGCCGGCGGCGGCCCACGGGCGCCACGACGCTGGAAGAGGACGAATGAGCACGATGCCGACGATCGCCGCGATGGCGACCTCAAGACCTATCCATGCCTCGAGTGCGACGGAGTACGGGAGGAGCGCGAACGGGACGAAGACGATCGCGACGATCGGGAGGTACCGAAACTCGTCGGGCAGCCCGAGGATCGTCGCGGCGTTCGGATAGAGCGGCTCGCCGCTCAGCAGGTTCCGCCCGGCGAGCCAGTAGGCGTGAAAGTCGTATCCCGCGGGGAGCGCGCTCGCCACGATCACCGCGGCAAGCGATCCGAGCACCAGGACGACGACGCCCGCGGACCAGACGATGCGGCGCGCGCTCATGTCTCGGGGCCAAGATGGCGGACGAAGAATTCGAGCGTCTCGCGAATGATCTCCCGCGAGCGCTCGTCGTCGTCGCGCGTGTCGAAACCGTGCTGGCCGTTCGGATGATCGAGCACCTTGAGATTGACGCCTCGCTCTTGAGCTTTCCGCACGAACGTATCGGTGCCCTCGAGAAGTGCGGCATGGTCGCGCCCGGCACGCGCCACAAGAAGCGGCGGCAGATCGGGATTCTCGGCGTCGAGCGCCGTTACGCAAGACCACTTTCGGACGCTCTCGTCCGTCGCCCACCGCAGGCCCGCGCGTAGCGGCGCGAGGTCCCAGATCGTGTAGAAGCCGGCCGCGGAACGCAGCCACTCGGGGCGATGTTGGAGGAGCGGTGCGAGTCCGAACGGTCCGCCCGCCGAGAAGACCCAGACCCCAACACGATCGACGTCGATCCGCAAATCCCGGCCGCGTCCTCGAACGAAGCTGATCGCGGCGTCAATGTCGGCCGCGACTTCGGTCGGCTCGAGGCGATTTGCCGATCGGTGATTGAACGGAACGCCGGCGATGCCGCGGGCGGCGAGGTGCTCCCCATACGACCGAAAGACACCCCAGTCCTTCGCGGTGGCGATGATCTCTTCCGATGCGTCGCCGTTGACGAGGAACACGACGGGGCTCGCGCCTCGACTGGATGAAGGCCGATAGAGGTCGAGCTTGAGCACTCGATCGCCGTCGGTCCGATAGACCAGGTCGCGTTCGACGCGGGCGCCGGCAGGCGGCGCGAGGACGGTCGGCGCTGCGAGCACGCGAGGATCAAGGGCCATCAAGCGTTCTCGCCGTGGTACCTGCCCTTGTATCCCTCGGCAGTGGGCGCCGAGAGCCGGAAGAACACGAGCTGCGCGACGCGCGCTCCGCGCTGCAGCCGGTAGCCGCGCGAGTTGAGCACCGCGAGGAGACCCTCGCCCCGTCCCGAATAACCCGCGTCCCAGACCGCGCCGTGGATCGCGACACCCGAGCGCAGCAGGCTCGAGCGCGGACGCGAGAGCGCCATGAGGTCGGTCGGAAGGTTCACCTTCTCGCGGTACGTGATGACGTAGGCCCCGCGGTGCAGGTCCCACCAGCCGTCCTTGTCGGCCTGCACATCTTCGCGCGCCGCCGGTTCGCGAACGTTGTCGGCGGCACCGAGCAGCCCCGGCGAGGTGAGCCGCTGGACGCGCTCTACGCGCAGATCGACTCCGTTCGGCTGCAGCTGATGGGAGATGTCCGCGTCCTCGATAAGTGGGGGCGTCGCGGCGAGCGCCGCGCGCAGCTCTTCGCGGGAGAGGACGGTCACGCGGGGATGCTAGACGCGGATGACAGAATCGCGCGGTGCCCGAGGGTGCCAAGACCGTCGCAGGATCGAAGACCGTGATGTCGCGGACGATGCTGCCCTCCGACGCGAACCCGTATGGCAACGTCCACGGCGGCGAGGTCATGAAGCTCATCGACGCGGTGGCCGGCGCGGCCGCGACCCGGCACGCTCGCGCCCGCGTGGTCACGGCCCGCATCGACGAGCTCTCCTTCCTCGCCCCCGTCTACGTCGGACATCTCGTCACCGCGAAGGCGTCGGTGAACCACGTCGGAAAGACAAGCATGGAAATCGGCGTGCGAGTCGAGGCGGAGGACATGCTCACCGGGAACGTCGTTCACGTCGCCTCGGCGTATCTCGTCTTCGTGGCGACCGACGAACATGGGAGGCCGGTCCCGCTCCCGCCGCTCGTCGCCGAGACCGACGAGGAGCGACGGCGGATGAAGGCCGCGGAGACGCGCCGCTCCCTGCGGCTGCACAGACCCCGAACGGCATAGACTCCCGCCTTACCGCTGGGGAGGTGCATATGCGAAGCGCCCTTCGCGTCTTGGCTCCACTCGTCGCGGCTCTCGTCGTGGCCGCCGCGTGCAACGCGCCACGCGCGTCCTCTACGCCCACGCCGTCGGCGACGGGAACCCCGAACTTCACGGGCAAGACGCTCAACATCGTCACCGGTGGCACCGGCGCGGTCTACATCGTGTACGGCGCCGGGCTCGCCGAGCTCCTGAACAAGAAGCTCGGCACGGCCGCGAGCGCGCAGTCAACGACCGCGTCCGTCGACAACATGAAGCTCATCCGGGACGGCAAGGCTGACGTCGCGTTCACGCTCGCCGACACAGCCTTCGACGCGGTCAACGGAAAGGGATCGTTCGCGTCGCCCGAGAAGGCCGCGGATGCGAAGGTGCTCGCCGTCCTCTACTCCAACCTCACCCACCTCGTCGTCAAAGATGCGGGCGGCATCAACGCGGTCCCCGATCTGAAGGGCAAGCGCGTCTCGATGGGATCTGCGGGCAGCGGGACGGAGATCATCGCCAACCGCACGCTGGAGGCGTACGGTCTGGATCCGGCGGCTGACATTTCCCGCGAGCGACTCGGCGCTCAGGATTCGGCGAATGCGCTTCGCGACGGCAAGATCGACGCGTTCTTCTTCTCCGGCGGACTGCCGGTGCCCGCGGTCCTGGACCTTTCGACCGGCACGAAGCTCAAGATGCTCGACCTCGCCGACAGCATCTCGAAGATGAGCGCGAAATACGGCAACTTCTATTTCCCGATCAAGATCCCGAAGACCACGTACAACACGGCGGCTGACGTGACCGTGTCGGGCGTCGCGAATCTCCTCGTCGTGCCGTCGAGCTTCGATCCGGCGTTCGCGCAGGCGATCCTCGCGACGATGTTCGACAACAAGGCCGACCTCGTGAAGGTGCACAACGCTGCGAACGATCTGTCTCTCGAGTCGGCCGTGGTGGGTTCTCCGATCGACTACCACCAGGGCGCGATCGACTTCTATAAGTCGAAAGGTGTCTGGAAGAAATAGCGCTTTCGTCGCGCTCGGCGCGGCGATCCTGACGGCGGCGGGGGTGGCGCTCGCCACCCCCGTATCGGTCCTCACCGTGAGCGACGGTGCGACCGAGTTCGTCGGAACGCTTGGAGGCGAGGAACCGCTTCAGTACTCATACCGCCAGTCCATCTATCAGGTGACCGTGTTCGAGGAGCTCTCCCGCGAGGGGACCGGTCTCCGCATACAGCGGGTGCGCTCGAGTGACATCCGCTCGGTCGAGTACTTCGGCTGGAAAGGCGAGCCCGCGCAGGCCGATGGCCTCTGGACCGAAGAGTCCCCGCGCAGCGTCGCGGTCGAGGGCGAGCTCGTCATCCGGATCACGCCCGCGGGCGAGCAGACGCTCTCGACGTCGCGGTGGCGTGTCGTTCTGAAGCCGCGCTTCGGCGAGACCGTCGTCCACGTCCGTGCCGAGGATCGTCCCTGGGTCGTCGCGCTCCTCGAGGGCGCGCGATGACCGAGCCAGCCTCCGAGCCGGAGGTCATCGCTCGCCCCGACCTCGAGGCGGTGCTGGCCGAGGACAAGACCCAAGAGCTCATCGAGGAATACGAAGCCGAGGCGAGGACCCGGACCTTCACCGGTCTGTGGGACATCGTCGTCACGACGATCGCTGTCGCGACGACTCTGTTCGCGCTCTACTTCGCGGCGGCCGGAGCGGAGATCCCGTTCACGGGCGTCGTGCTCGTCCCGTCCTTCCGCGTGCTCGGGCAGACCATCACCACGCCGCAGATCTACGTGATGATCTTCCTGACCGCGATCCTCGTCCTCACGTTCCTGCTCTACCCGATGCATCCGCGGTTCATCAAGCGCGTCAATGCCATCGACCTCGCGTTCGTGGCGGCGTCGATCGCGATCACGGCGTACGTGTTCCTCAACTTCGAGACCGTCATCTACCGGGTGAACGCACCCAACGCGTGGGACTTCGCATTCGGCGTCATCGCCATCGTCACGGTGCTCGAGGCGGGACGGCGGACGATCGGCTGGCATCTCCCGGCGATCGGCATAGCGGCCATCGCGTACGCGTACTTCGCGGACTTCATGCCTGGCCCGTTCCGGGGACCGCCGAAGGACCTGGATTACATCGTCTCGAACCAGTACCTCGGCCTCGACGGGATGCTCGGCACGCCGCTACAGGTCGCGGCCACGTTCATCATCCTGTTCACGATCTACGGCGCGATCCTCGATTACACCGGCGCCGGGAAGTTCTACGTGGATCTCGCGTTCGCGTTGACCGGCAAACGGCCGACCGGCGCCGCGCGCACCGTGACGGTCGCGTCGTTCCTCCTCGGCACGGTCTCGGGCTCCGGCGTCGCTACGACGGTCACCCTCGGCTCGATCGCCTACCCGATGCTGAAGAAGGCCGGCCACGATCGCGAGTCGAGCGGCGCGATCCTCTCGGCAGGCGGGATCGGCGCGGTCATCTCGCCGCCGGTGCTGGGTCCGGCCGCGTTCCTGATGGCCGAGATCCTCGGCATCAGCTACCTGCAGGTCGTGGTCATGGCGATGATGCCGACGATCCTCTACTACCTCGGGATCCTGCTGATGATCGAGGTCGACGCGCGGCGGCTCGGCGCCCGTGCGATCGCGCTCGACGCGCCCGGCTTCTGGGAGCTCACGAAGCGCTACTGGTATCAGTACACGTCGCTCTTCGCGATCATCGTCTTCCTCGTCGCGGGGTTCTCGACGATCACCGCGGTGTTCTGGTCGATCGTCGTCGCGATCCTCGTCTCCTACATCAGGCGTGAAACATCGCTCAACCTGAGCAAGGTCGTGAAGGCGCTCGCCGCGGGGACGAAGCAGGTCCTCCCCATCGGGGCGACGACGGCGGTCGCGGGCATCGCGGTCGGGATCCTTCTGCAGACCGGCCTCGGCCTCAAGATCTCGAGCCTCATCCTGTCGCTTGGCTTCGGCAACCTCGTGGCGACGCTCATCGTCTCGGCCCTCGTGCTCTGGGTGCTCGGGCTCTCGCTGCCGATTACCGCGACGTATCTCGTGGCGGTGCCCACCGTCGTTCCGGCTTTGATCACGCTCGGCGTCGCACCGCCCGCCGCGCACATGTTCGTCTTCTACTACGCGGTCCTGTCCGAGGTGTCGCCGCCCGTCGCGCTCTCACCGTTCGCCGCGGCGGCGATCACCGGCGGCAATCCCTACCGGACGATGATGCTCACCTGGAAATACGCGCTGCCCTGCTTCCTCGTCCCGTTCATGTTCACGCAACCGGACGGTCTCGCGATCCTGTGGACGGGATCGACCATCCCCGAGGCGATCGTCGCGTCGGTCTCCGCGGCCGTCGGGATCATCGCGCTCGTGGCGGGCGTGGGCGGCTACCTATTGGGGCCGACCAACCTTGCGGAGCGGGTCCTTCTCATCGCGGGGGGTCTGCTGCTGCTCGCACCCGGGGTCAGCGCCGATATCGCGGGGCTCGCGCTGTTCGGGATGGCCGGCGCGTCGCAGCTCTTCCGCCGCGCGCGCCGGCCCGCTACCGCCGCCGCTTAGGCGCGCTCCTCGATCGGAAGGGCCTCCATGAGCTGCTGCTTGAGCTCCGCCATGCGCGCGCCCATGTCCTCGAGCTCGTCTTTCTTGAAGGCCCTGCGCACCTTGGGGAACATCTTCCCCTCTTCTTCCTCGAAGGCGTGGTGCTCGATGTTCTCCATCATGACCTTGAACTTCGCGGCCCACTCCTCGGCTTCGAAGGGAGTGTTTTCGATCTCCGCCTTCACGACGTCGACGAAGTGGTGCTCCTCGTACGACTCCGTCACGAGCTCTTCGAGCTGCTTCGAGGTCGCACGCTCTTTCACTTCGGGGTAGAAGATCTGCTCTTCGATCTTCTCGTGGACCGTTAGCTCCTGGACGAGCTTGCCGAACAACTCCTTGCGTGTCTTGCTGCCGCGCTCGGTCGTCTTCTCGATCTCGCCCATGAGCTTCTTGACCTTCTGGTGGTCCTGCTCGAGCAGCGTCAATGCGTCCATCACAGCCTCCAAAAAAACAGGTTTGGAGGCCTGCAGAGCAAAGCCGCTGCCAGTTACATAAGGAACCGGCAGCGGCTCGCTCGCTCTCTTAGAGAACGCGCTCCAGGTAGTCGGCGAGGATCGTGAAGGTGCGGATCTTCTGCTGGATGTCGGCGCTTCCATGGCCCTCGTCGTCGAGCTCGACGTACTCGAAATCTTCGCCCTCGCGCTTACCGAGCGCTAGCAGCTTGTCGCGGAATATGCGCGACTGCGAAACCGGACAGCGCGGGTCGTTCACGCCGTGGACCATGAGCAGCCTCGCCCGCATCTGATCTGCGAACTCGATTGCGCTGCGGTCGCGCCATAGGTCGCGGTCCTTCTCGGGGTCGCCCATCTGCTCGCGCAGGAAGTACCGGAAGTGCTCCTTGCTCTCGTCCCACATGCGGTGAAGGTCGCTGATGCCGACCCATGCGACGGCGGCCCGCCAGAGGTCCGGCTTCTTCGTGGCCGCGACGAACGTCATGAAGCCGCCGTAGCTCCCGCCGAACACGACGAGCCGCTCTGGATCGACGTACGGAAGCGCTCTCAAGTAATCCGCTCCGGCCGCGACGTCCTCCAGATCCGCGCCGCCCCAATCCTTGAGGGCAGCATCGCGGAACTCGACGCCGTACCCGGTCGAGCCGCGGATGTTCGGCTCGAGCACGACGAAGCCGCGATCGACGAGGAACTGTGCGAACGGATCGAAGCCGCGGAACCACTGCGCGGTCGGTCCGCCGTGTACGTGCACGAGCGCCGGCAGTCTCTCGCCCGGCGCGATGGCGCGCGGCCGGTAGAGGAGCGCCGGGATCTTCTTCCCGTCGAAGGTCTCGTACCAGACGTGCTCGGCGTTCACGAAGACCTTGCGGTCGATCGAGCCGTACTCCGGCTCGATGAGCGTCTCAGCCGTGTCGGTCGCGAGGTCATACGCGACGAGCGCGGGTCTCGTCACGTCGGTCGAATAGTTGATGAGGAGCTTGGTGTCGTTCGCGAAGAACTGCGCGCCTAAGGCGAATCCGGCCGGGAGCTTGAGCTCACGGGCCTTGCCGGTGTCGACGTCGTAGAGGATCGGCCGGACCTCCGACTTCTCATTGCGGATCGTCACGAGCCACTTGCCGTTCTTCGAGAAACGAAGCGCGTGCTCCTCGATGCCTTCAGGCGAATACCACCGGACCTGGCCGCTCTCGATATCGACGATGCCCGCGCGGTTTTGCCCCGATGCGTCGCTCGTTGCCGCGATGCGTCTGCCATCCGGGTGCCAGTCCCCGAGCGTGTCCTGAGAGCCGGGCCGCACGCTGAAGACCTTGCGCGCGCCGGTCCCATCGGGCCCGACGACGTAGCCGTCGCGATTCTTCAAGCGAGAGAGGTCCTCGTTCGTGACGTAGCTGATCCACTTGCCGTCGTCCGACCACAGCCCCCCGAACACCGGGAACGCGTGGCGCGTCAGCGGCGTGTAATCGTTGCCGTCCGCGCGAATCTTCCAGAGATTGAGCTGACCGGGGCGGTCGGGAGTTTCGGGAAGACGCTTGTTCGTACCGACCGTGAGCCACCGATCGTCGGGGCTGAACTGCAGCGCGTGCTCTTCCGCGGCGGGGTCGCTCGTGAGCTGCTCGACCTTCCCCGTATCAACCTCGATCTTGTAGAGGTCATGCTGCTCGTTGCCTCCGCTGTCCTTTCCGAACGCGATGAAGCGGTCGTCGCGACTCCACGCGAACCCGGTGCGCATCGCGCGCGGCACTTCGCCGTGGCTCACCTGGCGGACGGCCTTCGTGGCGAGGTCCATGACGTAGAGCTCGATGCGTCCCGACTTGTCCCAATAGAAACCCACCTTGTCGCCGCTCCACGAGACGAGCGGGAAGAAGAAGCTGGACAGGCGGCAGAGTTCTTCGAGCGGGATACGCGCCTCTCGGCTCGTGATGACGGCCACTGTTCGGTCCTCCCCTGGAAACTGGGTTCACTCTAAAAGAGTGCCCACGGCTCATGCACCACCGTCACGAATGGGCAGGCACCTCCGCCAGGCGACGGCCCGAGGGAGCGTGAACGCCTGAGCTCGACTTCTACCAGCTCGGTGCG
>Ga0307277_10000172_pt1 | contig 21398 bp, 17 predicted proteins | sample ER_DNA_116_FD_194473 | JGI IMG/M metagenome (GOLD analysis project Ga0307277, IMG submission 194473) | Bulk soil microbial communities from the East River watershed near Crested Butte, Colorado, United States - ER_DNA_116 | ecosystem: Environmental > Terrestrial > Soil > Floodplain | place...
AGCGCATATTCCGCCGCAGTACGGGGGGTTTTGGGGGCGACATTTTGCACGGTGCAACTTGGGGTGCAAGTTGGCGCCTCGTCAGCCCTCCCTTGCGAGCCGAGATCGTGGTGTCAGCAGGCGCGTGCCGCCGACACCGCCCATATTTGTTGCAGTTTTACTGCCGGCTGCCCGGCGCAATGCTCCCGCGCCCGTCCTGATCGCCGCGAATCGCGCGATCTTTCAAGCAAGCCGCTTCCGGCGGCCATCCATGGTCCGGCCGCGAGCGTCAACCTCATTGGCAGCACGCCATCCGGAAAGCCGTGCGCTTATATCTTGGCGCTCGAAGGAGCCTCCCCCTTCGCAATGTTCTCTTCCCGTCATAAGAATTCGCTTGCGCACCATAAAGCCGCGCGCGCCCGTGCTACTCGTGGCGCGCGCGCCGGTTGGCGGAAATTTGAGCAGATCCAATGACATGCGCGACGGCGGGTGCTCGCGCCGCTGCAAAGGCGAGCCGCTCGCCAGAAAGTTTCCGCGGCGAAACGTGCTAGCATCAAGGCAGCGATGCGATCCCGGCTGATACTTTATGGCGAGACGCCATGAGGGCGCGCGGTTGCGCGACGCCTTGGCCGGGGAGGGGCGTGGGCGCGAGGCCTTACCGCGCGGGCGATGGTCGGCACACTGATGTCGGTCGCCAGGGCCGCCCGCGTGTGCCGCCGTCTCGCCGCGCGGCGCCATTTTTCCCGCTCGCTCAGGCGGCGTTCGATTTAGGCAAGGCCGCGCCGTGAAGTTGTCCACGCGACTGACGATGGCCATGGTGGCGCTGGTTCTGTTCGCCATCGCCGTGACCGGGATCCTGACCTACCGCAATCTCTTGGATGTGGCGGTGCCGCGTTCGTTGGAGCGCCTCGACGGTCACGTCCAGCTTCTGGCCGCCGAGCTTCAAGCCGTCGTGCGTGCTGCGCGGGCGGATGTGCTGGCCTTCGCCGTGGAGCAAATGGGGGGTGGCGGTTCCGGCGACATTGCCGATGCCTCGAACGTGTTCGCGGCGGCCGAGCGGCGCCAGCTGACGTCTCGGTTTTCGGCGGAACTGACCGCCAAGTCTTGGTACGACGAATGGCGGATCGTCGGCGCTGCGGATGGTGGGCGCGAAATCATCCGCGTGGACCGTTCGGGAGTGGGTGGCGCAAGCCGCGCCGCGCCCGACTCGGAGCTGCAGCGCGACGGTGATCAGGACTACTTCCAAAAGACGATCGCGCTCGCGGCCGGCGATGTTTACATCTCGCCGATCGAGCTCAAGGAGACGCGCGGGGCCGCTGGCACCCGCGTTCCGACCATGCGAGTCGCGGCGCCGCTGATCGCAGCGGATGGCCGCCGGTTCGGAATTGTGATCGCCGATCTCGACTTGCGGCCGGTGTTCGATCGCATTCGCGCCACCGCGCGCCAAGGGAGCCGCATCTACGTCGTCAACGAGGCGGGCGTTTTCCTTCTGCATCCCGATCCAAACCGCCAGTTCGCCTTTCAGCGCGGTTCCCCGGCGCGGGTGCAGGACGACTATCCGGGTCTGATGGAGCTCTTGCAGAGCGACGAGGCGACCCCGCGTGTCCTCAACGATCGCGCCGGCGAGCGCTTCGGCGTGGCCTGGCAAAAGCTGCGGCTGGGGGGCGGGCCGCGCCTCGCCGCCATCGAAGCCCTGCCTTATCCTGCCCTCATCGCCGGAGCGACGGCCGTTCGCGATTCTGGCGTGGTCGCCGCGCTCGCCGCCGTCCTTGTTGCATTCGCATTGGCAGTGATCATTGCCCGCTCGATGACCAAGCCGCTGGCGCAAATGACGTGGGCCGTCGAAGGCCTGGGCCAGAACGCGCCGATGAAAGTCCCCAGCGGTGCGAGCGGCGAGATCGGCGTGCTGGCCAAGGCCTTTGCCCGCATGGACGCCGCCATGCGCGAGAAGACCGCAGCGCTCAATCGCGAAATCGAAGAACGCAGCCGCCTGTTCGACAACTCGTCGGATTTGATTCTGACGACGGACTGCGAAGGCAAATTCCTCCGCGTCAGTCCGAGCTGCAAGCCGATCCTGGGCTACGATCCCGAAGAGATGACGGGGCGCAACGGCATCGACTTCACCTATCCCGACGATTTACGCGTGGTGCAGGCGGAGATGCGCCTGGCGCGGCGCGGGCAGCAGCGGCGCAATTTCGAGACGCGATGCCTTCATAAGGACGGGCGCGTCGTCACGCTGGCATGGAGCAACGTCTGGTCGGAGCCGCTACAGCGGCATTTCTTCATCGGCCGCGACATGACCGAAGCCAAGAAGGCGCAGGAGGCGCTCCTCGACAGCGAGCGCATGGCGCGCACGATCATCGATACCGCGCTGGACGCCATCATCCAGGTCAACGAATGCGGCGAGGTCCTGGAGTGGAATCCGCGCGCCGAGTCGATCCTCGGCTGGTCGCGCCAGGAAGCGATGGGCAGGCCGATCACCGATCTGTATCTGCCGAAAGGGTATCGCCCCCGCTATCTCACGATGAACGAGCTGCTGCGGCAGGTGGGCCGAGTCGAAGGCGAACGCTTTGAAATCGACGTGGTGCGAAAGGACGGCCGCAAGATCAGCGTGGAGATATCGATGACCGGCGTGCGCCGGCATGGCGGCAATGTCTACAACCTGCTGCTGCGGGATATCAGCGCGAAAATGTCCGCGTAGGAACGTATGCGGCAAGCCTGCCTGGGAGGGAGCCGCCGCTCATGCTATTTGTCTTTTTTCAGGTTGCTGAGCTCCGTCACGAGCTCCGGGAACGGCTGATACTGCGCGGCGCCGCAGTGTTGGTTGTCGGCGTCGACGAATTGGTTCATGCGGCCGGCGAAGAAGATCACCATTTTCTCCTTGCGCCAATCCGGGGCGGTGGCTCGCAAGCAGATGAAGTAGCGGCTCTCCGTGCCGAACTGGGTGAGTGCGGGCGCCGAGATCGAGGCCTCGCGCACGTTGAGGAGTTCTGCCGGATGGGCTCGCACGTACGTGAGGAGCTCCTGCTTGTGATTTTCCGGAAACTTGTTGGCATCGACCCTCTTTTCCGGCTGCGACCCGAGTCCGAACTCCGAGCAGCCCGCGACCGCGGCCGCAAGCGCGAGGACAAAGCAGATCGAAAGGGGTGTCGAGATACCGGGCTTGGGCGCCACCGCGTTCCTCGCCGAGGTCAGGCCTGTTCGCTGCAATTTACCGCACACGGCAAGTGAGGCAAATCGGCGCGGATCGTTTACGGCGCTGGGACGATAAGCCATGCCCCGGCGGCGACAAGACCCGAGCCCGCGATGCGCGAAAGCACGCGCCCGGCGGGAACGACCTTCTCGGCCAGCACCAGGATCGCCAGCGCGGCGATCCATACCACGTTCATAACGCCGCCGACGAACAGCAACGCCATCAACGCCCAGCAGCAGCCGATGCAATAGCCACCATGGCGAGCGCCGAGCGCGAGCGCGCCGCCGGCGTCGGCACGAAATCCGCCGTGGCGTTGGATGAACCACCACGGCGCCTGACATTGGCGCAGGCATGCGTCCTTGAGCGGCGTCCATTGATAGAGGCCGGCGGCGATCAGCACGGCGCCGCCGAACACGTCGTTCGCGCCCGCCATGGTCGGCGTGAGCAAGCCACTGCGGTCGAGCGCCCACTGCGCCGACGTTGCCAGTAGAGCAAAGCCGATCCAGGCGAGAAGGTAGCCGGCGCCAAAATAGGCGCTCGGCGCCAATGGCTTTCCCTGTTGCGCCCCCTGTCTCCCGACGCGGGCGTAAATCATGATCATGGGGGCTACCGACGGCGTCATCATGCCGATCATCATCACTGCCCACATGGCGAACACGAAGGCGAACTCGATCGGCTTCCACGGCGACGCTGCGGGCATCATCAGACCCATGCCGGCGGGAATCATGCGAAAGCCGGACATGTCCATGCCGCCCATCTCCATGTCGTCGGCGAGCCACCACAGATAGGCCCAGGCGAGCGCGGTGAGCGCGGCAAGCGCAGCGATCACGACCGCCCGATCGCGCTGCACCACGGCCTCGATCGCCGCCTCTGACATGGGGGCTCAGCGCACGACGCCGCTTTGGCAGAGATGGATCTCGGCGAATTGCCCGTAGGAGTCGGCAAGCTCGAGCCTGAATGGGCGCGACGTTTTGGTCCAGCCGCGGCCGATTTCGGCAAGCGTGTATTCGAAGCTATCGACCATGTCGATGCGCACGCGGTGCTGCGCCCCGGTCACCGGGTTGAGAATCGGCTCGCCGCGGCCTTCGGTCACGTCGGGGACGGCCAAGCGCGCCCTTCGGCCGGGGATGTCGACCTCGAATTCTATGGGCGCGAAGATCGGATCGTGGAGCTTCTCGAAGGTGGAGGCGAACACGTTAAAGACGGTCGCGCCGGGCTCGGTGTCCTGACCGGTGAGGATGCGCAGCAGCGCCGCACGCTGCGGCTCGGTTGCGCGCTCATCGATGACCACCGCGGCTTCGCCCTTGCCCTCGTGGATCGCACCCGGCCAGCGGAAGATTCCCACGAACTTCAGCCCGTCGAGCTTGGTCGAGCCGTGCTGGCCTTGGTCGATCTCGAAGCCCCCGACCGCCTGACAATGTCCATGCGTCGGCAGACCGTTGAATTGGCAGGGGCAGCCGTAGGAGCAGTTGCAGTTGACGAACTCGCGCCCCTTGATGCTCCATTTGGTGTCCGCCATCGCCGCCTCCTGTCAGCACGCCCGGCGAGCATACACCGGGCCGCTCATCCATCCCAATCCTAGCGTCGCGCCGCCTCAGCGGCCTGCTTGCGGCGTTTTTCTGACAGTTCCCGCGGGGGCCCGCCTCGCATGGCTCGCGGCGGGGCTCCGTCGTTTGTAACGCAATCCCGTGGGACTAGAACCGCTACGTGTCGTCGCGGCTGCCGCCATCGGCCGTCGGAGCGCGGATCATGATCCAGATCATCATGTCCCAGGCGTTGCGGATGGCGGCGAGCAGCAGCGTGATCTGCCCGGCCGCGAGCAGATCGAGGCCCGCTTCCGATTGCCGCCAGAGGAAGAGCGCGGCGAGCAACAGCAAGAGGTGGCCGAGGAGCGGGATCGCCGCGTAGAACAGGCGATCGACGACGTCGACGTTGAAACGGCGGTGGATGAACAGCTCGATCCACACGCTGGTCGAATAGACCGCGCCCGCGACCCCGACTACCGCCAGCAAGCTCGCGAGCGTATGCCACTCATGGGTCGGGACCAGGGCCACCACGGCGATCACCAGCACCGTGGTGAAATGCACCACGGTCGGGCTGATGAAGGCCTTCAACGCCGCGCGATCCTTCTCGGTGAAGACGCTCGCGCCAATTGAGGCCGCGACGAACATGAGGCCGACCAGGGTCGCCGCCGCCGTGCCGACCAAAACGTCGAAGTCGTGCCAATCCTCGACCAGCTCCGCGAGCGAGGTATCCATAATCACCGAGACCGGCGCGCGCTGCGGGCACTATTGCCGCGCATTACTCGCGACGCCAAGCTCGACGATAGCAGCAATGTGGGCGGCAATGAACGGAACGCGGCGGCCAGCATAAGAAGCCCGCGAAAGATCAGTCTCGGACCCCGACGATGAGAATCGTACACGTGTGCCAAAATGGGCGCGTCGCCCGTCGAGCCCTCTCCCCTTGCAAGAGAGGGCTCAATGGTTTGTCCAGGATCTAGGGGCGAGGGGGCCTTTGGCATCAGATTAGCCTCAACTCACGAAATAGGCGGCGCCGTTATGGATCAAGCGAGAGAGCGCCGTGTGTCAGCTACATCCCGTCGTGCTCCCGCACGTGTCGCATTTGAGGCAGGTTCCGTTCCTTAAGAGCGTGAAGTTGCCGCATTCGCCGCAGGCCTCGCCCTCGTAGCCCTTGGCCTTGGCCTCGGCGCGCTTCTCGGCCGCGATCGCCCGCGCGCTCGCGCGGGATTCGGCAACCTCGCCGCGCGCGTGGGCGAGCTGCTGCTGCTCGAGCTGCTCGGCGGGCGAGAGCTTCTGCTCCGGCTCGACCTTGAGCGCGGCAGTGCCTTCGGCGCGCGGCTCGCGGCCGGCGAAGGCCGTCACCTTGCCGCCGGGCGCGCCTCGCGCGCCACCCTCCCCGCCGCCGATCGGGGAGGGTGAACGCGCCTCAGGCGCCGCACCACCCGCTAGAACCGAAAGCTTGTCCGTGCGCGAGCGCGTAAGCCCCTTCGACACGTACCGCGTCGCCGCGCCGCCCTCGGGCTTGCCTTCCTCGACACCCTTGCCGAGCGCGTCGAAGCCGCCTTCGGTCGGGTCGACATGGGCGAGGTCGAAGCGCTCGAGATAGCTCACCGCCAGCTCGCGGAACACGTAGTCGAGGATCGAGGTCGCGTATTTGATCGAATCGTTGCCCTGTACGGGACCCGACGGCTCAAACCGCGTGAAGGTAAAGGCGTCGACATATTCATCGAGCGGCACGCCGTACTGCAGGCCGAGCGACACTGCGATGGCGAAATTGTTGAGGAGGGACCGCAGCGCCGCGCCCTCTTTGTGCATGTCGATGAAGATTTCGCCGAGCCGCCCGTCGTCGTATTCGCCGGTGCGCAGATAAACCTTGTGGCCGCCGACCACCGCCTTCTGGGTGTATCCCTTGCGCCGGTCCGGCATGCGCTCGCGCTCGCGCATGACCACGATGCGCTCCACCACCTTTTCCACCACCTTCTCGGCGAGGGCGGTGACGCGCGCCGCCGCCGGCTTCTCGACGAACGCCTCGATAATGTCGTCCTCCTCGTCCTCGTCGGCGATCAGCTGCGACTGCAGCGGCTGCGAGAGCTTCGAGCCGTCGCGGTAGAGCGCGGTGGCCTTCAGCGCGAGTTTCCAGGAGAGGAGATAGGCCTCCTTGCAGTCCTCGACCGTGGCGTCGTTCGGCATGTTGATGGTCTTGGAGATGGCGCCGGTGATGAACGGCTGCGCCGCGGCCATCATGCGGATGTGGCTCTCGACCGAGAGGTAGCGCTTGCCGTTGCGCCCGCACGGATTGGCGCAGTCGAACACCGGATAGTGCTCGGCCTTGAGATGTGGTGCGCCCTCGACCGTCATCGCGCCGCAGACATGCACGTTGGCGGCCTCGATCTCGCGCTTGGTGAAGCCGAGCGCGGAGAGAAGGTCGAAGCGCGGATCGGCGAGCTTCTCCGGTGCGATGCCGAGCTTGGCCACGAACTCTTCGCCCAGCGTCCATTTGTTGAAGGCGAATTTGATGTCGAAGGCGCTGCGCACCGCCTTCTCCACTTTCTCGATCGCCTCCTCGGTGAAGCCCTTCTGCTTGAGGGTGGTGTGGTTGATGCCGGGCGCCTGCCCCAGGCTGCCGTGGCCGACCGCATAGGCCTCGATCTCGGCAATCTGCGCCTCGGAATAGCCGAGCACGCGCAGCGCCTCGGGCACCGCGCGGTTGATGATCTTGAAGTAGCCGCCGCCGGCGAGCTTCTTGAATTTCACCAGCGCGAAGTCGGGCTCGATGCCGGTGGTGTCGCAGTCCATCACCAGGCCGATCGTGCCGGTCGGGGCGATCACCGAAACCTGGGCGTTGCGATAGCCGTGCTGCTCGCCCAGCGCCAGCGCGCGATCCCAGGCGTGCTCGGCACGCTCGATCATGCGTGGATTGGGGCACCCCTTGTGGTCGAGCGGGACCGGCGGCGTCGCCACCTTCTCATAGCCGGTGCGCTCGCCGTGCGCGGCGCGGCGATGGTTGCGAATGATGCGCAGCATATGCTCGCGGTTCTTCTTGTAGCCGGGGAAGGCGCCGAGCAGCCCCGCCATCTCCGCCGAGGTCGCATAGCTCACTCCGGTCATGATCGCGGTCAGCGCGCCCGCGATCTGGCGTCCGGCATCGGAATCGTAGGAAAGGCCCGAGGACATCAGCAGCCCGCCGAGATTGGCATAGCCCAGTCCCAGCGTGCGGAAGTCGAAGGAGAGCTGCGCGATCTCGCGCGAGGGGAATTGCGCCATCAGCACCGAAATTTCCAGCACGATGGTCCACAGCCGCACCGCGTGCTCGTAGCCCTCGAGGTCGAACTGCTGCGTCGCCGCGTCGCGGAACGCGAGCAGGTTCAGCGAGGCGAGATTGCACGCGGTGTCGTCGAGGAACATGTATTCCGAGCACGGATTGCTGGCGCGGATCGGCCCCGAGGCCGGACAGGTGTGCCAGTCGTTGACCGTGGTGTGATACTGCAAGCCGGGATCGGCGCAGGCCCAGGCGGCGTAGCCGATCTTCTCCCACAGCGCGCGCGCCTTGATGGTCTTGGCGATCTTGCCCGGTTTGGTGCGCCAGAACAGATCCCAATCGCCGTCGGCCTCGACCGCCTTGAGAAACTCGTCGGTGATGCGCACCGAATTGTTGGAATTCTGTCCCGAGACGGTGAGATAGGCGTCCGAATCCCAGTCGGTGTCGTAGACCGGGAACTCGATGTCGGTATAGCCCTGCTTGGCGAACTGGATCACGCGCTTGATGAAATTGTCGGGCACGTGATTTCTGCGCGCGGCCTTAATCTCGCGCCGCAGCACCGGGTTCTTGTCCGGATCGAAGCAATCGTCGCCCGAGCCCTCGCAGTTCACACACGCCTTGAGGATCGCGCGCAGGTGCTTCTGGTTGACCTTTGAGCCGGTGACGAGGGAAGCGACTTTCTGCTCCTCGATCACCTTCCAGTCGATGAATTGCTCGACGTCGGGATGATCGGCGTCGACGATCACCATCTTGGCGGCGCGGCGCGTGGTGCCGCCCGACTTGATGGCGCCGGCGGCGCGATCGCCGATCTTGAGGAAGCTCATCAGGCCGGAGGACTTTCCGCCGCCGGCGAGCCGCTCGCCCTCGCCGCGCAGGCGCGAGAAATTCGAGCCGGTGCCCGAGCCGTATTTGAAGAGCCGCGCCTCGCGCACCCACAGGTCCATGATCCCGCCATCATTGACGAGATCGTCGGCGATCGACTGGATGAAGCAGGCGTGCGGCTGCGGATGCTCATAGGCGGACTTCGATTTCACGAGCTTGCCGGTGGCAAAGTCGACGTAGAAATGCCCCTGGCTCGGTCCGTCGATGCCGTAGGCCCAGTAGAGCCCGGTGTTGAACCATTGCGGCGAGTTCGGCGCCGCCATTTGCTTCGCGAGCATATAGACGAGCTCGTCGAAGAAGGCGCGCGCGTCCGCTTCCGAATCGAAATAGCCGCCCTTCCAACCCCAGTAGGTCCAGGTGCCGGCAAGGCGCTCGAAGACCTGTTTGGCGGAATGTTCGCCGGTCGTGCGCTCCTTCTCCGCTAGCGCCGCCAACTCCGTCTCGTCGGCGGTCGAGCGCCACAGCCAGGAAGGAACGCTCTCCTCCTCGACCTTCTTCAGCCGTGTCGGAACTCCCGCCTTGCGGAAGTATTTTTGCGCCAGCACGTCGGCGGCGACTTGCGACCAGACGCTCGGCACCTCGACGTTCTCGGCATGGAACACCACCGACCCGTCGGGATTGCGGATCTCGCTTTCGGTCAGCCGGAAGGCGATGTCCGCGTAGGGGGACTGTCCTTCCTTGGTGTATCGCCGCTCAATCCGCATCGTTCGCCCCTTCGTTGGCGCGGCAGCCCAGCGGACCGCCGACACTGACCCATGGCGCGACTCCTGGCCTATGGCCGCGCCCCGACTGGCTCATACGCGTTCCCTGTTTTAACGCCTCTCCCCGGCGGGCCGGGCTTGTGGGCGGCTTACGCCGCTCTCGCCCGTTCAAGGCAACGAAGAGCCATCTCCGGCGCCGTTGCGGCAGCGGAGCGGTTACGCAAACCCCGTTCAGGAGAGCGCCCGGCGGGACTTCGAACCACTCGCGCCGAACTTTTTGAAGCTAAGACAGCACCCCTTATTCGTCAAGGCTTAGTAGCGCCCCGTAAACAAACTGCTAAATGTGGTGTTCCGCCTGTGAAATTCGGGGGCGACTCAGGTGCAGTGCGGCAAGTGTCGGATATCGGAGGCGGATTTGGAAGGCTTTCGTTCACAGTCCGGTCACCCCCCTGTCACGCAATCTTTGTCAAGCGAGAAATTATCGCCGGCGCGGCATCCCGCGGACCAAAGGCGGGGGCGAAACCGTCCGCGTTCGCGTCCCGCTTTTTCGACCCGTGAATTCAGTACATGGGTCCGCCGAATGCGCGTTTCTCGCATTTGCGGGCGATTTTGGCTCGCCCCGCGCTCCCTCGGCAGAGGCGATCGGAACCGCCGCGAGTCGCGTTTGATTCGTCCGCCACGCGACACAAGCGACCGCGCCTGTGAACCGCGTGCGGCCTGTGTTTTCAAAAAAACAGGAAAATACAGTGGACAACGGGCTTAAGAGAGCGAGAGAGACTTGTTCCCTTGCCGTTGGCTGCAGGTGGACTTCATCAGGCAGCGGTGGCATGAACGCGCCGCCCGGCTTATCTACGGCACGAGAGATGAAAACGTTTTTCCTGCGCTTCTTCACGTGGTGGAACGGCGCCACCTTTGGCACGCTGTTGTGGACGGCACTCTATGGCGAGCCGGTGGGCGAGGACGAATTCGGCAATCGCTATTACCGTACGAAGGGCGGCAAGATCGATCCGTCGCTCGGCTTCGAGCGCCGCTGGGTGATTTACAACGGCACCGCCGAGGCTTCGATCGTGCCGCCGGAGTGGCATGGCTGGCTGCACCACACGGTCGACATCCCGCCGACGCAGGACATTGTCACCCCGCGGCCCTGGTGGAAGCCGCATCAACCCAATCTCACCGGCACGCCGGGCGCGCATCGCCCCATCGGCTCGACGCTTGCGCGGGGCCGCCGGCCCAAGGCGACGGGCGACTACAAGGCCTGGACCCCGGGCAGTTAGCTGGCCGAAGCGGGCGCGTCGGGACCAAGCGAAGGGCATGCGGGTGAGCGCCGGTCGACGGGAACTCCGGGCGCCGGATGCGGGCCAACCCCCGGGCCTGTGGCCCCCAATGGCCCTCTCGCCGCCGTATTCTCGGTGTTAACCGACGAGGTTCCCCACGCGTGCCCGACCGACGACCTCGCCTGATGGCTCGATTGCTTCGCATCGCCTGCTTGATCGCCGCCCCAGTTGCGGCAGCAGCCACGCTCGGCGCGGTCCCCGCGACGGCGCAGTTCTTCAATCCGTTCGAAGCCCTGTTCGGGGCGCCGCCGCGGCCGCCCTCGAGCGTGCCCAGCGGCCGCCAAGCAGTCCCGGACCAGCAGCAGGCCTATCCTCAGTATCCGGACCAGCGCTATCCCGGCCCGCGCTACCCCGAGACACAGAATCCGGAGCAGGCCTATCCGCCGCAGGCGCGCGAGAGCCCGCCGCCGGGGCCTGTGCAATCGCAGCCCTTGCCGCCGCCGGAAGGAGCCGCCGCGGCGGTCGATCCGTCGCTCGCGCCGGGCGGGCCATCGCCGCTTCCCGGACTGCCGCCCGGCCAGCGCCAGCCGCGCGGCACGCCGCAGGGCACTGACACCTCGCCGCAGCCCGGCGATGAGGTGATTGCCGAGCCGCCGTCGCAAAGGATCGCCAACCAGAGCGCGCTGTTCTCCGGCCTCGACAAGATCACCGGCCGCATCATCAGCTTCGATGCCGCGATCGGCGAGACGGTGCAGTTCGGCGCGCTGCAGGTCACGCCGCGCGCTTGCTACACTCGCCCCGCGACCGAGACGTCGAACACCGATGCCTTCATCGAAGTCGACGAGGTGACGCTGCAGGGCGAGATCAAGCGCATCTTCACCGGGTGGATGTTCGCGTCGAGCCCGGGCCTGCACGCAGTCGAGCATCCGATCTACGACGTGTGGGTGATGGACTGCAAAAATCCCGTGGTCGCCGCTGCGCCGCCACCGGACGCGCCGGCGGCAGGCGCCGCACCGGCCGCCAAACCTGCGGCGGCGGCAACACCGCGGCGAGCCAGCCAGCAGCCGGCGCCGCAAACTCCCCCGCAGCCCGCCGCGCCGCGGCGCTGATCGCATTCGCGCTATTCGCGTAAGCCCGCTCGTCGCTGAGAGGCGCGGGCAAACCCGCTAACCCGCCTGCGTCCTATCGAGCGTGAAAAGCTCTTGCGGCTGGGCGACCCCGCGCAACGCGTAGCGGCCGACCGATATAAGGCGGCTGCGCATGCAGCCGACATTGGCGAAAGCCTCCGACACCAGCACCGGTTGCTCGACCGAGCGGCACATCGCGGCGATGCGGCTCGTCTCGTTGACGGCCGGTCCGAGCACGGTGAAATCGAGCCGCTCGGTGCTGCCGATATTGCCGTAGAAGACTTCACCGGCATGCAGCCCGAGATACATGTCGGTGACCGGCAGGCCCTCGCGCGCGCGCCGCTCGTTGAGTGCCGCCACTTTGCTGCGCGCGGCCATTGCGGCGCTGAGCGCGGCCGCGCAGGCGTGCGCCCGGTCGGCGGCGGTGAAAATGGCGAGAATGCCGTCGCCAATCAGCTTGAGCACGTCGCCGCCCTTCGCGTGGATCGCAGAGACGATGACGTCGGCATAATCGTTGAGCAACGAAATGATCTGCTCGGGCGCGGTATCGGTGATGCGGGTGAAGTTGCGCAGGTCGCTGAACCAGATGACGGCGTCGATGCGGTCGGCGACGCCGCGCATGATCCGGCCGCTGAGCACGCGCCGTGCGGCATCGCGGCCGAGATAGGTCTCCATCAACGTGGCGGTCATGCGCGCGAGCGCGGCTGCCTTGATTGCCAACGCAAGCGTCGGCACCACGCGCTTGAGCGCGGCAATATGTGCATCGGCAAAGCCGTCGGCGTGCGCGCTCGCCCACGAGGAATAGACGCACTCCATCTCGCCGATGACCCCTTCGGGCGCAAAGCGGCTGATGACAGCGAGGTAATCGGTCATTCCCGCCGCCCGATAGTCCTGCAGCACGGGAAACTCGGCTTCGTTCTCGGTTGTCACACGGCGGCGCAGCCAGCTGTCTCCGGTCTCCAACAGGCGAAAGAACGGACTTGCGCGCCAGCGCGCGGCGTGTTCGCTCTGCTCGGCGAGTAGACGCCGATCAGCAATGCCTTCCGGCAGGTGGGTGCGGCCATAATCCACTACGGCCCGCTGCGAGGGGTCATATCCCCAGCGAACCAGGCGGCCTTCGTAGATCGGGTGCAGCGTGTCGACCAGCAGCAACGCGCGGCTGATCGGCACGCCGGCGGCCACTGCGCGCTCGCAGAACCCGTTTACCAACGTCGCTTCCGCCTCGCCGCGCAGGCCCGCCTTGGCGAGCCAGGCGTTCAATGCCTCGATGTCATGCTCGGCAACCATGGTGATTCCAGGCATCAGACCCTTGGCCGCTTTTCCCCGCAATAAGCGGACGCTCGAAGTTATCATGTCGCCAACGATCTTTGCGTGCATGTGACGCGTGCTGTGCCAACAGCCGACGACGGGCGGCATTTCGTGTTTGCGCGACAGCATGCCTACGTTGAGGCTGGATAGCCCGCGGCTCAGCCGCGCGCGGATCGCTCCGCCGCCAATTGGGCGAGCACCTGCGCGCCCGTGAGCGGATGCTTCGTGCCGAGCGCGGCGAAGTCGCCTTCGCCTCCGAGCGCGGCTTCGAGCAATTTGTGATATTGGCGCCGCGGCACCTCGATCGCGCCGAAGGTCCGCAGGTGATCGGTCACAAACTGTGTGTCGAGGAGCCTAAATCCGCCGGCCTTGAGGCGCGCCACGAGGTGCACCAGCGCGACCTTGGAGGCGTCGCGCGCGCGGTGGAACATGCTCTCGCCGAAGAAAGCGCGGCCGAGCGTAACGCCGTAGAGCCCGCCGACGAGGTTCTCGCCCTCGTAGACCTCGAGGCTGTGGCAATGGCGCCGTTCGTAGAGCTTGCGATAAAGCATGCGGATGCGCCCGTTGATCCACGTGCGCGGCCGCCCGGGCCGCGGCTCCGCGCATCCCTCGAGCACCGCGTCGAAATCGCGGTCGACCGTGACGGTGAAGTGGTCGGAGCGCACCGTGCGGGCAAGCCGGCTCGGCATGTGGAAGCGGTCGAGCGGAATGATGCCGCGCTGCTCCGGCTCGATCCAATAGAGCGCCGGGTCGTCCGCGCTCTCCGCCATGGGAAAGATGCCGCAGGCATAGGCCTTGAGCAGGACTTCCGGCGTGATTTCGATGAATGCGGTTTCGCGGTTGGCCATGCGCGTTTCGTCAGGCGGGACGGACCATGCCCAAAAGATAAGGCATGCCAAGGCGCCATGCGAGAGGTGCCCGCGAGCGAGCGCATGGCCGCGGATGGGCGCAGCTCTCGCCGCGGCTACTCTTCCATCCCGCCGCGCGCCAGGAACTCTTCCAGCCAGTGGATGTGGTAATCGCCGTCGATCACGTCCTTCTCGCGCACCAGCGCGCGGAACAGCGGCAGCGTCGTCTCGATGCCGTCGATGACGAATTCATCGAGCGCGCGCTTGAGCCGCATCAGGCATTCACCGCGGCTCTTGCCGTGGACGATTAGCTTGCCGACCAGCGAATCGTAGTAGGGCGGGATCGCGTAACCGTGATAGACGGCGGAATCGACACGCACGCCGAGTCCGCCTGGCGGGTGATAGTGCACGATCTTGCCCGGCGAAGGCCGGAACGACACCGGGTTTTCCGCATTGATGCGGCATTCGATGGCGTGGCCGTGGAATTTCACGTCGCGCTGCGACAATTCGAGCTCGCCGCCGGCGGCGACGCGGATTTGTTCGAGCACGAGATCGATGTCGGTGATCATCTCGGTCACGGGATGCTCGACCTGGATGCGCGTGTTCATCTCGATGAAATAGAATTTGCCGTCCTGGTAGAGAAACTCGACCGTGCCGACGCCGAGGTATTCGAGCTTGCGCATCGCCTCGGCGACCGTTTCGCCGATGGCGCTGCGCTCGGCGTCGTTGAGCGCGGGACAGCGGCCTTCCTCCCAGACTTTCTGGTAGCGGCGCTGCAGCGAGCAGTCGCGCTCGCCCAGGTGGATGGCGCGACCGCGGCCGTCGCCCAGCACCTGGATTTCGACGTGGCGCGGCTGGGCCAGGTATTTTTCGAGATAAAGCGCGTCGTCGCCGAACGCCGCCTTGGCCTCCTCGCGCGCGGTGGCAAGCGCGGCAACGAGGTCTTGCGGCTGGTGCGCCACCTTCATGCCGCGTCCGCCGCCGCCGGCAGCTGCCTTGAGGAGAACGGGAAAGCCGATCGCTTGTGCGAGCGACACCGCCTCCTCGTCGGACGACAAGCCGCCGTTGGATCCCGGTACCACCGGCATGCCCAATCGCTCGGCCGTGCGGCGGGCTTCGATCTTGTCGCCCATCAGCCGGATATGCGCGGGCTTGGGGCCGATGAAATGAATGTCGTGCTCGGCGAGGATCTCCGCAAAGCGGGCGTTCTCCGAGAGAAAACCATAACCGGGATGCACCGCATCGGCGCCGGTGATCTCGCACGCGGCCAGTAGCGCGGGAACGTTGAGGTAGCTGTCGCGCGCGGCGGGCGGGCCGATGCAAACGCTCTCGTCGGCAAGCCGCACATGCATGGCGTCCTCGTCGGCGGTCGAATGCACGGCGACCGAGGGTATGCCGAGTTCCTTGCAGGCGCGCAGCACGCGCAAGGCAATTTCGCCGCGGTTTGCGATCAGGATCTTGTCGAACATTGCGGCATCTTGCAGCGGCGGATGCGGCGCAGGGCGGTCGCAAGCGACGCTCGGGCGCTCATTCGATGATCATCAACGGCTCGCCGAACTCGACGGGTTGGCCGTCCTCGATGAGAACCTGCACCACCGTGCCGGCGCGCGGCGAAGGGATCTGATTCATGGTTTTCATGGCTTCGACGATGAGCAGCGGGTCGCCGGCCTTGACCTGGCTGCCGACTTCGACGAAGGGCCGGGCGCCCGGCTCGGGCCGGACGTAGGCGGTGCCGACCATGGGCGAAGTGACCACGCCCGGGTGCTTGGCGGGATCGAGCGGGGCAGGCTCGCCGACAGCGAGCGGCGCGTCCGACACCACGGCGAGGCGCGCGGGCGCTGGGGCCGACGGCTGCGCCTGCCGCGCCACGCGCACGCGCTGACCATCGCGCTCGAACTCGATCTCGCTCAGCCCGGTCTCGTCGAGCAGGCGCGCCAACTCGCGCACGATGTCGGGGTCGATCGCGAGCTTCTCCTTGTCCTTGCTCTTGCGCTCGCCGGTCATGCGCCTAGCTCTTGCGGCGCGCGCCGATCAGCGCGGCCAACCCGTCGATGGCAAGCGCATAGCCGGCGACGCCGAAGCCGCACAGGCTCGCCTTTGCCACCGCGGCGATATGGGAATGATGGCGAAAGCTCTCGCGCGCGAAGATGTTGCTGATGTGCACTTCCACCACCGGCACGTCGGTCGCCGCGACCGCGTCGCGGATCGCGACCGAGGTGTGCGTATAGGCGCCCGGGTTGATGACGATGCCCGCGGCTTTCTTCGCGGCGGCCTCGTGAATTGAGTCCACGATCTCGCCTTCGTGGTTCGACTGGCGAAATTCGACTTCGAGCTTGTGGCGCGCGGCGGCCTGACGACAAAGCTTCTCCACGTCCCGCAGTGTCGCGCGGCCATAGATCTTTGGCTCGCGCTTGCCGAGCAGATTGAGGTTGGGGCCGTTGAGGACGTAAACGGTTTTCGCCATGGACGGTCCGACGCCGTGACCCACGCAGCATCCGCTTTATAGGGACCTCGCGTATAAAGGGGAAGCCGAGACGCGCGCGCAAGCCGCATCGGACGGCTCACTCGATCGCCGTCCTCGCGTCGGCGCGGAACGCGAATTCACATGAGGTGGGGGCCGCAGCCGCTCGGCGTTGGTCCGATCGCGGGGAGCGGCCCAATCCCTAGCAGGTCGGCTTGCCGCAGCGTGCGGCGTTAACCTTTTCCTTAAGCGAGTTCAGGCCGACCGCGCCGACCACCACGTCGTTGCCCACGACGTAGCTCGGCGTGCCGTTGAGCCCGAGCGCGTCGGCGAGCTTGAAGCTCTCTTCGATGGTGGCTTTGACCTCGTCGCTCGCCATGTCCTTCTCTATCCGTGCCATGTCGAGGCCTGCATCCTTCGCCGCTGCGAGTGCGCGGGCCTGGTCCGCCTGGCCGCGCCCCCCGAGCAGCTTCTGATGGAATTCGAGATATTTCTTGCCGCTGGGGTCTTGCATGCGCACCGCCGCCGCGACCTGCGCCGCCTGTACCGAGCCGTCGCCGAGCACCGGGAATTCCTTGAGCACGAATTTGAGATGCCCGTCGCTCTTGAGGAGATCGAGCATGTCGCTCATGGCGCGTTTGCAGTAGCTGCAATTATAGTCGAAGAATTCGACCACAGTGACGTCGCCCTGCGGATTGCCCAGCGTCACCTGCCGCGGCGAGCTGAAAAGCGCGGCGCTGTGCTCTTTGACGCCGGCGCGATGCTTTTCCGCTTCCGCCGTGGCCTGCCGCTTCTCGAGCTCGTTCATCACGTCTTGCAGCAGCTCGGGGTTGCTCAGCAGATAATCCTTGACGATGCGTTCGATCTCACGGCGCTGATCGCCGCTGAAGGATTGGGCTTGCGCGAGCCCAGCCGCCGGCAAGGCCATGGCGAGCGCAAGCAACGCGGCGGCGAAGGGGCGCAGATCACATTTCATCGTTGTTCGTCCTTCTGTCATCAACGGCGCTGAGCGCTTTTTGGGGGCTTGAGGCTGGCAAGATCGTCGGCCCTGACCCAGCCTGGCGATCCGACCGGAAAGCGGGTTTTGGCCCGGGCGGCAAGTTCGCGCGCGGTCTTGAGGTCGCCGCGGATGTAGGCCGCCTGCGCGGACGCGAGGTCCGCATGCGGCAAGTCGTTCTTCAGGCCGTAGGCCATCGCCAGATGGCCGTAGGCGTCGGGCGAGTCCTGTTCGCGCATCACTGCCGCCTGCAAGAGCGGTATCGCCTCGTCGACGTGCGCGCGGTCACGCGTGGCGACCAGTGCCTGCCCGAGCATGATCTGGATCAGCGACGGATTGGGCGCGAGCTGTACCGCGTGCCGCAACGGGCCGACCGCTTCCGCCGGCTTGCCCGCTTCCAGCAGCGCCTGTCCCTTGAGCTCGTAAAAGTACGGATTTTGCGGCTGCGCCTGGATCAGCCCGTCGATCTGCGTCAGCGCGGCGCGCGGATCGTAGAAGCGATACGCGGCGATGGCGCGCGCGTAGCGCGCGGGGAGCGAGGTGTCGCTCAGCGGATAGCGGCGCGCCACCCCATCCGCACGCTCGATGAAGCCGTAGAGCTTGGCGCGCATGAGATCGTGACGCATCTGCAGCGCCGGCGGGTCCTTGTGATCCCAGTAGGGGCTCGCCTTGGCTAGTCCCTCCAGCGCCGCCACGCGCTCGCTCGGGAGCGGGTGGGTCTGCAGATAGGGATTCATGTAGCGCACTTGATAGAGAGACTGATCGGCCATCCGCTTGAAGGTCTCGTACATGCCTTTGGGGGACTGCCCGGTCGCGGTGAGGAACTTTACGCCGGCGCGGTCGGCCTGCTCCTCCTGGGCGCGCATGTAACCGAACATCGTATTTTGGATCGCCATCGAGGGCCCGGCCAAGGCGGCCATGCCGGCTTGCCCGAGGTCTGCGCCGCCACTGCGGCTGGCGGCAACCAGCGCGCCGGCGCCGAGGAGCATGGCGATGATCGATTGCGTCGTCGCAGAGGCGATCGCCTCGCGCATGCGCGACAGATGTCCGCCGGCGATGTGGCCGCTCTCGTGCGCCAGCACGCCGATGATCTGATTCGGCGTCTCGGCCTCCATCAATGCGCCACCGTTGACGAAGATGCGGCGGCCGTCGGCGACGAAGGCATTGAACGAACGATCGTTGATGATGACGACCTGCACGTTCTGTTGGGCAAGCCCCGCCGCCCGCAGGATCGGTTGCGTGTATTCTCTGAGCAACTGCTCGATTTCCGCGTCGCGGACGACGGGCGGTCCCTTCTGCTGCGCGCGGGCGGGAGCGCCGGCGCCGGCGAGCGCGGTGGCGGTCACGAGGGCGATGAGACGCGCCGCTGGCGTCGTTCGCCACGGCCTGATAGGTCTTTCGGTTCCGGTCATGTCCGCTGGGCTTGGCACCGTTTCCCGCGCAACCTATTGGTGCGCCGCAGGGCGGTCAACGCAGTTACGATCCGGGTCTGATTGCGGGACCTCAGTGACGCAAATCATGCGGAAAAATGCGGCGACAGCGGGGCGGGGTCGGCGCAAGTCATCGAGAGCACAAAGCCGATGTTGGACGCGGCACGACGCTTGATCACGCCGTCAGCGCGCAGCGATGTTCCCCCGTTCATGGTCATGGACGTGATGGCGGCGGCGGCGCGCATCGAGGCAGCGGGCGGTCACGTCATCCACATGGAGGTCGGCCAGCCGGCGGCAGCGCCGCCCGCGAGCGCGATCGCGGCCGCGCGCGCGGCGCTTGCCTCCGGCCGCCTGCGCTATACCGAGTCGCTCGGCATTGCCACGCTGCGCGCGCGCATCGCGCGGCACTATGAGGAAAGCTACGGTGTTGCCATCGACCCGGCGCGCGTGGTGGTCACGACCGGATCGTCGGCAGGATTCATTCTGGCCTTTCTCGCCCTGTTCGAGCCCGGCGACCGCGTCGCGGTGGCGCTGCCGGGCTATCCGCCCTATCGCCACATCCTGAGCGCGCTGGGCTGCGAGCCGGTGGCGATCGAGACCACGCAAGCGACGCGCTGGGCGATCACGCCGGAGATGCTGATGGCGGCGCATCGCAAGACGCCGCTCAAGGGCGTGCTCGTCGCCAGTCCCGCCAATCCCACCGGCACCATGATGCCGGCAGAAGCGTTGCGCGAGCTCGTCGCCGCCGCCGAAAGCGAAGGGATCAGATTCATCTCCGACGAAATCTACCACGGTCTCGACTATGCGTTCCCGGCGGAAACCGCGGCGCGGCTATCGGAGAACTGCGTCATCATCAACTCCTTCTCGAAATATTTCTGTATGACCGGGTGGCGCATCGGCTGGATGGTGGCGCCGGAGCCGCTCGTGCGGCCGCTCGACCGCCTGCATGGCAATCTCGCGGTCTCGGTCCCGACCCTGTCGCAGATCGCCGCGGAGGCGGCGTTCGACGGCCGCGCCGAGATGGAGGCGGTGAAGTACGGTTACGAAGAGAATCGCCGCATCCTGCTCGAGGGCCTGCCGAAAGCCGGCCTCGACAAAACGCTCCCGGTCGACGGCGCCTTCTATCTCTATGCCGATGTCTCGCGCTTCAGCGACGACAGCTTCGAATTCGCCCGGCGCATGCTGGCGCAGACGCACGTGGCGGCGACGCCCGGCATCGATTTCGATCCGCTCAAGGGCAGACATTTCATCCGTTTCTGCTACGCGGGTGCGGCGGCGGAGATGCACGAAGCGGTGGAGCGGCTGGCAAACTGGCTCAAGCCATGACGCGCGCGAGCGGGTCATGAGCGAGCTCTTCGTTCTATCGCGACGGCGCCTTCCTGCGATCGTGCCGCCGCTTCTGAGCTTCATCGCCGGATTCATTGACAGCTTCACCGTGCTGGCGCTGTTCGGCTTGTTCGTGGCGCAGGTCACCGGCAGCTTCGTGCTCATGGCCGTGGCGTTTGTGAAGAACGAGCAAGGCTCGCTCATCAAGGCACTGGCGGTTCCGGTATTCCTGCTAGCAGGCATGATGACGACCGTCCTCGCCGTCGTCCTCGAGCGGCGCGGGCGCGCCGCGCTGCCGTGGATCTTGGGACTGGAATGCGCAGTGCTGACCGGCTTTCTGCTGACGATATTGATCGGCGCGCCACTGGCGGAGGCCAACGCGGTCAGCGTGGCGGCGGCGAGCCTGCTCGGGCTATTCGCCATGGGCACGCAGAGCGCGGGAGTGCGGCTCCTGATGAAGGACGTCGCCTCGACCAATGTGATGACCACCAACACCACGCAGCTCGCGATCGAAGCCGCCGAATTGGTGCTCGCCTGGCAGGCCCGACGGCGGGCACCCGCCGACGCCGCGCTTGCCGCGGCTTACGAGAAGACCCGCGTTCGCTTTCGCGCGCTCCTTCCGATCATTCTCGGCTTTCTCGCCGGGACGGTGGTCGGCATGTTGGCTTACCTGGCGATCGGGGTCTGGGGCCTCTTGCTTCCGCTCGCGATCATGTACGGAATTTTCGCTTGGACGAGCGCAAGCGCGCTGCGCGCCGAGCTGGAGTAGTTACCGTAGAGCGGCCGCGATGTTGCCGCCGTCGACCGTGGTGACGTCGCCGGTCGTTTTCAATTCCAGCGCTTGGTGCAGAAACGCCTGCGCCACGTCCTCGGCGGTGACCTCGCGGCCCAGCAGGTTGCCGCTGAGGTAATCCTTCTCGCTTACCCCGCGTGCCTTGGCCCGGTCGGCGATGAACGCGTCGGTGAGCAAGCCCGAACGCACGCGATCGGCATTGACGGCGTTGGCGCGGATGCCGGCGGCGCCGTAATCGACCGCGTATTGGCGCACCAAGAACAGCGTCGCCGCCTTGGGCAGCCCGTACGGACCGAAGTT
>Ga0307277_10000173_pt1 | contig 21391 bp, 20 predicted proteins | sample ER_DNA_116_FD_194473 | JGI IMG/M metagenome (GOLD analysis project Ga0307277, IMG submission 194473) | Bulk soil microbial communities from the East River watershed near Crested Butte, Colorado, United States - ER_DNA_116 | ecosystem: Environmental > Terrestrial > Soil > Floodplain | place...
GGCCGAGACCGGAGTCGACCGCCTCTACCGCTTTGACCGCGGCCGGCAAGTTGCCGGTGTGTCCGACCATGTCGGGGTTGGCGTAGTTCAGCACGATCAAGTCGTATCGGCCGGAGCCAATCGCTTCCACGGCCTTGTCCGTCAACTGCGGCGCCGACATCTCGGGTTTGAGGTCATAGGTCGCAACCTTGGGTGAAGGAACCATAATGCGGTCCTCGCCGCGATAAGGCTCCTCCTCGCCGCCATTGAGAAAATAGGTGACGTGCGGATATTTCTCTGTCTCAGCCATTCGCAATTGCGTGCGCCCGGCATCGGCGACGAGCCGGCCGAGCACGTTGGCCAGGCTTTGCGGCGGGAAGATCGTTCCCAGCAACGCACCCAGCTGCTCGCTGTACTGCGTCATACCGGCGGCGCCGGCGACGCCGATGCTGCGTCGGCGAGGAAAGCCGCTGAAGTTCGGGTCGAGCAAGGCCGACAGGATCTCGCGCACACGGTCGGCGCGGAAATTGAAGCACAGCACGCCGTCGCCGTCCCGCATGCCGCGATAATCCCCGACCACCGCCGGAACGATAAATTCGTCGCTGGTCTCGTGCGCATAAGCATCCGCGATGACCGCGGGAGCGCTTGCAAAGCGTGGCCCCTCGGCGTCCACGATCGCGTGATAGGCCTTGGCCACGCGCTCCCAGCGTTTGTCGCGATCCATCGCGTAGTACCGACCGCTGACCGTGACGACCGGGACGGATCGCGGCAGCGCCGCGATGAGGCGCGCAATGTCCTCCCCTGCCGAGCGTGGCGGCGTATCCCGGCCGTCGGTAAAGGCATGCAAGACTGCCGGCACTGAGGCTTGGACGAGAATGTTGGCGAGCGCAGCCGCGTGGTCCTGATGCGAATGCACCCCACCCGGCGACACCAATCCGATGAGGTGACACGCGCCCCCACTCCGTCGCATCGCCTCGATCAGTTCGTTGAGTGCAGGCGCGCGGCCGATATCGCCACTAGCGATGGCCGCGTCGATGCGGGGCAAGTCTTGCACCACGAGACGGCCGGCACCGATGTTGAGATGTCCGACCTCGGAATTGCCCATCTGCCCCTCCGGCAGGCCGACATCCTTACCTGAGGTGCGCAAAAACGCGTGCGGACAGCTCGCCCAGAGACGATCGAAACTCGGAGTCTGCGCTTGGCGGATCGCATTGTCGGCGACTTCCTCGCGCCAGCCCCAGCCGTCAAGGACAACCAACATGACCGGACGGCGCTTTTGCATTTGTCCAAGTCCTCTGCGCCTCGCCGGTATTGGCGACGCGCGCCAACCGGCATTCATTGGATCTTTGTGTGGGATTGCGGTGCCATCGTCAACCAGCGGCTCGTTTTCGGGCGATCGCGACCGTGCTTTCAGTTAGTGGTTCGGCCCGACTCCCAGCCCAGCATCGCGCGCTTGCGCGTGAGTCCCCAATGGTAGCCGGTGAGCGCGCCATCTTTTCCAAGCACACGATGGCACGGCACCACGAACGAGAGTGGATTCTTGCCGACAGCGGCGCCGACGGCGCGTGCGGCTCTGGTTGCGCCAATCTTCGTGGCGATGTCTGAGTAGGTCATCGCTCGGCCCATGGGAATTTTGAGCAGTGTTTCCCAGACGCGCACCTCGAAATCGGTGCCGATGAGGACCACGCGCAGCGGCCGATCGGCTCGCCACAGGCCGGTATCGAAGATGCGCCGCGCCAGTGGCGCGGTGCGTGCGCGATCTTCGACGATGTTGGCCTTGGGCCAGCGGCCCTTCATGTCGGCGAGCGCGACCTGTTCCTCGCCGGGATCGGCGAATGCTAGGCCGGCAAGCCCGCGTTGGGTCGTCATCACCAGCGCGGTGCCGAACGGAGACGGATGAAAGCCGTAGGACATCGTGAGCCCGTCGCCACCCGATTTCCATTCGCCGGGCGACATGGCTTCGTGAGTGACGAAGAGATCGTGCAAACGGCCCGGCCCGGACAGGCCGACCTCGAATGAGACGTCGAGCACGCTCGCCGAATCTCGCAACAGGCGGCGCGCGTGCTCAAGTGTGAGCGCCTGAAGGAAGGCCTTGGGCGTTATTGCGGCCCAGCGGCGAAACAGATGGTGCAGCTCGCTGGCGCTCACTCCCGCCGCTGCCGCAATGGCGTCGATCTCGGGTTGGGCGCGCCAGCGCTCGCAGACAAAAGCGATGGCGCGGCGCACGACGGCATAGTCGGCGGCGGCGCCCATAAGCGGCTCGCGATCGCAAATCGGGTCGGGGGAGAGCATGTTGGGCCCTGGCTCGATCGTGCGCCCCTTCTACGCTGGGGCGGAGGTTGCGCCCACCCGGTTTCTGCGTGCAATGCTGGTCAGAATACCGTTCGAGTTGGCCCTCGCTTCGCCTCGCCAAGCGCTGCCGACAACGCAAGCGCGAAGCTTTCCTTTTCCTGCGGCCCCAGGAACCCCGCGATCGCAAGCCGTTGGCCGCGCGAGACGAGAAACAGCCGTTCGATGCCGAACTCCGCGTGGACCACGCGATCGAGCCGGACCCAGAGCGGATTGAGCGTCCATTCGCTGATGCGGCCGCGGTGAGTCACCTGACGCACGGTCAGTTCGGAGGGGGTAACGGTGACCTGTTCGTAAGCCGTGGCGCGACGGTAGCTGACCTTGAGCGCCCAGTAGAGCAGCAGAACGTCGAGCCCGCAGAAACCAAACACTGGCCAAGCGCCAGCGACGAGGAATGTCGTCCCGGTGACCAGGCTGACCCCGCCGGCCACCAGCATCAACGCCAAGAAACCATTGCGGCTGAGTGAGCGATGCGGCGTGAGCACTGCGGAAAAGATCGTGGGTTCTCGGGCGAGGTCGTTGTCGGGTGGCATGGAGCTCACTATACCGGAACTATGCCGCGCAAAACACCTCGCAAGGCAGTCCGCAGAGTCCCTCACAAGGCGAGGCGAAGAACGGCACAGAGCCTGCGTCAAGCCCGCGCGCACACGGCGGCCAAGCTCAAGAGCCCGGCCACGCGTTCGGCGGCCGACCACGCGGCCGCTGCCGGGGCCCTGCCGCAATGGACAACCGAGGAGATCGAGGAAGCGTTCCGCCGCTTCGCGGCCGCTCGCCCCGAGCCCAAGGGTGAACTGCAGCACGTCAATCCGTTTACGCTGCTCGTCGCGGTGGTGCTCTCGGCGCAGGCGACCGATGCTGGCGTCAACAAGGCGACGCCCGGTCTGTTTGCCGCCGCCGACACGCCGGAAAAGATCGCTGCCCTTGGCGAGAAACGCGTGCAGGAGCTGATCAAGACCATCGGCCTCTTCCGCACCAAAGCCAGGAATCTCGTCGAACTGTCGAAGAGGATCGTGCAGGAGCATGGCGGAGAGGTCCCGCGCACGCGCGAGGCGCTGGAGGCGCTGCCGGGCGTCGGCCGCAAGACCGCAAATGTCGTGCTCAACGTCGCCTTTGGTGAGCCGACGATTGCAGTCGACACCCATATCTTCCGTGTCGGCAACCGAACCGGCATTGCAACCGGCAAGACGCCTTTTGAGGTCGAGATGAAGCTCGACCGCGTGGTACCGGCGAAATATAAACGCCATGCTCATCACTGGCTGATCCTGCATGGACGCTATGTCTGCGTGGCGCGTCGGCCTCTTTGCGAGAAGTGTCTGATCGCCGACCTCTGTAAGTGGCCGGGAAAAACCGTCCTCAATCATCGTTCGTCAGCGCACTGACGGCGATCGGGCAAGCTCCGCCTTGCTGACACCACGATCGAGGCGCAAGGAGAATCCACCCACCATTCGGAGAAGTCGCCGGCATGCATTTGCCGTGGGGCAAGGTTACCATCGGTATCGTGATCGCCGGCCTCTCGTTCGTCGGCGGACTGTGGGCGTTGAACGTGCTTTGGCCGGGTCCGAAAGACCAGCGGCCGGCCCTGGTCGAAGTGCCGCCGTTGAAGCCGGTTGCGCGCAACTCGGTCATCGTGACGCCAGCCGCGATTGCGCTTTCCGCGATTAACGCCGCGTTGGAAACGGCAGCGCCGCGCAACCTCGCGGGTAGGCGCGACAACCCATTCCCGCAATTGCTGTCCAATGGCGCGGTCGACTGGACCGTCGCACGCGGCCCCCTCGCAGTCACCGGCCGGCCGGATGCGCTCGTCGTGTCGACTGCGCTGTCCGGCAGCTTCCGCGCGACCGGCCAGGTCTCCGGCGAGGCGGGTAATCTCGCTGGGGCGATCGGAGGTCTGCTGGGCGGACGGTTGGGACAAGGGCTGCAGAACCTGCAGGGAAAAGCGCTCGACCAACGTGCCGATATCCACGGCGAAGTCACGCTCACGGCGCACCCCTCGCTGCTGCCGGCGTGGCGGGTTGAGCCCAACCTGAGTTCTCAGATCGCGCTCGCCGACGCCTCACTGCCGATCATGGGCGTGAAGCTGAGCGTGTCGAACGAGCTCAAGCCCTTCCTCGATCGCGCGGTCAATGAACAAATGGCAGCACTCGCGGCGCGCCTGCGCGACGATCCGTCCCTTGAACTGGCGGCGCGGCGAGAGTGGGCCAAGATGTGCCGGGCGATCTCCCTCGGCGCGGCGGCCGCCGGCATGCCGAATCTGTGGCTGGAAGTTCGGCCAACGCGCGCCTTCGCCGCGCAGCCCCGCATTGACTCCACTGCCCTCACGCTAACGATCGGCGTAGAGGCCCACACGCGCATTGTCCCTAATGAGACTAAGCCCGATTGTCCCTTCCCGGCGCAACTGGACCTCGTTCCGCAGGCCGAGCAGGGCCGCGTCAATATCGCCGTGCCGATCGACATCCCGTTTACCGAGGTGACTAGGCTGCTGGACGCGCAGCTCAAGGGGAAGAGCTTTCCCGAAGACAAGGGCGGCGCCTTTACCGCCACGATCCGCGGCGTCAACTTGGCCGCGTCTGGCGATCGCTTGTTGCTGTCGCTGCGGGTGCGAGCCAATGAGAACAAGAGCTGGCTCGGCCTCGGCGCCGAAGCTACGATCTACGTCTGGGGTCGGCCGGTGCTCGATTCCGCGCATCAGGTGCTCCGCCTGACCGACATCGCGCTGGATGTCCAATCCGAGGCCGCTTTCGGCTTGCTGGGCGCAGCGGCGCGCCCCGCGGTGCCATACTTGGAACAGGCGGTTGCGGAGCATGCGGTCGTGGATCTGGTGCCGCTCGCGGCCAATGCTCGCCAGAGCATCGATGCGGCGATCTCGGATTTTCGCAAGAGCGCCGATGGTGTTCGTGTGGACGCCGGCATCAGCGATCTGCGTCTCGTCGACATCGAGTTCGATGCCAAAACGCTGCGCGTGGTTGCGGAGGTCAACGGCACCGCACAGGTCGCCGTGACGAAGCTAGGCGAATAGACGAAACCCGCTCAGGCGGCCGAGTGCCGGCGGATTATCCTCACCTATCTTTCGTGCGAATGCGATGGTGAACATGCACCATCAGAGCCGTGGCGAACAGCGGTGTGGCGAGATTGACGATTGGGATAGACACGAACGCCGCGATCAAGATGCCGGCGAGAAAGACCGTGCTCTGGTGGGTTTGCCGTAGCCGTTTGGCCTGGGCGATCGGCTGATGACGCATGGCGGCGAGCTCGAAATATTCGCGGCCGAGCAAATAGGCGCTGGCTAGGAAAAAAATGACCGCGCCCGCGCCGGCGACTAGCAGGAACGGCACCGCGATGAGGTAGATCAAGATTGCGAGCAAAGCCGTCTTGGCACCCTGGAGCACCGCGCGTGGGAGTGGCAGCGGAGTGCCGACAGGCTCCGTGGGATAGTGCGTGCGTTCGACTTCGAGCGCGATATCGTCGACGAAAAAGCTGCCGAGCAGCGCGGTGACCGCCGGCATCAAAAACACCGATCCGACGATGACCCCGATGCCCGCGGCAACGGAAAGGACCCAGACGAAAATCGAGATCGGTGCGGGCGCGCTGACGCCGAACATGCTCTCGACCCAATTCGCGCCGGCAGTGGCAAGCCAGACTAGCAGCCGATGAAGTGCGATTGCGAACAGCACGATCAGGCCGAGCGCCAAGCCGGAGGACTTCAACAGCACCCAGCGGAACGGGGGCGAGAACATCTGGACGAGTGCTTTGACGGCCGCGTCGATCATCGTCTGCATCCTTTCTACCGGCCGTGCGATGCCCGGTGCAGCGACCCTGGAACCAGGCGCTCCATAGGAGCGCCTGTTGAATGGGGCACCGCCGACGGCGATAGCGCAACCGCGATGATGATGAAAAAGAATTTAGACATGCCAGGCACGCGTTCCGTGCTAGACCTCGAAACGCCTAACGCTTGCGCTCTCACATGCGACATTTGACCCGCCGATCGTTCCTTGCGTCCGCCGCGGCGCTCACTACCGCGCCTGCGCTTGCAGCGCCGGCGCCAGCCCCCGAGGTGCCCCGCTCCGGATGGGTCGACGCCGTCGTCGTGGGCGCCGGCGCCGCCGGCATCGCCGCGGGGCGACGACTTGCCGCAGCGGGCAAACGATTTGTCGTGCTCGAGGCCGCGAACGAGATCGGCGGGCGCTGCATCACCGAGACCAGGACATTTGGCGTGCCCTACGATCGCGGCGCCCACTGGATCTATGCCGCAGACATCAATCCGTTGATGAAGCTCGCGCCGCAGGCCGGGGTCGAGGTCTACTCCGCGCCGCCAGGCCAGCGCATGCGCATCGGACGCCGTTATGCCCGCGAAGGAGAGATGGAGGACTTTCTCGCAAGCCTCGTGCGTGCCAACACCGCCATCGCTGACGTCGCGCGCAAGAGCGACGTCGCTTGCACCCAGGCGCTGCCCAAGGATCTCGGCGAATGGCGGCCGACCGTCGAATTCGTGCTGGGCCCTTACGGCTGCAGCAAGGAGCTCGCGGAGGTGTCAACCGCTGATCTTTCCCGCGCGGGGGAGCGCGACAATAGTGCATTCTGCCGGCAAGGGTTCGGCACCCTGCTGGCGAAGCTCGCAGCTTCCCTTCCAATTCTTCCGGCAACGCCGGTCAAGTCGATCGAATGGTGGAGCCGCGCCCGCATCGAGGTCGAAACGCCCAAGGGGCAATTCAAGACCGCCGCGGTCATCCTCACCGTCTCGACCAATGTGCTCACCAGCGGAAAGATCAAGATGGCGCCGGAGTTGCCGAAACGCCATCTGGAGGCTGCCTCAAAGCTCAAACTCGGTAGCCGCGATCACGTGGCGCTGGAATTGACCGGCAACCCGCTCGGGCTGCGTTCCGACGAACTGGTCTTCGAGAGAACCGAGAGCAGGCAGACCGCGGCCCTCTTCGGCAACATGGCGGGTTCCACGATTTGCGTCATCGACATCGGGGGAAGTTTCGGGCGCGATCTCTCGGCCAAAGGCGAGGCGGCGATGATCGATTTTGCGATCAGCTGGCTGGGCGGTCTCTACGGCACGGATATAAAAAACGCGGTCAAACGTCGCCACGCCACACGCTGGAACAACGAGCCGTGGGTACTCGGCGCCATCTCTGCCGCTGCGCCCGGAGCTCAATCCGCGCGCAAGATACTGGCCGAGTCGATCAGCGGCCGCATCTTCTTGGCCGGTGAGGCCACGCATGAGACCCGTTGGGGCACTGTCAACGGCGCCTGGGAGTCGGGTGAGCGAGCGGCGGACGCGGTGGTGAAGCTGCTTGGCGGCCCAAACAAGCGCACGTGAGCACCGTCACCCACGCAACGCGCCGCCGGTGCGCTTGCCGACCTCGGCGACAATCTTCCCGGCCACGGCCTCGATCTCTGCGTCGGTCATGGTCTTTTCCCGCGGCTGCAATGTCACGCTGATGGCGATCGACTTCTTGCTGGGCTCTATCCCCGCGCCCTCGTAGACGTCGAACACCACGACATTGGTGATGAGTTTGCGATCGGCGCTCTGTGCCGCGCGCAACACGTCAGTCGCGTGCACTGTGCGATCGACGACAAAAGCGAAGTCGCGCTCGAGTGGTTGGAAGGGGGAAAGCTCCAGCACCGGCCGCGCGCGCGTTGCCTTTGCCTTTGGTTCCGGGATTTTTTCCAGCATCACCTCGAAGGCGACCAACGGGCCCTCGGCGTCGAGCGCTTCGAGCGCGCGCGGATGCAGCTCTCCAAAATGCCCGAGGACCGTCTGCGGGCCAATTTGGATCGTCCCCGAGCGTCCCGGATGGAACCATGGCGACCCTCCCGGCACGACTTGGAGCGCCGCCGGCGGCGCGCCGGCGGCGGCCAGCACTGCAAGCGCGTCGGCTTTGGCGTCGAACGCGTCGACCTCGCCCGCGGGTGCCGACCAATGGCGGCCGATGCCGGTGGCCTTGGCGAGTCCGCGGCGCACGCCGCTCGCGGTCGTCAGCTGATCCTGCGGGCGATCACCGCGGAAGACCTGTCCGACCTCGAACAGCGCCACGTTGGCAAAACCGCGGTCGGCATTATTCTGCGCGGCGGCAGCGAGGCCCGGAATGAGACTCGGTCGCATATCCGATAGATCCGAGGCAATGGGATTGGCGAGCGCGAGCTCGGGATTTCCGCCGCCGAACAACTCGGCCTGCCGCTTTGCGAGAAACGACCAGGTCACCGCCTCGAGCATGCCACGCGCGGCGAGCGCGCGCTTGGCTTTGCGCGTGCGCAGCTGGATGGGCGTAAGCACCGGCTTGCGCGGGGCCTCGCCACGCTCGAAAGGCGTCGCGGGAATGCGGTCGACCCCGACAATGCGGACGATCTCCTCCACCAGATCGGCCTTGCCCTCGACGTCGGCGCGCCACGACGGGACGGTGACTTTTAAATGTCTGCCCGTGTCGGTGATCGCAAAACCAAGCCGGCCGAGCACGCGCTCGATCTCGTGCCGATCGACGTGCAGGCCGGTGAGCCGCGGCAGTTCGTCGAGCGGAAAGTCGATGATGCGCGCAGGGACTTCTGGCGTACCTGCGACCGTGACTTCGGATGGTTTGCCGCCGCACAAATCGAGCACCATCGCGGTCGCCAGTTCGAGCCCCGGCAGCAAGAAGGCGGGATCGACGCCACGCTCGAAGCGGTAGCGCGCATCCGATTGGACCCCGAGCTTGCGGCCGGTCTGCGCAATATTCACGGGGTCCCACAGCGCGGATTCGATGAGCACGTCGGTCGTTGTTTCCGAACAGCCAGTGCTCTCGCCGCCCATGATGCCTGCCAGCGATTCCACGCCGCTCTCGTCCGCGATGACGCACATGCTCGGGTCGAGGGAGTAGTCCTTGCCGTCGAGCGCGACGAGACTCTCGCCGTCGCGCGCCCGCCGCACCGTGAGATCGCCCTGCACTTTTGCGGCGTCGAACACATGCAGCGGCCGTCCGCGGTCGTAAGTGATGAAATTGGTGATGTCGACCAGCGCATTGATGGGGCGCAGGCCGATGGCGATCAGCCGCCGCTGCAGCCATGCCGGCGACGGCCCGTTGCGCACCCCGCGCACGAGTCGCAGGGCAAATGCCGGACAAAGCGAAGGGGTCGTGCCGAAATCGAGGGTCACCTTCACCGGGGGCGGGAAATCCCCTTTCACCGGCTGAACGCTTCCGTCCCGCAGCTTGCCCATCTCAGCGGCGGCGAGATCGCGCGCGATGCCGCTAACGCCGGCGCAGTCTGCGCGGTTGGGAGTAAGATTGATCTCGATGACGGGATCGTCGAGCCCGGCCCAATGCGCGTAATTCGCTCCGACCGGCGCATCCTGCGGAAGATCGATGATGCCTTCGTGATCCTCGGAGATTTGCAATTCGAATTCGGACACCAGCATGCCGCGGCTTTCGACCCCGCGGATCTTGCCGATGCCCAGCGTCATGTTCTTGCCCGGGATGAAGGCTCCGGGTGGCACGAATACCCCTTTCATGCCGGCGCGCGCATTGGGCGCGCCGCACACCACCTGGACCGGATCGCCGGCGCCGGTATCCACCATGCACACGCGCAGGCGATCCGCGTTCGGATGCTGTTCGGCCGAGATCACCCGAGCGATGGTGAAAGGCGCCAGCATCTTGCCTCGGTCGGCGACGCTCTCCACTTCGAGCCCGATCATGGTGAGCTTCTCGACAATCGCGGCGAGCGGCGCCTCGGTGTCGAGGTGCTCCTTCAGCCAAGCGAGGGTCAATTTCATCATAGTGCTGAGCCGGGGCCTTTTTTCCTCCACCGTCTCGCGGGAGAGGCTTAACAATTAGAAATTGTCATCTGTCTGTCGAACGGAAATGATCCAGCGATTGGCCCGCAGCAAGCGTTTGCCGCGGGCGATCAGCCGCTCAATCCTCCCGCCAGCGTAGGAAAGTCGAGCGGACGGAAGCCATAGTGCGAGAGCCAGCGCACGTCGGCCTCGAAGAACGCGCGCAGATCCGGCATCCCATACTTGAGCATGGCGACGCGGTCGATTCCGAGACCCCAGGCGAAGCCCTGATACTCGTCGGGATCAAGCCCGCAATTGCGCAGCACGTTCGGATGCACCATGCCGCAGCCGAGAATCTCCATCCAGTCGTCGCCTTCGCCGAATCTGATCTCACCCTTCTCGCGCCGGCATTGGATATCCACCTCCAGCGATGGCTCGGTGAACGGAAAGAATGACGGACGAAAACGCATCTTGACCTGATCGACCTCGAAGAACGCCTTGCAGAATTCTTGGAGTATCCATTTCAGATGACCGAGATGCGAGCCCTTGTCGATGACGAGCCCTTCGACCTGATGGAACATGGGCGTGTGGGTCTGATCGCTGTCGCTGCGGTAGGTACGCCCGGGAATGATGACGCGGATGGGCGGTTTCTGCGCCAGCATTGTCCTGATCTGCACGGGCGACGTGTGGGTACGCAGTAGCAGCCGCGAGCCGTCGGGCTTCGGATTGAAGTAGAAGGTATCGTGCATGTCGCGGGCGGGATGACCCTCGGCGAAATTGAGCTTGGTGAAATTGTAGTCATCGGTCTCGATGTCGGGTCCTTCGGCGACGGCAAAACCCATATCGGCGAAAATCGCGGTCAGCTCGTCCACTACTTGGCTGATGGGATGGACGCGTCCGACCTCCGCCGGCGGCTCGCGCACCGGCAATGTCACGTCCAGCGTCTCGGTGTTGAGGCGCTGATCGAGCGCCAGCTCTTTCAGGGCGTCTCTGCGTGCGGCAATCGCATCGGTGACCCGATCTTTAAGACCGTTGATACGCGGCCCTTGCTCCTTGCGCGCTTCGGGCGACATCGTGCCGAGCGTCTTTAGGAGTGCGGATATCGAGCCGTTGCGGCCCAGCGCCGCAACCCGCACGGCTTCGAGCGCCGGCTCATCCGCCGCGTGTGCGACGGCGGCCAGGAGTTCGGTCTCGAGCGCGCGCAGGTCGGTCATCGGTCTCCTCAACTGCGCCAGCGCAGCGTCTTGGGCTCGAGCGGATTGACGAAGGCGCGGCCTTCTCCTTGCGCCGCGATCCACTCATCCTTCACGCGCATCCACCAGCGTGCTTGCGTATCGGCGTCGTTGATGAGCATCAACCGGGGCTTGTGCACAAGGCCCTCGCGTTGCTTGACCACCACTTGGCGATCCTGATCGAGGAATGTGTGCATGAACGGCTTAAGCAGCGGTGCGAGCGGCGCCACCCAGCTGGCAGAGGCCCAGAATATCTGGTGGACTTCGGTCGCCTCGTCGGTGATCGGGGTGATTGCGGTAAGTCCGACGACGGCATGGCGATCGCCATGCACCTCCTCGATGCGCAGCCCCGGGAGCTTGTAGGAAATCTCGGTTTCCACGTGGCGCCCGAGCAGCTTGTAAACCAGATTCTGCGGTGGAAGTGGATGGCGCACCATCCGCCAGCCGAGGTCAATCGGCTCGAACTGCTTCTCTTTGGGGCGCAGCTTTCTCGGCTGATGCTTGAACCACCACGACGTATGCACGAAGCCGGCATGGGTCGGGTCCATGAGACCGAAAGCGGCGTGGTCGGTTGAGCAGGGGAACGGCAACATGATCGCCGCTGCGGGCTCGGTCGCGTCGGAAAAAACCGGCACGCGCGGCGGCTCCGCTGGCGCGGCCGCCTCGTTCGCGGCCGGGAAGTAGACCCAGACCAGGCCCTGCCGCTCGACGCAGGCATAAGCGCCGCAGCGAATCTTGCCGAGATCCATTGCCTGGCCATCCCGTAGCGAGGGAATCTCGACGCAGGTGCCGCCCATGTCGAAACGCCAGCCGTGATAGCAGCACGTGATCGTCTCGCCGTCGAAGCGGCCATAATGTAGAGGGATGCCCCGGTGCGGGCAGATGTCGCGCAGGGCAAAAACCCGTCCGTCGCGACCGCGGCCGATGAGCAGCGGCTCGCCCAGCAGCGTCTTGTGTACGAGCCGGCCGGGACGCACCTGCGCGCCCACGAGCGCGACGTACCACAAACCGCGCAGAAGTTGGGCCTTGAGATCGTGCATGAGTGCGTCCCCGGGGGTTTCCCGGTCGTTACGTCGGCATGAACGGCAGATCGGTATCGCCGGGCCTGCCGCCCGCCTGCGTCAGCATGCAATGCACCTGGCCGCGATGATGGGTCTGGTGATTGAACATATGCGCGACCAAAAGCCATTTCGGCTTGCGCAAGTGCGCTTTGATCGCACCGGAATAATATGCGAGCTCGCTGGCGAGCGATGCCGCATCGAGCCGGTCCGCCCAGTCGACCATGACCGCATCGAATGCTTTGCGCTCGCGCTTCAAGTCTTCCCAGTCGGCATAAAGCGATACGGATTCGGGAATGCCGCCGCCGGGGGATGCCGTGTCGGCAAGGCGGCTCATCCAGACGCGATCAGCCCAAAGCAGGTGATTGAGCGTCGCGTGGATCGAACCGAAAAATGCTTCCCGGTCGCGTCGCCGCTCGGCGTCCGACAGCGAGTCGGCCACACGATAGACGTTGTCATTTTGCCAGCGGTTATAGCGCGCCATGCATTGCACATAGCTAACGTCGATCATGGTCGCGTTCGAAGCATGGACGACCATCGCTCGTGCATTGTCCGTCCTGTCATTGTCATACCGCGATGGCCGCTTTCGCCTTTTCGACAATCGCCGCGAACGCCGCGGGCTCGCGGATCGCAAGATCGGATAGCACCTTGCGGTCGACGACCAGTCCCGCTTTGTCGAGGCCGCCAATAAACCGGCTGTAAGTGAGTCCAAAGGGACGCACCGCCGCATTGAGCCGCTGGATCCAGAGCGCGCGGAAGGTGCGTTTGCGGCGCTTGCGGTCGCGGTAGGCGCATTGGTTGGCCTTCTCCACCGCCTGCTTTGCGATGCGAATCGTGTTCTTGCGCCGGCCGTAATAGCCCTTGGCCGCTTTAAAAATCTTCTTGTGCTTGGCGTGCCCGGTGACGCCGCGCTTGACGCGTGCCATGGCTAACCTCCTGGTTGCGTGCAACGATCGGGTGCGGCTCGCCGCCGCGGGGCCCTACGGTGTCAATCGTTGGGCAGAAAAAATTTCTTGATCTTGTCGCCGTCGGTCTTGAACAGCACGGAGGTGCCGCGCAGCTGCCGGATCTGCTTGTTGGTGCGTTTGATCATGCCGTGGCGCTTGCGGGACTGCTGATAGAGCACCATCCCGCTGGCGGTCACTTTGAAGCGCTTTTTGGCGCCGGATTTGGTCTTGAGCTTGGGCATTTGGCTCTCCTTTGCGGCGGCAGGCATGAAAACCGCCCGGCCGGCTTCTGCTCGTTCGAGCATGCTGATTGTGCCGTCGCCACGGCAGCCCTTTGGGCCGGGCCACGGAAGGGCGGCGTTATGGCAGAGCCGGCCGCGAAATACAACCAGAACCCGGTTTCATCCGCTAAACGGCCGTCCGCGAGGAGCGCAGGGGGACTTGAATCAAGCCTTGGCCCGCTCTTGCTCGTGCAGGCGCGCGGCCGAGGGGCTCACCTCGGCGCCAGCACCATCACCACCTGTCGGCCTTCGAAGCGCGGTTCCTGCTCGACCTTGGCGACCTTGGAGGTGTCGTCCTTGACGCGGTTGAGCAACTGGTAACCGAGTTCCTGGTGTGCCATCTCGCGCCCGCGGAAGCGCAGCGTGACTTTCACCTTGTCGCCCTCTTCGAAAAAGCGCTGCATCGAGCGCATCTTCACGTCGTAATCGTGGTCGTCGATCATCGGCCGAAGCTTGATCTCCTTGACCTCGACGACCTTCTGTTTCTTGCGGGCTTCTGCCGCCTTTTTCTGCGCCTGATATTTATATTTGCCGTAATCGAGAATTTTGCAGACGGGCGGAGATGAATTGGGGGCAATCTCGACGAGGTCCAGCCCGGCTTCCTGGGCTTTGTCCAAAGCGATCTGGATCTCAACGGGCCCGTGATTGTGGCCGGTCTGGTCGATCAATTGGACTTCGCGAACACGGATCTCCTCGTTGATGCGCGGGCCGTCCTTCGGGGCGGGCTGCGCGGATCTCATTGGGCGACGAATGGCTTTGCTCTCCTCATGCCGTTGCAACGTCCTGCTAGTGCAGGCCAGGGGAAGGATCAGGACAAACCGCGAATAAGTCAACGGCTTTCCGTCGGTCCGTGGCCGCGGCGTGCGCCTCTCTGCGATTGCTAAAGGTCGCGTTCTAACAACGCGGTATAGACGGCGTGGGTTGCGGTGGCGACGCTGCGGGGGGAAAACATGTATTCGGCAAAATGCCGCGCGCGTGCGGCCATGGTATGGTAGGTGCCGTCGTCGAGCGCGAACGCCTCGCTCAGCGCGAGGGCGAATTCTTGCGCATCGCCTCGCTTGGCGACCCACCCCGTGCGCACCTCTTCCGGCATTTCCGGCGGCGCGACGACGTATTCCGGCAAGATGCCGACGTCTGAGGTGACGACCGGCCGCCCCATGGCTTGTGCTTGCGCCACCACGCGGCCGAGGACCGGCGGCTCCGTCGCGGGAACCACCACGGTGTCGGCGGCGGCAAGCGCCGCTGGCATGTCGCGGCAATGGCCCGTTAGCCGAACCAGCGCCTGCACCCCTTTGGCCTGTGCCTGCTGCACCACGGCTTGTGCATATTTGCGATGCCGGTGATGCTCGCCAGCGAGCACGAAGACAAAATCGCGCAGACCGCTGTCGAGCATGACTCGCGCGACATCGGGCAGGATGAGTTGCCCATTCCAAGGCGCGATGCGCCCGGGAACGAGCAGGATACGCGCTGCCTGCGGAAGTCGCCACGCCTTGCGCAAGGTATCGATCCGCGCCGCGTCAACCGCCGCGGGATCGAATGCGTCGATGTCGATGCTGCGCGGAATGATGGTGAGGCGCTCGCGCGGAATGTTATAGCGCGTGACGAGGGGTGCAGCGGCGAAGTTTGAAGGGGTGATCACCCAATCTCCGCGCGTGAGCGCGGCGGCCCAATAGCCGCGCAGCCCGAAGGCGGGCGGCACGTCGGGCAGCGTGGTGACGAGCCGCACCGCGATCCGCGTCGCTACCAAGCTGGCGATCCAGGCTCCGCCGGCGCTTTGCGCGTGCACGATGTCGACGCGCTCGGAGGCGATCAGACGTTGGAGAGCGCGGGCACTCCGTCTGAGCCGGAATGGATTGACGGTGGCATTGACGAGGGGAACCCATTCGCCGCCCGATGCCGTGAGCTCGGCAATGAGCGGGCCTTCTTCTGCCGCCACCAGCGCGCGCGCCGGTTTGCCGTAGTGTGGCGGCCACGTCGAGCGCAGTGCGGGCAACGGGCTCCTCGCGCAAATCCGGGACGATCTGCAGGATCGTCGCGCCAGCCAAGGTGGGGTGAGCCTGGGTGTCGTCGCTCACGGAGTTCATTCCTCGGCCGGCGCCGGCTTGTTTGCCGCTCCGGCATGCTTGTATTCAATGGCAGCACGCGGCCGAATAGGACCGATGCCCAATGCAATCGTGCCCCGAAGGTCAGTCTCCGCCGATGAGTGATGTTTGCCCGAAATTCTTGAGCGTTGGAACCGGTATTGCGGCTCGACAGATCGCTGTGCGCCGTCGCGACGGAGCGCCCCCTGGCCTGTTCTGGCTCGGCGGTTTCAAGTCCGACATGAAAGGTACCAAGGCCGAGGCACTCGATCGATGGGCGCAGGCGAATGGCCGGGCGATGACGCGCTTCGATTACTCCGGCCACGGCGAGTCGGGCGGGAATTTCACCGATGGCACCATCGGCCGCTGGTTTGAGGAGACGCTCGCCGTATTTGAAGCGTTTTGCCGCGAACCGCAGATCGTGATCGGCTCGTCGATGGGGGGTTGGCTCGCGCTGCTGCTGACGCGCGAACTGACGCTCCGCACGCCGGCAGACCCGCGCGTTATGCGGCTCGTGTTAGTCGCCCCCGCGGTCGACTTTACCGAAGAGTTGATGTGGAAGCGGTTTCCGCCGGAGATCAGGCGCGAGATTGAACAGACCGGCGTCTGGGCGCGCCCGTCGCAGTATTCCGAAGAGCCCTACCCGATCACCCGCGGCCTGATCGAGGACGGACGGCGGCATCTCCTGCTCGACGGCATGATCGAGACCGGCTGCGCGGTGCGGATTCTGCAGGGAGTGCAGGATCCCGACGTTCCGTGGCAGCATACACTGGATCTGACTTCTCGCTTTGCTCGCGACGACGTCGTGCTGACGCTCGTGAAGGATGGCGACCACCGCTTGTCGCGCCCGGAAGACATCGAGCGGCTCATTGCGGCGGTAGCGGAGTCGTAACGCGCGGCTAGCCGTGTTTGGAACGACTGTCAGCGGGAACTTCCGCGCGATCAGACATGCCGTAGTCTCTGATCACGCCCGCGATCCGCAATCGATAATCGCCGAAAATTTCGCCGCGACCGAGAGCCTGTGTGCGACGATGCGCTTCGAGATTTCTCCATTGGTTCACTGCCGCCTCATCGCGGAAGAACGAGAGCGAAAGCATTTTGCCGGGCTCGTAGATGCTCTCGAATCGTTCGACTGAGATGAAACCATCGACCGTGTCGAGGAGCGGCCGCAGCTCCGCGGCGAGATCGAGATAGCGCTGTTTGTGCCCGGGCTTTGGCCAAACTTCGAAGATGACCGCGATCATTTGACACCTGTCGTTGAGGAAGCGGGGCGGGGTGCGTTTTCGACCGGATTGGCGGCGAGATGGTCGCCGGCGCTGTGGAGCGCGCGCAGGCCGTCGCGATAGGTCGGATAGCGCAGTTGAACGCCGAGCAGCGCCTTAAGCTTGTCGTTGCGCGCGCGAATGCAACCGTCGTAGAAGCTCAGCGCCATCGCCGACACCGATTTGCCCGCGGCCTCATAGGGGATTTCTGGCGGCGGTTCGATTCTGATGAGATCAGCCGCAAATGCGAGCTGATCGCTCGGCGAGGCCGGCTCGTCATCCACGATGTTGAACACGCCCACGGCGCAGCGCATGAAGGCCGCATCGATCGCCTGGGCGATGTCGTAGACATGAATGCGGTTCGAGACGTGTCCGGGTTTGGCGATGCGGTGCACGGTGCCGCGCAACAGGCGCACCATTCCGTTGCGCCCCGGACCGTAGATGCCGCCGAGGCGGAAAATTGCCACCGGCAGTCTTCGTCGGGACCCAAGTGCCTGCCAATCGAGTTCGGCCTTGATGCGGGACTCACCGCGGCGGGCAAGCGCGGGAATGGTGGGAGTGGTTTCGTCGATCCAGGCGCCGCCGCTGTCGCCGTAGACGCCGAGGCTTGAGAGATAGACCACGGACTTGAGCCGCGGGGCCTGGGCAATGTCGGGTTCGAGCACCGCGAGCACCGGATCGCGGCCGTCCGCCGGGGCGGCCGATACGAGCAGCGCATCGGCCGCTAAAATCGCGGCCCGGAGCGCGCGCGACGACGACATTCCGTCGAATGGGAGCATCTCGACCGGCCTGCCGCCGAGACGGTCTCGGGCGAGCGCGGCGGCGCGGTCGGCGTTGCGCGCCGTCCCCACGACACGGTGGAAGCGTGCGCCGAATTCGCTGACGTAATGGCGCGCGCAGTAGCCGAGCCCGAGACAAACGAGCGTGGTCATCAGGCCGCCGTCGGCGCGAGCGCCGCCGTCCATTCCGCTGCCACCAACGGCTCGCTCTCGTGTGGGCGACGATCTCTTGCCAATGCCGCAAAGGGTTTGGGTGGCATGAGCCGGCTCAACGCCCACACCGCCGCGCCGCGTACCAGCGCCGAGGGATCGTCCAACAGCCGGATGGCTTCCGGTGCAAGCGCCGCATCGCCGGAATTTCCGATCGCGATCAGCACGTTGCGCACAAACCGGTTGCGCCCCGTGCGCTTGACCGGCGACTTCGAAAACATCTTTCGGAACGCGGCATCGTCGACACGGGCGAGATCGGCGAGTCGCGGCGCCGCCAGATCCTCACGCGCGGCGAGCTTGCCCTCGCGGCCGGCCTGCGCGAATTTGTTCCAGGGGCATACCGCGAGACAATCGTCGCAGCCGAAGATGCGATTGCCGATCGCGCCGCGTAGCTCCCGCGGAATCGGGCCCTTATGCTCGATGGTGAGATAGGAGATGCAGCGGCGCGCGTCGAGACGGTAGGGCGCGGGGAAGGCGGCGGTCGGGCACACATCGAGACACGCACGGCAGCTGCCGCAATGATCGATCTCGGCCGCGTCGACGGGTAGTTCGAGCGTTGTGAAGATCGCGCCGAGGAACAACCATGATCCGAATTGGCGCGAAACCAAATTGGTATGCTTGCCCTGCCAGCCGAGGCCGGCAGCCGCAGCCAGCGGCTTCTCCATCACCGCCGCGGTATCGACGAAGACCTTCACGTCGCCCCCCGCTTGCGCGATCAGCCAACGCGCCAGTGCCTTGAGCCGCGGCTTAATGATGTCGTGGTAGTCCGCGGCCCGCGCGTAGATCGAAATCGCGCCGCGATCGTGCCTGGCCAGGATGGCCAGCGGATCGTCGTCAAGGAGTTGGCCATAGTTCAGGCCAAGCATGATGACCGAGCGCACCTGCGGCCAGAGCGCGCTCGGACTGCCCCGCCGTGCTGCGGTTGTTGCCATCCAATCCATATCGCCGTGGGCGCCTTCGGCGAGGAAATGCCGCAGCCGCTCCAGCGCTTGGGGGATCGAGTCAGGCCGCGTGATGCCGACCACGTCGAAGCCGTGCTGGTGCGCGGCGTTAGCGAGCGCTGCTTTGAGCGCCGACGGATCGCTCAAAAGTCGAGATCGGCGTAGGTCTCGGACGGCGGAATGCCCGCCAACGTCTCTGCCAAGATCGGACGAAACGAGGGCCGCGACTTGATTTGCGCGTACCAGGTCTTCGCCGCCTCGTCTTCGTTCCATGGCACATCGCCTAGGTAATCGGCTGCCGAGAGGTGCGCGGCTGCGGCGAGATCCGCGTAACTCATCCGAGCGCCTGCGAGCCAGTCGCGTGTGCGCACCAGCCATCCAATATACGCCAAATGATAGCGCATGTTGTGCCGCGCCGCTCGGATCACCTCGGTGTCCGGTGAGCCGCCGCCTGCGCTCGTCGGCATTTGGCGCTTATATAGACGTTCCATGGTCAGCGGGCCGCTGACTTCGGCAAAAAATTTCTCGTTGAACCAGCTCATCAGTCGGCGAACTTCAACTCGCGACCCCGGTTCGCGCGGCAGCAGGCGTAGCTCGCCAAGATCCGCCCCCCGTGTCTCGTCCAGATATTCGGCGATGATCGACGCCCCCGGGATCGCCGGACGGCCCTCTTCCACCGCGACCGGGGTCGTGCAGGCAGGGTTGAGAATCAGGAACTCTTGGCGGCGCTCCCACACGCGCTCCTCGACCGTCCGCGCAGCGATCCCATACTCGCCGAGCGCCAAGCGCACGAAGCGGGAGTGCGGGCAGAACGGATGATGGAACAAGGTCAGCATGGGCTCTTAATGACTGCGGCGATGTTGGGGCGCGCGGCTGCGGCGCCGGTCACGTTAGGTCGCTCTCGATCCGTTGGGTAGGGTCGGCCGGGAGCAACCTGTGCAATGTTCGCCGTTTCCCGTTGCCCCTAGGTTAATGATGCGGGAAAAGCGCATCTCCTGGACCTCCCGCGCCCGCCGCGGCGCGTCTGTCCCCCTCTGCTCGCGGAGCCCGTCATGTTGTTCGAATATTTGAAGGCCCTCGTCCTCGGGGTGGTCGAGGGGCTCACTGAGTTCCTGCCGGTGTCCTCGACCGGCCATCTTCTTTTGGTTCAGCGCTTCTTCGGCTTCGACGATGACGATTTCGGCAAGACCTTCGCGGTGCTGATCCAATTCGGCGCGATTCTCGCGCTGCTGTCGATCTATTTTTCCCGCATTTGGCGGCTCGCCACGGGTATGTTCAGCGATCCGGCCGCTCGGCGCTTCGTCATCGGCGTGCTGATCGCATTCCTTCCCGCCGCGGTGGTCGGCGCGCTTGCGCACGACTTCATCAAATCAGTCTTGTTCAACGTCTGGATCGTCTGCTTCACCCTGATCCTTGGCGGTGCGATTTTGCTGTGGGTTGATCGCATGGATCTCGACACCCGCTACCACGACGCCACAAAGTTTTCCTTACCGATGTACCTCGGCATCGGTCTGGCGCAGTGCGTATCCATGATACCCGGAGTCTCGCGCTCGGGCGCCACCATTGTGGCGGCCATGCTGCTGGGTGCCGACCGGCGCTCGGCAGCGGAATTCTCGTTCTGGCTCGCAATGCCCACCATGGCCGGGGCGTTCGCCTACGATCTCTTCAAGAGCCGCGGACAGATGAGCCTCGACAACAGCATTCTCGTGGCATTCGGATTTGCGGTGTCGTTCGTGTGCGCCTGGATCGTGGTGAAGACGTTTCTCGATTATGTGCAGCACCACGGCTTCGCTTTGTTTGCCTGGTGGCGCGTTGTTGTTGGAGCGCTCGGGTTGATCGCGCTGGCGCTGGGGCACTGACCGGCGCCTTGCGAGCGCAGCTCGCCGTCAGGATGGCCACGACCACGAGCCCTCGTGTTTGAACATCCGCACTCGGGCACCAGAGCTGGCGCTCTTAGCAGTTGTCGGCCGCCGCCCCCGTGAATTGGCCGGCCTTGCGGAATCGCCACAGATAGGAGGGCACGATTGCTGCCATGGCGAGTGGCTCGATGCCGAGGGCCTCCAGCGTGCGGCCTTCGCGCTTGGCCTCCTCAGAGACGATGACGTCGCCGCGCAGCAGTTCGACTTGATCGGGCGTCAAGAGTGGCTTCGGCAGCAGCTGAAGGAGGCCGGCCTGGAACTTGGCGACGGCGAACGGAATCGGAATCAACAGGCGTTGCCGTCCGATCGTTGTCAGCATGAATTGCATCAGCTCTTTGAAGCTGCGCACTTCCGGGCCGCCAAGCTCGTACACCTGGCCCTCTCTGGCGCGGTCTTCGATCGCGGCGACGATCGCGCTGGCGATGTCGCCGGCGAAGACCGGTTGGAATCGGGTATGGCCGCCGCCGACCAGCGGAAGAAACGGCGAAAAGCGGGCGATGGCCGCGAACTTGTTGAAGAAGTCGTCTTCAGGACCGAACAGGACCGACGGCCGCAGGATCACCGCCGACGGCGCCGCGCGGAGTACCTGCTTCTCGCCGAGTGCCTTCG
>Ga0307277_10000177_pt1 | contig 21198 bp, 16 predicted proteins | sample ER_DNA_116_FD_194473 | JGI IMG/M metagenome (GOLD analysis project Ga0307277, IMG submission 194473) | Bulk soil microbial communities from the East River watershed near Crested Butte, Colorado, United States - ER_DNA_116 | ecosystem: Environmental > Terrestrial > Soil > Floodplain | place...
AGGGCATCCGGTGGTCGAGGAGATCCAGATCCGCCTTCCATTGTCGATCGAGCTCGCGATCATCGCCACGCTCCTCGCGGTCCTGATCGCGATCCCCCTTGGCGTCCTCGCGGCGGTGCGGCAGGACAGCTGGGTGGACTACGCGATCCGCATCTTCTCGATCGGCGGCCTCGCGATGCCGAGCTTCTGGATCGGCCTCCTCATGGTGCTCGCGACGATCACGTTCTTCGGGTGGGCCCCGCCGCTGGTCTTCACGGCGATCACGGAAGACCCCATCGCCAATCTCTCGCAGATGATCCTTCCCGCGCTATCGGTGGGGTACCGGTACTCAGCGGTGTCGATGCGCATGACCCGCTCGACGGTGCTCGAGGTCCTCCGCGAGGACTACGTGCGAACCGCGCGCGCCAAAGGCGTGAGCGAGAGCATCGTCGTGATGCGACACGCGCTCCGCAACGCGCTCCTCCCTGTGATAACGGTCGTCAGCTTAGAGTTCGCGTTCCTCATCGGCGGCCTCGTCGTGACCGAGCAGGTCTTCAACCTGAACGGCATCGGCAAGCTGCTGGTGGATGCGGTGGCGCACCGCGACTACACGCTCATCCAAGCCCTGGTGCTGCTTCTCGCGTCCGTGTTCGTGCTCATCAACTTCCTCGTCGACATGGTGTATGTGGTCCTCGATCCGCGGATCCGATACTCGTGACGGAGCTTGCGCACCCGGCGGTGCGCGATTCCGACGACGACGCCAAGCGCCGCTATCTCGAGTCGACCGGACCGCGCCGGCTCGCGCGGTTCTGGGGCGAGTTCATCCGCCGGCGTCCGCTCGGGACCGCGGGCGCGGTCCTCATCATCGTCATGCTCCTCACGGCTGCGTTCGCGGATCGGATCGCGCCGTACGACCCCACCGCGTTCAACTTCGCCGATCTCCTCCAGGGGCCGTCGTTCCAGCATCTCCTTGGGACCGACCCGTTCGGACGAGACGTGTTCACACGCATCGTCTACGGCTCGCGAACCGCGCTGCTCGTCGGCTTCACCGCGTCGTTCGTGGGCTGCACGCTCGGCCTCGTGCTGGGCGTGGTCGGCGCCTACCTGGGCGGACGAGTCGACCAGCTCATCCAGCGGCTCATGGACGTCCTGCTCAGCTTCCCGCTCATCGTCATCGCCATCGCGGTGGTCGCCGCGCTCGGGACCGGCGAGGGGAAGATCGGCAACGTCATCGCGGCGATCACGGTCCCGGTCATTCCGCGCGTCGCGCGCGTGGTGCGTTCGAGCGCGCTGAGCATCGTGAACATGCCGTACATCGAGGCGACGCGCGCGGTCGGCTCCGGTGCGGTCCGCATCATGTTCCGTCACATCGCCCCGAACGTGTTCGCGCCGTACCTGATCATGCTCACCGCGTTCCTGGGTCAGGCGATCCTGCTCGAAGCCTCGCTCTCGTTCCTCGGCCTCGGCGTGTTCGAACCGACGCCGTCGTGGGGACTCATGCTCCGCGGGGCCGGCATGCAGTTCCTCGAGCAGGCCCCATGGCTTGCGATCGCGCCCGGAGTCGCGATCAGCATGGCCGTCTTCGGCTTCAACCTGTTCGGCGACTCGCTCCGCGACGCGCTCGACCCGCGGCTGCGGACGGCTTAGCCGAAATCGACCCAGCCCGGAGTCGCGCGCCGTCTACGGTCGTGAAGCGTGGCAAGGATCCAGGGTAGGCCTACCAAGATGAACCAGAACACCACGTCCCAGGCGAGCCGGCGACTCGTGATAGCGGTTCACCGCCCGCTCCACACCGGCTTGCGTCGCTCGATGAAAGCGGTCACGCCCTCGCGGAAATCGGCGCTCGTGTAACAGAGCGCAACGAGGTCGGACGCCTCCTCCGGCATCATCCGCGCGCGGATCCGGCGCACCATCTCTTTCGTCGCGTGCAGGGTGAGGGGCGCGAACGACGCGAGCTGCTCGACGAGTTCGGCGACGCGCGCGTCGAGGGCATCCTCGCTCGCGACGACCTCGGTGACGAGGCCGATCGCACGAGCCTCCTGCGTGTCGATGAGACGCGCCGTGAGAACGAGCTCCTTCACCCGGCCGAGGCCGACCAGCGCCGCAAGGCGGACGAGGTTCGCGGCGGAGAAGCAGTTCCCGAGCGTTCGGGCGACCGGGACGCCGAAACGCGCCGATGGCGCAGCGATGCGAAGGTCGCACGCCGCCGCGATCGCAAGTCCGCCGCCGACGACCGGACCGCGGAGCGCCGCGATCGTGGGCACGCGCACGTCTTCGATCGCGCCGAGCCACGCGTCCATGCGGCGTTCGTACTCGAGCGCCTGCGACGCTTGCTTGAAATCGACGAACTGCGCGATGTCGGTGCCGGCGACGAAGGCGTCGCCCGATCCGGTCAGCACGACCGCCTTCACCGACGGATCGGCGTTCGCGCTGCGGCAGAGCGCGGCGATGTGGTCGTACATCGCGAAGGTCATCGCGTTGCGCGCGGCGGGCCGATCGACGCGGATCCAGAGCGCGCTCCCGCGACGCTCGGTCCGGATCTCCTCGCTCATGCGCGGCCGACGATCCCTGCTTTCGCGAGACGTTCGACGTCCGCGTCGCTGCACCCGATCTCGCGGAGCACCTCGACGGTGTGCTCGCCTAAGCGCGGGCCCGCTCGCCGGTGCCTTACGGGCGTGCGCTCCAGGCGGAGGGGCGAGCCGAGGCCGCGAAGGGTGCCAAGGACCGGGTGCTCGAGGTCCACGAAGAAGTTCCGCGCGAGAAGATGCGGGTCGTCGAAGACGTCTCCGTAATCGGCGATCTCGCCACACGGAACGCCGGCCTGGCGAAGCAGCCCGAGCCAGTGCCCGGCCGGCTTCGTGCGCGTGACGTCCTCGATCTCTGCGATGAGCGCCGCGCGATTTCGGAGACGCGCGTTCGCGTCCGCGAAACGCGAATCCGACTCGAGGCCGCCGAGCCCGAGCGCGCGGCAAAAGGCCGTCCAGTTCGGTGGGGTGGTCGCCCCAACGATGAAGTGGCGATCGGACGCGGCGACGGCCTGGTACGGCGCGACGAGCTTGTGGGCGGACCCGGCGGCGTGCGCCACCTCGCCGCTGCCGAAAAACATGCCCGCCTCCCACACGGCCAGCGAGACGGCCGACTCGAACATGGAGATGTCGACGAGCTGTCCCTTGCCGTCGCGATCGCGCGCACGGAGCGCGGCGAGCGTCGCGATCGTCGCGTAGAGCGCGGCGGTGAGGTCGGCGATCGACACGCCCACCTTCACCGGGGCGCCTCCTTCTTCTCCGGTGATGCTCATGAGGCCGCTCTGCCCCTGGACGATGATGTCGAGCGCCGGCCGGTCGGCGTAGGGACCATCGAGACCCCAGCCGGTCACGGCGGCGTAGATGAGTCGCGGGTTGGCGTCGAGAAGCGACCGCGGCGATAGGCCGAGATCGTCCATGGTCCCCGGGCGAAGGTTCTCGACGATCACGTCGGCGTCGCCCGCCAGACGCCGGAACACGGCGCGGCCCTCTTCGCGCTTCAGGTCGATCGCGAGACTGCGCTTGTCGCGGTTGAGACGCGCGAAGTTGCCGCTCTCTCCCGAGGCGAGCGGCTCGAGGAGCCGCGCGAGGTCGCCGGCTCGCGGATGCTCCACCTTGACGACGTCCGCGCCGAGATCGGCGAGCTGCATCCCGCAGTACGGCCCCGCCATGTAGTTACCGACCTCGACGACCCGAATGCCCGCAAGGGGCGGGGCGCCTAGCACGTGCCCCAGTGGTCGGTCCGGTCTCCGCTCTGTCGCCATACGCCCGCGAGCGTTCCCTCCGAGGCGACGAACCATACCTCGTTGCCGTACGCGAACACGCCACGCAGCGCGCAGGTCGTCGTGAGGTTCGCGACCGGTCGAACGGTGTTGCCCTCGACGGCGAGCGCGGTGCCGCCGTCGCCGACGACGTACGTGATCGGGCCGGCGCGTGCCGATGCCCGCAGCTCGTTCTTCACGCCGCTCTCGAGCGCGCGCCAGCTGCCGTCGAAGCGGAGGAGGACTCCGTCGTCGCCCGCCGCGATCGCCTCGGTGGGGGACGTCGCCGCGATGGTCCGCAACGCCGCCGTCGTCCCGGTCTCGTACGGTTTCCATCCGACGTCTCCGCCGGCTTTTTCGAGCCGGTACGTGACGCCGCCGGCGCCGACCATCCAGGCGGAACCGCCGGCGAAGCCGACGACGCCGTAGAGATCCTCATCGATCCCTTGGGCGTATCTGTCCCAGCCAGTGGAGCTCTGCCGCTGCACGCTGCCGCCGGAACCCACGACGAGGGCGCCGTCCGGCACGAGCGAGACGGCATATGCGTCGAACAGACCGATGTCGTCGGCGTGGATCGTCTTCGCGAGGTCGTCGACGAACACGACGCGACCGAACGAGCCGACCGCGGTCACCGTGTCGGGACCGCACGCCGCGGCGACGAGCGAGCGGAGCGTCGAGTCGATGAGCTGCCAACGTCCGAGCAGACGGTCGAAGCGCCCGATTCCGCCGCCGTCCGACACAACCCACACGGCATCGTCGGTCGCGCACCCCGCCGTGAGCGGTTGCTTGAAGACGAGCGGTCCCGTGTCGGGCTCGGGCGTTGGCGTCGGCTCCGGCGTCGGCGTGGGCTCCGCCGGGGGCGCCGGTCGCGCGACCACGCCGAAGGCCGCGCCGGCACCGATCGCAATAACGACCATGACGACGGCCACGATGAGCGCCGTGCTCGGGCGAAGGGCTCCGGTCGGAATCAGTTCATGGCCTCGAGTCTCTTTATGCGCTCCTCGATGGGCGGATGGGTGTCGAAGAGGTGGTCAAAGAACGCCGGGGCGTCCTTCAAGGGGTTGGCGATATAGAGCGAGGCCGTGGCCTTGTTCGCCACCTCGAGCGGCTCCTTGTCTGCTGCGATCTTGCGGAGGGCGGACGCGAGGCCCGGCGGGTAGCGGGTGAGAAGGGCGCCAGATGCGTCGGCGAGGTACTCGCGTTGTCGCGACACGGCGAGCTGGATGAGCGTCGCGATGATCGGGGTCAGCACGGCGAGCGCGATCGCGATGACCGCGATGATCGCGCCGGCGCCGCCGCGGTCGCGATCCCGGCGGCCGCCCTGCGTCCAGAAGAACGAACGCCACATCCAGTCGGCGAGAAGGGCGACGGTGCCGACGAGAACGGTCACGAGGACCATGACGCGGATATCGCGGTTGCCGACGTGCGACAGCTCATGCGCGATCACGCCCTCGAGCTCGGTGCGATCGAGCTTGTCGAGGAGGCCGCGCGTCACCGCGATGGAGGCGTGCTGGGGATCGCGGCCGGTCGCGAACGCGTTCGGCGCCGAATCCTCGATGACGTAGATCTTCGGCGTGGGGATCCCGAGCCCGAGCGCGAGTGACTCGACGACGTCGCGCAGCTTGAGCTCCTCGTCCGGACCAAGCTCGCGGGCCTGGCTCTGGGCGAGGATCAGCTTGTCGCCGGCGAAGTACGACACGAGCGCGCTGCCGCCGGAGAGAGCGAACGCGAACGGAAGTGCCGCGACCCCGCCGCCCGGGGCGAAGTACTCGCCGACGAAGTACGCGAGCACCGCGACGAGGGCGGTGAACACCACGATCAGGAGGACCGTGCGCCAGCGGTTCGCGGAGGCCGCTTCGTAGATAGAGAGCCGCGCGGGCGAAGAATCTGCCGTCACGCGTTCAAGGCTAGAGCCTCGCTAGAACTTCACCTGCGGCACCGCGCGCTCGGTCGCATCGGCGAGCTCGAAGTATTGCTCCGGCTTGAACCCGAACATTCCGGCGAACACGTTGGTCGGGAACGTCTGGAGCGTTGTGTTGTAGTCCCGGACGTTCCCGTTGTAGAACCGGCGCGCGAACGCGATCTTGTCCTCGGTCGCGGTGAGATTCTCGGAGAGGTCTTTGAACTCCTGCACGGCCTGCAGCTGCGGGTAGTTCTCCGCTACTGCGAAGACCGACCGCAGCGCGCTGGTCAGCATGTTCTCCGCCTGCGCGCGCTGCTCCGGTGTGGCCGATGCGCCGGCCGCGACCGCCGCCGCGCGCGCCTCGGTCACCTTCTGGAAGACGGACGACTCGTGTGTCGCGTAGCCCTTGACTGTTTCGACGAGGTTGGGGATGAGGTCGTGACGCCGCTTGAGCTGGACATCGATGTCCGCCCAGGCCTCTTTCACGCGCTGACGGAACGTGACGAGGCGGTTGTAAGTCGCGATGAAGAAGAGCGCGAGCGCCCCGATGACGACGAGGACCACGATGATCTCCACGGACCCCTCCCCTGTCGCGTGAGGCTAGCAGAGGCCGCGCGAGCCTGTTCGGCTAGGCGAGAAGCGCCTTCACCGCACGGACGATGTGCACCGTGCTGATGCCGGCGTCGTCCAGCATCTCCGCGGGTTTGCCGGAGCCAGGCATCTTCCGGACCGCGAGGTGCCGGTAGTGCAGGTCGCGGAATCCCTTCTCTGCGAGCGCGGCGAGGACGGCCTCGCCGATCCCGCCCTCGACCCAGTGATCTTCGACCACGACGATGCGGCCGCCGGTGGCGCGCGCCGCGTCGGCGAGTGTCTCCGCGTCGATGGGTTTCACCGTGTAGAGATCGATGACGCGCACCGGAATGTCCTCGTGCGCGAGGACGTCGACGGCCTTCAGCGCTTCGTGCAGCGTGATCCCGGCCGCGACGATCGTCGCGCGATCCTTGTTCGATCCGCCGCGCACGACCTTGCTGCCGCCGATCGGAAAGCTCTCGCCCTTGTCGTAGACGATGGGCGTCTTCTCGCGCGTCGTCCGCATATACGTGATGCCGTCACGGTCGGCCATCTGCGTGACGAGCTTCGCGGTCTGGTTCCCGTCGGAGGGGTAGAGCACGGTGCTCCCGTAGACCGCGCGCATCATCGCGAGGTCCTCCAGGCCCATCTGCGACGGGCCGTCCTCGCCGATCGAGACACCGGCGTGCGAACCGACGAGACGAATCTGCGCGCGTGAGATGGCCGCCATGCGGATGAAGTCGTACGCGCGCGTGAAGAACGCCGCGAACGTCGACGCGAACGGAACGAGGTCGACCACCTGCATGCCGACCGCCGCTGCGACCATCTGCTGCTCCGCGATGTACATCTCGAAGAACCGCTCCGGCGCGGTCTTCTTGAAGTCCTCCGCGTGCGTGGAGTTCGAGACTTCGGCGTCCAGCACGACCACGTCCTTGCGCGCGGCCCCGAGTGCGGCGAGCGCCTCGCCGTACGCCTTCCGGGTCGCGATCGGCTCGGTGTAGGACCGCAGGGCGAGCGAACCGGTCCGCTGCATCGAGGGCCGTTCCCAGCGCTCGGGCTTCGCGACGGAGAACGTGCGCGAGCGAGCCTCACCGAGCTCGGCGAGCGCCTGCTTCGCCTGTTCGGGGTCGAGGGCCTTGCCGTGCCAGCCCTCTTTGTTCTCGAGAAAGGACACGCCTTTCCCTTTCACGGTCCGAGCGAGCACGGCCGTCGGCCGGCTTGCGGAGCGGGCGCGGGCGTACGCGTCGTCGATCTCGGCGAGGTCGTGTCCATCGATCACGATCGGGTCGACCCCAAAGGCGCGGACGCGCGCCGCGTACGCGCCCATGTCCCACTCGAGCTCGGTCGGCCCGCGCTGGCCGAGCCGGTTCACGTCGATGACCGCGGTGAGATTGGCGAGACCCTCATGACCGGCGTGGTCGAATGCCTCCCAGATCGAGCCCTCGGCGGTCTCGCTGTCTCCGACGAGGACCCACACGTGATAGGGCGCCTCCAGCACGCGCTGTCCGGCGAGCGCGACGCCGACGCCGATCGGCAGCCCCTGTCCGAGCGAGCCGGTCGCAACGTCGACCCACGGAAGGATCGGTGTGGGATGTCCCTCGAGGCGGCTCCCCAACTTGCGGAACGTCATGAGCTCGTCGTCGTTGATCGCGCCGGCCGCCTTGAACATCGCATACACGAGCGGCGACGCGTGGCCTTTCGAGAAGATGAGATGGTCGTTCGCCGGGTTGTCGGGCTGCCCGAAGTCGTAGCGCAGGTGTCCGGCAAGCAAGACAGCGATCAGATCCGCCGCGGAGAGCGACGAGGTCGGGTGACCGGAGCCCGCCGCGGTGGAGCAGCGAATGCTGTCGACACGAAGTTGCCGAGCAAGCTCCCGGTAGACCTCGATCTTCGTGCCAGTTTCGGCCACGGTGGCCATGGACTAACCCTATCGCACAATGCTCATGTCGACGCGTGCCGTTAACGCGGAACAAAACTCCGGCCGGAGGCCGATCAAATGGACATTGGGCTCTATGGCCTCGGCCGCATGGGCGGAAACATGGTGACGCGGCTCGCGCGCGGGGGGCATCGCGTGATCGCCGGGAACCGCAGCCCCGAGCCGGTGCAGGACGCGACGAAGCATGGCGCCGTGCCATCGAGCTCGGTCGAGGACATGGTCACGAAGATGAAGCCGCCACGCGTGCTCTGGTCGATGGTCCCCGCCGGCGACGTCACCGACCACACGCTCGACGAGTTCGCCCGCTTCGCGTCGCCGGGCGATGTACTCGTCGACGGAGGCAACAGCTACTTCCGCGACTCGATGCGCCGCGCGGAGAAATACAGCGGCATGGGCTTTCGGTTTCTCGACGTCGGCGTGTCGGGCGGCATCTGGGGACTCGAGAACGGCTACTGCATGATGGTCGGCGGGCCAGCCGACGCCGTCGCGATCGCGAAGCCCGCACTCGACACGCTCGCGCCCCCGAACGGATGGGCTCACTTCGGAAAGAACGGCGCGGGCCACTTCGTGAAGATGGTCCACAACGGGATCGAGTACGGAATGATGCAGGCGTACGGCGAAGGGTTCGAGCTCCTGCACGCGAGCGAGTTCGAGCTCGATCTCCGCAAGGTCTCGACGGTCTGGCTCCAGGGCAGCGTGGTGCGGTCGTGGCTCCTCGAGCTCGCCGAGCGCGCCTTCGAGCAAGAAGGAAGCGACCTGAAGAACATCAAGGGCTGGGTCGAGGACTCGGGCGAGGGCCGCTGGACGGTGCTCGAGGCGGTCACGCACGGCGTGCCAATGACGGGAATCGCGCACTCCCTCTTCGCGCGCTTCGTGTCGCGCCAGGAGGACAGCTACGCGATGAAGGTCGCGGCGGCGCTCCGCAATCAGTTCGGCGGCCACGCCGTCAAGAAGGAATAGGCGAGCTGGCTACCTCGACGCTGAACCCGCTGCGCGAGGGACTGCGGCTCTCACGGATCCCCGAGCCCTCGACCATCGTCATCTTCGGCGGCTCGGGCGACCTCGCCCAGCGCAAGCTCATCCCGGCGCTCTACAACCTCGCGCTGCAGCGCCTCCTTCCCGCGACGTTCGCCGTCGTCGGTACCGCGCGGAAGCCGCTGACCCACGAGCAGTACCGCGAGGAGCTGCACCAGGCGGTCGCGCAGTACAGCCGGACCAGGCCACTGAACGAGGAGGTCTGGCGCAGCTTCGCCGAGCACCTGCACTTCGTCGCGACGCCGGACGAGGCCGGCTACGAAGAGCTGCGCCGCACGCTCGACCAGCTCGACTTCGCGCTCGGCTCGCACGCGAACCGCCTCTTCTACCTCGCGACGCCGCCGTCCGCATACGAGGCCATCGTCAAGTCGATCGGCGAGCACCGCCTGCGCGGCGAGACCGGATGGGCGCGGATCGTCGTCGAAAAACCGTTCGGCCACGACCGCGAGTCGGCGCTCGCGCTGAACGAGATCGTCCACACCGTCTTCCGCGAGGACGAGGTGTTCCGCATCGACCACTATCTCGGCAAAGAGACGGTCCAGAACATCCTCGTCATGCGCTTCTCGAATGGGATCTTCGAGCCGATCTGGAACCGCCAGTACGTCGACCATGTCCAGATCACTGTGGCCGAGACCATCGGCGTCGAAGAGCGCGCTGGCTACTACGAGCAGGCCGGTGCGATGCGCGACATCGTCCAGAATCACCTCCTCCAACTGCTCGCGCTCGTCTCGATGGAGCCGCCCGCCGCATTCGACGACAAAGCGGTGCGCGACGAAAAGGTGAAGGTGATGCGCGCGCTGCGCCAGATCGCGGGCGAGGACCTGTCGACGAACGCCACCCGTGGCCAGTACACGAGCGGCTTCATCGAAGGCGCGCCCGTGCCCGGATATCGCGAGGAGAACGGCGTCGCGCCGGACTCGCGGACGGAGACCTACGTCGCGCTGAAGCTCTGGGTCGACAACTGGCGCTGGGAAGGAACGCCGTTCTACCTACGCACCGGAAAGCGATTGCCGAAACAATCGACCGAGATCGCCATACAGTTCCGCGTCGCACCGCACCAGCTCTTCTCACGCGAGGCACTCGGTGGGCTCGAGCCGAATGCCCTCGTTCTTCGCATCCAGCCCGATGAGGGCATCTCGCTCCGGTTCGGCGCGAAGGTCCCGGTGCAGGGGATCCGCATACGCGCGGTGAACATGGACTTCGACTACGGTGCGTCGTTCATGGTCGACGCCCCGGACGCGTACGAGACGCTCATCCTCGACGCGCTCCGTGGCGACGCGACCCTCTTCACACGCCACGACGAGGTCGACCAGCAGTGGGCCTTCGTCGACCCGATCATCAAAGGATGGGCGGACGCTCCCGGAGGCCCCGCGCCGTATGCGGCCGGGACCTGGGGACCGGGTGAGGCGGACGAACTGATCGAGCGGGATGGACGGAAGTGGCGCAAGGCATAGTCATCGACACGATGTTCTGGGGCGCTCGCGCGGAGGGCGTCGCCGCGCTCGAGCGCGAGCTCGCGCGTCTCCGCCGTGTTCAGAGCGCACACGCGCGCGAATTGGTGCGCCCGATCGCACGCGCGTCGGTCCTCAATCTCATCGTGTATGCCGACCGCGAGGAGCACGCGCGCCGCGCCGCCCGAAGCATCTCCGAGCTCGCGCTCCGTCATCCGTCCCGCGCCATCGTCGTGCTTGCCGACCGCGGCTCGCGCGAGGGCGTCGAGCGGCGCATCGAGATGCACTGCCAGCTGCCGATCGCCGATGGCGCCCGACAGGTCTCCTACGAGCAGGTCCTCGTTCGCGCGAAGGGTGACGTGGACGATCGGCTCGCGTCCGCGGTGATCCCCCTCCTTGTGCCCGATCTTCCGGTCTTTCTCTGGTGGACGGGAACGCCGCCCCTCGGCTCCCGTTCTTTCGGGGATCTCCTGCGTCTCACCGATCGCCTCATCGTCGATTCCGCGGACTTCGCGCGGCCCGAGATCACGTTGCCGACCATCGCACGCATTTCCGAAGATGCGCGTGGACGCTTCGGGCTCACCGACCTGAATTGGACGAGGCTCACGCCGTGGCGCGAGATCGCGACGTCGTTCTTCGACGTGCCGTCGTGGCGCCTCTTTCTGGAAGGTATCACCGGACTTCGTGTCGGTTTCGCCGTGGACATGGATGGACGTGACATCCATCCGTCGCAGGCGTTGCTCCTCGTGGGATGGCTTGCGTCACATCTCGGCTGGCGACCGCTCGAGACGCTCGCTCCCTCAGAGGCCGGCGGACTGCTCTTCGCGATCGCGCGCCCGGACGGCGCGCGGATCATGGTTCGCGTGCGGCCGCGCTTCGAGCGAGGTCTCGACGAAGGCGACATCTCCGGTATCCGGATCCAGGCCACGGCCGGCCCGCAGCAGGCCGAGTTCGTCGTGAAACGCCAGCCCAGTCCACGCCACCAGACCGCGACGGTCGTCCTGGATGGCGAGAAGCGCTGGGAGCGCACGATGCCGCTTCCGTCACCCGCGATCGTCGAGCTCATCGGTGAAGAGCTCTCGATCCTCGGAAGCGACCGAACGTACGAAGCGGCACTCGGGGCTCTCGTCGAGCTCGCCTGATGGGTTAGGACGCAAGTTGCGGACCGACGACGGGATGGCCAGCGAGAAGACCGGTCAGATCCGCGCGGGCGGCCCGTCGCGTCTCCTTGCCACGCGTTATCGCCTCATCGAGCGGATCGACGAAGGCGGAGCGGGCGAGGTGTGGCGCGCGCGCGATGAGAAGCTCGATCGCAACGTGGCGATCAAGCTCCTCGGCGCCGACGCGGACGACGCGTTCCGCGCGCGCTTCGCCGACGAGGCGCGTCGCGCGGCGGCGGTCGTCCATCCGAACGTCGTCACGGTGTTCGATGAAGGCCGCGACGGCGCGGATGCGTTCATGGTCATGGAGCTCGTACCGGGGAAGACGCTCCGCGAGATCGTCGCCGAGCGAGGTCCGTTGCCTCCGCACGAGGTAAGCCGCCTCATCCGGCAGGTCGCGGGCGCGCTCGACGCCGCCCACGCGGCAGGCGTCATCCACTGCGACGTGAAACCCGCGAACGTCATCGTCGATCCCGAGGGTGTCGCGAAGCTCACCGATTTCGGTATCGCGCGCGCCGCGCGCGACCGCGACGAGCAGGAGCTTCTCGGCACGGCGCGCTATATCGCGCCCGAGCGCGTCGAAGGCGGACCGGTCACGGCGCGCACCGACGTCTACGGCCTGGGCCTCGTCGCGTACGAGCTCCTCACTGGCAGACCCGCGTTCGATGGGGCGACGAGCGAAGAGCTCGTGCGCGAGCGGCTCGTCGGACCACCGCCGTCCCTCCGGCACGCGCGGGTCGGCATCGACGATCGGCTCGACGCGATCGTCGGACGCGCGCTTGCGACCGAGCCGGACCGTCGCTACGCGAGCGCCGGTGCCTTCGCCCGAGCGTTCTCCGAGGTCGCGGATCGCGACAGCGATCCGACGTCGACGCTCTCACGGGTCGCCGGCGTGCGGACCGGTCGCCGCTGGACCCTGCCGCGCTTCGACAGCAGCGTTGCGATCCTCGCGGTGCTCGCGATCCTCCTCGCGCTCTTTCTCTTCTTTTCGTCGTTCCAAAAGAGCGCGCTCCCGGGCGCGAAGGGGACCGCCCCGCCGAGCGCCGCCGCGGCGGGGACGCCCAACGTCGTCGGGAAGAGGCTCTCCGACGCAATCAGCTCGCTTCAGGCCGCCGGCTTCCCGGTCATCGAATGGGCGCCCGGACAGGGCCAGGGCGGCCAATGCGCGGTCGTGCGGCAGGACCCGCCGGCCGGTACGACGCTCGCGCGCAATGGGAAGACGACCTTGTCCTACATCGCGGGGAAGGACTGCACGAAGAAGGAGGACTAGAGGCTGGCTGCGAAAACGGCCGCACGCACCGACACCGGCCGCGTGCGCGAGAACAACGAAGACCGCTACCTCGTGCGCGAGGAGCGAAGCGCCACGCTTCTCGCCGTCGCCGACGGCGTCGGCGGCGAGGCAGGTGGCGAGATGGCGAGCGCCGCCGCCATCGATGCCCTCGCCGCGGGTTTTTTCAACGCGAGTCCGGGACTGTCGGCGGCCGACGCGCTCGCCGCGGCAATCCGCGGCGCGAACGACGCCGTCCTCGGCGCTGCGGGCGAGAGCGGCCAGAAGGGCGCGGCATCGACCCTCGTCGCGGCGGCGATCGACGGAACGTCGGCGTACATCGGAAATCTCGGCGACAGCCGGGCGTACCTGCTGCGGGACGGCGACATTCGCATGGTGACCGCCGACCACTCCGGCGACTACCAGAGCTCGATCACGCGATTCGTCGGCGATCCGCGGGGGGTGCAGCCGGATGTGTTCGTGGAGACGCTTCGCCCCGGCGACCGCCTTCTCCTGTGCTCGGACGGACTGACCCGCCACGTGCCCGACGTGGATATCGCGTCGACGGTTCGGCGCAAGGATCTCGGCAGCGCCGCGAACGCGCTCGTCGACCTCGCGAAATCGCGCGGCGGCGAGGACAACATCACGGTCGTGCTCTACGCGGCGCGCCGGACGTTCGGGCTGGCCGACGTGCGGCGCAATTTCGTGAACCTCATCCTCGCCCTGCTCGTCGCGGTCGTCGTCGGCGGGACGATCGCCGCCCTCATCTTCGCTAGCGGCGCGTACCCGATCGCACGGTAGCGGCGAGGCGCGCGAAGCGCGGCGAGCTGCTCCAGACGATGAGGGCCGCGACGATCGCGGCGACCGCCAGTGCGAGCGCGAGACGGCCGAAGAGCGCGACGAAGGAGAACGACGACCCGATCGTCGGGTTGCATACGAACGTCGGATAGAACGTGCACTCGTACGTCCAGGTCGGAAGGATGAAGAACATCCCGGCCTGCGCGCCCGGAAATGGCTGCGCTGAGATGAACGGATAGAAGTACGCGAACGCCGCGGCCGCGGCGGCGAGATAGCCGATCACCACGCGCGCGCGACCGGTCTCCCAGAGGTACGCGAGGCCCGCCGCGAGCGCCAGCAGATAGAACGGCAGCACCGTGAAGAAGTGATAGAAGAAGAGCACGCGTCCGATCGGGATCCACGCGACGTACTGCACGAGCCCGGCGAACACCACGAAGGCAAGCGGCAACGATCGCGCACGGATCGCCGCGACGGCGCACCAGCCGAACGCGACGAGGCCTGCCCAGAACAGCACGACGTTCCCGGCGTCGTAGATGTAGGCGTTGTCGCCACCGCTCGACGCGCCGAAGTACCAGTACACCGGCTTCAGCACCAGCGGCCAGCTCCACCACGGCGAGCCAGCGGGATGCGGCGCGGTCAGGCTCGAGTGGTACCAGTACATCTGCTGCGTCAGCTCCACGAGCGACCAGCCGTACGGGATCGTCGGACCGCCGAACCAGCGCACGTAGCTGCCCAGATACACAGCGGCCGGGATCACGGCGAACGAAACGAAGAGCACCAGCGCGTTCAGGCCGCGCCGCGCGAGGAGGTCGAGTGGCCCGCCGGTCCCCGGACGACCGCGCTCGTACGCGCGCGCCGTGACCGCGAGCGAGGCGACGAGCAGACCCGCAAGGGTGTACGCGCCCGCCCACTTCGAGGCGAGCGCGAGGCCGAAGAGCACGCCCGCGATCACGATGTCGACGATCGCGGAACGACGCGGCCGATGAGCGGCAACGACGAAGTACCAGCCCGCGACGATGAGCGTCGCCACGTAGACGTCGTTCATGCCGATCCGCGCCTGCGCGAACATCGAGCCGTCGAGGAGGACGGCGACGCCGACGAGCGCGGGGAGGACCGCCGAAGCGAACAGGCGTCGCGCGAGGAGAACGAGGAAGAACGCCAGAAGCGCGGCGAAGAGGACGCCCGGTAGCCGCCACGCGAGCGCGTGGCGACCGGTCTCGATGAGGTCGGCGCCGTCCGCTCCGGCGACGACCACCTTGTCGCCTTCGCCGTCGAGGGCGAGCAGCGAACCGCCCGCCGGGATCGATGCGTACGGCGAGGTGCCGTGCGTCTCGACCACGATGACGCGCCCCTCATCGAGCGCGTAGAGGAAGTCGGTCCGCGGCACGACCGCCAGCGCGGTCGCGCCGGACGAGAAGGTGCCGGTACGCGCGTTCGCGAGAGGGACCGCGTCGTGCGATCCCGTCTCCAGCTCATACACGTCGAGGATCGCGGCATCGGCGCGCGCCACGAAGACGCGGTTTGGCCCGAGCGCGTAGGCGATCGCCGTCCCAGGTCGGCCGCCGGTGAGCGCGCGCGTCTCCTGCGCGGTCTCGGCCGAGATGACATGCACGACGCCCTGCGGGTCGAGCGCGTAGATCTCGCTCCCGTCCGTCTTCGCGGTCACGGCGACCGTCGGGATGGCGATCACGATGGGGGCCGCGTCGAGCGTGCTGTAGACCGCGAGCGATGTCGGGCCGCCGACGACCACGCGGTCGCCCGCGAGCGACAACGAGCGCGCGCCGGCGAACGGCAGCTGGATCTGCTGCAGGGGGGTGTTGCCCGGCACGTCCGCGAACGGAATGACGACGAGGGCGTCGTCGGTCATCGCGATGATGCGATCGCTCTTGATCGCGAGCGCCTTCGCGTCGAGGCCTAGTGCGCGACTCGCGGGGGCACCCCCTCGCGGCTGCACCACGATCTCGAAACCGTCGGCGACCGATACACGAGTGCCGTCGTTCCCAATGACGAAGGCCGACGGCTCGCCCTGAGGCGGAACCGGTTCGTGCCCGACCACACGGTCATCGCCGAACGCGACGATCGCGAGCGCCATGATCTCCTTCGCGAGATGCGGGTGCGTCCACTCGTACGGCTCGCGCTGCGCGAGGAGCTCGAACGCGGTGCGCGCGTGATAGACCTCGTCGAAGTACATGTCGCGTGGCCAGTCGAGCCGGTACCCGCGGGTCGCGAGCACCGCGAGCGCGATGAGGAACGCGACGGTCACGTCGCGACGGGTCGGCGCGCGACCAGGCAGGAGTCCGGCGGGTAGCGCCCACCGACCCGCCGCCGGCGAGACGAGGCCGGGAAGAGCCCAGGCGTGGCCATCGTTCAGCCGCGCGTCGCCGCGGGCGAGACGCCACCAGAGGTAGGCCGCGGCCCCGATCATCACGAGCGCGATGGCGATCTGACCGCTGCGGCTGAAGAGCGTCGCCTCGATGAGGTCGGGGACGCGCAGGTCGACGTACTGCTGGTAGCGAGTGAAGGCGTAGTAGAGCGACACCGCAAAGGCGAGCGAGAGCACGACGTACGGCACCAGCACGCGACCGCGTGTCGCCGCGAGCGGCAGGGCGAGCGCGAACACCGGGAAGAGATAGCGCTCGTGCGCGCGCGTCGGCAGGAAGTAGAAGGCGAGACCGGCGACGACCCCGCAGGCGAGGAGCATCGCGGTGTCCCGACGCCACCAGAGCGGCACGACCGAGAGGACGAGACCGGCGACGAGCAGGACGCCGCCCCAGAAGACGAGCTCGGTGTCCGGCTTCCAGAAGTCGAAGAACACCGACCATCCGTTGAAGGCGTAGAGCGACGTGTATGGATAGGTCTCGGATGCGCTCCGCACGAGGCGCACCAGCTCGCCGGCGATATGGGTGGGGTCGATGCCCCAGAACGGAACGCAGAGGACGTAGGCGGTCGCCGCGGCGGCACCGAGGGTCTCGGCCACGGGCCGCCATCGTGCTTCGCGGATGAACTCGAAGGCCGCGGCCGCCGCTATCACGAGGAGGCCGATGCCGAACTGGGGCTTCACCAACGCGGCGAGCGCGGCGAGGGCGCCTGCGAGCCACCAGCGTCGGGACCCTGCGGCCACGAGCGACCCGAAGAGCGGCAGCGTCCCGACCGCATCGACCTGCCCCCAGTAGGGCCCGGCGAAGATCGCACCGGGCTGCATCGACCAGATCGCGGCGGCGGCGATCCCGGCGGTTCGCCCCGCGGTGCGCCAGAGAACGCCCGCCGCGAGGAGCGCGATGCCGATGTCGGCCGGGATGCTGATCGCCTTGACCGCCAGTCGAAGGAATTCGCCGTCGAAGAGGCCCCCGAGAAGCCAGAGCACGTAGAGGAACGCGGGCGGGTAGTCGCTGAAGTAGCCCGGCTCGTAGAACCGACCCGGGCCGATCTGCGCGAGCCGCTCCGCCCACGCCTGGAACGTCCCGACGTCGGTCGGAAAACCCTGCGCGCGAACGGCCAGGAGACGGACGATCACACCGATCGCGATGACGCCCGCGACCACAAGGCGCGCGCGGCGCTCGCCGCGACCGAGCTCGTCGTTCACTGCCAGTACCCGAAGCGCGTGATCGCGATCGTCGCGTAGATGTTCACCGCGAGCGAGAGAACGATCGCGACGATGAAGATGATCGTCGGCCAGCGTCGCCAGACGCCCCGGACGAGACCGTCGCCGGAGAGCGCGAGCGCGACCAGGAACGGTTGCGCGTCGATGCTGAAGCGGTACCCGAACTGCTGGAAGCCCACGGTCCCGTGGAAGAGATCGGGCAGGAGCGCGAGCAACGCGGCCGCTCCGGTCGCGGCGACCGCGACGTCGCGGCGGACCGCGCGCAGCGCGACGAAGATCCACAGGAACGCGGGAGTCGTGAGGAAGAGGCTCATGCCGATGAAGCGCGGCCGGAGGAAGAACGGAGTGTCCGGGACGATCTCGGGACCCTCGAGAAAGATCGCGTACAGCTGACGCGGGAGGTAGAGCGGCGAGAAGAGGCCGTGGTTGAAGAACACGTCGCCCTGGGTGAGCCGGGTGTATCCATCGTCGAACGGCGTCCCCCAGCGCATGAGGTTGTAGCCGACGTACACGATCGCGAACGGCAGCCCTCCCGCGATCACTCGAGCCATCGACCGTCCGTACGGCGCTCCCGCCCGACGCGCACACAGAAGCGCCAGCGCGGGCGCCGCGAGCGCGACGGGCAAGCGGGCGAGCGCAGAGATCCCGATGAGCGCGCCGATCAACAACGCGTTTCCGCCGCGCGCCGCGACCGCGAAGGCCCCCGCAAGAAAGAGCATCGACGCCGAGTGCGCCGCGTACCACGCGCGTCCGTCGACGCTCGAGAAGAAGAGCGTCGTGCCGAACGCCGAGAGCAGCGCTCCCGCGAGCGCATACGTGCGCGGTGCCCCGTAGGCGCGCAGCGCGTAGTAGAGGAGACCGGCCGATGCGCCGCCGGCGATTCGCGCAGCGACGACCTGCGCCACCGCGGTCGGGAAGAGGGGAACGAACGGCAGCGAGAGGATCGCCGGGAGCGGCGGGTACACGACGCAGTACCGCCCGTCGCCGCAGGGCAGGAGCTCGTTGAGCCACGGCGGTGCCTCGGTCAACCACCAGCGCCCATGAAGGAACGCGTCCGCCAACCGGCCGTAATAGTCGTAGTCGGTGGCGAGTCCGATGCCGGCGGCCAAGTAGATCGCGGCCGCGATCACACCGATCCATATCGCGGCTGCGCGGTCCGACACGGTCATGCGACATCAACACGCTAACCTTGCGGGCCTGTGCCCGCACGGCTAGACGGCCTTTCGTTCTTCTTTCCCGCGCTGAATGAAGAGGACAACGTCGCGCCGATCGTCGAAGAGGCCTTGTCGGTGCTGCCACGCTTCGCCGACGACCTCGAGATCACCGTCGTGGACGACGGCAGCAGCGACCGCACCGGCGCGATCGCCGACGAGCTCGCGAAGAAGGATCCGCGTGTCCGGGTGATCCATCACGGGACGCGGCGCGGCTACGGCGGTGCCGTCCGCTCCGGGCTCGTCGCGGCCACGAAGCCGTGGATCTTCTTCACCGACGGCGACCGCCAGTTCGCGCTTGAGGACCTCGCGCTCCTGATCGCCGCGAGCGACGGCGCCGATGCGGTCGTGGGCTACCGAAAAAAGCGCGCCGATCCGGCGCGCCGCCTCTTCGTGGCCTGGGTGTACAACCGCCTGATCCGCTTTCTGTTCGGAGGCGGTTGGCGCGACGTCGACTGCGCGTTCAAGCTCTTTCGCCGAGAGGTCTTCGAGCGCGTGCCGCTCGAGCGCGTGCGGTCGAACGGCGCGTTCTTCTCACCCGAGCTCCTCATCACGCTGCGCCGCGCTGGGGTGCGCGTCCGCCAGGTCGGGGTGCGGCATTTCCCCCGCACCGCTCACGAACCGAAGGGTGCGTCGCCGCGCGTCATCCTGCGCGCGATCCGCGATCTTCTGCGCTTACGCGCTCGTCTCTGGCTTCACCCCGGCGACTAGCGGCGCTCGAGCCGCCAGATGTCCGCGACGGTCTCGCGCTCGCGGATGACGCGCGCGCGCCCGCCATCAAGTAGTACGACCGCGGGCCGCGGCGTCTCGTTGTAGTTCGATGACATCGCGACGCTGTACGCGCCGGTCGCCGGGATCGCGAGCACGTCGCCCGCATGTGCGGTCGGCAGACGGACCGAACGGATCAGCACGTCCCCGGACTCGCAGTATCTGCCGGCGACGGTGACCTCCTCGGTCTCGCTCTCGTTCGCGCGCGCCGCGAGGACCGCGCTGTACTCGGCGCCGTAGAGCGCGGGACGGATGTTGTCGCCCATCCCTCCGTCGACCGCGACGAAGGTGCGCACCTTCGGCACGTGCTTGGTCCCGACGACGCGATAGAGCGCGACCGCCGCGCGCCCGACGAGCCCGCGCCCCGGTTCCACGTATACGGTCGCGCCGCGCAGCGCGCGATCCTTCCGCACCGGCTGGGTGACCGCGCGCGCGTAGTCGTCGAGCTCGGGCGCCTCCTCGGTCGAGCGGAGACGTACCGCGACGCCACCGCCCATTCCAAGCTCGGTTATCGGCGCGCCGGTCGCGGCCCGCACCTCGTTCGCGAACGCGACGAGAGCGCGCGCGAGCTCGCCGTACGGCTTCGCGTCGCGGACCTGAGCGCCGATGTGCGCGTGGATCCCGACGAGCGCGAGGCCCTTCGCGCGCGCCATCTCACGCGCCTGGCTAAGCGCCTCGCCGGTGCTGATCGGCGCGCCGAACTTGCTGTCGACCGTCCCCGTGACAAGGTGCGGGTGCGTGTCCACCTTGATGCCGGGCGCCACGCGGAGCCACACGGCCTGCGGGCGGCGCCGGCCGTGTGTGAGCCGGGCCAGCCGCTCGACATCGTGCGCGCCGTCGACGACGAAGCGCCCGATGCGTGCCTCGAGGGCGGCGGCCACCTCGTCGTCGGGCTTGGCGTTGCCGTGCAGCTCCATGCGCGAGGCCGGAAAGCCAGCCCGCCGCGCGGCCTCGAGCTCTCCTAATGAGGCAACGCTCGCATCGACACCCTCGCGCGCGATGACCGCACCGACGCCGATGAGGGCGCACGCCTTCACCGAATAGGCGACCCGCACCGGCCGGTAGCGGAAGAACGCGTCGACGTACTCGCGCAGGCTCGCGCGGATCGTCTCGGCGTCATAGACATAGAGCGGCGTGCCGAAGCGGTCGGCGAGCGCAACGAGGTCGTGCGTTCCGATCTTCACGTGCCCGTCGCCGCCAACGGCCGTCCGCAGAGGCCAGATCGCGCGTTCGATCACGCCGTCAGGAGTTCTGTTGCGGCTCGTCGGGGAGCGATTCGATGAACTCCTTGAAGACCGAGAGCTGTTCGTCGTCGTTTGACTCGGCGGTGATCGCCGAGCGATCGAGAACGGTCTCGCTCACGAGGATGCGCGCGGAGCAGCGGACCGCGAGCGCGATCGCATCGGACGGACGGCAGTCCACTTCGATCTCGCGGTCGGCGACCTGAAGGAAGACGCTGCCGTGGAACACGCCGCCGCCGGAATCGTCGGCGACCAGATCCTTGACGACGACGCGGGTGATCTCCGCGCCGATCTTCGTCAGCATGTCGACGATGAGATCGTGCGTGAGGGGCCGCTCGCTCGTGATGCCGGCGATGCGCGTCGCGATGCTGTAGGCCTGGTCCGGTCCGATCCAGATCGGCAGGAGGCGGCGCACGCCCTCCGCTTGCAGAAGGACGACGTGTTGATTCGTGAGCACGTGAACGCGCACCGACTCGACCGAACACGGCACGAGC
>Ga0307277_10000178_pt1 | contig 21175 bp, 22 predicted proteins | sample ER_DNA_116_FD_194473 | JGI IMG/M metagenome (GOLD analysis project Ga0307277, IMG submission 194473) | Bulk soil microbial communities from the East River watershed near Crested Butte, Colorado, United States - ER_DNA_116 | ecosystem: Environmental > Terrestrial > Soil > Floodplain | place...
CTGCCTTTCATTTTTCCGAAAAGCTTTCGTTGAAAATGTTTCATTTTTGCCAATTTTTTCTGCGATTTTTTGAGCTTTTTTGAATTTGATTTTTTCAAATTCTCGATCTGATCGAGCGATGGCGTCCAGCGTCGCGAGTGGTCATAAGGTGATGACCGTGCACAAAATTATTTTAGTGAACTGGGCTTCCCGCCCGCCGAAAACCTCGCCGGAACCATTGCCGTCCAGTCCTACTGACGCCGCCCAAACGAAACTGGGTACGCTGTGTGACGGGCGTTGATCATCGGATCCTCCGCCTCAATGCCGTCAGGCAGGGTACCTGGAAGAAACAGCAACTGACGTTCGGCAACGGCATTGTCAGCCACAGCCTTGGTGATTTCGATTGTTCCGAGCTCGACCTTCGTACGCGTATCTGGCCATACGATGGACGGATCGTTGAGGTTGTCTCCCGGGTCGGCAATCTGAACCAGTAATGTGAACCGGATTGGACCTCGACTAACTCGCTCTTTGATCTCTTTTGAAAGCTAGTTTGCATCGGCTTTTTCGAGCTCGTCCTTTGGCAAGGAGTGGTCTCCCGCCTCGGGTCGAATCTGATAACGGGTAAACGCAACTTTTCCACTCGCATTGGTGAACTTAAACGCGTTCACGCCGAAGTACGATACGGTGGCGTAGCTGACCGGTGGAGGAATTTGGCCCTCCAGGAACGCCTTGGTGAGCGGATGGGCGCCCAGGAAGCTGTCGAGCGGAGTTGGCTTCGCAGCGCCCGGCCCGCTCGCCGCGAGTGCAAGCAAGAACTCCCTTAGTTGATCTGCAGTTGGCACCGGGAAGCCATTGAAGGCGTGGGCCACAATATCCGTTTCGGAACCATCTGGAAGACGAAACTTGATCGACATGCCTCGGGGTGACGCAAGCGCGTCTGTATCGGAAACAGCGACGTGCCGCCAAAATTCGAAAAGCGAACCGTAACCGCAACGCTTATCCGTTGTAGGTGCGGAGCCTTGCTCACAGTGGACGCAGAAGCGCTTGGCAGAAACACTCCTTCGAGATCGACGCCTTTTGCATGGTTAGCGCGGACGCCCGGCCCTTGTTTTCCGAAAACAGCATTGAACGCGTCTACGAGTTGTCCCGGGGTAGAGTGCTGCTCGGAGCCTGTGGTTTGAGTAGGCTGTGGTGCTTGCGTATTCGCAACAGGAGCGAACAAGAAGCTTGCCATTGCAAACATCGATACATGCTTCAAAATCCTCATTCGTTCCATAGAGTTATCCTCCGCATGCCGGCGTAGGTGTACGTGCTGGTCGAGACGCCAGCGGGCAATTCCATAGGGCAATTGTACTTCAGAAATTCGCCTCTCCGTCACCCAACGGGGATAAGGACGAGGCGACGTGGCAGCCTCAACCAGGGCGTGTACTCGTTAACGCCCAGATCGTAGGCCCGCTTCAGGGGAAAGCGGAAACATGCCGTCATTCAGCCTTACCGCTTTTGCGCCCACAGCAGACGTCGCGCTACCCGGTGCGCTTTTCCTGTGGAACGAAAATCAACCGCGGATGCTTGATTCTACAGCCCTAAGATGCGTGCGAAGAAGGGAACAAAGGCGGCGCTTACGAAAGAACAAGGGGAGCCTTGGTGAGGAAGAGAGCTAAGTTCTCATTTGATCCCAAAGTATTTCTCGCTAAGGTGGGCGAGGGAAAAACGATATTCAAATATCGCAAGGATCAAGTTGTTTTCTCACAAGGACAGGTCGCGGACGCGGTTTTTTATATCCAGCAAGGCAAGATCAAACTCACCGTCGTTTCCGAGCAAGGCAAGGAAGCAGTCGTCGCAATCCTGGGACCCGGCCACTTTTTTGGCGAAGGATGTCTAAATGGCCATCCGCTGCGCATCGCAACAACAAGGGCGGTGGATGAGTGTGTGGTTACTCGCTTAGAGAAGGCGACCATGATAGCCACCATTCATAATGAGCCGGAGTTTTCCGAGCTGTTCATGTCGTATCTGTTATCTCGGAACAGTCGAATTGAAGAGGACTTGATCGACCAATTATTCAATTCGAGCGAAAAGCGTCTCGCTCGGCTCCTCCTTCTCCTTGCAAATTTCGGGAAGGAAGGCAGGCCGGAGCCGATCGTGGGAAATTTTAGTCAGGAAACACTGGCGGAGATGATCGGCACGACCCGATCACGCGTGAGCTTCTTCATGAACAAGTTCCGCAAACTGGGCTTTATCGAGTACAACGGAAAGCTGGAAATCCATAATTCCTTGTTGAACGTGATCTTGTTCGATAAGCCCGAGATAAAAACGAGCGACGCGAGCACTTCCACTTAGTGTCATCGAATGGTCATGCTGGGGGGTTTTCTCGTTATAGTTTCGAACACCATTCTTCAACCGAATGGGAGCAAGTCATGGCCAAATGCGAAACCTGCGGAAACGACTACGACAAGGCGTTTCAAGTGAGCATGAACGGCACCACCCACACCTTCGACAGCTTCGAGTGCGCGATCCATGCGCTGGCTCCAACCTGCGACAATTGCGGCATTCATATCCTCGGTCACGGCCTCGAAAAGCAAGGCACGTTCTTCTGCTGCGACCATTGCGCAGAGGCCAAAGGCGTGACCGGCCTGCGTGACCGAATAGGGGCAGGCGGCGTGATCGAAATGGGCTCCCGCGTGTAAGCGAACGCTTTTAGAGGAGGATACCTCGTTCAATGGCCTAGCACCTGGGTTGGGTAAGAAGTATTGGAATTTATCCGGCTTTCCCTCCCACTCCTTAGAATCGAGAGGGGGCGCTTTTTTGACCGAAATGTTTGGCCAGATTTTCGCGTATTCCGCATTCAGCACCAGTCATTTCTCAAGCCCTAGTTCGGTGTCGGGCTTGATCGCTCATCGAGCTGAAAAGCAGGGTATCGCGGTTGAACACGTACTCACTCGTCATGCCTTGCCAGAATCTTTGACGAATGATGGCCTGTGTTTAGGATGGCGCGAATGCCGAACGATGTGGGCACCGAAGACCTTCCCGGAGAGGACTGGCGCTCCAAAGCAGAGGCCAAAGGCGAGCCCATCGCGATAGCGCTCGAACGAGCACGGGAACGCGGGCGAGGCCGCGAGGCTGGTGCACCCGAAGCGATCCCGCCGCGAGGCTGGCGCGACATTCTCTGGCGCGTGCTAAAGGGCATAATCGAGGACCGCATCTTGTACACGTCGGGCGGCGTCGCGTTCTTTACGCTACTCGCGTTCTTCCCCGCTGTCACGACCATAATCTCTATATATGGTCTTGTGGCTGACGTGAGCACTATCCGTGAGCACCTGACGCTCCTCGTGGGCATTTTGCCGGGCGGCGGCATCGAGCTCATTGGCAATCAGATTACTTACATCGCACAGCATGGCACCCTGAACCTTGTGTTCTTCATCGTCGCCATGTGGAGCGCCGACTCCGGAGTAGCAGCCCTGTTCGATGCCTTCAACGTGGTCTACAAGGAGAAGGACAAGCGCAGTCTTCTGCATCTGTACGGGATGACGTTCCTGTTCACCCTCATCGGGATGGCCTTTTTGTTGGTGGCCATCGGCGCAGTGATCGTCCTGCCACTCGTGGTCGCGTTCGTTGGCATGTCCCCACCAACCGAGAGGTTCCTCTCGATTGTGCGCTGGCCGCTTCTGTTGATGGTGATTATCCCCTGGTTGGCCGCACTCTACCGCTATGGACCAAGCCGCCGATCGGCAAAGTGGCGCTGGGTGTCCTGGGGCAGCACGGTAGCGGCCGTGCTGTGGATTCTAACATCCATGCTGTTCTCCTGGTATGTGAGCTTCGAGAGCTACAATCGCCTTTACGGCTCACTAGGTACCGCTGTCGGCTTCATGGTCTGGATCTGGCTTTCTGTCGTCGTGATCCTGATCGGAGCCGAGCTCAACGCCGAGATGGAGCACCAAACTGCGCGAGATACGACTGAGGGAGTGGAGAAACCTCTGGGCATGCGCGGTGCAGTCGTGGCTGACCGCGTCGGCCCAGCTCAAGTATAGATGAAGCTGTTGGTGCAGGAAACCATGCGGGCGGAAGGTCTGCTGGGATAGCACACACGCATCCTGCGCGCCTCCACGAAGTTCGATCTGGTCATCGACCTGACGACCGCCAGGCGCTCGGCCTCACGGTGCCGCCAACGCTTCTCGCCGAATGATAAGACGCACCTTCATCACCCTGCTCAGCGGCTCGCAGTAGCGCGGGAAGGGGTAGAGATGCCCAATATACGGGCTATGTGCGCCATCGGTCGGCGGGTCAGCTCGGCCTGAACGGGCGCATGCCGTGGGAAGGCGCGAGGGGCCCTGAATACACGGCGGATGTTCGGCGTTTCTTCGAGCTGACGCGCGGCCACGTCATCCTGCTCGGGCCCCGGACCTATCGCTCCGTCCCGGCTTTTGCCCACGAGGACCGCACCGTCGTCGCGATACGCTCCAGCGAGCAGCCGCCAGACGTGATTGCCCGCTATCCCAACCGCGTGATTTACATCGGTGGAGGACCGCCGGTCTGGACCGCCTACGCCCCATTCATCCGCCATTGGGACATCACGAGGCTCCCCTATGACGGCGCGGCAGACCGATGGTTCGATCCGGCCTGGATCGTCGCCGGTTGAGGGAGATCGATTTCGGCCCGAGTCATGGCCGAAGCGACCACGCTAACCGGCACAAGAGCTATGCGTCGGCTGGACCGGCGGAGGATCCGGTATTGGCCAATCGGCGGCATGTCCGCAGCGCGGGAGGAGACATACGGACGCTAGCAGAAGGGGTCAGGGTTTGACCCCATTAGCGCTCTTCGCGAGCATTCACGCGACTTGCCTATCGGCCTTAGTCACTGACCGCGCGCTGGAAGCGTGGTATCATCCCTCCATCGCATGAATGACCCCCAACGGGAGGGTCAGCATGGCAACCCACATCGAACGGCGAAAATTCTTAGCCGCGCTCGGCGGCACGGTAGCCTCATGGCCGCTGTCGGCACGCGCGCAGCAGCCGACGATGCCAGTGATCGGTTTTCTCAATAGCGGATCGCTCCACAGCTACGCGCCCTTTGTCGCCGCGTTCCGCCAAGGTCTGACCGAAGCCGGCTATGTCGAGGGCCAGAACGTAGCGATCGAATATCGCTGGGCGGAGGGTCGAAATGATCAGCTGCCGGCGTTGGCGACGGATTTGGTGCGCCGTCAGGTGGCGGTGATCATGGCCGGTGCTACTCCGGCGGCGCGGGCGGCCAAGGCGGCGACGGCGACGATACCGATCGTGTTCGAGACAGGCGCCGACCCGATCCAAGCAGGTATCGTCGCCAGCCTCAGCCGCCCCGGCGGCAATGTCACCGGGGTGAGCAGCCTGAACCTCACGCTCGACGCGAAGCGGCTCGAAGCCGTGCACCAACTGATGCCGACCGCCAGCATCATTGCCTATCTCGTGAACCCGACCAATCCGCTGAAAGAGGACCAGTTGAAAGAGGTGGAGGCGGCGGCGCGCACGCTCGGGGTCGATGTGCGGATGGTCCTCGCCAGCACCGAAGATGGGTTGGAGAGCGCCTTCGCGAACCCCGCGCAATTGCGCGCGGCGGCGCTCCTCATTGCCGGTGATGCATTCTTTAACAGTACCCGCGAACAGCTCGTCGCGCTGGCCGCGCGCCACCGCCTGCCCACGGTCTATCCATGGCGCGAAGCGCCTGCGGTCGGCGGGCTGATGAGCTACGGAAGCAGCATTACTGACGCCTATCGGCAGGCTGGGATTCTCACGGGGCCGCATCCTCAATGGCGAGAAGCCGGCTGACCTGCCGGTGCAACAGGCGGTGAAAATCGAACTGGTCATCAATCTCAAGACCGCGCAGACGCTTGGTCTCACCTTCCCGCTCTCGCTGCTTGGCCGCGCCGACGAGGTGATTGAATGAGTGTGAAGGGAGAGGGAGGTTCAAAATGAAACTTCCCCGCCGAAATTTTCTGCATTTGGCCGCAGGTGCAGCCGCCCTGCCGGTCGTATCGCGGATCGCATGGGCGCAAGCCTATCCGTCGCGGCCGCTTCGCTGCATCGTTGCATATGCCCCTGGCGGCGGAACGGACATCTTCGTACGCCTGGTGGGTCAGCCGCTCTCAGAGCGGCTCGGTCAACCATTCGTCATCGAGAACCGGGCAGGCGCCGCCAGCAATATCGCCACCGAAGCAGTCGTACGTGCGCCCGCCGACGGCTACACGCTCCTTGGTACGGATGCTGCTGCCGCAATCAACGCGACCCTCTATGACAACCTCAATTTCGATTTCGTCCGCGACATCGCAGCCGTTGCGATCATCCAGGGGCCCCTTTTGGTAACGGTGCACCCATCCGTTCCAGCCAAGACTGTTCCCGAATTCATTGCCTACGCCAAAGCCAATCCGGGCAAGGTCAGCATGGCGTCAGCCGGCAGCGGAAGTCCACCTCATCTGGCTGGCGAGTTGTTCAAGGTGATGACCAAGGTCAACATGACGCATGTACCCTATCGCGGGGGAGGGCCCGCGGTGAGCGATCTGCTCGGCGGTCAGGTGCAGGTTTATTTCGGCAGTTTCAGTTTGGTGATCGAGCACATCCGGGCGGGCAAACTCCGGGCGTTGGCGGTGACGACCCCCGCACGCTTTGAATCGCTGCCGGATATCCCGACGGTCGGCGAATTCGTGCCGGACTACGTGGCGAGCCAGTGGTTCGCCATGGGTTTGCGCAAGAATACGCCCGCGGAGATCATCGGCCGCCTCAACAAGGAGGTGGACGCCGTTCTTACGGACGCCAAGATACAGGCGCGGCTTGCCGATCTGGGCACGACGATGTTCCGCGGCTCGCCGGCCGAGCTCGGAATATTCATCGTCGAAGAAACCGAGAAGTGGGCCAAGGTGATCAAATTCGCCGGCATCAAGGCGGAGTGAGGCCGATCCGCTGTCGATATTCCATAATGTCCCGATCTACGCATCGGTGAGGTGATTGAATGACCGATGCGAGTTCATCACGTTTTTGGCGACAAGAGATAACCTCGATGGGGAGGGACTCATGGGCTTGCTCAGCAGAACTTCTGGCGATAGGCGATTCGTGGCGATAGGCGTGCGTCGGCCGCGGGCGTAGCCGCTCCGGGTACCCCCCGTTCAGAACGATTCAGGTCTAGCCCAAGGGGCTGCGAGCGCTTCCGGCCATCCTGACCCTGCGGCAAGCTGGCACAGCGGGTTCCGGGGAGGAGCCCATGCTCAACCTAAGACGGCGCCAGTTCATCACGCTGCTCTGCGGCGCGGCGGCGGCGTGGCCGCTCCCGGCGCACCCGCAGCAACCCCCGGCGATAGGATTTTTGCACCAAGGGTCTGCCGAGCCATTGGCGCTGATCGTCACGTCTTGGCCGTCGATGATCCCAACCTCGCTCAAACCCTTCCTGAAGGCATTTCTAACGTCGTTGTAAGAGGGCGAAGCAAACGTTGCCTGTGCTTTTTCCATGTTATCAAATTCGACCATCGTAAGGCGTTTATCCTCGGAGGACACAGGTGCTGGTCCCTCAATGTTCACAAGTCTGCCGCCGCGCGTAAGAAATTTCCCGCCCTGCTCCGTGATTATTTTCACGGCGGCGGGGACAAACTCTTTAAAGAAGGGCTCTTGGTTCATTACGTCGATTTCGATGACAACATAAGCGCGCGGCTTGGTCTGGGCCTGAAGGGCTTGGACCGCCACTCCCCCGATTGCGATGCCGGCGAACGTGGCAATTGCCACCGCATATTCCGTTTTCATCAATTGATCCTCCCAGGGTGACAAATCAACCAAGCATCGCTATTCGATCACCTCGTCGGCGCGCACCAGGATTGTTTCGGGGATGCTGATCCCGAGGTCTTTGGCGATCTTGAGGTTCACTGCCAGCTCAAACCTCGCTGGGCGCTTGATGGGGAGGTCGGCAGGCTTGGTACCGCCCAAAATCCGACCGACGTAAACGCCGCAACGGCGAAACATATCCGGAAGGTCCGGCCCATAGGAGATAAGACCTCCCGCATCCACATGCGCCCGGTAAAGGTATATCGTTGGCAGGCCAGCCTTCACCGCGAGAGCTCCGATCCGTGTTCTGTAAGCGAGGCTGAGCGGGTTCGACAAAACGATGAGAGCGTCGGCGCGCCAGTTCTTCGCCGTGTCGAAAGCACCGTCTAGGTCAGTGGCGTCCTTTACGTCTGCGGCTCGAGTCTGCACTCCCAGCGACCGAGCTACCCGCTCCAGCTCTTGAATTTGGGATGCATTGATGTCGGGATTCCCGAGGACGGCGACGCGAGACGTCCCGGGCATGATCTCCTTTAGGAATTGCAAATGCTTGCCGCTCAACTCGGAAAGATCGAGAAACAAGCCAGTAATGTTACCTCCCGGCCGTGCGATGCTCGCCACCAGCCCGGCCTCAACGGGATCGATTTCGAGATCTATGCCCACAATCGGGATAGTACGAGTCGCGTTCTTAGCGGCTGCCAAAGCCGAGGTGCCCCGGGCGAAAATCACATCAACTTTGAGGCTTGCGAGTTCAAATGCGAGTTTGGGGAAAAGGTCGGGTTGGTCGTGCGCGGATCGGTGCTCAAATGCGACGTTCTGTCCCTCCATGTATCCGACCTCGCGTAGCCCTTGCACGAATGCGTCCCAGTTGGCTGGCGGCGGCGGAGGGGTATCGGTCGGAGCCGCGATGGCGAGGTGACCGATCCGGTAGCGTGCCGGCTGCTGCGCACGCCCTACAACCGAGGGTTGCGATCGTATTGGGATTGGCCATGGCCACGGTAATCGACCGCCAATACAAGCCGCGGCTTGGGCAGGGTCGGACGCCAGCGCCGCTGCCAAGGGATGAAAGTCGGCTGCAGTGCGGGCGAGACCAGGCAGGCACACAACTGGAAGCGCGGAACTGGAAGCGCGGAAGCAACGCGAGACCCAGACCTGCGCACATGCAGCGTGGGCCGTCCGGGGCCGTCACGAGAACGCTTGCAAGCGCCGGTCCGAATAGGGTTCTGCGGCGAACGCTAAAGGTTCGCCCTGGTCTGTTTTGCCGAAAGTCACGGTTAGTCCCGCCTTAAGCAGATCGACCTTGCATAGGTGACGCGGCCGTCCGCAACTGCTCCGGCATCCAGTCAGGAGCTCGACCGGCCCTTAACTGCGGAGTCCTCGGGATCTGGACACGAGACGACGCAGTCGCGGCGAGGTCTGCTCAGGACCCCTACCAAAGGCGCCAGAGCCCATGCTCATAGTCCTTAAAGGGTCCCTTCTCAAATTTCGCCCTCAAGCTTCTTCTGGACCTTTTGAAGCTCGGCCTTTACCCCGTAAATTACCTTGCGCCGCCCATCAAGCGTTGCCTCAAGTTTATGGCACCAGCCGTAAAGAAAATCGAATTTTTGCTTATCGGTCATGTGTTCCCAGTCTGTAGTGTAGTGCCGATGTTGAGCACCAGCAGCCCGCTGTTGAGCCATGGTGAAATCTCCCGTTTGTGAAATCCCCGCAGAGATTTTAGCATTTCCCGCGCTCGTGGAAATGCCCTGCAATCGGCCAGCTCGTCGAAAAAGCGATAAATGGCGGCAATCCGAATGAAGTCAATCCCATGTAAGTGGCCTAAAATCAGGGCTGCTCGACACCCATCGGAGTCGCCCCGACATCGCCCAACACCTCAGGCGGAGCGCTTGGCTGATATCGGAACTCAGGATGAAAGGCCCCGTACACGCCCGCGATGCGATGTTTGTTGAGTGCAAAGGCCGCCAAGCTAAGAGCGGCCAGGCCAACAAGCTCTTTCGGTCCATTTACTCATTCATTTCCGCAGATTTCGGCGTGTAACCGAGCCTGTGCAAAGATTTATGCATGCACTTGCGCCGGGGCTGTGGTTTACACGGAGCCAGGTTGGACCTGTTTGTTAGGTGTGCCGAAAGAGACGCGGCCGATCAAACAGTAGCGACGACAACGCTCGCTGCGGCTTGATCAAATCAGCCAAAGTATAGGCATCCAGAACTGCCAGAAATGCCTGGGTCGCATCTTGTAGAGCACTTCGGAGCACGCAGGCCCGCTCGATCGGGCAATAACCTCTGCGCTCAAGGCAGCCAATGATGCCTAGTCGATTCTCGGTGTCGCGCACCACTTGGCCGATATTGATGTGGCGCGGTTCACGCATCAGCCGGATTCCGCCGTTACGGCCGCGCACTGTTTCGAGATAACCATTTTGACTGAGACCGCTGACGACCTTCATCAAGTGCTGCTTCGAGATTCCAAAACTCTGGGCGATGTCGTTGATCGTCGTTAGCTTGTCGCCGCAAAGCCCAACGTGAATGAGGACGCGCAGCGAGAAGTCGGTATTGAGGGTCAGCCGCATTGTCATCTCCGTTTGGCGCTTTCAACCCTAAGCCATTTCGGATTATCCGATAGACAAAAAAGGGTGTTTCCATCGCACATTCGATTATACCGGAACAAATCTGCCACCTACGGCCGCCTACTTGGTTGCAATCACGCTATATTGTCGCAGCAACTGAACGATGCCGCCGCAACTTGGGCTGCCCATTCACCCAAGCGCCTCATCGGCAGTTTCGTCTTGCCGCTGCAGGACATAGATTTCGCAATAAGGAACTGCAGCGCGTTGTTAATGACCTCAGTCTCAGGGTCGCCAACATCCCCATGCGCGCGTTGACCGTGGGCGGTTGGCGGCGGTCGCCAGAATGAAAAAGTATGCGTTCATTACCTTCGGAGTGATTTTTCTCGTCGTGGGCATTGTCGCCCTGGCCATTCCCGTGCTGCCGACGACACCCTTTTTGATCCTCGCCGCATATTGCTTCAGCAAGGGATCCGACTATCTCCACGACTGGCTTCTCAATCACAAGTGGTTCGGGCCTCCCATTAAAGATTGGCGGCGCAACGGCGCGATCAAGGTACAATACAAAATCGTCGCGTCGCTCGCCATGGCGGGAACCGGCGTGATGATTTACTTCGAAACGCACATTCCGCCGGCCGGCAAGGTCGCCTATGCGGTTTTTGTGGCGGCGCTTTTAGGATTTATTTGGTCCCGGCCCGGTGGTCGGCCAGCGAAATAAGTAAAATCCGGGAATTCCGAGCGCGATAAGGCCGACGCCGATGCCGCTTTGCGGCGAGCCTCTGAAATCATCCGAAACGACCTCGAGAAGCTAACCGGGACGACGCTGCAGCACGTCGCCACCGTGGCGACTCGCACATGCGGGCAATCCTCACCGCGATCACGGCGGATTTCCCTGCGCAGTCGGATGCTATGTTCACCACCGCGATCGCGCTCTATCTCTCGGTGCTGCTCGCCGAGCTTGCCCCCGAACGACGCGCGCGCGAGATCGATCACATCAACCTGTTTCTGACGCAAGCACATCCCGCTCAACTGAGTCTCTGCGTCGCGGACCTTGCGAGCTTCGTTCGACGCGCCGACGCTCGACGAATTACTGGCGAAGATATCCGCGATGGCGATCGACCTGCTGCGGGACAATCACCCGGACATCGATCCCGCCTCGCTGTTCGTGCAGATCACTGCACTGCGCGAAGCCGAGCGGTCAGGAACTTTCGGCAAAGGGCAGCGTTACCATTGATCGAAGTTCAAGGAGGACGTGATGCCCGATCAACGTGAGCAGCAAAACCAGCAGGGCGGAAAAGGTGGGCGCCAGCAAGGCCGCTCGCAGAAGGACGATCAGCAGCGCCAGCAGCCGAACCAGAAAAAAGAACCCGGCCTCGGCGAAGGGGTTCCAGGCCCAGCCTGGCAGAGTCCGGAGCGGCCCCATTCTTGATCGTCGAAGCAAAGGCGGCGGTACTATCAGCAGGGCGATGGCCAGCAGGCCGGTCAATAATAGAACCGCTAATTTATCAGAATGGAGAGCCTCCTTTAGGCCCGGCAACGGGTCCGCGTATATGGAGCCGAGGGTGATGCCAGCGTCGACATCGGCCCAGATACACTTGCTTGCGGCTGAGGCCGCGATGTCGGTCACGGTCGTGGAAATGTTCTCTTTGGGACCCGCTTTATCTCTCAAGGGGTGGAAAGTGGAAGTATAGAAAGATCGGAGAGTTTGGGCGCACTGAAGTACCAACCCGCGACCTCGGTAGCTTACCAGCATCGCCCGTGCCTGCCGCTGGCGCTGGTCTTGGGCTGCAGCTTCTTGATCTTGGCGGCAATGAAAATGGGAAGGGCGGTCCGACAGCGCGCGCAGCAGTTCTTCAAGGGTGCCCAGTTTGGCCCTGCGTGGAGAAACACACTGGGCAGCGCGGGCTCGCGGGCGAAAATGCCATTTCTTTTTGCGCTGGCGAAGCTAGATTCCCGGCAGTCGACCTTACTCGGGGATCGGCCATGAAAACTCTCCTGGCGTTCATCGGTCTTCTCGCCATCCTCTGCGTGATCGCCGCCGCGGTGTTTTTCTTCGGCGGGTTCTACAACGTGGCTGCGACATCCGAGGACCCCGCTCTCTTGAATTGGGCCCTCGTCAATGTCCGCCAAGCCTCGATCACGCGGCACGCAACGGAGACCCCGCCGATGTCGCTCGACGACGCCACGGTGGTGCAGGCCGGGGCGCGCGCCTTTTCCGAGCGTGGCTGTATCAACTGCCACGGCGCGCCGGGTGTGAATTGGGCCAAATTCTCCGAAGGCTTGCATCCCGATCCGCCCGATCTCAAGGAGATAGTAGAGGAACGCCGGCCGCAAGTCCTGTTCTGGGTGGTCAAGAACGGCATCCACATGACCGGTATGCCGAGCTTCGGTCTCGCTGAGGTGCCGGACCGGGAAATCTGGACAATCGTCGCTTTCCTCAAAAAGTTACCGAGCGTCTCAGAGGAGGATTTCAAGGCGTGGTCCGCAAAACCCTGAGGGCACCGGCGCCTCAAGTGATCTAAACGATCTCAGCCTGGTCGTGACCCTCATCCATGCAATGAGGGATGAAACCACGTTTCCATCGCCAAGTCTTTGAGGGAAAGCGCCTGCCCTGTAACAACAGAGCAATAAGATAATCGGGCTGTTCGCTATCGGGCACCCCGGGCTCTCCATCGCTTTCAAGGGTCGCGCGTGAACCCTGACGGCTCGCCGGAACGCCGAGCGTTCAACAAGCGCTTTCTGCTCGACCTGGCGGAGGACTGGCAGCCATATTGCGACCGGCAGTTCGCCCCATTGCCTCGGTGTTTCACCAACGTTACTCGCGCTCACCGACGAAGGTGATCGAATAATCTGCCGATGTCCGAGTCTGGCACGAAACGGCCGTTCTAGGCATGCCGCCGAATGTCTGTTCTTGAGGGAAAAGCGGTCGTGCAGCGGACATCACCGCAATGACCGAAGTCGACCCCAAGCGGACATGAGCGGGGCGCTTTTGCTGCAATGCAAGGCCCGTAACCCTGCTATATTTCGTCTGTGATCCTTGGCCTTGGGATAGGCCCTACGGGCTCGGGAGCTGCTGATGCCACTTCCCTTGCGCGAACGGCTCACGATGTTGATGCCGCCATCAGTCTTCTACCGGCAGCGCATCGCGCAAGAGGCACGCACGGGCGAGCCCGAACTCGCGGTTCTTGCCGACCTGGCGTTACGCAGCGGGATTGCCGTCGACGTCGGTGCAAACGTTGGGTTCTTTGCCTACGCCCTCGCCGACATCGCCGATCGCGTCGTCGCCTTCGAACCCAACCCTGATTACGCCTTCTTTGCGCGTTGGATGTTGCGCGGTCGCGCCGAGGTGCGCGAGGTTGCGCTCTCCGACGCGTCCGGCCGTGGGACCTTATACGTCCCGCTTTCGGACCAGGGGGTGCTGCTCCACCTCGCCGGCAGCCTGAAGCGAAGTCACGTCCAGTTTCGCCATATCAAGACCTATGATGTTGAAATCCGTACGCTCGACGAAGCCGGCTTGGCGGGCGTGCGTTTCGTAAAGGCCGATGTTGAGGGCGGCGAGCGCGAAGTCCTTGACGGCGCTCGAGCGCGCGCGACCGGCCGATAATCATGCTGGAGCTATTGTCCGGTACTCATGAGAATCCAGCCGCTGACGTGGCAGCGATCTGCGAGAGCTTCGGCTACGAGGCGTTCATCGTCCAGCACGGCGAAAAGATCGCGGCGTTGCCGGCGATCTCCGCTCTCGGCAAGAATACGAGCTGGGGGAGCGAAATCGAGTCGCGCAATGTTCTATTCTTACCGCAATGAGAGTCGCCCACAGGTTGGCGTCGACTTCACGGTGCATGCGCAGCAGGCCATCGCTCGCGCCGACGACGTGATCGAACGGGCGCATGTCTCTCATGGTTCGCGAACGGTCATTGCGGTGATGTGGGCCGCATGACCGCTCTTCATCTGAAAGCGGAAGTCTATCCGCGAACTCGCCATCTCGCGCAAGTGGCAGAAGCGGTCATTGCTGCATTCGCCGAACGGATGTTACGGAATATTGGATCATCCGCTGGCATCGTCCGGGGTTGGGGCATATTCCGGTCAGGCAATCGTTTTGGCAGGCCGAGAATCTCGGCCGAAGCAAGATTTGCGCGCGCTCACCGAGTCAAGCTCGCCTTCGTGCGCCGCACATCATCGGACCGTCTCGACAGCACCGACAAACAGTCGGGCGGAATCTTGCCAAGTGGGAAGCCGAGCCGCTGCGGCGCGAGCGTTGGTGGCGAGCCGCCGCCGTTCAGCCGGATCGCTGATCAGACGGCGCAGTGCCTGTGCCAATGCCGCCGTATCGTCCGGAGGCACCAGCAGACCGGTCCCCACAGGCACTGTTTGGGGGATTGCGCCCGCCATGGTAGACACGACCGGAATCCCGTGTGCGATCGCTTCGGTAAGTGCCATCCCATATCCCTCGAAACGCGACGCGAGCACAAATACATCGGATGCCAAAAACAGTTCGGTGATGCGCTCAGGCGGCACGGCGCCAAGCACCGCTACCCTGTCGCAGACCCCATGGGCCGCGATGTCGGCGTCGAGCTGCGCGGCGGCAGCCGGGTCGCGAGTCCGGTCCCCCGCGATCGTCAGCCGCCAAGGTATGTCGGTAAGTGTGGCAACCGCTGCGATCAGTAAATCGTGTCCTTTGACCGGAACGACAGAACCGACTGAGAGAAGGCAAGCGACGCCGTCGTTGCTGCCAGGCGCTGGCAAAACGGGATCATTACCCGGTCGCACAACGCTGATGCGTTGAGATGGGACCTCGTAGTCAGCCGTCACGATCCGCGCGGTTGTCTCACTCGTGACGACGACGCGCGCGGCAGCAGCGAGCGCGGCGCGCTCGGTCTCGCGGAAGGTATCTGCCTGCGTAGTATCGAGACCGGGGTCCAAAGCAAGCGGTTGGTGCACCAGTGCGATGAGCGGCGTGCGACACCGGAGCGCGCCGGCCTCGGGAAGCGCTCCGAATGCAAGTCCATCGAGGACGATCGGACAGCCGGCAGGCATCGCGGATAGTATCGCTAGCGCGGTCGCACGCTGCGCGGTGCTCGGGAAGGGAAAGTCGTCGCCTATGTCGGCGACGTCCACCTGCCAGCCGAGCTCCCGAAGTTCTTGGATGATGCGCCGGTCGTAACCATAACCTCCAGTCGGCGTGGCGAGATCACCCGGCACGGCGAACGCAAGGTGCAGTTCAGTGGGTTGAGATTTGCGCACAGTTGGGTTCCGCTCTCGTTGCTAAGTGCATTTCGCTTGCTTCCAGGCGCATAGGGACTCGCTGGCGGTCGGGCCGACCTGAACAGCGGTGGCCGGCGCGGGAGCCGGCAAGAGGCCCCCGAAATGCGCTAGCAGATAGGCGCAAATCGCGCTACGTCGAAGCCCACCGTCATTGCCTTGGAAGAGCATTGCTGGGACCCGATCTCGTCGCCATGTTTCCCGGGCGCGAAGGCAAGCGCGTGTCGGATGTCGAGCCCCGCGTAGGCCGCAATAAGCGAAGCACACTGCGCCCCTAATGCCCTACGCGCTTTTCCGCGGCGTGCCTGCTATAATGCTGCATGCGCATCATCGGCCTCGCCGGCTGGAGCGGCTCCGGCAAGACCACGCTCCTCGCCAAAGTCATTCCCCGCATCGTCGCGCGCGGCCTTGAGGTATCGACGCTCAAGCACGCCCATCACGGTTTCGACGTCGACCAGCCGGGCAAGGATTCCCACACCCATCGCATGGCCGGGGCAACCGAGGTGCTGGTCGGCTCAGCCAAGCGTTGGGCGCTCGTGCATGAGCTGCGCGGAGAAGCTGAGCCCGCGCTGCCCGCCCTGCTCGAGAAGCTCAGCCCGGTCGATCTCGTGCTGGTCGAAGGCTACAAACGCGAGCCGCATCCCAAGCTCGAAGTCTATCGTGCCAGGGTGGGCAAGCCGCTCATGCATCCCGACGACCCGGCGATCGTCGCCATCGCCTCCGATGCGCCATTGCCCGCGACGCGAGTTCCGGTCGTCGATATCGACGACATCGAGCGCGTCGCCGACATTCTGATCCGGCACGCCGCGCCGATCGCGGCCGTCCTGGCGCACGCGGAGAGCCGGTGATGGCGCAGCTGACCGACGACTGCTTCGCGTTCTCCGGCCCACTGCTTCCGGTGGATGAGGTCGAGCGCATCATCGGCGAGCGGGTTACCCCGGTCGCGGAGGTCGAAACCGTTCCTCTCCAGGCCGCGGACGGGCGCGTGGTTGCGCGCGACGTGGTCGCGCCGATCGATCTGCCGCCGTTCGACAATTCCGCGGTTGACGGCTACGCCGTGCGCCACGCCGATCTCCACGCCAAGGACGAGACCCGCCTCGCGGTGGTCGAGCGCGTGACCGCCGGCCGTGCCGCGGCGCACGCCTTGGGCCCCGGCGCGGCGGTGCGCATCTTCACCGGCGCGCCGATGCCGGCCGGCGCCGATACCGTTTTCATGCAGGAGGATGTGCGCCGCGACGGCGACGCGGTGATCGTGCCGGCGGGACTCAAGTCGGGAGCAAATCGGCGGCTCGCGGGCGAGGATGTGCGCGCCGGATCGATCGCGCTGCCTGCGGGCCGGCGGCTTGCCGCGCAGCACGTCGCCCTCGCCGCCGCCATCGGGCTGACCGCGCTCGAGGTGTTTCGCCGCGTGCGCGTTGCGGTCTTCTCGACCGGCGACGAGATCGTCGAGCCGGGGAAGCCGCGGCCGGACGCGGCGTTGTTCGACGCGAACCGCTATCTGCTCACCCGACTGATCGAGCGACTCGGCGCCACGGCGACCGATCTCGGCATCCTGCCCGATGATCCCGAGCGGCTTGCGCGCGCCATTGCCGCGGCGGCGGCCAAGCACGATCTCGTCGTCACCTCGGGCGGCGTTTCGACCGGCGAAGCCGACCATGTGCGGCACGCGGTCGAAATGGTCGGGCGGCTGGTATTTTGGCGCGTCGCCATCAAGCCGGGACGCCCGGTCGCCATGGGCGTCATCCCCGGCGCCGGCGCAAGCGCGGCCTTCGTCGGCCTCCCCGGCAACCCGGCCGCGGTCTACGTAACGTTTGCGCGTGTAGTCCGTCCGCTGCTCCTGCGGCTTGCCGGCGCCGAGGCACCGCCGCTCGTGGCGCTGCCGGTACGCGCCGCCTTCGCCTATCGCAAGAAAGCGGGCCGGCGCGAATACGTGCGGGTCAAGCTGGCGCGTGCCGCCGACGGCGCGGTGGAAGCGATCAAGCACGCGCAGGAAGGCGCTGGCATCATCACCTCGCTCACCGAGACCGATGGCCTGGTCGAGCTGTTGGAAGGCACAACGGCGGTGACGCCGGGCGCAACCGTCGGGTTTCTCTCCTACGCGGCGCTCGCGGCGTAGGGATCAGATCCGGACCGCGGAGGTCGTAAACGCTACGTCGACCGGCTCTTGCAGCCGGTTGAGAACGACGACGGCGCAAACCGCGATCACGGCCGCCGCAATGCAAGCGGCGATGAAGGCGCGCATGGGCAAATTCCCTCTGGCTCAGTGGCGCTACAGCAACAACGCTACAGCAACAATAGGGATCGACGGCGGCCGTGATCAAGCGCTTAAACGTCGCATTGCTGCGCTGCGATGCGCTCGGCCTCGGCTGCGTCGGCGGGCGTGTTGACATTGAAGAAAGGATCGACGGGGGTTGCCGGCCAATCCGCAATGGCAACGCCGTGGCGCGCAGTCCACGCTTCGATCTTGCGCATGTCCTCCCCGACCAATGCCTTGCGCAAGTCCTCGCGTAGCGCCACCGGCCACAAGCCGACGACGGGATGCCGCCAGTCACCCGAGCGCGCGCAGGCAAGCGGCGCCCCGGCAGCCGTGCGCGCAGCCACCAAGCGCGCCACCAGATCGCCGGGCAGGAATGGACAGTCGCCCGGCACGCTCGCGACGTCGGCAATCGCAGGCCGATGCTCGGCCGCCCAGTCGAGCCCGGCCAGGATCCCGGCAAGCGGCCCGGCAAATCCGGCGATCGAATCCGCAACCACCGGGAGACCGGTATCGGCGAAGCGCGCGGGATCGCCGTTGGCGTTGAGGATGATCGCCGCGCATTGCGGCTCGAGGCAGGCGAGCACGCGCTCGAGAATGGTCTTGCCGGCGACGCGAATACGCGCCTTGTCGCCGCCGCCCATGCGCCGCGCCAGTCCGCCCGCGAGCACGAGGCCGAGCGGCGCTGCTCCGGGCCGTGCGGTTGTCATGGCCGGGTCGGGAACCCCGCCGACGTTGTCGGCGGGGACCCCGTTGTCCCGGCCATCCACGTCTTTCGTGCCGCGAGGCCAAGACGTGGATGCCCGGCAGCGCCGACAAGTTTACGCAGTCTGCGCAAGCTAGACTGCGTGCCGGGCATGACGACTGACGATGTCCTGCACACGATCTCAATCATCGTGCACCGCGGCCTTGCGCTGGTGCCTGGCGCTTTCCTCCTCGACGTAGTCGAGATCCTGATCGAACACGATGCGCTCCTCGCCTGCGAGCGCGACGAACCGCTTGCCGCGCGCGCGACCGACCAGCGTGAGATTGGCCTTGCGCGCCAGTTCGACGCCCCAGGCGGTGAAGCCCGAGCGCGAGACCAGGATGGGAATGCCCATGCGCACGGTCTTGATCACCATTTCCGAGGTCAGCCGGCCGGTGGTGTAGAAAATCTTGTCGTGGGCGGGCACGCCATGCTTGAACATCCATCCCGCGATCTTGTCGACCGCGTTGTGGCGGCCCACGTCTTCCATATAGACGAGCGGCTTGTCCTCGTGCGCGAGCACGCAGCCGTGAATCGCGCCGGCCTCGAGATAAAGCGAGGGCGTGGTGTTGACCTTGTGGGTCAGCGCGTAGAGCCATGAGGTGCGCAGTTCCGTCTTGGGCAGCGTGACGTTCTCCAGCGCTTCCATCAGATCGCCGAACACCGTGCCCTGGGCGCAGCCCGAGGTCTGCACCTTCTTCTTCAGCTTCTTCTCGTAATTGGTCTTACGCTTGGTGCGCACGACCACGAGCGCGAGCTCCTCGTCGTAGTCGACGCCGGTGACGACGTCGTCGGCAAGCAGCATGTGCTGGTTGAGCAGATAGCCGAGCGCGAGGTATTCCGGATAGTCGTTGATCGTCATCGCCGTGACGATCTCCTGCGAGTTGAGGAAGATCGTGAGCGCGCGCTCGACCGTGACGCGGGTTTCGATCGCCTGCCCGGTCTGGTCGACGCCGGTGACGCGTTCGGTGAGCCGCGGATCGAGCGGGTCGGGGCGGACAAGATAGTCGTCCTTCGGCGAGGTCATGCGCATAATGTAGGCAATGGCCTGCGCCGGCGGAAGCGGTCCCGCCGCCGCGGGAGCAGGCGATGCGCGGGTTTGTCGCTTGACGGCGCGGGGCTATATTGAGTGCCGCAAGCGCGCGGAGGGATGGCCGAGTGGCTTAAGGCGCACGCTTGGAAAGCGTGTATACGGGAAACCGTATCGTGGGTTCGAATCCCACTCCCTCCGCCAGTCAGTCGATCCGCCTTCGTTCGCCGATAACCGCAGGCGTTCGGCTCCGTTCAGAAATGTCAGCTATTTCAACGTCTTTTGGCATGTGGTATGGGTTGCACGCGGTCATCAGGTCCGCCGACAATCAGTCCAACGGTATGGGTAAAGGTATGGGTAGCACCGATTCCGTTCGATTTTTGTCTAACTGGGAATCGAACTCATGACCCGGATGATTCATCGACTCTCAGCGGTAAAGATCACGAATACGAAAACACGCGGCATGTATGCCGATGGCGGCGGGCTGTACCTGCAAGTCAGCAAGAACGGAAGTCGATCCTGGATCTTCCGCTTCAAACAAAATGGCCGAGTTAGAGATATGGGGCTGGGGTCGCTTGCAACCATCGGCCTCGCCAAAGCGCGTGAGCTGGCAGTTGAGTGCCGCCGACGGCACCTCAGCGGAATGGACCCCATAGAGACCCGCAAAGTCGAGCGACGTGAGGCCCAATTGGCGGCAGCTCGCTCGCTGACCTTCGATCAATGCCGCGACACGTTTATTGGGGCGCACAAGGCAAGCTGGCGAAACGCCAAGCACAAAGCGCAGTGGACCAATTCGCTCACGACCTACGTCACGCCGGTCTTCGGTTCGTTGCCGATCCAAAGCGTGGATGTCGCTCTGGTCATGAAAACACTCGAACCGATCTGGTCGACGAAGCCCGAGACTGCTGCGAGAGTGCGCGGCCGAATAGAGCGAATACTGGACTGGGCCAAGGTCCGTGGATTTCGGGCAGGCGAGAACCCTGCCCGCTGGCGCGGCCACCTCGATGTGCTGTTGCCTGCGCGCAATAAAGTCCGGCAAGTCGGGCATCATGCGGCGCTGCCGTACTCTGAAATTGGCGCGTTCATGGCCGCCCTGCGAGATCGTCAAGGCACAGCTACCCGTGCCCTTGAGTTCGCAATTCTGACTGCGGCCAGAACGAGCGAAGTCCTTGGCGCTGGATTGGAGGAGATCAATCTTCAGGGTAGAGTGTGGACAGTGCCACCGGACCGCATGAAGGCAGGTCGCGAGCACCGTGTGCCGCTGTCTCGGGATGCAGTCGCATTACTCAAGAAAGTGCGCGGGAGCGCGGAGGGCCTTGTGTTTCCAGGCGAGAGGCGGGGCAAGCCGCTATCGAATATGGCCATGTTGATGGTGCTTCGGCGGATGGGTCGCACCGATCTGACGGCGCATGGCTTCCGATCGACATTCCGAGACTGGGCAGCCGAGTGTACCAGCTTTCCCCGCGAGGTGGCCGAAGCGGCGCTGGCGCATGTAGTCGGTGATAAGGTGGAAGCGGCTTACCGGCGCGGCGATCTGTTCGAGAAGCGCCGGCGTCTCATGGAGGCCTGGGCAAGACAC
>Ga0307277_10000179_pt1 | contig 21172 bp, 16 predicted proteins | sample ER_DNA_116_FD_194473 | JGI IMG/M metagenome (GOLD analysis project Ga0307277, IMG submission 194473) | Bulk soil microbial communities from the East River watershed near Crested Butte, Colorado, United States - ER_DNA_116 | ecosystem: Environmental > Terrestrial > Soil > Floodplain | place...
GCCGGCGATCCGCCGACGGATCGCTTGGAGACCGACGAACGCAACGCGCAGTTCTTCGCGCGCGATCACGACCGCTCCCTGGCCGACGTCCGCGCCGGGGAACGCGACGCCTACGAGCGGATGCTTCTCGCGATCGACACGGCAGCCGACGAGGAGCTGTTCGACGGCGGCCACTTCGCCTGGACCGAGGGTGATCCGTTCGCGGACTGGTTCCGTGCGAACGGCGACGAGCACTACGAGGAGCACCTCGAGCAGCTCTCTCGACCTGCCCGCTGAGGCTGCCTCCTACGCGCCGAGGTGGGCCCTGTCGGCGACGGTCATGGTTGCGGAGCCTAGCCGACGAGATCGAGGTTCGCGAGGCTCGCGAGCATCGTCTTGCGTCCGACCGCGGGATCCTTGAAGGCGACGGTGATCTCCTCGTCGCTGCGGGTGAGCTTCGATGTCACGACGATGCCGTCGCCCCAGCGGCCGTGCCGAACGCGGTCGCCGTCGCGGTACTGCCGCTCCCCGGGAATGATCGGACGGGGCGGGCGGACTGGCGTCACATCCGAGGCCAGCTCGCGCGCGCGACCCAGCGACCCCGACGGCGCCCCATCCTGGTAGGCCTCGCGCTTCGCCGACAGGTCGCGCGACGGCCGGAACGGCTCGCCCGGCGCCGGCGCGCCCGGCTGGCCGCTCCCCTGCCGATACGCGGGACCGGGCCCGCGGCTCGGGATCGGGCGGCCGAAGCGCGTCGTCCCGCGCGCGCCGAAGGCGAGATCCAGATCGACATCGAGACCCAGGCTGCCGCCGGCCAGGTCCGGCCCGACCATCAGCTCAGCCGGGATCTCGAGGAGGAATCGTGACGGCACCGACGGCTGGCCCATCCCCCACGTCGCTCGCCGCCAGGCGTGGGACAGGTACAGCCGGCGCATGGCCCGGGTCATGCCGACGTACGCGAGCCGACGCTCCTCTTCCAGCTCCTTCTCGTCGTCGAGGGCCCGGCTGTGGGGGAAGACGCCCTCCTCGAGCCCGGCGATGAACACGACCGGGAACTCGAGGCCCTTCGCGGCGTGGAGGGTGATCAGCGTGGCCGCGTCGGCGTCGCCCTCGTACGTGTCCTGGTCCGCGACGAGCGCGGTCTCTTCGAGCAGGCGATCCAGCGCGTCCTCCGGCTCGAGGTCGTCGTAGCGGGTCGTGACCGAACGCAGCTCGAGGAGGTTCGCCCAGCGATCCTCGCCGTCCTCGGAGCCGTCGGCCAGCATCGCCCGGTAACCGGAGGCTTCGAGGGTCTCGTCGAGCAGCTCGGGGAGCGGCAGCACCCCGACCCGAGTTCGCAGCCGCCGGACGAGCGCCGCGAAGTCGGCGAGTGAGCCGCGGGCGCGTGGCGTCAGGCCGTCGAGCTCGCCGCGCGCCGCGCGCTCGATCGCTTCCCAGGTCGAGATGCCCTCACGGACCTGGACCGCCCGGAGCACCTCGATCGTCTTCTCCCCGATCGCCCGCGACGGGACGTTGACGATCCGCTCGAAGCTCACGCTGTCGGTGTCGGTCCGCAGGACCCGCAGGTATGCCAGCGCGTCCTTGACCTCGCGCCGGCTGTAGAACCGCGTTCCGCCGACGAGCTGGTAGCGGATCCCGTAGCGCAGGAACGACTCCTCGATTGCCCTGGACTGGGCGTTCATCCGGTACATCACCGCGATGTCCCGCGCCCGCAGGGAGCCCGCGTCCTCGTCGTCCGCCCGCCGGGTCAGGACGGACCCACGGCCGCCGACCAGGCTCTCGACCTGGCGGGCGATCCACTCGGCCTCCTCCTCCTCGTTGTAGGCCTCGAACCGCTGGATCAGGGCGCCGCCGGAGCGGTCCGTCCAGAGCTTCTTGTCGGTCCGTTCGGTGTTTTGGGAGACGACGGCATGGGCCGCCTCGAGGATCACCTGCGTCGAGCGGTAGTTCCGTTCGAGCTTCACGACGGTCGCGTTCGGCCAGTCGCGCTCGAAGTCGAGGATGTTCCGGATGTCGGCTCCCCGCCAGCGATAGATCGACTGGTCGTCGTCGCCGACGACCGCGAGATTGCCGTGCTTGGCGGCAAGGGCCCGGATCCACAGGTACTGCGGGCGGTTCGTGTCCTGGTACTCGTCGACGTGGAGATAGCGCCAGCGATCCTGGTAGCGCTCGAGGACCGGCGGCGCCTCGTCGAAGAGCCGGACCGCCTCGAGGAGGAGGTCGTCGAAGTCGAGAGCGCCGACCTTCGTGAGCCGCTCCGCGTAGCGGACCGCGAGGCGGGCGATGACCCGCTCGTGATGGTTGACGGCGTTCTCGCGCAGGAACGTCGCGTCGAGCATCTCGTTCTTCGCTCGGCTGATCGCGCCGAGGACCGCGCTCGGCCGGAACTCGCCGGTCAGCGGCAGGTCCTCCTCGCGGAGGAGCTGCTTCATCAGGCTCTGCTGATCCTCGGTGTCGTAGACGACGAAGCGGCGGCTGATCCCGATCGCCTCGCCGTCGCGGCGGAGGACCCGGGCACAGAGCGAGTGGAACGTGCCGGCTTGGACGTCGCGACCGGGCTCGCCGACGAGGGCGATGATCCGCTCGCGCAGCTCCCCGGCGGCGCGGTTCGTGAACGTCACCGCGAGGATCGACCACGGCCGGACGTTCTTGACGCCGACGAGGTACGCGATTCGATGGGCGAGGACACGGGTCTTCCCGGAGCCGGCGCCGGCGAGGATCAGGAGCGGGCCTTCGGTCGTCGTGACCGCGCGAGCCTGCTCCGGGTTGAGCCGCCCGACGATCTCCTTCGCCCGTTTGGCCGCCTTCGCATCGCGTTCGACCCGTTGGGCGTCCTCTCGCGCCCGGCGCTCGTCGGCCGTCAGCTCGTCCGGCACGTCGCCTGGCAGGGGCGCCTCGCGCAGCCACGCGGGCTCCGCCGGGTCGTCCGCTGCGGCCGGCAGCGCGGCGTCCGCGAACAGCGTTCCCTCACCGCTCGGGGCGTCGTCGGAGAGGCTGCCGGCGCGTCGCCGACGGGTCGAGGGACTCACCGAGTCATTGTAGGTGGCGGCTCTTCGCTGAGCCTCCCGCCGAACATGAAGAAGCCCGGGCGGAACCCGGGCTTCCTGGCGATTCGGGGTGCGGTCGAAGGCTATGGAGAGACGACCTGGTCGGTCGGTGGCGCGTCGACCGCGACCGAGACGTCGTACTTGAGCTCCATCGTCATCGCGAAGGTCCCGAGCTCGGGCGTCGTGACGCCGAAGACCATCTTCGCGGGACGGTAGTCGCTCTTGTGCGACCAGATGTCGAGGGTGACATCGCCGGCGAGCGTGCTCGTCGAATCGAGCGCCTTCAGGTCCGCGGCCGAAAGCTTCAACGTGACGTGGTAGCAGTCCTGGTCGCCGCACTTCTCGTCGGCCGCCTTGACCGGCGCAGGCAGCTTGTCGAGAGCGGACTTGAGGTCGGCGACGGTCTTCGCGACGTCTGTCGGGTTGTTGGACGAGGCCGGAACCGTCGTCTTCGTGTACTTGTCGGACTGGACATGTGCGATGGCAGCGAACGGCCCGGCGATCTTGAGATAGGCGGTCTGGTCGAGCAGCAGCGCGTCGATCTTCGTGCCGAGCAGCGTCGGTGCGTCGAGGGTGAACTTCGCCTTCTTGTTCGGGATGTCGAGCGCGCCCGACATCCGGATCGTCGACAGGTCGAAGGTGCCGAGCTGGGCGGCCGCGATCGTGCCGCTGAACGACCCGGTGAACTCGACGGTCTTGACGCTGCTCACCGAGACCACGGCCTGGGTGAGGATGTCCTTGGGATCGGTCAGGGCCGGGGCCTGCGGCGTCGAGCCGCAGGCGGCAAGGATCATCGAAAAGCTCGCGAGGAACGCGAGGGGCATGAGGATGAGGCGACGGGTCACGGAATGTCCCCCTGGAAGCGCGGTTTGACGCCGGAAGACTGGTCTGACCATCCCGACCTGTCAAACGACCCGATCCTCCCGTCGACGCCGACGACGGTTCGACCGGCGAGACGGCACGGCAAATGACGGGAGGAAGACGCGCGAGCGCTAGCATCCACGGACCGCGGGGGGTGCGAGAGGCGAGGTGTGACATGCGCATCCGAATCCTGGCGGGACTCACGCTGGCGGGTGCTCTCCTCATCGGCCTCGTTCCATCGGTTGCGGCGGCACCCAGCTGCACCGCGCAGTTCGCCAGCGTCACGGCGAAGGTGGCTCAGCCGTTCGGCCAGGTGATCGTCGTTCCCGAGGTCCGCAACCTGACCCTCGGCGGCCCGAACCTCGGCCAGGAGGTCAAGCTCCTCCTCGCGACGGCCGACAAGGACGCCTGCCCGCTCGGCTGAGCCGCCGGCTCGTCGCTTCCGACCCGTTCGGCGCACAAGCGAAGGCCCCTCCCGTCGCCGGGAGGGGCCTTCGAGCTGCTGCGGGTTCCGGACTAGAAGTCCATGTCTCCGCCGCCACCGTGACCGTGGCCACCAGCGGCGCCGGCCGGCTGCTTCTCCGGAATGTCGGTGATCAGGGTCTCGGTCGTGAGGACCATCGCCGCGATCGAGGCCGCGTTCTGGAGAGCGGATCGGGTCACCTTGCGGGCGTCGACGATCCCCTTCTTGAACATGTCGCCGTACTCGTTGCGAAGGGCGTCATAACCGTGGCCGAGCTTCGCGCCGCGGACCTGGTTGACGACGACCTCGCCGGACTGGCCGGCGTTGTCGGCGATCTGGCGGGCCGGGGCCTCGAGGGCCTTGCGGACGATCTCGACGCCGACCTGGGCGTCACCCTCGAGCTTGAGGCTGTCGAGTGACGGGATCGCCTGGAGGAGTGCGGTGCCACCGCCGGCGACGAGGCCCTCTTCGACGGCCGCGCGGGTCGTCGAGAGCGCATCCTCGATGCGATGCTTCTTCTCCTTCAGCTCGACCTCGGTGGCCGCGCCGACCTTGATCACCGCGACGCCTCCGGACAGCTTGGCGAGACGCTCCTGGAGCTTCTCCTTGTCGTAGTCCGAGGTCGTCTCCTCGATCTGGGCCTTGATCTGGGTCATCCGGGCCTTGATCTGGTCGGGCGAGCCGGCGCCGTCGATGATCGTCGTGTCGTCCTTCGTCGCGACGACGCGGCGAGCCGAGCCGAAGTCCTCGAAGGTGACCGAGTCGAGCTTGCGGCCGACTTCCTCGCTGATGACCGAACCACCGGTCAGGGTCGCGATGTCGCGGAGCATCTCCTTGCGGCGGTCGCCGAAGCCCGGCGCCTTGACGGCGAGGACCGAGACGGTGCCACGGAGCTTGTTCACGACGAGGGTCGCGAGGGCCTCACCGTCGATGTCCTCGGCGATGATCAGCATGGGCTTGCCCTGCTGGACGCCCTTCTCGAGGGCCGGGAGCATGTCCTGGACGCTCGAGATCTTCTTGTCGGTGATCAGGATGAGCGGGTTCTCGAGAACGGCCTCCATCCGATCGGGGTTGGTCACGAAGTACGCCGAGAGATAGCCCCGGTCGAACTGCATGCCCTCGGTGTATTCCTTCTCGAGGCCGAGCGACTGGCCCTCCTCGACGGTGATGACGCCGTCCTTGCCGACCTTGTCCATCACCTCGGCGATGATCTCGCCGACCTCCGGATCCGCGGCCGAGATCGCCGCGACGGCCGCGATCTGCTCGCGGGTGGAGACGTCCACCTTGTGCTTCTCGAGCTCCGCGACGACCGTGGCAACGGCAAGCTCGATGCCGCGCTTGACGACCATCGGGTTCGCCCCGGCGGTCACGACACGGAGACCCTCCGAGACCATCGCCTGGCCGAGGACGACCGCGGTGGTCGTGCCGTCGCCGGCGACGTCGTCGGTCTTGGTCGCGACTTCCTTGAGGAGCTGCGCGCCCATGTTCTCGAACGGGTCGTCGAGCTCGATGTCGCGGGCGATCGTGACGCCGTCGTTCGTGATCGTCGGCGAGCCGAACTTCTTGTCGAGGACGACGTTCCGGCCCTTCGGCCCGATCGTCACCCGGACGGCGTCGGCGAGCTTGTCGATGCCCTTCTTGAGATTGCGACGAGCGGTCTCGTCGAAGATCAACTGCTTAGCCAATGTGCGTGTCCCTCCTGGAGACGTGTATGGGGGTCGGGCCGCAGGCGACGAGGAGTTCAGGCCTCGACGACCGCGAGGATGTCCTTCTGGCTCACGATGAGGAGCTCATCGCTGTCGATCTTGAACTCGGTCCCGGCGTACTTGGCGTAGAGGACCTTGTCGCCCTTCTTGACGTCGATCGACTCGCGCTTGCCGTCATCGAGGATCCGGCCCGGACCGACCGCGAGGATCGTGCCCTCCTGGGGCTTCTCCTTGGCGGTGTCCGGCAAGACGATCCCGCTCTTCGTCATCTCTTCGCGGGGGGTCGGCTGGATCACGACGCGGTCGCCGAGCGGCCGGAGCTTCGTCGTGGAAGCGGTGGCGGTGGCCAACGTGCATTCCTCCTGGGACGACGGCACGGGCCGTCGTCGGCCTCAATGGTTCGGGTCCTGATCGGCCTCGCCGACGGGCCCGGGCGATGTGGTGAGCGCTGCGACGGGGACCGAACCGGCCACCTGGCGGGCCGTCCCACGGGACGGGGTTACCCCCTTCCAGGGCCTGGGTTTCGGTGTCGCTAGCACTCTCGATGTGAGAGTGCTAATACTGTAGCCGGGGCGTCCCCGCGGTGTCAACCCCGGATACTGGCGCAGTCGGTCTGCGGCCGGCCTCCGCGCGACCTTCCGGCGATTTCTCATGCCGTGAGAGCTGCGTCCGTTGGTCCTCGGTTTCCCCTCCAGATTCTCCCCGGCCAGCGTTCGGCCATTCCGGACACCGAAATCCGGCTCGTTTGAGACGCGAACCAGCGTCGCCACGCTCGGCGGCGGCGACGCCTCGCTCGAATCGGGCGTCGCAGGCTGCCGAACTGGCACGGGGCGAGAATTTGGCGCGGCTTGGGTGGTTGGCGGCAATTACGTGTTACCGGGCGAGAATCTGGCGGAACACGGGGCACGATGCGTCTCGTCATGCGGGCCGTCAGCGGCGGCCGAACACCCGGTCGTAGTTCGCGACAAGATCCTCGCCGAGGAGCTCGGGGTCGGTGTCGCGCTGCTCGGCGAGCCAGTCCGCCGTGATGCGGACGTACTCCGGCTCGTTGCGTCCCCGCGGGGCGTCGGGCGGCGACAGGAACGGCGAGTCGGTCTCGACGAGGAGGCGGTCGGACGGCGTCCGTCGAGCGACCTCGGCCGAATCGACCTCGGCGGAGCGGAACACGAGCCCGGAGAAGCTGATCACCGCTCCGAGCTCGAGCATGGACAGCGCGTAATCCAGGGGCCCGCTGAACGAGTGGATCACGACGGGGGGCGGCTCGCTGCCGAACTTGCGGATCTCGCCGAGCAGAGCGTCCTGGGCTTCCCGCTCCCCCGCCGCCGATCGGCAGTGGAGGATCGCCGGCTTGCCCGTCTCGACGGCCAGGGCGAGGTTCCGCCGGAGGTTCGACAGCTGGGCGAGGATCGGCGAGAAGACCCGGTCGTAGTCGAGGCCGGTCTCGCCGATCGCGACGACCCGCTCGTCGCGGGCGGACCGGGCAATCGCCTCCCACTCGTCGTCCTCGACTCGCGCCGCGTCGTGGGGGTGGACGCCGACCGCGGCGTCGAGGTCGTCGAACCGCGGGACGAGCTCCAGCGCGGCGGCCGACGACCAGGCGTTCCAGCCGGGGACGAGCATCCGCTCGACGCCGGCCAGGCGGGCGGCACCGATGACCAGCTCGACGTCCTCGTCGAACCGGTCGGCCTGGAGATGGCAGTGGGAATCGACGAGGCGCATCGGCCGATTGTCGCCGATGCGCCCCGGGATCACGCTCAGCCGATCAGCGCGGCAACGCCTCGTACACCGCGAGCGGGTTGCCCTCGCTGTCGGTCCCGGCCGCGAACCATCCCATCCCTTCGATCGCGGACTTCGGCGTGGTGATCGTGCCGCCGAGCTCCAGGACCTTCTTCACCGCGTCGTCGACCGAGTCGACGGTGATGTAGTTCCGGGTGGTGTCGCCGGCCGATTCGCCGCGCTTGCCGAGGCCACCACCCAGGTCGCCGGGCCCGGCCGTGTAGAGGTCGTAACCCTCGAAGCCAGCCATCTGCCGGAACTGCCAGCCGAAGACGCCGCTGTAGAAACGCCTCGCCCGCTCCTCGTCGTCGTATGGGATCTCGATGTGGTTGTACTCGCCGTGAGCCATCGGCCGACCTCCTTCGATGGACTGGTTGGGGGCTGGACCTTCAGGATGCCTCGGTTTCGGTTTCGAGGCGCGGGAACAGCGGTTCGGGCGTTCCGAGGCGCCCGGGCGTGCCTTCGTGGGCGGCCCAGCGCAGCTCGTCGAGGATCGGCGGGCCGCCGTTGCCATCGGCGGCGTATGGATATGCGAATCCCAGCTGGGCCAGCAGCCGCGGTGCGGTCGCCGGCATGTACGGCGCGACGGCAAGTCCGATCAGCCGGCAGGCCTCGACGAGATCGCCGAGCACGGCCCGGAGGCGGTCGGCCGCCTCGGCGTCGCCGGTCGTCGCTGCCTTGGCGAGCTCCCACGGCTTCTCGGCGTCGACGAGGCGGTTCGCCGCACCGACGAACTCCCACAGCTCCGCGAGCGCATCGTGCAGCAGGAAGCCTTCGATGGCCTCCTGGAAGGCAACAAGCCGGGCGTCCCAGCCGGCCTGGAGCGATTGCCGCGTCGCCCCCGGTCGTTCGCCGTCGAGATAGCGGTTGACCATCGAGACGGTCCGGTTCACGAGGTTCCCGAAGTCGTTCGCAAGATCGGCGTTGTAGCGGCGGACGAAGCCGTCCCAGCTGACCTCGGCGTCCTTGTCGAACGGCACCTCTCGCAACACCACGTAGCGGGCGCCGTCGCTGCCGAAGGCGGCCACGAAGTCGGTGGGATCGAGGAAGTTGCCGCGGCTCTTGCTCATCCGCTCGCCCTGCGCGGCCATCAGGAAGCCATGGACCCAGACGTGACGTGGTGCCTCGAGCCCCGCGCTCCACAGCATCGCCGGCCAGAAGATCGTGTGGAAGCGCGCGATGTCCTTGCCGATCACGTGCACGTCGGCCGGCCAGAAACGGGCGAACTTCTCCGGATCCGCAGGGAAGCCGGCGCCCGTGATGTAGTTGATCAGCGCGTCGAACCAGACGTAGATCACGCCCGCCTCGGGGGACCACGAGCCGTCCTCGCGCTGGGCGGTCTCGCCGTTCTCGGCGATCGGGAACGGGATCCCCCATCCGCCCGGCGTCCGTTCGCGGCTGATCGAGAAGTCCTGGAGCCCGCCGCGGATGAAGCCGAGCATCTCGTTGCGCCGGAACTCGGGCTGGACGAAGTCCGGGTGCTCGGCGAAATGGCGCTCGAGGCGCTCCTGGTACGAGGACAGCCGGAAGAACCAGTTCCGCTCGGTCAGCCACTGGAGAGGCACGTCGGGATGATTCGGGCAGATCGTCCCGCGGGCCGTCTCCTGGACGTCGTTGGGGCCGAGGAATCCCTCGTTGGGGCAGTACCAGCCCTCGTACGTCCCCGGGTAGATGTCGCCGTTTACATAGGCCCGTCTGACCATCTCCCGGGCCGCCTCGACGTGGTCCGGATCGGTCGTCCGGATAAAGCGGTCGGCGCTGATCCCGAGGGCGGCTTCGGCGACCTTGAAATGGCCGACCTGCTCGTCGACGAACTCGCGCGGCGCTCTGCCCAGGTCGATCGCCGTCTGGGCGATGTTGATCGAATGCTCGTCCGTGCCGGTCAGGTAGAGCGTCTCGTCGCCCTTCATCCGATGCCAGCGGGCGACGACGTCGGCGCCGATCACCTCGTACAGCGTGTGGATGCCGGGCTTGTTGTTGGCGTAGGCGATCGATGTCGTCAGGTAGTAGCGCGGGCGGGCGGGGTCGTCGGGCATCGGATCCTCGGGAAGGGCGCGAGTCGGGTGGATGGGCAGGCGCCATGCAGGAGGGCGGGCGCGCCGCGGTTCGGCGGCCGGCGCTCAGCCGGCGGGCTGGTTCAGGCCCGTCGCGAGCGGGGCCGCCCGGGCATCGCCATCAGGCTCCCGAGCTGGTCCACGGACCGATGATGGCGGCTCTCGCGACGCGCGGTCAAGTGCGGTAGGCGCGCCTCGGGTCGGTCGCCACCCGGCCGCGACGAGGCGGCCCGGGACGAAGGCGGGCGGAGCGCCGGCCCCCGTCCGACACCCCGCCCACGATGATGCCGGACCCCCGGCGCCGATCATGATGGCCGCTTCGTCAAGCGTCCGTCCGGCCGTCTCGCGGCTCGTGACGCCGTCCTTGGGAAGCAGCCGCCGCACGCCCGATCAGTGGCGGAAATGGCGAACCCCGGTGACGAGCATCACGGCGCGAGCCGCGTCGGCCACCGCGACGACGTCCGCATCGCGAACGGAGCCGCCCGGCTGGACGAAGGCGCTGATGCCGGCCACCAGGCAGGCCTCGACCGCATCGGGGAACGGGTAGAAGGCGTCCGACGCGCAGACCGCCCCACGGAGGACCTCCGGGCCGGAGATCGCAGAGGCCTTCTCGACGGCCTGCCGAGCCGCGTCGACGCGTGACGTCTGTCCCGATCCGACCCCGATCAGCCGCCCATCCCGGACGAGGACGATCGCATTCGAGGTGACACCGCGAACCAGACGCCAGGCGAGGTCCAGATCGGCGCGCTCGGCGTCCGTCGGCGCGCGCCTCGTGACGACCCGCCAGGTCGTTTGATCGTCCGGGATCGTGTCCGGCGCCCCGACGAGCACCGCCCCACCGGCGGTCCGGATGGCGCCGAGCGGATCGGCGACCGTCGGCATCGACCTGCCGCCGAGGCCCGGGTCGACGACCAGCCGGAGGTTCGTCTTCGCGGCCAGGATCCGCCGCGCCTCGGCGCCAAAGCCGGGGGCGACGACGACCTCGAGGAAGAGACTCGCAAGACCCCCGGCGGTCGCTTCATCGACCTCCCGGGTCAGCGCCACGACGCCGCCGAACGCCGACACGGGATCGCCGGCAAGCGCGGCGTCCCATGCCTCGCGGAGCGTCGACCGCTCGGCTGCCCCACAGGCGTTCGTGTGCTTCACGATCACGCATGCCGGACCCTGCAATGCCCGACCGATCGCGGCCGCCGCCGACGCGTCGAGGACATTGTTGTAGCTGAGCGGCTTGCCCTGCAGCGGCGGAGCGTCCGTGGCAAACGGCCCCTCGATCGTGGCGGTGCCGGCGCGGCGGTAGCGGGCCGCCGCCTGGTGCGGGTTCTCGCCGTAGCGGAGCGAATCGACCTTGTCGAGCGCGATCGTGAGCGTGGCGGGGAACGGGTCGGTCGCGCCGGGGAGGCCCGGCTCGTCGGGGAGCTCGACGCCTGCGTCGGCCATCCGCCCCGGGAGCTCCGCCACGATTCGCGCGTCGTACGCGGCGGTGTGCCGGAACGCCTCGATCGCGAGGGCGGCACGGAGGCCTGCCGGAACGGCGCCCTCCGAGCGGATCGCCGCGAGGACGTCGCCATACCGGGCCGGCGAGGTCACGATCGCGACCGAGGCATGGTTCTTGGCGGCGGCCCGGACCATCGACGGCCCGCCGATGTCGATCTCCTCGACGAGCTCGTCGAACGTGATGCCCGGCCGCTCGGACGCGGCGGCGAAGGGATAGAGGTTGACGACGACGAGCTCGAACGGGGCGATCCCAACGGCGACGAGCTGGCGGCGATGGTCCTCGAGCCGGCGGTCGGCGAGGATCCCGGCGTGGATTCGCGGGTGGAGCGTCTTCACCCGGCCATCGAGCATCTCCGGCGCGCCGGTGACGGCGGCGACATCGGTCACCGGCAGACCGCCCTCGCGAAGGGCACGAGCCGTGCCACCGGTCGACACGAGCTCGAACCCGCATGCGACGAGTCCCCGTCCCAGCTCGACGAGACCGCTCTTGTCGGACACGGACAGCAGCGCGCGCCGCGGCACGGGCATCCCGGCCTCGGCCGTCGAGGGATCGAGCGTCGTGCGGCGGGTGCCCGCCTCCTGGCCGATCGCCCCGGCCAGGAACAGCGCGACCGCCCGCGGCAGGAGGCGGTGCTCGACGGCCTTGATACGCGCGTGCAGGCTGGCCTCATCGTCCCCGGCCTCGATCGGGACGGCCTCCTGGAGGACGATCGGCCCGCCGTCGAGGGTGGCGTCGACCAGATGAACCGTGGCGCCCGTCACCCTGGCACCGTGCGCCAGCGCGTCGCGGACGGCGTGGGCGCCGGGGAACGCGGGCAGGAGGCTCGGATGGGTGTTCAGGATCCGGCCGGCGTTGGCGGCGAGGACGCGCGGGCCGACGATCCGCATGAACCCCGCGAGGACGACCACATCCGGTCGCGCGCTCGCGAGCGCGTCGGCAAGGATGTCATCGGCTCCGTCCGACGCGAGTGCGGTGTCGATCCCCTGTTCGGCCGCCCAGTCGAGGGCCGGGCAGGGCCGGTCCGCGACGACCATCACGATCGCGCCGCCGAGCTCGCCGCGGACCGCGGCGGCATGAAGCGCCTGCAGGTTGGAGCCGGTCCCCGAGACCGCGACGGCTACGCGTCCCGCCACGGCCAAACGTCCCGCCACGGCGATCCCTCCCGTCATCGGGCCGGACCGGCCGCGACCTCGGCATACCGAGCGGTCGTGGCGTCGCCGAGATCCGCCGCCGGGACGACCATTCCGACGAGCGGGGCCGGGTGGCCGGCGGCGGCCAGCGCCTCTCGGGCGGTGTCGACCGCCTCCGGCGCGACGATCGCGATCATGCCGAGACCCCCGTTGAACGTGGCGCGGAGCTCGACGTCGTCGAGGCCGCCGAGGGCCCCGAACAACCGGATGACCGACGGCATCCACCACGTCCCCGGATCGAGGCGGGCGGCGAGCCCCGGCGGGAGTGCTCGCGGGACGTTTGCAGGCAGCCCGCCGCCGGTGATGTGAGCGAGGCCGCGGAGGTCGTGATCGGCGGCCTGGAGCGCCCGTCGCAGCAGGAGGATCGCCCCGGCGTAGACCGGGGTCGGCGTGAGGAGGACGTCGCCGAGGGTCGCCAGCGCGTGCTCCGGCTCGGTGGCGATCGCCTCCGTGGCGGCCTCGGCACCCAGGGTCAGGTGGAGCTGCTCCTGGTAGGGCCGGGCGAGATCGAGATCCCAGCTCGCGACGAGGTTGCGAACGAGGGAGTAGCCGTTCGCGTGAAGACCGGTCGCGGGCAGGCCGAGGATCGCATCGCCGGCGCGGACCGCGCTGCCGTCGATCCACTCTTCGCGCTCGACGACGCCGACGCAGAACCCGGCGAGGTCGAACTCGCCCGGCTGCATCAGGCCCGGGTGCTCGGCCGTCTCGCCGCCGACCAGCGCGCAACCGGCATCGGAGCAACCCGCGGCAACGCCACCGACGAGCTCCGCCACCTGCTCGGGCTCGAGCCGCCCGACCGCGATGTAGTCGAGGAAGAAGAGCGGCTCGGCGCCACTGCACACGACGTCGTCGGCGCACATCGCGACGAGGTCCCGCCCGATCGTGTCGTACCGTCCCAGGGCGGCGGCGATCGCGGTCTTCGTGCCGACGCCGTCGGTCGACGAGACGAGGACGGGATGGCGATAGCCGTCGGGGATCGTGAGCGCCGCACCGAACCCGCCGAGCCCGCCGAGGACCTCCGGCCGGCGGGTCGCATCGACCGCCGCGCGCATCAGCTCGACGGCACGCTCGCCCGCGTCGACGTCGACGCCGGCAGCCGCATACGCGGCCCGCGACTGCGTCATTGCGTCGACGCGCTCAACGTGGATCCGTCACTGGCTCCCGGAGGTCCGAGGGGAAGCTCCGCGACCCCATCGGCCCGACGGTCTCTTCGAGCATGAACTTGCGGGACGAGGCGTCGTACGGGACCGGCTCCGGATAGTTGCCGTCGAAGCAGGCGAAGCAGAACCGGTCGTACGGGAGGTCGAGCGCCGCGAGGACGCCCCGGATCGACAGGTACCCGAGCGAGTCCGCGCCGATGAACTCGCGGATCTCCTCGACCGAATGGGTCGCCGCGATCAGCTCGGTCTCGACCTGGGTGTCGATCCCGTAGAAGCACGGGTGGTAGATCGGCGGGGCGCTGATCCGGACGTGGACCTCCGCCGCGCCGGCTCGGCGGAGCAGCGCGACGATCTGCTTCGTCGTCGTCCCCCGCACGATCGAGTCGTCGACGACCGTCAGGCGCTTTCCGCGGACGACCTCGCGGAGCGGGTTCAGCTTCAGGGTCACGCCGCGGTGGCGCATCGTCTGACTCGGCTGGATGAACGTCCGGCCGGTATAGCGGTTGCGGACGAGCCCCTCGCGGAATGGGATCCCCGATCGCTCGGCGAAGCCGGCCGCCGCGGGGGCGCCCGTGTCGGGGACGGGCATCACGAGGTCGGTCGTCGTGAGATGCTCGCCGGCGAGCTCCTCGCCCATTCTCCGTCGCACTTCGTACAGGTTGCGGCCTTCCATGTACGAGTCGGGCCGGGCGAAGTAGATCAGCTCGAACACGCACAGGGCGTGCTTCGCTTCCGCGAACCGGACCGATTGGGGTGCCTTGCCGGCCTCCAGGACGACGATCTCGCCCGGTTCCACGTCGCGAACGAACTCCGCGCCGACGATGTCGAGACCCGTCGTCTCGCTCGACAGGATCCAGCCCGACGTCTCGTCGTCGCCCGGATCGTCGCCCCACAGGCCCGGACCGGCGAGCGCCGCGGCGGAATCCGGAGCCGGCAGCCGACCGAGGACGAGCGGCCGGAACCCGAACGGATCGCGGACCCCGATGACGCGGCGCTCGTCGAGGACGACGAGGCTATAGGCGCCGCGGACTCGCGGCAGGACGCGAACGAGGGCATCGACGGTGTCCGCCGCGGGTTCGTCGGCGAGGAGCGCCGTCAGCAGCTCCGTATCGGTCGAAGCCGGCAGGCGCCCACGTCCGCCGCTGAGCTGGGTCAGGAGCTCGCGGGTGTTGACGAGGTTCCCGTTGTGGCCGATCGCGAGGGCCCGGCGCGGCCCGAGCCGGAAGGTGGGCTGGGCGTTCTCCCAGATGGTCGAGCCGGTCGTCGAATAGCGGCAATGGGCGATGGCCAGCTCGCCCTTGAGTGACGGCAGACGCCGCTCGTCGAGGACGGAGGCGATCATCCCGAGGTCCTTGTAGAGCATCAGCTGCTCGCCGTCGCTGACCGCGACCCCGGCCGATTCCTGGCCGCGATGCTGGAGCGCGAAGAGCCCGAGCGACGCGAGCGCCGCCGCGCTCTGGTCGCCGCCCGGCGGCAGGACGACCCCGAACACGCCGCACATCAGTCAGCCTCCCGGCTCGGGGAAACGTCCCAGCCCAAGGCCCGGGAGAGACCACCGTCGAAGGCGTGACGCAGCTCGTCGAGACCGACGATCAGGGCGTCGGCGACGCGGCTCCCGCGATCTTCGGCTGCACCCGTCGAGCCGGCACCGTGGAGCTCGACGACGAGGCGGTCGCCGCCGACCTCACCGAGCTCTTCGATCGGCAGGCCGTGCTGGCGGGCGAGGAGCACGACGGCAGGCACGTGCCGCACCGGACACGAGACGACGATCCGCGATGGGCTCTCGCCGAAGAGGTCGACGGCCGGCGAGCTGGCGACGCCGAGCCGGAGGTGCGCGCCGAGGCCGCGATCGTCGTCGCCCCACAGCGCGCATTCGGCCAGGGCGATCGCGAGACCCCCACCGGACACGTCCTGGGCCGAGGCGAGCAGGCCCCGCTCGACCGCGGCTCGGACGAAGGCCTGGAGCTGTCGCTCGCGATCCAGGTCGAGTGCCGGCGGTCCGTCCTCCGCCGCGACGCCGGCCAGGTCGGCGTAGGCGCTCCCGACGAGGCCGGGCGTGGACTCGCCGACGAGAAGCACGCGCTCGCCCGCCGACCGCCAGCCGGGCCCGATCCGGCTCGCGACGTCGTCGAGCAGCCCGACGACCCCGATCTCCGCGGTCGGGGCGATCGCGCCCGCGGCGGACTCGTTGTAGAGCGAGACGTTGCCGCCCGTGACGGGCAGCCCGAGCGCACGGCAGGCGTCCGCGAGCCCGCGGACGCCCTCGGCCAGCTGCCAGAAGGCCTCGGGACGGGTCGGGTCGCCATAGTTCAGGCAATTCGTGACGCCGAGCGGCCGCGCTCCCGTGATCGCCACGTTGCGTGTCGCCTCGGCGACCCCCAGGGCGGCGCCGAGCCACGGGTCCAGGGCGGCGACGGCCTGGTTCCCGTCGGTCGAGGCGACCAGCGCCTTCGTCGTCCCCTTGATCCGGATCACCGCGGCACCGTGCCCGGGACCTGCCACCGTGTTCGCCTGGACCGTCGAGTCGTATTGCTCGAACACGGGCCGCCGGCTGGCGAGGTTCGCCGAGCCGATGAGCGCCAGCAGCACCGCGCCCGGGTCCATCCCCCGCTCCGGCAACCCGTCCGAGGCCGTCGATGGCGCCCCTGGGGCCGGCGCCGCTCGTCGTCGAACCGGCGGAGACGCCATCCGATCGTGGACGATCGCGTCGCTGGTCAGGGCGGACGCCGGGATCCGCGCCAGCTCCAGGCCCGCCCCGTCGACGACCGTGACGTCGCCGTCGGCGGTCACCCGGCCGATCACCACGACAGGCAGGCCCCACCGCTCGCAGACCGCGCGGACCTCCTCCCAGCGATCCGGCTCGACGATGGCGAGCATGCGCTCCTGGGACTCGCTGATCATCACCTCGAACGGCGCCATCCCGAGCTCGCGCCGAGGGATCGCTTCGAGCTCGATCCGCATCCCTGTCCGTGCCCGATCGGCCGTCTCGGACGTGGCGCAGGTGATGCCGCCGGCGCCGAGATCCTGGAGGCCCGCGACGAGTCGGCGCGCGATCAGCTCCAGCGAGGCCTCGATCAGCAGCTTCTCCGCGAACGGGTCGCCTATCTGAACGGAAGGTCTCTTCGATTGAGCTGCCGAGGTGATCACCGAGGACCGAGGTGAAGCTCCCGCGGGCCCTCGGTCCGAGGTTCGCTTTGAGGGACTGTCCTCGCCGAACGTCGCGCTGGCAAGCACGCTCGCCCCGCCGATCCCGTCGCGACCGGTCGTCGACCCGAACAGGACGACGAGGTTGCCCTCGCCGGGTGCCGCTGCAAGCGTCAGGTCGGCCTCGTCGAGCAGCCCGATCGCCATGACGTTGACGAGTGGGTTGCCCTCGTACGACGGATCGAAGACGAGCTCTCCGCCGACCGTCGGGACACCGACGCAGTTGCCGTAGCCACCGACCCCGCGAACGACGCCGTCGACGAGGTGCCGCGTCCGGGCCGAGCTCGGATCGCCGAACCGGAGCGCGTCGAGGACCGCGATCGGCCGGGCGCCCATCGTGAAGATGTCGCGGAGGATCCCGCCGACTCCCGTCGCGGCGCCCTGGTACGGCTCGACGGCGCTCGGGTGGTTGTGGGATTCGATCTTGAACGCGACGGCAAGGCCGCCGCCAATCGAGATCACCCCCGCGTTCTCGCCCGGTCCGGCGACGACGCCGTCGGCGGCGCTGCCCGTCGGGAGCGTCCGGAGGAGCGGCCGCGAGCTCTTGTACGAGCAGTGCTCGCTCCACATCACGCTGAACATCGCGAGCTCGAGATCGTTCGGGTCGCGGCCGCCGAGGCGATCGCGGATCGCCGCGAGCTCGTGGTCCGTCACGCCCAGCCGGCGGTGGAGTGGCTCCTCGCGTTCGATCGGCCGCTCGGCCACGATCGTCATCGGCTCCCGGCCCCGACGGCGACTTCAGCCGCCCCGCCGGCGGCCTGGCGTTCAGCAGCGCTGGCGACGAATGACGCGATGATCCCGAGACCGTCGTCCGATCCGAGAACGTCCTCGACGGCCGTCTCCGGATGAGGCATGAGCCCCGCGACGTTGCCTGCCGCGTTGATCACTCCGGCGATCGCACGCAGCGAGCCGTTCGGGTTCGCCCGGTCGTTCTCGCCGCCGGCCGGCGTTCCGTCCGGATGGACGTAGCGGAAGAGGACCTGGCCGTTGGCCTCGAGCGCGTCGAGCGTGGACTCGTCGGCGAAGAAGCACCCCTCGCCGTGGGCGACGGGCATCCGCAGCGCCCGGCGCTCCCCGAGGGCGTGGGTGAAGGGCGTGTCGAGCCGCTCCGCCGCGATCGTCACTCCGCGGGACACGAACCGCAGACCGCGGTTGCGGAGCAGGGCGCCCGGCAGGAGATGGGCCTCGGTCAGCACCTGGAACCCGTTGCAGATCCCGAGGACGTGGCCGCCCTCGGCGGCGAACCCCGCGACCGCCCGCATGACCGGGCTGAAGCGGGCGATCACGCCGGCCCGAAGGTAGTCGCCGTAGGCGAAGCCACCCGGCAGGAGCACGCCGGCGACCCCGGCCAGGTCGACCTCGTCGTGCCACAGGATCACCGGCTCGGCGCCGGCGATCCGGAGGGCATTGACGGCGTCGATGTCCCGGTTCGAGCCCGGGAAGAGGACGACGCCGATCCGGACGGTCACGCGGGGACCTCGGAGCGGGTCGACGACGTCGCACCGAGGAGCTCGACCGCATACGCCTCGATCAGGGGGTTCGAGAGGAGCTCGCCCGCGAGCCGCTCGACGATCGAGCGGGCGGCCGCCTCGTCCGCCGCGACGACGGTGAGCTCGATCAGCCGCCCGACCCGGACGGCGGAGACGCCATCGATCCCGAGGTGGCCGAGGCTACCCTCGACCGCTCGACCCTGCGGATCGAGAATCCCGGGCTTCGGGCTGACGTTCACAGCGAACCGGAAGTCGGTCGTCGTCGTCATGCGCCGATCCGGTCCTCGGCGAGGTAGCGTTCGAAGCTCGCCGCGGTGATCCGCTCGAACGCCTCGACGTACCGGGCGCGGGTCCCGGCCACGATGTCGGCCGGGAGCTCCGGTCCGGGTGGCGTCTTGTCCCAGTCCTGCGTCTCCAGCCAGTCGCGGACGAACTGCTTGTCGAAGCTTGCCTGAGCCCGGCCCGGCTCGTAGTCGGCGGCGTCCCAGAAGCGCGACGAATCGGGCGTCAGGACCTCGTCGATCAGGATCAGCTCACCGGTCGCGGGATCGGTCCCGAACTCGAACTTCGTATCGGCAAGGATCACGCCCGCGGGCTCCGCGATCTCCGCGCCACGGCTATAGAGGGCGATCGCGAGGTCGCGGACCTGCAGCGCAACAGCGGCGCCGACGAGGTTCGCCGCCTCGTCGAGGGAAATGTTCTCGTCGTGCCCTTCCTCGGCCTTCGTCGAGGGCGTGAAGAGCGGCTCGGGTAGCCGGTCGCTCTCCCGGAGGCCGGCCAGCAGCGGGATCCCGCACACCGCGCCCGTCCGGAGGTAATCCTTCCAGCCCGAGCCGGCGAGATAGCCGCGGACGATCACCTCGATCGGCAGCGGCTCGACGCGGCGACACAGCATCATCCGGCCGCGGAGCTCGGCGGCCTCGGCGGGCGCCCCGCCCGGAATCTCCTCGGGCGTCACGCCGACGAGGTGGTTGGTCACGAGGTCGGCCGTTCGGCCGAACCAGAACCGCGACAGGCCGGTCAGGACGCGGCCCTTGTCCGGGATCGGGGTGGGCAGCACGACATCGAAGGCGCTCAGGCGATCGGACGCGACGAGCAGCAGGCGATCCGCACCGACCGCGTACAGGTCGCGGACCTTGCCGGAGCGGAGGAACGTGTCGGCGAGCGGGCTAGCGGGCGGCATGGATCTCGGCCTCCAGGCTGTCGAGTCGGGCGATGACGGCGGGGACGTGGCGGAGGAAGGCGGCATCGTCGAAGCAGGCGTCGAGGGCTGTCAGGCTCAGCCGCCGGGCGACCTCGGGGTCGACCGCAAGCAGCTCCCGGAGCGACGTGCGCTCGTCCGCCGCCCGCATCGCGGCCCGCTGGACGATGGCATAGGCGGCCTCGCGGGTCATGCCGCCCTGCTCGACGAGCGCCCCAAGGACGCGGCTGCTCGCGTGGAGGCCGAGCCCGCGCTCGATGTTCTCGCGCATCCGCTCGCCGCGGACGACGAGGCCCTCGATCAGGCCGGCCATCCGGACGAGCATGTAGTCGAGGACGATCGTCGCGTCGGGCAGGATCACCCGCTCGGCGCTGCTATGGCTGATGTCCCGCTCGTGCCACAGCGGCTGGTCCTCGAGCGCGGTCCCGGCGTAGCCGCGGAGGAGGCGGGCGAGACCGGCAATCCGCTCCGAGAGGATCGGATTGCGCTTGTGAGGCATTGCGCTGGAGCCCTTCTGGCCCGCCTTGAACGGCTCCATGACCTCGCCGATCTCGGTGTGCTGGAGGTTCCGGATCTCGGTCGCGAACCGTTCGAGCGAACCGCCAACGATCGCGATCGCGGTCAGGAGCGCGGCATGGCGGTCGCGCTGGACGATCTGGGTGCTGGCCGGATCGGCATGCAGTCCGAGCTCGGCAAGCACCTCGGCCTCGACGTCCGGCCCGAGATGGCTGTACGTCCCGACCGGCCCCGAGATCTTGCCGGTGGCGATCTCGTCGACGGCTTGCGCCAGGCGTCGCCGCCCCCGGTCGAGCTCGAACGCCCATCCGGCGAGCTTGAGTCCGAGTGTGATCGGCTCGGCATGGACGCTGTGGGTCCGGCCCATCATCAGCGTGTCCGACTCCCCGCGGGCCCGGGCGATCAGCACCGCCAGGAGCGCGTCGCAGTCGTGGAGGAGGAGCGCGCCGGCGTCGCGCAGCTGGAGGGCCAGCGCGGTATCGACCACGTCGCTGCTCGTCAGCCCCAGGTGGAGATATCGGCCCTCCGGTCCGATCGTCTCGGCAACCTGGCTGACGAACGCGATGACGTCGTGATCGGTCGTCCGCTCGATCTCGGCGATCCGGTCGGGATCGACGGCCGCCTTCTCTTCGATCACCGCGAGCGCCTCGGCCGGGACGACGCCGCGGGCCGCCTGCGCGCGGCTCACCGCCAGCTCCACGCGGAGCATCTGCTCGAACCGGGCGCGCTCGATCCAGATCGCGCCCATCTCGGGCAGCGTGTAGCGGCGGATCATGCAATGGCCGCCGGTACGGGAACGTGCGCAGCGATGTCGTGGCGCCGCTGCATCCCGGGCCAGGAGATCTGCCGCGCCCCGCGGTCTGCGGCGAATCGGGCATCGTCGAGATCGTCGCCGATGTCCACGATCGTGACGACACGCCCGCCATTCGTTACGTAGCCCGATTTCTCGCGCTCGAGGGTGCCGGAATGGAAAACCAGCGACCCCATGACCGATGCGTCGTCGAGTCCCTGGATCGCGTCGCCCCGACGC